>SL_3KL_010_SEDDRAFT_10000026_pt2 | contig 80596 bp, 83 predicted proteins | sample SodLakKL_010_SED_2_FD_10381 | JGI IMG/M metagenome (IMG submission 10381)
CTNAACCCCTTAACCCCTTAACCCCTTAACCCCTTAACCCCTTAAACCTATTTGACATTTTACAAAAAATAATCATATGAAAACACTGGCGTTTTTACTCACCGGAATACTGACCCTTGGATCCTGTGTTTTTGGGGAGAGCAAGGAGGAAGCAGGCAACGATCTGGTTTCTTATATTCAATCAAGGGCAAACATCCTGGAAAATGCCGGAGACCTGGATGTGCTGATCTCGGATGCAGGGGAGCGGACGCTGGTGCTGATGGGTGAGGCGAGCCACGGGACACGCGAATATTATGCCTGGCGCGACACCATAAGCCGCCGTTTGATCGCCGAGCAGGGATATAACTTTATCGCGGTGGAAGGCGACTGGGCAAGTTTATACGAACTGAACCGGTATGTGAAAGACATGCCGGGTGCAGCGGGAAGTGCCCGTGAAGTATTGAAAGGTCTGGGAAGGTGGCCGTTATGGATGTGGGGCAATGAGGAGGTCGTGGCACTGGCAGAATGGCTGCGGACCTATAATGATCGGTTGCCTGACGGTGAAAAGGTTGGTTTTTACGGAAAGGATGTATATGATGAATGGAACTCGCTGGATCAGGTGCTGGCTTTTTTGGCAGAACACGACGAAGAATTATATGATCGGGTAAAAAACCTGTATGACTGCCTTAAACCTTATGGCAGGGACAGCTGGCAATATGCCCGGGATGTTGCTCGCGGGGCTGCTGATTGTGTTCTGCCGCTTGAGGCGGTGGTGGACCTGATACGGGATGAAGCGGACAGGTTTCGGCACCTGTATGCAAGTGATTATTTTTACCTGAAGCAAAATGCATTGGTGGTGAAACATGCCGAAAAGTTTTACCGCAAATCCGTCACCCGACAGGATGCCAGTTCATGGAACAGCCGTGTCAATTATATGAATCTGACCGTCAACCGTCTGCTGGAATTTTATGGCCCTGATGCAAAAGGCATTGTATGGGCCCACAACACACATATCGGGGATGCCCGTTTCACAGAAATGTCACAGCGCCGGCAGGAAAATATCGGGCAGCTTGCCAGGGTGGAACACGGCCCGGAGAATGTCTTCCTGATTGGCTTTGCGACATATGAAGGCACCGTAAAAGCCGGCGCGGCCTGGGGTGAAAGGATGGAGAGGATGCAGGTTCCTGCGGCACGCCCAAACAGCATTGAAGCACTGTTCAGGCAAACGAACCTGGAAAGCTTTTTCCTTCTGTTTGATGATACAGACCGTACGCACGAAGAATTCATGGAGGTACGTGGAAATCGTGCCATTGGTGTCGTATATAATCCCCGCCATGACCAGCACCAGTATGTGGCAACCATTGTGCCCCTGCGCTACGACGCCGTTCTTTTCTTCAAAGAGACCGAGGCGCTGACCCCCATTGTCAGGTGACCGATCCTCAATCCATCGCCCTACTTTTTCGCAGGACTTAGCGGGCGGGCAAACTGTTTCACGTCATCGCCGGTGATCTCCTTGTCGCACAAGATGGCCAGCCTTTCCACCACGTTGCGCAACTCGCGGATGTTGCCTGTCCAGTGAATCTTCTTCAGTTCATCCAAGGCATCTTCAGTGAAACTCCTGGGGGGCATGTTTTGCTCCTGGAGCACCTCCCGGAGAAAGTGCCCGGCAAGAAGAGGGATGTCCTCTTCTCTCTCATTGAGTGAGGGAACCTGGATAAGGATCACGCTGAGCCGGTGGTAAAGGTCTTCCCGGAAGCTCCCCTGTTCTATTTCTTTTTGGATGTTTTTGTTGGTGGCTGCCACAACACGGACATCAACGACGATCTCTTTTTCACCACCCACCCTTGTGATCTTGTTCTCCTGCAGTGTGCGCAACACCTTCGCCTGCGCCGCCAGGCTCATGTCGCCGATCTCGTCAAGGAAGATGGTGCCGCCGCTGGCCAACTCAAAATTGCCCTTTTTCTGCTTGATGGCACTGGTAAACGAACCCTTTTCATGACCAAAAAGCTCACTTTCAATGAGCTCAGACGGTATCGCAGCGCAGTTTACCTCGATGAAAGGCCCGTTGGCACGATTGCTCAGTTCATGTATCCACCTGGCAACGAGCTCCTTGCCTGTGCCATTTTCCCCCATGATAAATACCCTGGCATCGGTGGGTGCGACCCGCTCAATCATGGCTTTAATGTTCCGGATGGCTTCCGATTCTCCGACCATGTCATAGGTCTTGTTCACCTTCTGCTTAAGCACCCTGGTTTCTGTTACCAGCTGGGTTTTGTCCATGGCATTGCGAATGGTGATCAGCAGCCGGTTAAGGTCCAATGGCTTGGAAATGAAATCAAAAGCACCTTTTTTGATGGCTTCTACCGCCGTGTCGATGGTGCCATGGCCGGATATCATCACAACGGTAGCGTCAGGATCTTTTTCACTGATCTTTTCAAGCAGTGTTATGCCATCCATCTTTGGCATCTTGATGTCGCAAAGGATGACATCAAAAGGGCCTTGCACCATTTTTTCCAGTGCCTCAAAGCCATCTTCGGCCAACACAACTTCGAATTTCTCGTACTCCAGAATATCCTTGAGGGTGTTCCGTATACTCTTTTCATCATCTACGACCAGGATCTTGGGCATGTGCTTGTTTTTTTAGCAAAGATATAAGAAATAAGGGCAAAGGCCCAATGGGTCGGTCAAACACTGTTTTTGCCGGATGTGAATTACGAATGCCTGATCCATTTCCACAACTCCCCGTAACTGATTTTTTTCCCGTACATCAATATACCAATGCGGTATATTCTGGCGGCCAGAAATGTCGTGGCGACAAATCCCAGGATCAGGAGCCCGGCAGACAATGCCAGCTCAATGTAAGGAACGCCAAACGGTATTCTTACCATCATGATTACAGGAGATGTGAATGGTATGACCGACAGCCAGAAGGCTACCGGGCCCGAGGGGTTGCTGATCACCATCTGTGCCATGATAATTGAAAGGAGCAAAGGAACTGTAACGGGCAGCATGAACTGCTGGGTATCTGCTTCGTTATCGACAGCAGAGCCGATGGCGGCAAAAAGGGCAGCATACAGCAAGTATCCTCCCAAAAAGAAAAAGATAAAAGAGAGGATCATCACAGGGAAATTGATGGCCGATAACCCCTCCACAAGCTGACCGGCTACCGTATCATGCTGCTGGATGTATTCCATTTGCTTTTCCATCTCATCGGCACTGAGTGCCTGGGTGCTGGTGATGAAAACCTGGTCGTCGGGCGTGAAGCGGAACATCTCGGGCATGGCAATCTGAAAGGCACCTACAATGGCAAAAGTAAGCGCAATCCATATGAGGAACTGGGTCAGGCCCACCAATCCCACGCCAATCACCTTGCCAATCATCAACTGAAAGGGTCTTACCGACGACACGATGATCTCCACAATGCGACTGGTCTTCTCTTCCAATACGCCCCTGAGCACCTGCGAACCAAAGAGAAAAATAAAGATATAGATCAGAAGGCCACTAAAAATTCCCAGTCCCATGCTTATTTCCGGATAGTCGGTGACCAACTCACCATCTTCCTTGATCCGCAATGCCTGAATGTTGATGGGGGTATCGATGGAGCGAAGCACTTCTTCGTCAATACCGGCATGGCTCAGCTTGATGCTTTCAAACTCCAGTTTCAGGGTGTTTTCTATCAGTAGTTTCGCATTGAAGTTCACAGACCGCTCCGAAAACAGTCTCAGACTGGATGGTGCCTGAAAGGCAATTTCGGGAATGTGGAGCACGGCGTCGAAACGCCCGTCGTGCATCAGCTCCAGGGCATGGTCGATAGTGGTGCCCAAAGGGGTGAAAGAGATGTTCTCCGTACTTTTGAAGCTGTCATGGAAGAGGTCACTGTCATCCACAATGGCAACAGCATATTCGCTGTCAGAGAGCTGTGCAACCACCACTGGAACAATGATGATGGCTGCCATAAGAATGGGACCCAGGATGGTCATTACCAGGAAAGACCGCTTCTTTACCCGGCTCAGAAACTCACGTTTGATGATGGTGGCTGTCTTGCTCATCTTTTTATATGCAGGCCGGTTTTGGTTAAAAGGTTTGTTGCTTCAATTTTTTTTACCGCATCGGACGATCAGCGTTGTCGATTATGGACCATCGTTGCGAACGACGGACAGATCAAGTACCTGCCGAACCTTGCTTGTTGTTTTCCAACGTTTCAAGGGGAAATTTGCCCGTAACCTTTTTGATGAAAATATCGTTCATGCTTGGTGTTAACTCCTTGAATGAAAGGATATTGGCCGCGGGCATCAATTCTTTCATCAGCTCATTGGTCGTGGCGTTCCCCTTTATCTTTACACGGACCGTTACAAAGCCATTCTGCGATTTTGTTCCAATGATGCTGAAGTGTTCCCCGGCAAGGCGTTCCACAAGATCTTTGGTCGTTTCAAGTTCAACTTCGTATATCCGGCTTCTGAATTCTTTTTTAATTTCACCGACATCTCCTTCCAGAATTTTTTCTGAGTTGTTGATCAGTGCGATATGGTCGCATAGTTCTTCAACAGACCCCATGTTGTGTGTGGAAAAGATGATGGTGGCCCCTTCACGGCGAAGCTTAAGGATCTCTTCTTTCAGCAGGTTCACATTGATGGGGTCGAAGCCACTGAAGGGTTCATCGAAAATCAGGAGTTTGGGGCGATGGAGTATCGTGATGATGAACTGCACCTTTTGCTGCATGCCTTTTGAGAGCTCCTCCACTTTTTTCTTCCACCAGGGCATCAGGTCAAATTTTTCGAACCATCCTTTCAGCAGTTTTCGTGCGTCCTCTCCTTTGAGTCCTTTCAGGCGTGCCAGGTAGAGCGCCTGTTCACCAACTTCCATTTTCTTGTAGAGGCCGCGTTCTTCAGGGAGGTATCCTATTTGACGCACATGTTTTGGTTTGAGCAACTCGTTGTTAATAAAGATCCTGCCTTGATCGGGTCCGATAATCTGGTTAATAATGCGTATGAGGGTTGTCTTGCCGGCACCATTTGGCCCCAGAAGGCCAAAAATACTCTGTTCCGGGACCGCCATGCTCACCTGGTTCAATGCACGGTGGTTGGTATATACTTTGGTGATGCGCTCTGCGCGTAAGAGGAGGCTCATTTGCTTACAGATCCTAGTTAAATACGTCTTTCATCCGTTCAAAAAAGCTTTTGTCGCCTTTTTTCGGGTTGGGTATAAAATTTTCCGACTGTCGAAGGTTTTTGAGTGCCTCTTTTTCTTCGACACTCAGTTTCTGTGGCGTCCAGATATTGATGTTCACCAGCAAATCCCCACGGCCGTAGGCATTTACTGATGGCAATCCTTTTTCTTTAAGCCGCAGCACTTTGCCCGGCTGGGTACCCGGTTCAATCTTTATGCGTGCTTTCCCCTCCAGGGTGGGTACTTCTATGGCTGTTCCCAGGGCCGCTTGCGGAAAGCTGATGTGGTGGTCATAAAGGAGGTTCATCCCGTCGCGTATCAATGTGGGATGGGGTTCCACCTCCACCATCACAATAAGGTCGCCCGGTATGCCACCCCTGGGCGCCGCATTGCCTTTCCCGCTCAACGAGAGCTGCATCCCGCTTTCTACCCCTGCGGGGATGTTGAGACTTATTACCTCCTGGTTTTTAACGATGCCGTTGCCATAACAGGAAGAACATTTGTCTTCAATGGTCTGGCCCTCACCGCCACAACTTGGACAGGTGGAGGTGGTTTGCATCTGACCCAGGAAAGTGTTGGTAACCCTGGTAACCCTGCCTGCGCCCTTGCACGCAGAGCAAGTGCGAAAAGCACTTCCGCCTTTTGCACCCGTGCCTTTGCAGGATGAACAGGAAACGTATTTGTTGACCTTTATGCGCTTCTCGGCACCCTTCAGCACTTCCTCCAGTTTGAGCTTCACCTTGATACGCAGGTTCGAGCCTTTGTTGGCACGTCTGGCAGACTGCCTGCCGGTACTGCCAAACCCTCCAAATCCACTCCCGAAAGCACCGCCAAAGATGTCGCCAAACTGGCTAAATATATCTTCCATGGACATCCCGCCCCCAAAGCCGGTTCCGCCAAAGTTATTGCCTACGCCGGCATGGCCAAACTGATCGTAACGGGATTTTTTCTCCGGGTCCCTGAGTACCTCATAGGCCTCGGCTGCCTCCTTGAACCTGGCTTCGGCCGAGTTGTCTCCGGGGTTTTTATCGGGATGGTACTTCAATGCCTTTTGCCGGTAGGCTTTCTTGATCTCCTCCGGCTTGGCATCGCGGGAAACACCCAGTATCTCGTAATAATCTTTTTTAGACATGTCTGAACTCCTAATTGGCTACAACCACACGGGCGTGGCGTATCACTTTTCCATTGAGTAAATAACCTTTCTGTACCTCCTCCACCACTTTGCCTTTTTGTTCATCTTCCCCGGCCGGGACATGGTTGATGGCCTCATGATAATCGGTGTTGAAATCAGTACCCTCGCAGGGGATATCTTCCACACCTTTCTGTCGAAGAATGCTTTTGAACTTATTGTAAATTAATATGACGCCTTCCTCTTCGGCTTCTTTGTCCTGTTTCATGCGGGCAATACTGCTTGCCCTTTCCAGATCGTCAAGCACGGGCAGTAGGGCGGTGATGATCCCTTCGGCTGCAGTCTTGGACAATTCAATACGCTCTTTTGTGACGCGCTTACGGTAGTTGTCAAACTCAGAAAACAAACGCAGGAATTTATCATTGGCCTCATCCAGGCTTGCCTGTAACGAATCAATCTTTTCCTGGTATTCCGATATCCCGGCGGCAGGGTCTTGCCCGTCTGGTTTTTTCGTCTCTTTAACCGTGGCATTATCTGCCTCCCGGCCAGGCTGCCGGTTGCTTTCCCGTTTGTTTTGATCAGCCGGCTGCGCTTTTTGCCCCTTATGCGTGTCCCTGTCAGTTTTTTTATTTTTTTTCATTCCGGTGGTCCCAGTTTTGATTTACACACAAAGCTGCTCAAAGCTTATCAAAAGCTTTGCCATAAAATGGAAAAAAGCCATTTTGTCAGCTTTACACTCTCCGGATATCTGCTCCGAGGTTTTTCAGGCGGGTATCAATGAATTGATAACCCCTGTCAATTTGTTCAATATTATGGATGGTGCTTTTGCCTTCGGCACTGAGGGCGGCGATCAGCAATGCAACACCGGCGCGGATATCGGGTGATGTCATTTCCAGCGGCTTGAGAGGGTATTGCCGGTCAAGGCCGATGACAGTGGCACGATGAGGGTCACACAGTATGATCTGGGCACCCATATCGATGAGCTTGTCAACAAAGAAAAGCCGGCTCTCAAACATTTTTTGGTGGACAAGGACACTTCCTTTGGCCTGAGTGGCCAATACCAAAACCACACTGAGAAGGTCGGGTGAAAAGCCCGGCCATGGGGCATCACTAATGGTCAGTATGCTGCCGTCTATATAGGTGTCTGCCTCGTAACGATCCAGGGAGGGAATGAACAAGTCGTCGTCATTGCGCCTTTCCAGTACCACGCCCAGTTTGCGAAAAACATCGGGGATCATTCCCAGGTGATTATAACCAACATCTTTGATAAGCAGCTCCGAACGCGTCATGGCCGCCATGGCAATAAAGCTGCCGATCTCTATCATGTCGGGCAGCATGCGATGGCGGCAGCCTTTCAGCCCATCCACACCCTCAATGGTCAGCAGATTGGATCCAATGCCTGAAATATTGGCACCCATATTGTTGAGCATCCTGCAAAGCTGTTGAATATAAGGCTCACAGGCTGCATTGTACAACGTTGTTTTGCCTTTGGCCAGGGAAGCCGCCATCACGATGTTTGCAGTTCCTGTAACGGAAGCTTCTTCGAGCAGCATATAGCAGCCATTCAACTCCTTCCCTTCAATATGGTAGTATTGATTCTTCTTGTCGTATGTAAATGTGGCACCCAGTTTTTCCAGTCCCAAAAAATGTGTGTCCAGTCTGCGCCGCCCAATTTTATCGCCTCCGGGCCTGGGAATGGAGGCCTGGCCAAACCTGGCAAGCAGCGGGCCGAGGATCATGACGGATCCCCGCAACTGTGCGACCTTTCGCCTGAAGTGGTCATCATACAACAGGTCAAGGTTGAGATCATCTGCACAAAAACTCACAGTGCTTGCGTTGATCCGGGTTACCCTGACACCAAAATCAGACAACAACTCAATGAGTTTGATCACATCCCGTATTTGTGGAATATTTTCCAGAACCACTTCCTCACCTGTCAGCAGCGTGGCACAGATGATCTGAAGTGCTTCGTTTTTTGCTCCCTGGGGAATGATCTCTCCACGGAGCTGCTTTCCCCCGATAATTTCAAAAGATCCCATATCCTAGATGGTTTAAAATCAACAATAGCAAAATGTGTGTGCGAGATGATGCCCTGAATGTCAATGATACAGAAAAACAATCCCTGAAGGGACGGAAAAGGGTTATTGGCTTTTCCTGCTTTTGTAGGTGTAGTTCTTACCACCTGCCTGCTTCCCATGTTGCTTCTTCTTTTTGTTTTTGGAAAGGATATCATTGGTGTCATGCAACTTGACATCGTCTTGCAGGCTGAGTTTCCCGTCTGACAGTTTGGAAAGATGTTCGGCGATCTCTTCATCTGTCACTGAATCCCTGTTCCATGTCAGGTAAGACTTTTTAAGGTGGTTGGCGATCAATTGGATAAGTGTGTCTTTCATATGACCCTCTTCCAGTTCACACGCCTTTTCAATGATGCGTTCAATATGTCTTCCGTAATGCTTGAAAGTTACGTTGTTGGTGGCATATTGAAGGGGCTCGGGCTTCCGGGTGAGCGTCTCGGGCGAAGGAATCGGATAGGGCGAGTCCACATCGAGTTTGAAATCCGACATGATGAAAAGATGATCCCATAGCTTATGTTTGAAATCATTTACATCGCGCAAGTGGGGGTTCAGCTGTCCCATGACATTGATGGTGGCCCTGGCCAGGTGATTGCGTTTTTCGCGATCCTTTACAGACATGATGTACTCTATCATCTTCTGGATATTCCGGCCATATTCCGAAATATTCATCCTTGAACGGGTGGAGTTGTATTCCATGTTTGGGTGATATTGGTAACAGGTTCGATTGCAGGTCGGCGGTTCTGCGTTTCAATTGATTTTGCAAAGGTAATGAATAAATCAATACAAGATAAGCACCTTTATTCCAATATTTTCAGCCGGGCATACCTCAATAGCAGCAGTTTTTTCCCGGCACCGGCAAAGGAAACGGTTGCTTTGGCATTTTGTCCTTCTCCTTCCATGGCGATGATCTTTCCTTTTCCGAAGCGCTGATGGATCACTTCCATATCTACCTGCAATGATCCTGGATCGAGAATGGCATAACCGCTGTGGTCGGTGGGAGGAGGGTCCGGTGTTTCTGTACGGGATCTGTCGTTGGTTCCTGTTACTTTTGTAAAACGTTGCAGGCTTTCAGAAAAACTTTCCTGTGCCATCCTTCCCGGCGACCTGCGGCCGGTGGGGGCAAGGTAGTGCAGGAACCCAGGGTCGAGTTCATCAATAAAGCGGCTGGGTTCACAAAGATTGAAACTTCCATACCGGAAGCGGGTTTCGGCATAGGTGACCGTGGCCTGTTTCATGGCCCTTGTCAGTGCAACATAGAACAACCGTCTTTCTTCTTCCAGCTCAGCCTGGGTGTTTATCGACATCTGCGACGGGAACAGGTTTTCTTCCACCCCTGTAATGAACACATAGGGAAACTCAAGCCCTTTGGCGGCATGGATGGTCATGAGCGACACCTTGTTCGTGTCATCCGGTTTGTCGTTCTGGGTGTCGGCATCTGTAAGCAAGGCAATGTCTTGCATAAACTCATCAAGGGTCCGCATGGCGGGCGACTCTTCTGCCCCCTCCAGGGTTTCGGTGCTGCTGACAAAATCCTTTAACCCGCTAAGGAGCTCTTCAATGTTGTCGCGCCGGTTTAAACTCTCGGGCGTGCCATCCTCAAAATACAGTTTCCGGACACCCGATTTGCTGACGATCAGTTCACCCATTTCATAGGCATTGACCTTGTAAAGCCTGGCAGAAAAACGCCTGATCATGGTAATGAACCCTGATAGTTTTTTTATGATGCCGCTGTTGAGGCTGACATTGTATGTTGCAGGGTCAGCGGCTACCTCCCACAAGGGCTTGCCCGAATCATTGGCCGCCACCACCAGCTTGTTGACAGTCGTGGCACCAATGCCCCTTGCCGGGAAATTTATCGTGCGCAGCAGGGCATCCTCATCCATGGGGTTGATCACCAGGCGGAAATATGACAGAAGGTCCTTGATCTCCTTCCGCTGATAAAACGACAAACTGCCAAATATCCGGTAAGGAATGTTCAGCCGGCGCAAGGCCTCTTCCATGGCCCGTGATTGTGCATTGGTTCGATAAAGTACGGCAAAATCACTGTTGGGCAACTGCTTCTGCTGAATGATCTCAAAAATACGGCCTGCTACCCAGGAGGCCTCATCTCCCTCATTGGCCGTTTGGAGGATGTGTACCTTTTCGCCTGGCTTGTTGCTGGTCCAGAGATCTTTATAGATCTGGTTCTTGTTGTGTAGGATCAGACTGTTGGCGGCAGAAACAATATGTTGGGTGGAACGATAGTTCTGCTCCAGCTTAAATAGTTGAAGGTCAGGATAGTCATTTTTAAAATTCAGGATGTTCTGGATGTTTGCACCACGAAAAGCATAGATGCTTTGCGCGTCATCACCGACCACACATATGTTCTCATTGTTGGCAGCCAGCTTCTTGATTATCAAATACTGTGAAAAATTTGTGTCCTGGTATTCGTCTACCAGTATATACCGGAAGCGCTGCTGGTACTTGTACAATACGTCCGGGAAATCCCTCAGCAAAACATTGGTGTTGAAGAGAAGGTCATCAAAATCCATGGCCGATGCCCTGCGCAATTTCTGTTGATAAATGCTGTATATCAGCCCCAGTTTTGGTTTTTGTGACTGGGCATCGTGGCTTTGGATCTCAATGTCTTCATTATAGTCTGTTGCTGAGATAAGGTTGTTTTTTGCATTGGAAATACGGTGCAGTACAAAGCCGGGAGCATAGGCCTTGTCATCAAGGTTTTGTTCTTTCAGGATTTTCCTGATGACACGCTTTGAGTCATCGGTGTCATAAATGGTAAACTGTGACGGATAATCGAGTTTGCTTGCTTCGGCACGCAGCATGCGTGCGAAAATGCTGTGGAAAGTGCCCATCCAGAGGCTTTTTGCCCTGGAAGGGTCTACAAGCAATGCCACCCTGTTGCGCATCTCACGGGCTGCCTTGTTGGTGAATGTCAAAGCCAGAATGTGAAATGGCAGAACTCCCCGGCTCAGCAAATAGGCAACCCGGTAAGTAAGCACACGTGTTTTGCCACTCCCGGCCCCGGCAATGACCATTACCGGGCCCTCTGTGGCCTGAACAGCCTGCTGCTGCGGTTCGTTTAAATCTTTCAGAAAATCAACCATATAGGGTCAGCGATCATTCGTGCCGATATGATTCGGCCAGGACTGTTGCAAATATGCAAAGATAGGATTTTTGTGTGGTTTGGATGTATAGGGAAGCCGGCTTTTGGTTGTTTGCCAGGTGTGAAAGGCCCCGGTGATTATGAACACCTCCCGGGATTGCAACTTCGACAGGAAGTAATTGACATAAAGTGATTGGAGATGATTTGGGGAGTGAGGCAGCCCGTGAAAATGGCCAGAATATGTGCGGCGGCATCACTTGCAGCAAGGAAAAAACTTTTTATCTTTATCCATTGAAAAAAAGAGTCTTTTATAAAAAATACCATTTTACCATGAAACCATTATTGCCCAATTTTTTGCCTGCAGTTGTTTTTTGTCTGATGGGTTTTGTTTTTTCGGGCATTTCTGCCCAGGTCCCCAATGAAAAGCTACTGAAGAACCAGGAAACCTTGCTGGAAGAGATCCGTGACCTGCGTTATCGTTTTGATGTGCTGGAAAAAGCCATTGATGATGTGATGTGGCACAAGGTTGTCGGCGACGTTGCCTATATCGATAAGTTGTTTATGGCAGGCCCGCCGCCGCGTGATGCAGAAAAATCGACCACCTTGCGCGGTTCAAATCCCATCAAGTTCTGGACCTATGTATTTATTCCCAGGGACGTGGACCCCTCAAAGAAATATCCTTTGCTGGTGTTTCCCCACGGCGGCGTACATGGTGATTTCAACACCTATTATACACATATCATCAGGGAGTTGATGGCCCAGCAATACATTGTGGTAGCGCCTGAATACCGGGGCAGCACAGGTTATGGGAAAGGGCTTCATCAGCTGATCGATTATGGAGGCCTTGAAAATGAAGATGTACATGAAAGCATGCTGATGATGCTGGAAAACTATGATATTGTTGACCGGAGGAAGGTGGGGCTGATCGGATGGAGCCACGGGGGCATGATCTCGCTGATGAATGCCTTTGAGCACCCCCGTGCCTACCAGGCTGTGTTTGCCGGGGTGCCCGTGAGCGATCTGGTTGCACGGATGGGCTACAAGCGACCGGCTTATGAGATGGATTGGTTTGCAGCGGAACACCACATCGGACAAGCCGTGCATGAAAATATTGATGAATACAGGCGCCGTTCACCGGTATATCATGCCCACAAACTGGAGGTACCCCTGCTGATACATACCAATACCATTGATGAGGACGTGCATGTGCTGGAGGTGGAAAACCTGATCAATACATTAAAAGCGCACAACAAGACGTTTGAATACCGTATATTTGAAGATATTCCGGGAGGCCATTCGTTCGATCGAATGGATCACCGCATGGGGCGCGATATCCGGTTCGGGATTTACAAATTCCTTGAACAACACCTGGGTCCGCCCAGGCCGTTTCGTAATGTTAAAGAGATGGAACAAGCCGCTTACCGGTATTGACCCCACTGACCCAACCATTTTTCTAACCCGGATCGGTCATCAGAGCTTTGATCCAATCGCTAATTCGGGTTTGGCATGATCTTAACCACCACAGGCACTTAATTGGTGGAGTCTGTTCCGGGTTGTATTTCGTTGTCATTTCACTTTTTATTCCCCGAATTGTTCCTGTGCAGATTGCCTGTCCCCACATTGAAGGATTTTGGACGGGACAGTTAAAGGCATATTTTCCTTTAAAAAATTAAAAATATTCCTACCTTTGTGCCCCTCAAAAACGGGGGGATTGTATTTTCGGTGGACAGATATAAACACGGGGAATAAAATAATTTATTCGTGCTTATTGGTTTTCAAAAAATAACTTCTACCTTTGCACTCCCCAAAAAACGGAATGAATAGGATTTAACAGAATAGAAACGAAGTTTTTACATTAATTCATATTAGCGTATGCCAACAATTCAGCAACTGGTTCGAAAGGGACGTCGTAAGGTGACTTTTAAAAGCAAGTCTCCCGCCCTGGATTCCTGCCCTCAGCGTCGTGGGGTTTGTGTCCGTGTTTATACCACAACACCCAAAAAGCCTAACTCAGCCATGCGTAAGGTTGCCAGGGTAAGGCTTACCAATGGGAAGGAGGTGAATGCATATATTCCGGGTGAAGGCCACAACCTTCAGGAGCACTCCATTGTATTGCTGCGTGGCGGCAGGGTAAAGGACTTGCCGGGTGTGAGGTATCACATCGTCCGGGGGGCATTGGATACCAGTGGTGTGGATGGTCGCAACCAACGCCGTTCAAAATATGGGACCAAACGGCCGAAGGACAAAAAATAACCTGATCAGGAAAATAAATTTCAGAACCCATGAGAAAGTCGAAACCCAAGAAGCGCATATTGCTCCCGGACCCCCGGTTTAATGAGCCATTGGTGACCCGCTTTGTCAACAATTTGATGTTGAGGGGCAAAAAAAACCTTGCGTACAAAATATTCTATGAAGCCATCGACATTGTTTCGGAAAAAACAAAAGAAGATGGTCTGGAGGTATTCAAGAAAGGGCTTGCAAATGTGACCCCTGCTGTTGAGGTGCGCAGCCGGCGTATAGGTGGTGCCACTTTCCAGATCCCGTCCGAGATACGGTCCGACAGGAAAATGTCGGTAGGGATCAAGCATCTGATCTCTTTTGCCCGCAAGCGCAACGAGAAGGGAATGGCTGCCAGGCTGGCAGGTGAGATCATCGCGGCAAGCAAAGAAGAGGGCGGCGCTTTTAAACGGAAGGAAGATACACACCGTATGGCTGAGGCCAACAAGGCATTCTCCCATTTCAGGTTTTAGAAAGGCAAACAAGCGGTATTATATTAATAGATGGGCAGAGATTTAAAATACACACGCAATATCGGTATCATGGCACATATCGACGCCGGCAAGACAACCACTACCGAGCGGATATTGTTTTATACCGATGTGATCCATCGCCTGGGCGAGACCCATGATGGCGCTGCCACCATGGACTGGATGGTCCAGGAGCAGGAGCGTGGTATCACCATTACCTCTGCTGCTACTACTACCTTTTGGGATTACCAGGACAAATCCTACAAGGTAAACATCATCGACACGCCGGGCCATGTGGATTTTACCGTTGAGGTAGAACGCAGCCTGCGGGTACTCGACGGCGCCATCGCACTGTTTTGTGCTGTTGGTGGAGTGGAACCCCAGTCGGAGACTGTCTGGCGACAGGCCGACAAATACAAGGTGCCCCGCATAAGCTTCATCAATAAGATGGACCGTGCCGGGGCCGATTTTTTTGGTGTGGTCGACAAGATCAGGGAACGCCTCGGCATGAATGCCGTGCCCCTCCAGATCCCGATAGGATATGAAGAAGACTTTAAAGGCATTGTTGACCTCATAACCAACAAAGCTTATGTCTGGGAGGACCAGACCCAGGGTGCAAGCTTTGTCGAAGTGCCTGTACCGGAAGACTTGGTGGAAACGGTAGCGACCTATCGTACGGTCCTGGTTGAAGGATGTGCAGAAGAAAGCGAAGAGCTGCTTGAAAAATTTATCGACGACCCCGGCTCCATTTCTGAAGAAGAGATGATCGCCATCATCCGCAAAGCAACGATAGACCTTCGGATAACACCCGTGCTCTGCGGTTCTGCCTTTAAAAATAAAGGAATTCAGGCCCTGCTTGACGCAGTGGTTAAATTCCTGCCATCACCCATGGATGTTGAGTCGATCGAGGGAACGAATCCCAAAAACGATAAGACCGAAACACGCAAGGCCGATGCAAAAGAACCTTTTGCTGCATTGGCCTTTAAAATTGCCACTGACCCCTATGTGGGACGCTTGTGCTTTTTTCGTGTCTATAGCGGCAGCCTGCAGGCAGGGTCTTATGTGCTGAACGCATCCACAAACAAGAAAGAGCGTATCTCGCGGATATTGCAGATGCACGCAAATAAACAGAACCCGATTGATCGCATAGAGGCGGGCGACATTGGGGCGGCTGTTGGGTTCAAGAACATTCAGACAGGCGATTCACTGTGTGACGAGAAACATCCCATCCTGCTTGAGTCCATGTCCTTTCCCGAACCGGTTATCAGTGTGGCGGTCGAACCAAAGACCCAGGCCGACCTGGATAAGCTGAATGCCGCGTTGACAAAGTTGGCGGAGGAAGACCCCACGTTTGTGGTTAAGACAGATCCGGACAGTGGACAAACCCTGATCAACGGAATGGGGGAGCTGCACCTGGAGATATTGCTCGACAGGCTTGAACGGGAGTTTAAGGTGGAAGCTAACCAGGGAGCACCCCAGGTGGCCTATAAGGAGGCCATCACCACCAATGTAAAGCATCGCGAGTTGTATAAGAAACAGACAGGTGGCAAGGGAAAATTTGCCGACATCATCGTGGAGATAGGCCCCGCAGAAGAAACTGTCAAAGGCCTTCAATTTGTCGATTCAGTAAAAGGAGGCAATATCCCCAGGGAATTCATCCCCTCGGTAGAAAAAGGCTTCAGGATGGCCATGCAGAATGGAGTCCTGGCCGGTTATCCATTGGAGAGCCTCAAAGTTACCCTTCTTGACGGCTCTTATCACAATGTCGATTCTGACGCTTTGTCGTTTGAACTGGCTGCAAAAATGGCTTTTAGAAATGCCTGCAAAAAAGCCAGGTCCGTCTTGCTGGAACCCATTATGAAGCTTGAGGTGGTAACCCCCGAGGAATATCTGGGCGACGTGGTGGGCGACATCAACCGCCGCAGAGGTCACCTGAATGGGATATCCACAAGGGTAAACCTGCAGGTGGTGGATGCCCAGGTGCCGCTTTCGGAGATGTTCGGTTATGTGACGGCATTGCGCACATTGACAAGCGGCAGGGCCCTTTCGACCATGGAGTTCTCCCATTTCCAGGAAACGCCAAAAGATATTGCAGATGAAGTGATTGAAAAACTTTATGGTGTAAAATATTGAATTCACCCATTAAAAATTGATAAACCGTGAGTCACAAAATTCGAATCAAGTTAAAATCATACGATTACAACCTGGTAGATAAGTCTGCCGAGAAAATCGTCAAGACAGTGAAGACCACCGGTGCAGTTGTTAACGGACCCATTCCGTTGCCCACAAATAAGAAGAAATTTACCGTGTTGCGTTCACCATTTGTCAATAAGAAGTCCAGGGAACAGTTTCAATTGTGTTCTTACAAAAGGCTGATGGATATTTATTCGTCTTCCTCAAAAACCGTGGATGCATTGATGAAGCTCGAATTGCCCAGCGGTGTCGAGGTGGAGATCAAGGTTTAGGGATAAGAAACAAATCCAGTTGCGCAAAAGTTAAAACGACAAGAGATGTCAGGAATCATTGGAAAAAAAATAGGTATGACCAGCATATTTGATGCCGGCGGGAAAAACATCCCGTGCACGGTCATTGAGGCTGGTCCATGTGTTGTTACCCAGATAAGGACAAAAGAGAAGGATGGCTACGAAGCTATCCAGCTGGCTTTCGATGAAAAGCGGGAAAAGCTGTGTTCGAAACCTTTAAAAGGCCATTTTGACAAGGCGAAAACCACACCAAAAAAAGTGGTGGCCGAGTTTACCCGTTTTGAGTCAGGCCACCAGAAACAATTTGGCGATGTCCTCACAGCAGATATTTTCATTGAAGGGGAGTATATTGATGTGGTAGGTGTCAGCAAGGGAAAGGGATTTCAGGGCGTTGTGAAACGGCATGGCTTTTCCGGTGTTGGTCAGGCGACCCACGGCCAGCATAACCGCCTTCGTGCCCCCGGCTCCCTTGGAGCCTCTTCATGGCCTTCCAGGGTCTTTAAAGGCATGCGGATGGGTGGCCGTACCGGAGGCAACAGGGTAAAAATGATCAACCTTCAGATCATGAAGCTGATCCCCGAAAAAAACATCGTTGTTGTTAAAGGCTCTGTGCCAGGGCCCATTGGATCATATTTAATTCTGGAAAGATGGAGTTAGCAGTATATAATATTGACGGAAGCAAGACAGCGAAAACCGTTGATTTGAATGAGGCTGTCTTTGGGATCAAACCCAATGACCACGCCATATACCTTGATGTAAAACATCATATGGCGAAACGTCGGCAGGGAACCCACAAAACCAAAGAGCGTGGTGAGGTAAAAGGGAGCACCAGGAAGATGCGCCGGCAGAAAGGAACAGGCGCTGCCAGGGTGGGTGATATCAAATCGCCGATACTGCGTGGTGGCGGTGTTACCTTTGGCCCCAGGCCAAGGGATTACAGCTTCAAGCTCAACAAGAAACTCAAAATCCTTGCCCGAAAATCTGCCCTTTCATACAAGGTAAAAGATGATAAGCTTCTGGTATTGGAAGATTTCGCCATGCAAGAGCCCAAGACAAAAAAATACCTGGAGATCCTGAAGCGCTTTGACCTGGACGATAAAAAATCCCTTTTGGTATTGCCTGAGTATGATCGAATGATTCAGCTATCATCCAGGAATATTCCCAGGGCCATTGTTGCCAAAGCTTCCCAGTTGAACACCTACATGATCTTGAATGCAGACAGGTTGTTGGTGCTGGAAAGTTCCATCAGGGAAATAGAGAATGTATTACTGAAAAATAACGATCCCGTAAATAACAAGTAAAATGGAAGTTCTTATCAAGCCACTAATTACTGAGAAGATGACGGCGGTTACTGAGAAGTACCCCAATCGCTACGGCTTTATCGTTGACCGGCGGGCTTCAAAATCGCAGATCAAGGCAGCGGTTGAAGAGATGTACGATGTAACGGTAGCTTCTGTCAATACCATGGTATATCTTGGCAAGCGTCAGATGCGATATACCCGTACCGGTTTCCAGTCAGGCAGAAAAAATAGTTTTAAAAAGGCCATCGTCACGTTAAACGAAGGCCAGACAATTGATTTTTACAGCAATATATAACGATTCATGGCTTTAAAAAAGTTTAAACCCACGACCCCCGGACAGCGCAATAAAATGATCAGCGCTTTTGATGACATTACGGCCGCCAAACCTGTAAAAAGCCTGGTAAAAGGCAAGAGCAAATCGGGCGGCAGGAACAACAGGGGCAAGATGACCTTGCGTTATATTGGCGGCGGTCATAAGAGAAGGTATCGTATCATCGACTTCAAACGCGATAAGGACGGGATACCAGCAACCGTAAAGAGCATTGAGTACGATCCGAACCGGTCTGCACGAATTGCCTTGTTGAGCTATGCTGATGGGGCAAAGCGTTATATCATTGCTCCTGTCGGCTTGCAGGTAGGCCAGACCCTTATGTCGGGCGAGAAAGCTACGCCTGACATTGGCAATGCCCTGTTTTTGCGCAATGTGCCCCTGGGCAGCATTGTTCATAATATTGAGCTGCAACCAGGCCAGGGTGGCAAGATGGCGCGCAGTGCCGGGACTTATGCGCAGTTGACATCCCGGGAGGGTAAATATGCTACACTGAAGCTCCCTTCGGGTGAGATCCGCATGGTGCTTGTAACGTGTAAGGCGACCATTGGCAGCACCTCTAATCCTGACCATATGCACGAAATGTCGGGCAAGGCAGGCCGGAGCCGGTGGTTAGGCCGCCGGCCGCGTACCCGCCCGGTGGTGATGAACCCGGTCGACCATCCCATGGGCGGTGGCGAAGGCCGTGCCTCAGGAGGCCATCCGCGAAGCCGCAAAGGGCTGCCCGCAAAGGGATACAAAACACGCAACAGGAAAAAAGCATCCAACAGGCTCATTTTAGAGAGGAGAAAAATCAAATAGTCACTAACAGAAAATAATAAAAACACATGAGTCGATCATTAAAAAAAGGACCCTATATCCATCACAAACTGGAGAAGAAGGTCCTGACCATGGCCGGCAGCAACAAAAAGTCTGTTATCAAGACCTGGTCGAGGGCTTCAATGATCTCGCCCGAATTTGTCGGATTGACCATCGCAGTGCACAACGGCAACAAATTTATTCCGGTATATATTACCGAAAACATGGTAGGACATAAGTTGGGTGAATTTGCGCCCACCCGCATCTTCCGTGGTCATGGTGGAAAAAAACGATAAAAAAACAAACAATATTTCACAATGGGACTAAGAAAACATATCAGGGCTGAGAAACTCAGGGAGGAGAGGAAGTCTCAGTATTTTGCCAGGCTGAGAAACTGCCCCACCTCCCCCAGGAAAATGCGACTGGTGGCGGATATGATACGGGGACAGGAAGTGAACAAGGCCCTTGCAATTTTACGCTATACCAAGAAAGAAGCCGCGCAGCGTCTGGAAAAGCTATTATTGTCAGCCATCGCCAACTGGCAAAACAAAAACGAAGGGGTGCGCATAGAAGACAGTAACCTGTATATTAAAGCCATCTATGTGGATAGCGCAAGAATGTTGAAGCGTTTGCGGCCTGCCCCCCAGGGGAGGGCTCACCGTATCAGGAAGCGCTCCAACCATGTAACCCTTTTTGTTGACAGTAAAAATACAAACGAATAAATATTTCACAGATGGGACAAAAGACGAATCCAATCGGCCTCAGGCTTGGTATTATTAAAGGATGGGACTCCAACTGGTACGGCGGAAAAAAATATGCGGCCAAACTGGTTGAAGACGATAAGATACGCAAGTACCTTTACGTGCGACTGTCCAAAGCGGGGGTTTCAAAGATCTTTATTGAACGGACATTAAAACTGGTGACCGTGAACATTAACACGGCACGTCCCGGCATCATTATCGGTAAAGGAGGCCAGGAAGTTGACAAGCTGAAAGAAGAGCTGAAAAAAATCACCAACAAAGAGATACAGATCAACATCAGCGAAATAAAACGGCCGGAGCTTGACGCCTTTCTTGTGGCACAGAATGTCGCAAAGCAGATCGAAGGACGGATATCTTTTCGCCGGGCTGTGAAAACTGCCATTTCTTCCACCATGCGCCTGGGTGCGGAAGGCATTAAGGTGATGGTAAGCGGCAGACTTGGAGGGGCAGAGATGGCCCGTAATGAAACGTACAAGGAGGGCAGGATCCCCCTGCACACACTCCGTGCCGATATTGATTATGCCTGTGTGGAAGCCCATACAACATACGGTCGCATCGGCATTAAAGTATGGATTTGCAAGGGAGAGGTCTTTGGCAAGCCTGAGCTGACTCCCTTCATTGAGGAACAGTCGAAAGGGAGACAGGCAGGCGGCAGGTTTGGCGGCAGAAGGAAAAAGTAACCCATCGCTATCAAAGCGTCATTAAAGAAAATTGTTGAATCATGTTACAGCCTAAGAAAACCAAGTACAGAAAGATGCAAAAGGGCCGTATGAAAGGCAATACGAAGCGTGGTGCTGAGTTGGCCTTTGGTTCTTTTGGCATGAAGTCACTCGACACCAGCTGGGTGACAGGACGTCAGATCGAGGCTGCGCGTCAGGCCATTACACGTCGTATGAAGCGTGAGGGACAGCTCTGGATCAGGATCTTCCCCGACAAACCCATCACCAAGAAACCCGCAGAGGTGCGTATGGGTAAAGGGAAGGGTGCGCCCGAGTATTTTGTCGCCAGGGTGTGTCCGGGCAGGATCATTTTTGAAGCAGACGGGGTTCATCTGGAAACAGCACGCGAAGCCATGCGCCTTGGTGCACAAAAGCTTCCGGTAACCACAAAATTTGTCGTCAGAAGAGATTATGTTTATTGATATTGACCCTTTATTTGGAAAAAAATTGTAACTTTGCAGCCTTTTTACAGGGGCCCGATAACCATCACAGGCCTGGCCTGTCCGGATTTGCGCCCTGGTGGCGGAAGCGCTGTGAAACAATTAAATTCACGCAAAAATGAAGCAGAGTGTAATACATGAAATGTCAACCGGCGAGCTCAACGAGCGCCTGGAAGAAGAAAGGAAACAGCTGCGCAAGTTGAAGATGAACCATGCGGTATCGCCGCTGGAGAATCCAATGAAGATCAAGGACTATCGCAGGACCGTTGCCCGGATCATGACAGAGCTCCGGAAAAGGGAACCAGAAGAAACCAAATAAAGAATCTGTAACATGGAAACCAGAAATCCAAGAAAAGAGAGAACAGGCCTTGTGGTCAGCAACAAGATGGATAAATCTGTCGTAGTAGAGGTTTTGCGTCGGGTAAGGCATCCCAAGTATGGTAAGTTTATCAAGCGATCAACCCGCTTTATGGCACATGATGATAAGAATGAATGCAATATTGGCGATACGGTTCGTATCATGGAAACAAGGCCCTTGAGCAAGAACAAATGTTGGAGACTAGTTGAAATCCTTGAAAGAGCGAAGTAATTATGATACAGCAAGAGTCCAGACTATCGGTAGCGGATAACAGTGGGGCGAAGGAGGTGCTTTGCATCAGGGTCCTTGGAGGCACACGCCGCAGATATGCCGGCATCGGCGATAAGATTATCGTTACGGTGAAACATGCCCTGCCTTCAGGTAACGTCAAAAAAGGCACAGTCTCAAAAGCCGTAGTGGTTCGCACCAAAAAACATGTCAGACGGCCCGATGGCAGTTACATCAAATTTGATGACAATGCTGTGGTGCTGCTGACAGCCACGGAAGAGATGCGTGGAACACGTATCTTTGGACCCGTCGCCAGGGAATTGCGAGAAAAACAATTTATGAAAATCGTCTCATTGGCACCCGAGGTGCTGTAAATGAACAAATAATTATGCAATCCAAGATCCATATAAAAAAAGGGGACACTGTGAAGGTCATTGCAGGCAACGAAAAAGGTGCCACAGGTAAAGTCCTTATGGTAGATGTCAAAAAGCGCAGGGCGTTTGTTGAAGGGATCAACATGGTATCCAAACATACCAAGCCCAATGCTGCAAACCCCCAGGGCGGAATAGTGAAGAAAGAATCCAGCATTCACCTTTCAAACCTTATGCTGACAGATGCCAAAGGCAATGCCACGCGCATAGGCAGAAGGTTAAACGACGACAACCGATTGGTAAGGTATTCCAAAAAGACAGGGGAGGAAATCAAGTAATGAATTATACACCAAGACTTAAGGAAAGGTTCGCCAAAGAAATCGTTCCTGCACTGATGAAGGAGTTTGGTTATACCAACCCTTTGCAGGTGCCCAGGATGGTCAAGATCAGCCTGAACCAGGGCGTTGGTGAAGCCATTACAGATAAAAAGATCATCGACAATGCCGTTGAGGAAATGACATTGGTCGCCGGCCAGAAAGCCGTGTCCACCAAATCGAGAAAGGACATTTCCAACTTTAAACTAAGAAGGGGCATGCCTGTCGGTGTCAGGGTGACTTTGCGTGGCAACCGGATGTATGAGTTCCTCGACAGGCTGGTAGCAGTATCCCTGCCGCGTATACGCGACTTCAGGGGTGTTAATGAGAAAGGATTTGACGGAAGGGGCAACTATTCTATGGGCGTACCTGAACAGATCATATTTCCCGAGATCAATATCGACAAAGTAAATAAAATCAACGGGATGGATATAAGCTTCGTTACAACAGCCAATACCGACCGTGAAGCTTTTGCTTTGTTGCGTGAATTCGGAATTCCATTTAAGAACCAGAATAAATAGACACATCATGGCAAAAGAATCCATGAAGGCCAGAGAGCTAAAAAGAGCAAAGCTTGTTAAAAAATATGCTGCCAAGAGGGCGGAATTAAAGGCCAAGGGCGACTGGGAAGGCTTACAAAAGCTACCCAGGAACGCTTCACCGGTAAGGCTGCACAACCGCTGCCAGTTGACAGGCAGACCCAAAGGCTACATGCGCCAATTCGGGGTGTCCCGTATCAACTTCAGGGAAATGGCCAATAAAGGGCTGATCCCTGGCATAACCAAAGCAAGCTGGTAAGATTTTTTTAGTCACTTTTTATTTACAAACAATGATAGCTGATCCAATTGCAGATTATCTTACGAGAATAAGGAATGCCATCAAGGCCAATCACAGGGTTGTAGAAATTCCTGCTTCGAACCTCAAAAAGGGGATCACAAAAATCCTGTTTGAGAAGGGGTATGTTCTCAATTATAAATTTGAGGATGACAAGATGCCCAAAACGATCAAGATAGCCCTTAAATACCATCCGGTGACAAAACTCCCCGCCATTAATGAGATAAAGCGGGTCAGTCGCCCGGGACTCCGCCGGTACGAAAACAGCAAGGATCTGCCGCGTGTTTTGAACGGATTGGGCATTGCCGTTGTTTCGACTTCCAAAGGCCTTATGACCGACAAGGAGGCCCGGAATTTGAACGTAGGTGGAGAAATCATTTGTTACGTCAGTTAAAAGATTACATATGTCACGAATAGGAAATACCCCGGTAAATATCCCAGAAGGCGTCGCCGTGACCGTCTCGAAAGACAATGTGGTTACGGTGAAAGGCCCCAGGGGTGAACTTTCACAGGCCGTCGATCAGGCAATAAAGGTCAATGTGGAAGGCAATGAAGTGAAGCTTGAGCGGACCGGTGAACAGCGGAGTCAAAAAGCCCTGCACGGATTGTACCGCGCATTGATCAACAATATGGTCGTTGGCGTATCAGAAGGCTACAAGATCATTCAGGAACTTGTTGGTGTTGGGTACAAAGCGTCTCACAACGGACAAGTCCTGGAACTGGCCCTTGGATACTCCCACAATATTTTTTTCGAGATCCCAAAAGAGGTGAAGCTGGAAACCGTCACCGAAAGGGGTAAGAACCCTGCCATCGTTCTCGAATCACATGACAAACAGCTGATAGGCCAGGTAGCGGCCAAAATCCGTTCATTGCGCAAGCCTGAACCCTACAAAGGCAAGGGTGTGATCTACAGAGGGGAAGTGATCCGCAAAAAAGCAGGTAAAGCTGCTGCTGCCAAATAATCATAATCTATTTTTAATTCCTTTATCAGGATGGCAACAAGAAAGAAACTCGACAGAAGGACAAAGATAAAATACCGCGTGAGAAAACGTGTGCGCGGTACGGCAGATAAGCCCCGGTTGTCTGTATTCAGAAGCAACAAGGCCATATATGCCCAGGTGATAGATGACCTGGCAGGTAAAACCCTTGCCGCTGCTTCATCAAAAGTAAAAGAGATCGGTGAAAAAAAGATGACCAAGACAGAAGCTGCCCGGGAAGTAGGCAAGGTGATCGCCGAACGTGCAAAAGAAGCCGGTATTGAAACCATTGTGTTTGATCGTAACGGTTATCTTTACCACGGCAGAGTTAAATCATTGGCAGAAGGTGCCCGGGAAGGAGGCTTAAAATTTTAAATCATGGCAAACGTAAACATCAAAAAAGTTAAGTCGAGCGAGATTGAATTCAAGGACAGGCTTGTAAGCATCCAGCGTGTTACAAAAGTGACCAAAGGTGGCAGAACGTTCAGCTTTTCTGCCATCGTTGTTGTTGGCAATGAGAATGGTGTGGTTGGTTTTGGCCTGGGAAAGGCCAAGGAGGTGACCACAGCCATCAGCAAAGGCATTGACGACGCCAAAAAACATTTGATCAAGGTCCCGGTGTACAAAGGAACGATCCCGCATGAACAGGAAGGAAAGTACAGTGGAGCCCGGGTATTGATCAAGCCTGCTGCCCACGGTACCGGGGTCATTGCAGGTGGCGCAATGCGTGCCGTGCTCGAAAGCGTCGGAGTAACTGACGTTCTGGCAAAATCAAAGGGTTCATCAAACCCGCATAGTGTTGTAAAGGCGACCATCGATGCGCTGATCAAGCTTCGGGATCCCTTTGCCGTTGCCCAGCAACGTGGCGTGAGCCTTGACAAAGTGTTTAACGGGTAATTTGTTATCATGAACCGGGCCATAACCTTATCATTCGGCACGCAAATGAATGATCGGCGCATGGCGGGCCCCATGTTGACCGCAATATAAAAAATGGAAACAGATGAAGAAATATAAAATCGTCCAGGTAAGAAGCAGAATCGGAAGGCCTGCAACCCAGAAAAATACCCTGGATGCATTGGGTGTCAGGCGCATGAACCGGCCGGTCATTGTTAACGGCACACCGCAGGTGGAGGGGATGATCCATAAAGTGAAACATCTTCTTTCAGTGGAAGAGATAAAAGAATAATGTCGTTTAGTTCAATATCTTTAAATTTGTAATATACAATGGATTTAAGCAATCTTAAACCAGCAAAGGGGTCGGTCAGGCGCAAGAAACGCATTGGCAGGGGAGAAGGTTCAGGAGCAGGAGATACAGCGACCCGTGGACATAAAGGGGCTAAATCGCGCTCAGGTTACAGCAAAAAAGCCGGCTTTGAAGGAGGGCAGATGCCTCTGGGCAGACGTGTCCCGAAGTATGGTTTCAAAAACCGTAACCGCGTTGAATACAGGGGCGTTAACCTGGATGTCCTTCAAAAACTTGCTGAAAACAAAGGCCTGGATACCGTGAACCCGGATGTGTTGATCAGCAATGGCCTCGCATCAAAGAATGACCTGGTGAAGGTCCTTGGAAGGGGAAAGCTGACGGCCAAACTAAATATCACCGCCCACGCTTTTTCAGCAACTGCTGCAAAAGCCATTGAAGACACTGGTGGAACTGTTAACCGGATATAAACCTCAGGAATGAAACGTTTTATTCAAACATTGATCAACATTTACAATATTGAGGATCTGCGGATCAGGATCATCAACACCTTGGGTATTATCCTGATATACCGCCTGGGGTCTTACGTTGTGCTGCCGGGGGTCGATCCCGAACAACTGCAGGCTCTGCAGGCGCAGACCCAGGAAGGCCTTCTCGGGCTGTTGAATATGTTCTCGGGAGGAGCCTTTTCCAATGCCTCAATATTTGCATTGGGGATCATGCCCTATATCAGCGCTTCCATTGTGATCCAGTTGATGAGTGTTGCTGTTCCTTATTTTCAAAGACTTCAGAAAGAGGGGGAAAGCGGACGCAAAAAAATCAACCAGATCACCCGCTATCTGACCGTGTTTATCACTGCAGCCCAGGCACCTGCCTATCTTGCCAACCTGGTGGCCCAGCTGCCGGCTGAGGCAATATCACCATTTGACCCTGCCGCCGCAGGCCCGTCGCTCTATTTTATGGTCTCATCGGTGATTATCCTGATATCAGGAACCATGTTTGTGATGTGGCTTGGTGAACGAATTACCGAACGGGGGATCGGGAATGGGATATCCCTGATCATTATGATAGGGATCATCGCCCAGCTGCCCTTCGCCCTTTTTGCTGAATTTATTGCAAGGATAGAAGAAGCGGGAGGTGGAGGACCGGTTGTCTTTCTGGTTGAGCTGATCATTTTGATGAGTGTCGTTGTACTGGTCATACTTTTGGTCCAGGGCCAGCGGAGGATCCCCGTGCAGTTCGCCAAACGTGTCGTGGGCAACAGGCAATACGGAGGTGTGCGTCAGTACATACCGCTGAAAGTAAATGCGGCTGGAGTAATGCCTATCATTTTTGCGCAGGCCATCATGTTTATTCCAATCACACTGGCCGGTTTTTCCGACGCTTTGGGTGGGTTTGCAGCCACCATGTCCAACTTTACGGGGTTCTGGTATAACTTTACCTTCGCCATCCTGATCATACTGTTCACCTATTTCTACACGGCGATAACGGTGAACCCAAATCAGATGGCCGAAGATATGAAGAAGAATGGCGGTTTTATACCGGGTGTAAAACCGGGAAAACGTACAGCCGAGTTCATCGATAATGTAATGTCACGGATCACCCTGCCGGGATCATTGTTCCTGGCATTTGTGGCAATCATGCCTGCCCTGGTGAGCCTGATGGGGGTAACCGGGCAATTTGCCCAATTTTTCGGTGGCACGTCGCTGCTGATCATGGTAGGTGTTGTGCTGGACACATTGCAGCAGATCGAAAGCCACTTGCTGATGCGCCACTATGACGGTCTTACGAAATCGGGCCGGATCAAGGGACGTTCATCACCCATTGGCATGACCGGATAAATCTTGTTGAGAATGATTCAATACAAGACCACCGAAGAAATTGAATTAATACGCGAAAGTTCTTTACTTGTTGCCAAGACCCATGCAGAGCTGGCCAAACATTTGCGGCCCGGTATTTGCTCTATGGACCTTGACCGTATCGCCGAGTCCTTTATAAGGGACCATGGTGGAGCACCGGGCTTTAAAGGGTATCATGGATTCCCGTACACGTTATGTGTTTCACCCAATGAAGTGGTGGTGCACGGTTTTCCAAACAAAGAACCCCTGAAGGAGGGTGACATCCTCTCTGTCGATTGCGGGGTCCTGAAGAATGGATATTACGGCGATTCAGCTTATACCTTTGCTGTTGGTGAGATCAGTGATGAAAAAAAAAGGTTGCTCAAGATCACGTATCGATGTTTAATGGAGGGGATAGAGCAAATGGTGGAAGGCAATACCCTGGGGGATGTTTCATGGACGATCCAGAACCGGGCGGAGAAAGCCGGTTATTCAGTGGTCAGAGAGTTGGTGGGCCATGGTGTGGGAAAGAGTCTGCATGAGCCCCCGGAACTGCCAAATTTTGGAAAAAAGGGCAGGGGGCCAAAAATTAAAAATGGCCTGGTAGTTGCGGTAGAACCCATGATAAATATGGGAAATCGCTTTATTGTCCAGGAGAAAGACGGATGGACAATCCGCACGGCAGACAGAAAGCCATCAGGACATTATGAGCATACAGTGGCCGTGATTAACGGAAAGGCTGAAATGCTCTCAACATTTGCGTTTATTGAGGAAGCATTAAAAGAAAATATAAACAATTTGGTTATCATTCGTTAGATCATATGGCAAAGCAGGCATCTATACAGCAAGACGGAACCGTCACCGAATCATTGGGAAATGCTATGTTTCGGGTTGAGCTGGAAAACGGGCATATAATCACGGCCCATATTTCCGGGAAAATGCGCATGCATTACATCAAAATATTGCCTGGTGACAAGGTAAAAGTAGAAATGTCGCCCTATGATCTTACAAAAGGTCGCATCACATTCAGATATAAATAACGGCAACAATATAAACCACGGAGAAATGAAAGTCAGAGTGTCGGTTAAGAAAAGAAGTTCCGATTGCAAAATAGTGCGAAGGAAAGGAAAAATTTACGTCATCAACAAAAAAAACCCCAAGTTTAAACAACGTCAGGGATAATATTTTTAACATTAGAAAGCAATTCATATGGCACGTATAGCTGGAGTTGATATTCCAAGAAACAAGAGGGGTGTGATCAGCCTCACCTACATTTATGGTATTGGTCAGAGCAATGCCCGCAAAATACTGGAAACCGCCGGTGTTGATCCGGAAAAAAAAGTGGAGGATTGGGATGACCAGCAGTTGACGAAGGTTCGTAATGTCATCAACGAAGATTTCAAGGTGGAGGGTTCACTGCGCTCGGAGGTTCAGATGAACATCAAGCGATTGATGGATATCGGTTGCTACCGCGGCATTCGTCATCGTATCGGACTGCCTTTGCGTGGACAGAAAACCAAAAACAATGCCCGTACCAGAAAGGGTAAAAAGAAAACTGTTGCCAATAAGAAGAAGGCAACCAAATAGTTGTGGATAGAATTCAGACGGTTGGTTCATCAACCCTTGATCAGAAGAAAAACAGATAAATATTATGGCAAAAACAACCAAAGGTACCAGGGGTGCCAGGAAAAGAGTCGTAAAGGTGGAGCCTCTGGGTCAGGCCCATATTTTTGCTTCTTTCAACAACATTATTGTTACCATTGCCAATCAGCATGGTCAGGTGATTTCCTGGTCTTCGGCCGGTAAGATGGGCTTTAGGGGTTCCAAGAAGAATACCCCTTATGCCGGCCAGATGGCTGCGGGCGATGCTGCAAAAACAGCCTATGACCTTGGCATGCGAAAGATCAAAGTTTTTGTAAAGGGCCCCGGGTCGGGCAGGGAATCTGCGATTCGCACACTGCATTCAGCAGGGCTGGAGGTGACAGAGATTATGGATGTTACCCCGCTGCCCCATAACGGATGCCGCCCACCCAAAAGAAGACGCGTGTAACCGCTTTACAGTATTATGACAAACACTTTAGAATCAGTATAATAATATGGCACGATATACAGGTCCAACAACCAAGATTGCCCGCAAGTTTGGAGATCCCATTTTCGGCGCAGACAGAGCATTTGAGAAGAAAAATTATCCGCCGGGCCAGCACGGCCAGATGAAGAAAAGAAGGAAAAAGTCTGAATATGGTGTTCAGCTGCTCGAAAAACAAAAAGCCAAATATACTTATGGCTTGCTCGAAAAACAGTTTGCCAACACCTTTAAGAAGGCCGTGCGCCAAAAGGGTATCACCGGTGAAATACTGTTGCAGCTTCTTGAAGCACGACTTGACAATACAGTCTTCAGACTGGGTATTGCCCCCACACGCAGGGCAGCCCGCCAGCTGGTAGGCCACAGACATATTACCGTCAATGACAAAGTGGTAAACATCCCTTCCTATACATTGCGACCTGGCGATATCATCGGGGTGCGTGAGAAATCAAAAAGCCTGGAGATAATCGTTGACTCCCTTGCCTCTCGTTCTGCAAACTATAGCTGGCTCGAGTGGGACCAGGATATGCGCAAAGGGAAGTTTCTCAACTACCCCGAAAGGGATCTGATTCCCGAGAATATCAAAGAACAACTTATTGTGGAATTGTATTCCAAGTAATGTCTGTTTTCCATTTCAACTCAAAAACAAAAAACCAATGGCAATTTTAGCTTTTCAAAAACCGGATAAGGTCATCATGCTTGAATCTGACGAACGCCTGGGAAAATTTGAATTCCGGCCGTTGGAACCAGGTTACGGTATTACAATTGGCAATGCGCTCAGAAGGATCCTGCTCTCGTCGCTGGAAGGTTTTGCCATTACTTCAGTCAAATTGGAGGGGGTGGACCATGAGTTTTCAACCATCAAAGGCGTGGTTGAAGATGTTACCGAAATCATCTTGAACCTTAAACAGATACGTTTTAAGAGCCAGGTGGAAGATGCCGAGATGGAAAAGTTTACTGTCAAAATAAGCGGACAGGAACAGTTCAAAGCCGGCGATCTGAATAAGGCACTTGCTGACTTTCAGGTGCTTAATCCCGACGTGGTGATCTGTAATTTGGAACCCGATGTGCAGCTCTCGATGGAATTCACCCTTGAGAAAGGCCGTGGATATGTTCCTGCAGAAGAGAACAAAGGGTTGAACCCTGTCATCGGACTGATTGCCGTTGACTCCATTTTCACACCCATCAAGAATGTGACCTTTCAGGTAGATGACTATCGTGTGGAACAAAAGACGGATTACGAAAAATTGACCATCGAAATTCTGACCGATGGCTCCATCACCCCTAAAGAAGCACTCAAAGAGGCCGCCCGGATCCTCATCATGCACTTCATGCTGTTCTCCAATGAGAAGATCACCATCGATACTGAAGAGAAAGCAACCAGCGAGGAATTTGATGAAAATTCATTGCATATGCGCCAGCTGTTAAAAACCAAACTGGTGGACCTCGATCTTTCGGTCAGGGCCCTGAATTGCCTGAAAGCCGCTGATGTGGAAACCCTCGCAGACCTGGTGGCTTTGAACAAACATGATCTGTTGAAATTCAGAAATTTCGGAAAAAAATCGCTTACAGAACTGGAAGAACTGATCAAGTCAAAGAACCTCAGCTTTGGAATGAACCTTTCGAAGTACAAATTAGATAAGGAATAACTTAAATGAGACACAGGAAGAAAATCAATAGCTTAGGCAGGAAAGCAGCCCACCGGAAGGAAACTTTGTCGAGTTTGGCCACTGCGTTGATCCTTAACAAACGCATTAATACCACCGTGGCTAAAGCCAAAGCACTTCGCGTATATGTGGAACCTTTGATCACGCGGTCAAAAGTCGACTCCACCCATTCGCGCCGCACGGTGTTTTCGTATTTGAAGAACAAACATGCCGTCAGCGAACTTTTTCGTGAAGTCGCCCAGAAAGTCGCAGACCGCCCGGGAGGATATACAAGGATCCTGAAAACCGGTTTCCGTAAAGGAGATGCTGCTGAAATGTGTTTTATTGAATTGGTGGATTACAATACCGCCATGCTGACAACCGAAGAAGAAACACAGCAGAAGCGTACCAGACGAGGAAGACGCCGCGGTAAAAAAACAGCGGAGCAGGAAGCAAAAACCCCCGGACAACAACCTGCAGATCAACCGGTGGAAACCACTGTCAAAGAAGCAAGCGAACCACCCGCTCCGGAAAAGGATAAAGAAGACCCCATGACGGAAGATACCGCCGAACATAAAACGGAGGCTGGGGATAAGTCCCAGGGTGAAAGCAAAGAAGTTCCTGCGGCAGAAAAGGAAGAAGAAACCCCTGCAGCTGAAAAGGAAAAAGAAACCCCTGCAGCTGAAAAGGAAAAAGAAACCCCTGCGGCCGAAAAGAAAGATGAAAGTGCCAAAGAAGGAAAAAAGGAGAAACCTTCTCAGGAAAAACAAAAGGGAAAGACGGAAGAAGATAGCACTGAACAAGGGGACCCGGAATCAAAATAACATTTCGATCCATATTCCCATCGTGAAGGATAAAGTGCCGACATCTGCTTTATCCTTTTTTATTTGACTGGCTATATGTATCTTTATCAAAAAGTATATTGTCTTCAAAAACTTAAAAACTTAGATTATGAGTGCAATTATCAACATTCACGCCAGACAGATCCTGGATTCGAGAGGGAATCCCACGGTAGAGGTTGAAGTGATCACTGACAGTGGTATTCTCGGGCGCGCAGCAGTGCCTTCCGGAGCTTCAACAGGCGTTCATGAAGCGGTTGAGCTTCGTGATGGTGACAAATCTGCCTATTTGGGCAAAGGTGTATTGAAAGCGATTAATCATGTCAATACTACGTTGAACAATGAGTTGAAGGGTTTGCATGTTACCGATCAGGCACTGATCGATAAGATGATGCTCGACATTGACGGTACGCCGAACAAGGGGACTTTGGGTGCCAATGCCATTTTGGGTGTATCCCTGGCGGTGGCCAACTCGGCCGCACAGGAAACAGGCCAGCCATTATTCCGATATATCGGCGGGGTGAATGCAAACACCCTTCCCATGCCCATGATGAACATATTGAATGGTGGTTCACATGCCGATAACTCCGTTGACTTTCAAGAGTTCATGATCATGCCCGTTGGCGCAGAATCCTTTAGCCAGGCGATCCAGATGGGTGCCGAGGTTTTTCATCACCTGAAAGCCGTGCTGAAGAAAAAAGGTTATTCTACCAATGTGGGCGATGAAGGTGGATTTGCTCCCAACCTTAAATCCAATGAAGAAGCCGTTCAACTGATACTGCAGGCGATCGAAACCGCCGGCTACAGGCCAGGAGAGGATATTTACCTTACACTGGACCCGGCTGCCAGTGAGTTCTTTATCAAAGAAGAAAAGGTCTATCACCTGCACAAATCTTCCGGCGACAAGCTTACACCATCACAAATGGTTGAATATTGGGCCGATTGGGTCAATAAATATCCCATCATCTCCATTGAAGACGGTATGGATGAAGACGACTGGGAAGGCTGGGAGGCAATGACAAAAAAGCTTGGTTCCAGGATACAGATCGTGGGAGATGATCTTTTCGTGACCAATGTGAACCGTTTACAGAAAGGAATTGATACCAAAGTGGCCAATTCCATCCTGGTCAAGGTAAACCAGATCGGCACCCTGACAGAGACCATAGAAGCGGTAACCCTGGCTTACAAGAACCATTACACGGCTGTGATATCACACCGGTCGGGCGAAACCGAAGACACAACCATTGCAGACCTTGCCGTTGCGCTGGGTACCGGACAGATCAAGACAGGCTCGGCCTGCCGCTCCGAAAGGATCGCAAAATACAACCAACTCCTGCGGATAGAAGAAATTCTGGGAGATACCGCACAGTACCCCGGCAAATCCTTCCGATTCATTCAATAACCTATCATCACCACCGGCCAGCACCTTTCATGACCATTTGCTTTCATGAAAGGTGTTGGTGTAAATCATGTCCGGAAAAAAAATCCTTCTTCTTGTACTGGTCTTGACCCTGGGTAAGCTTGTTTGCGCTGCCCCCCGCGACACCCTGTCGGTCATGGTCTACAATCTGCTGTTCTACGGACATTATACCTCCTTTTGCACACCAGTGAACAACAACACTGACGATAAGGACCAATACCTGAAAACCATCATCGATCACACCCTGCCCGATATTCTTGCCGTAAATGAGATGGGTCCTGACCCTGCCCTTGCAGGGCGTATCCTGGACAATGTGATGAACACGGGAGGAAGGACGGCTTACAGCCACGCAACATATACCAATACCGCGAACTCCGGCCTGGTGAACATGCTGTTTTTCAATACAGAGAAAGTAGGCCTGCATGATGAGGCAGTAGTGGCAAGTTTGCTTCGCGACATCAACCTCTATTCACTCTATTATAATGACCCGCAATTGGCCCATGGCGCAGATACAATATTCATGCACATGATGGTAGCCCACCTGAAGGCCGGCAGTTCCAGTGCAGACCAGCAGTTACGCCTTCAGGAAACACAGTCGGTAATGAACTATATTCAGCAGAACGACCTTACCGGCAATGTTTTCTTCATGGGCGATTTTAATATGAACTCTTCTTTTGATCAGGCCTACCAGGAATTAACCTATCATGTGAACGAATCCATCCGGTTCCATGACCCCATCAACAAGCCGGGGGTATGGTACAATAACCCTGATATGGCTTTCTACCACACCCAAAGCACGCGAACGGGCGATCATGAGTGTTTTGTAACCGGCGGACTGGATGACCGGTATGATCAGATACTGGCCACGCTGGATGTCATGGAGGGCTTCCGGGGCCTTTTCTACATCGAAGACACCTACAAAACGGTTGGCCAGGACGGGTACCGCTTTAATCAATCGTTGATCAACCCGCCCAACCACAGTGAACCCCCTGATGTGATCAACGCTTTGTACAACATGTCGGATCATCTGCCGGTAAAGCTGCGGCTGGGTGTGACAGACATCATCAGCGAACTGCCTGAAGCACCCGTTGCTGCACCGAACATCCGGCCCATCATTGTTCCGGGGCAAAGAATGGAACTCATGGTGGAAGACTACACCGGCGACATAACCATTGAAGTCGTCACTGTTCAGGGCACCTCCATGCTGTATAAAACTATCGGGATCAATTCCCTGCCATATCAAATCCAGGTCGATATCTCTGCATTCCCTGCCGGCGTTTATTTTGCAAGGATCCATGCCGGAGGGGGAACCCCCGTGATTAAAAAATTTATTGTCCCTTAGTAAGCATGACTTATTCCCTGTTTTATTTTTTCTTGTACAGCGGTTACAATGTTGAAAAAAACATGATCTTTGCGGTACATTGATATTTAAAGTTCCATAACTTTGGCCACCAATAGTTCTTGAGATGGATTTTGATTTTTTTGATTTCCTCACGCTGTTCGGGTCTTTGAGTTTGTTCCTGTTTGGGATGAAGACCATGAGTGAGGGCATTCAAAAGTTTGCAGGCGACAAGATGCGTTCGATTTTGGCGGTGATGACCTCCAACCGTTTTGCTGGTGTCTTTACCGGCTTTTTGCTGACCACACTTGTGCAATCCTCTTCGGCATCCACAGTGATGGTGGTAAGTTTTGTCAATGCAGGCCTGATGTCGCTGATACAATCCGTCGGGGTGATCATGGGTGCCAATATCGGGACGACCACTACGGCATGGCTCATCTCCCTGCTGGGGTTCCAGCTGAATATTTCCGCTTTATCCATCCCGCTGATAGGGATCAGCTTCCCTTTGTTGCTCAATTCACGTGAACGGTTCAACTCCATGGGACAGATTCTGCTTGGCTTCGCCCTCTTGTTTATGGGACTCGATTTTTTAAGGGCTTCGGTACCTGACCTGCATACCAATCCGCAGATGTTCAGGTTTATTCAGGATCTTACGGACTATGGGGTTTATAGCACCTTTTTGTTTCTGGGCTTTGGAACCTTGCTGACCGTCGTTCTGCAATCGTCAAGCGCCACCATGGCCCTTACCCTGGTTATGTGCAACTACGGCTGGATAGGCTATGAACATGGAGCAGCCATCGTCCTCGGAGAAAATATCGGCACCACCATCACGGCAAACCTGGCTGCCCTTGTCGGCAATGTCTATGCCAAACGTACTGCACTGGCGCATACTGTGTTTAACATCATCGGCATCGTATGGATGCTGCTGCTGTTCCGCTTCTTCTTGAACCAAATAGACCATCTGATGGTGCGATTTGGCTCAGGATCACCCATGGAAGACCCAACAATGATTCCTATCGGTCTCTCCATATTCCACACGGTGTTCAATATCACAAACACGCTCCTGTTGATCGGATTCTCCAAATACCTGGTGTTGTTCGTTGAATTCATTCTGCCCTCGAGAGGTAAGAAGTTTGAACGTCCACAACTGGAATATTTTAGCAGTGGTTTCCTGCATATGGCTGAATTGTCTGTTTTCCAGGCAAAAAAAGAGGTCCGGAAGTATGCTGAGCTGGCCCACAGGATGTTTAATTTTATCCCGGCCCTGATCATCGAAACGGACAAGAAAGAATTTCAGAACATCCTTGAAAAAGTCAGCAAGTACGAAGAGATCACAGACAGGGTCGAGGTGGAGATCACCACGTTCCTGATCAAGATATCGCGAAGGCAGCTCAGCAGCCATGCGGCTGAAGAGTTGAGACGTATGAGGATCGTCAGCAGTGAGGTGGAAAAGATCGGCGATGTCTGTTTCAAGATGTCATCCGTCCTGGCAGAGAAAAGGAAAGAGAAGATCTATTTTACACCGGCACAGCGAAGTGACCTGTTCGAAATGTTCAAACTGGTGAACAATGCGTTTGAGCTCATGCTGACCAATATGCAGGTGAGCACGCTCGAAGCCCGCAACAATCTGCAAAAGGCCAATGAATTTGAAAAGAGCATCAACGCATTTCGTGACCAGGTGAGAGATGCAGTGATCATTGACATGGAACAGGACTCCACCCACGTCAAGAGTGCTTTCTATTTTAACAAGCTCATCACATCCTGCGAAAAGATCGGCGATACCATACTGAACATCAATGAGGCCATCGCAGGCATCAATATTGAGTAGTCGAGTGACCCCGGATGGAACACATTAAACATTTTCAGACTAAACGCAGACCATGACCGTTATCCCTTCATGGAGGCACATTGATCCATCTGTCATTGATCGATGTTATGTCCTGCCTGGGTGACGCCCATTGGCGTATTTGATTGTTTCGGTTGATTTGTTTATCACAAAAAAAAACTATTTTTGTATAATACCTTAATTTTGCTCTTTTAAGAAGGGCAAATATTGTATTGATGATCAGGTTTTTTATTATACCCTTGACTTTGTCATGCTTGCTTTTCGCAGGGGAGGTCATGGCCGTTGATTTTTTTCAGGAAGAACAAACGGCCCGGGCTGATAGCTTAAGAAAGGTGCTTGAACAGGAAGCCGTCCCTGACTCCCTCAGGATGGATGCATTGATTCATTTAGGGCGGGAGCTGCGCACCTTCAATCCGACAACAGCACTTGAGCATACACAGGAAGCCCTGGTCATTGCAGAAACCCTTAATTATCCGGCAATTACAGGCAGGGTTTTGACGGATATCGGCCACCTGTACTGGCGCCTTGGTGAATTCAATACGGCTTATGATTATTTACTCGAAGCACGCTCTATATTTCGACGTGAAAACATCCCGGAAGGCTATGCCCGAACCCTAAACCATTTTGGGGTCCTGTTATCCGGGCGGGGCTATTACGATAAAGGACTGGAACACTACTACCAGGCGCTGAATATATACGAGGATCTGAATTTATTATCCCGGCAAGCCATCGTAATGAACAATATCGGTATGACCTATCAGCTTCAGGACGACCTTGACCTGGCGGAAGAATACCATATGCGATCCCTTGCCATTTCAAAAGAAGCCAATAATGAACGAGGCATGGCCTATTCTTTGAACAACCTCGCATCTTTAAGCTTTGTTAGAGGCAACCATGAAGAGGCCCAGGCATATTTTGAAGCCGCCCTTGAGATCAGGCAAAGATATCCCGATTTTAGGGCACTGGCAGAAACGCGGAGAGAAATTGGCATTTTCTACAGCGAAACGGCTGACCATAAAAAAGCCCTGGAAGAATTATATCTGGCCAGGGGTCTTTATGATCGCATCAGCGATGACCATAATTTGGCCCGTGTTGATAACATTTTGGGAGATGTTTATACTGCCAGGGGCCAACTGTTACAGGCCGAACATTATTTCAATCAGAGCCTCGCGGCCGCGGAAAGGATCGGGCTCCCATCAACCATATCCAAGAATTACCTCGGTTTAAGCAAATTGATGGCCATGAGAGATGATTATACAAACGCCTATAATTATCAGGAAAAGTACTTGGCAATCCAGGACAGTATTTATGATGCAAAAAGCAAAAGGCGGGCCCTTGAGTTAAAAATGCTCTATGACAGGGAACGCAAGGAAAGTGAAATAGCACTGCTCCGGAAAACCAAGCAGATCAACGAACTGAATCTGGAAAAACAACGGTTGTTCCAGAATCTCCTGTTATTGATTATATTAATTATCCTGATCCTTCTTGTTTTGATCTATTACCGTTATGTTGAAGTACGGAGGACAAACCGGATGCTTGAAGCACAGAAAGAGGAGATTACCCGGAAAAATCAACAACTGCATGATCTGAACAACAAACTTTTGCGCCAGAAGAAAGAGTTGGATGAGCTGAACAAAAACCTGAAAAAGTCGGAAAGACACCTGATCTCGGTCAACAAGACCAAAGACAGGTTCTTTTCTATCATCTCACATGACCTGCGAAACCCTTTTGCTTCCATTGTCAGTTTTTCACGCATCCTGAAAAGGGACATAAACACACTTACCAAGGAAGAGTTACAGGAACTCACTGTGGAGCTTGACAAGTCAGTGCTTAAAATAAACAGCTTGCTGGAAAACCTGCTGCAATGGTCGCAAACGCAAACAGGCAAGATCAAGTATAAACCTGAACTCTTTGTAGTAAAGGACCTTATACGTGACAATGTGAATCTTTTATCCATCAGGGCCCGTGAAAAGAGCATAGATATAACCGATAAGGTCGTCGATCATTTGGTTGTTTGGGGTGATGTGAACATGACCAATACCATTATCAGGAATCTGCTGTCGAATGCCCTGAAGTATTCATACCCGGGCGGCCGTGTGACGCTGAACTCCCGCAAGCTGAACGCGATGGTCGAAATCAGCATTGCCGATGACGGGACGGGGATACCTGAAGAGGACCAGGAAAAACTTTTCCGCGTTGATTCACTGTATACCACCCTGGGTACGAATGATGAAAAAGGCAGCGGATTGGGCCTGCTGTTGTGTAAAGAATTCGTAAAAAAACAAGGTGGGGATATTGCCTTTGAGAGCACAAAGGGGAAAGGCTCGGTATTCTCTTTTACCATCCCGCTAAAACCCCCCAAACAATAAGCCCAAATTAGCCATCTGAAAATCTATCCCGGGCAACACGAAGTTCCAATAACCAACCTGGGGCTAATAAAACAAGGGTTTTGGCCGCGGCGACCTGTGTGGTACCACAAAAAAGTGGTATATTTGCATCCGGTTTGGTCACATATGCGGATGTGGCGTAATTGGTAGCCGCGCCAGACTTAGGATCTGGTGCCGCAAGGCGTGGGGGTTCGAGTCCCTCCATCCGCACTTAAACAATATGGTTGATGAACCCCGTAAAAGACAATGGTAGAATAGGTCTGACGGGGTTATTTTTATTTTTAAACACTGTGCAGAATTGCTGTGGTGTGTATTGGTACACTAAAACAAAATAAACCGTATGGATATTATTCAGGAGCAACATGGGCCACAAGAGGCTTTGCTAAAGGTGAAGCTGTCAGAAGAGGACTATCGTGAACAGGTGGACAAGGAGTTGAAAAGCTTGCAACGGAAAGCACAAATGCCAGGATTCAGGCCGGGGAAAGTACCTGCGGGACTGATAAAAAAAATGTATGGGCAAAGCGTGCTGGCCGAAGAGGTGAATAAAATATTGGCCGATGCGGTATACAATTATATCAAAGAGAAGGAGCTTAATGTGCTGGGCAACCCCATCCCCGATAAGGAACAGGCTGATGAGATAGACTGGGAGACCCAGAGGGAATTTACATTCCAGTACCACCTGGGACTGGCACCGGAAATAGACCTGGAGCTGACAGGAGATATTGATGTAACATACCATAAGATCACCGTGGAAGATACTATCGTCGACAATTACCTGATGGATGTCAGGAAGCGCTACGGTAAAATGTTCAATCCGGGTACTGCTGATGCCGATGACGTACTTTTCGGTGAATTTACCGAGATGGAGAACGGGTCTGCTCCCAAGGCAGAAGGCCATACGCACAAAGCCAATGTTTACATCCGGTATATTAAAGATGAGCAACTGAAAAAACAGCTCATTGGAAGCAAACCAGGTGAGCAGGTGGTCATGGATGTTCATAAAGCCGTTGAATCCGAGGCGGAAACTGCTGCCATGATCGGTGTAAAAAAGGAGGATCTGGGAAATTACAACCCGCTGTTTCGCTTTACCGTTGAAAGCATCAGCCGTGTTGAACCTGCCGAACTGAATGAAGAACTTTTCAACAAGGCGGCACCCGGCAAAGAGATTAAAACCGAAGATGCATTCAAAACTTATCTGAAAGAGCAGATCAGCCAACAATACCAGGCCGATGCTGATAAACACTTCAAAAACATGGTCATGGAAAAACTGCTCGACATAACCCAACTCCCACTGCCGGAGGCATTTTTGAGAAAGTGGCTTCTCGTTACCAACAAGGAAGAATTGACCGAAGAAAAAATTGAAAAGGAATTTGATCAGTTCTCAGATTCCTTCAGATGGCAACTCCTTGAAAACCACCTTATCAAAGAGAACAAAGTGGAGGTAAAGCCTGAGGAAGTGAACAAATACATTGAACAGTTTGTGAAAGCCCAGCTTAAACAATACGGCCAGGAAGATGTCCCCCCGGAAATGCTTGATGAGTATGTAAAAAATATTGCCTCCAACAAAGAAGAAGTGAAAAAGGTATACGATCAATTGTTTGATCAGAAGCTGATGGCCCTTTTCAAAGAGAAACTTACGCTAAGGGAAGAAAATATCAGCTATGATGCTTTCGTTAAGCTGGTAACAGAAAAATATAAAAAAGATGAGGACACGCACCACCCGGGTCCGGAAACAGAAAAACAATAAACCATGAGCAAGACAGATGATTTTCACAAGTATGCCACCAGGCACAGGGGTATCAGCAGCATGACAATGCATGAGTATACTTCCGTTTACGGCAATTACATCAGTCCGACCATCATCGAGGAACGACAATTGAACATTGCCACCATGGATGTCTTTAGCCGTTTGATGATGGACAGGATCATCTTTTTGGGCGTCCCCATCAACGATTATGTGGCCAATATCATTCAGGCCCAGTTGTTGTACATGGAGTCGGTAGACCCCAAGAAGGATATCCAGATCTANCTGAACACACCCGGAGGTGCCGTTTATGCTGGGCTGGGCATTTATGATACCATGCAGTATATTGCACCTGATGTGGCCACGATTTGCACAGGGATGGCTGCATCCATGGGGGCTGTGTTGCTCAGCGCGGGACAGACCGGCAAACGAACGGCACTGAAGCATAGCCGCATATTGATCCACCAACCCATGGGCGGGGCCGAAGGGCAGGCTTCCGATATCGAGATCACCGCAAGGGAGATCCAAAAGATCAAAAAAGAACTGTACCAGATCATCGCAAAACATTCCAACCAGGAGTATGAGAAGATATGGAAAGATGCCGACAGGGATTACTGGATGACCTCAGATGAGGCCAAAGAATACGGCATGATAGATGAAGTCCTGAAAACAAATAAAAAGTCAGCAAGCAAATAGCCGTTGACGTCATTGGTTAAAGTGCTACATCATGGCAAAAGAGAAAAAAAAATGTGCGTTTTGCGGCCGGGACTCCGAAGATGTTGAGCTATTGATCTCAGGAATAGATGCACACATCTGCGAACGGTGTGTCGGCCAGGCCAAGTCGATCGTTGACGAGGAAAAAGAGCTGGAGGAAAAGAAGAAGATACCCTCGTTCAAGCTTTTTAAGCCTGCTGAGATCAAGAACCATCTCGACCAGTATGTTATTGGCCAGGAAGACGCGAAAAAGGTTTTGTCGGTTGCTGTTTACAATCATTACAAACGGATAAACTACGCTTCACCGAAGGATGATGATGTGGATGGTGTTGAACTGGAAAAATCCAATATAGTGATGGTTGGAGAAACAGGCACGGGGAAAACCCTCATGGCGCGAACCATTGCGAGGAAGATGAAGGTTCCTTTTTGTATTGCTGACGCCACCGTGTTGACAGAGGCGGGTTATGTGGGAGAGGATGTGGAGAGCATACTGGTGCGTTTGCTGCAGGTGGCCGATTACAATGTATCTGCTGCGGAACGGGGAATCGTTTTTATCGATGAGCTGGATAAGATCGCAAGGAAATCGGATAACCCTTCAATCACCCGCGATGTTTCCGGTGAGGGTGTTCAGCAAGCGTTGTTAAAGCTGCTTGAAGGGGCCGTGGTCAATGTGCCGCCACAGGGCGGACGCAAGCACCCGGAACAGAAAATGATACAGGTCAATACCCAGAAGATATTGTTTATCTGCGGAGGAGCCTTCGATGGGATAGAAAAAAGGATCATGTCGCGGATGCAGGCCAACGCCATTGGATATGGTGCCAGCAAAAATGCCCGCATCGACAGGGACAATGTCCTGCAATACGTGGCACCACAGGATCTGAAAAGCTATGGGCTGATACCGGAGCTGGTAGGCCGCCTGCCGGTTTTGTCCTATCTTGACCCGCTTGACCGGGAGGCGTTGCGGCAAATATTGACAGAACCCAAAAACTCTCTTGTCAAACAATATACGAAGCTGTTTGAGATGGACAGCAGAAAGCTGGTTATCGATGACCCTGTCCTCGACTATATCGTAGACAAAGCCATTGAGTTTAAGCTGGGAGCCAGGGGGCTGCGATCAATCTGTGAGGTCATCATGCTGGATGCCATGTATGAAATACCCTCCTCAACAGATCATACCGAACACTTCCATATTACAATTGATTATGCCCGACGGCGACTGGAGAAATCGAAGATCGGACGGCTGAGAGCAGCCTCCTGATCGTTCGATTTCCCGGAAAACTTTTATAGACCCCTCCTGTAAAATCCAAGAGTATTTTGTTTTGTAAAATTCAAAATGTGAATGTACAGGAGGAGACGCTTCGCTTTCATCAATAATTCATTCATTCATTCGTCTGTGTGAAATATCGAACAAAAAATTTCGTGTATATTTTAGCGTTCATTAATCAGATGAGCGCTTTTTTTTAAGATGATGCATAGGACTTTCTGTTTCGGTTTGTTATTGATTCTGTTAGCCATTCTTCAATCTGCACATGCGGGTGCGCAGGAAAGTGAGGACATGGAAGGGGTAACGGTTGCTGCACGCGTGACGGATGGTGACACCCTCATCATCATAGAGTTGGAGCCAGTGAACATACTGGCGCGCAGGGAGTTCAGGAACAGGTTTGCAGCTTATCGCTACGACAGGACCGTGCGCAATGTAAAAAAGGTTTATCCCTATGCCCGTCTGGCAGGGGCCATGTTCAGGGAATATAGCGAACAGCTTCTGGAGATGGATGGCGAAAGGGAGCGAAGGCAATTCATTCGGAATGCTGAAGAAGAATTGCTCGATGAGTTTGAGGACGAGCTGAAACGGCTTACCTTCTCACAGGGGTTGATACTCATAAAACTGATAGACAGGGAAACAAAACATACTTCATACCAGATAGTAAGGGAGTTCCGCGGGGTTTTTTCCGCAGTTTTCTGGCAGTCCTTCGGACGCCTTTTCGGATACAACCTTAAAACAGAATATGACCCTTTCGGCGAAGATCAAAGGATCGAAGAGATCGTTCAGCTGATCGAGGATGGCTTGCTGTAAAGAATCATTTGCCCCGCCCCTGCACGATGATCAGGACAGTGTATATCAGGATTTTAAAATCCACTGCCAGCGACATGTTTTCAAGGTATAGCAGGTCGTACCTCAGACGTTCTATCATCTCATCCACATTCTCTGCATAGCCGTACTTTACCTGCCCCCAGCTGGTTACGCCAGGTTTTATCTTTCGAAGCAGTTTATACTCCGGAGCCTTCTCAACAATCTTGTCAATATAGTATTGCCTTTCCGGCCGGGGCCCCACGAGTGACATATACCCGCGGAGGACATTATAGAATTGGGGGATCTCATCCAGCCTTACCTTGCGCATGAACTTCCCGAATGGTGTAATGCGGGGGTCATCCTTGCACGAAAGCTGGGGGCCGTCCTTTTCCGCATCCACATACATCGACCTGAATTTATGCATCATGAAGGGTTTGCCATGCATGCCAATGCGTTCATGTTTATAAAATACCGGGCCCCTGGATGTCAGCTTAACAATGATGGCAGTTACCAGGAACACAGGCGACAATAAAACCAGGCAGCATACGGAAATGACTATATCGATAAAACGTTTGATGGATTGCTGCCAGGCGGGGAGCAACCCGGACTGTATCTCAATGAGCGGCGTACCGAAAATAGAAGTCATCTTTACCGAACCCAGCAAAATATCATGCATTTCGGGAATGATCTTAACCACGACATCTGTCGAATAAAGATCGGTGAGTATGTGGCTGAGCTTTTTGTGTTCCCGCGACTCCATGGCAATGATGACTTCTTCCACATTGTGTTCCTCAATGATCTCTTTAACCCGGTCAAAACTGCCCAGCCTGGGCAGGTGATCCTCCATGGGGTAATCATCATGCTCGCTTACATTGACAAATCCGATCAGCTTATTGCCGGCTGACCTTTTTTGTGACTTCAACTCCTTAGTAATCTCTATGGCCCTTTTCTGGCTCCCTACAATGATGGTGTTGAAGCCAATGACCCTGTTATGGATTCGCCGAATGATTCGCGTGGACAGGATAAAACGGAATGTGGCGGTAAAGAACAGGTGAAGGACAAAATACAACACCAGCGACTGGTAATACCCTTTGCTGGCAGTCACTGCCTGATCAAGCAATATCACAAAATAGATCACCAGCACCCCGATCACGGAGATGAAAATGGTCTGTCCAAACTGGCCGAGGCGGGAACGTCTGAAAATATTCTTGTAAGAGCCGCTCAGATAATATAACAACAACCAGAAAAAAGGGATGATGATCAGGCCCAGCAACAGGTTTTCCTCAATGAAAAAATGGTCTTTGAACTTGTTGAGTGCAAAGCCATTGTTGGCGGTCAATATGTTAATGAAAAGGATCCACGCCAAAGCGGCCGCCAGGAAATCAAGAACAATGAACTTTGTGATCTGGATCTTTTGTAGCCGTTTATCCATTAAGTTGAGTCATTTTACGGTATCCTGAAGCAGCATTTGCGGGGAGGGGGCGCATCTCTGCAAATTGTTAAAAAAAATAAAAAAAACAGGGAATTATAAAGAGATAACGACGCCTCCTGGTACATATTGTATGACGTTTGGAAAGAAAATGCATATGAATGTGGAACGATGAAATGAGATGCCGGGGTTCATGTCAGCTTCTGCAAATTGTCTTCAATTTTTTCCATGATTTGATAGGCCAGCTCCAGTGATGCATAGCCATCCTGAATACTGACAAGGGGCTCAGTATTGTTCACGATGGAATCGCAGAATGTTTCCAGTTCGGTTTTTATCGCATTGATGGATTTGATCTCCGGTTTTTCCACCCAGATCTGTTTCTGGTTCTTTTCGGGACCCAGGTCGATCACCATGGCCATGGGGTCAGGACTGGCTATGACGTCTTTCATCCGGATGATCTGGGCTTCCTTCGACAAGAAGTCAACGGCAATATATCCTTCATGCTGAAAAAAACGAGTTTTTCGCATGTTTTTCATGGATATTCTGCTGGCGGTAAGGTTGGCAACACAGCCATTGTTGAACTCCACCCTGGCATTTCCAATGTCGGGGGTGTCGGAAACCACCGAAACCCCGCTGGCGGAAATCTTTTTTACGCCGGCGTTTACAACATTGAGCATGATGTCAATGTCATGTATCATCAGGTCAAGGATGACAGGCACATCTGTTCCCCTTGGATTAAACTGCCCGAGGCGGTGAGCTTCAATAAACATCGGATTGTTCAGATAGGGCTTTGCTGCAATAAAAGCAGGATTAAAACGCTCTACATGGCCTACCTGGACGTTTACACCTGCTTCCTCTGCCAGGTCGATTAGCTTCCGTGCTTCAAAAAGTGTTGTTGTCAGGGGCTTTTCAATGAAAACATGCCTGGCATGCTTCAGTGCCTTTGAAGCACAATTAAAATGGGAAACAGTAGGTGTCACAATGTCGACGATCTCCGAAGCCTTGATGAGGGCATCTTCTGATCTGAAACGATGAATGCCGAACGATTGTGCCACGGCCTTCGCCGTTTCAGGATCCGGGTCGTAAAAGCCCACCAGGTTGAAACGGTCGGATGCCAGAATGCATTTTATATGGATCTTTCCCAGGTGTCCCACGCCCAATACGCCGATTTTCTTAGCCATTATAACTTCCTGTTGGTGGTTGATTCATTTTTCACAAAAGTATAATTTTTTGTGGTGCCTGAAATGTTTAATTTCGTAGTCTGATCAAAATCCATCTGCAATGTCCTCCCACTATGTTGTCCTCGTCAGCGATCTTTGCACGACTGGGTTTGGATTAACGGACAGGATCAGGGTACAAAATATTTCTGTGTTATGACAAAAATGAACGATTCATACCGCCACAAGGGGCTTCGAAAGAAGCTTGTGGAGGAGGTCCGGTCCAAAGGCATCCGCGACGAGAATGTGTTGGCAGCCCTGGAGGCTGTACCCCGCCATTTCTTTTTGGATTCTTCTTTTCTGGAGATCGCTTATCAGGACAAACCTTTTCCCATCGGTGCCGGCCAGACCATCAGTCAGCCGTACACGGTGGCCTATCAAACCGAATTGCTGAAAGTTGAAAAGGGGTTGAAAGTCCTGGAGGTGGGAACGGGTAGTGGCTATCAGGCCTGTATACTGGAAGAAATGGGGGCACGCGTCTTCAGCATAGAACGTCACCATTCATTGTATCGGAAAACAAAGCTGCTTCTGGCCGCCATGAACTACAGGGCCAAGCTGTTCTATGGCGACGGGTACAAGGGCTTGCCTGCCTATGCACCGTTCGACAGGATATTGGTGACCGCGGCAGCACCTTTTGTCCCCGATGCATTCCTGGATCAGCTGAAGCCCGGAGGCATCCTTGTGATCCCTGTCGGAGTGGGCGACACCCAGGTAATGAAGCGTATCACCAAAGTTGATGAAGAGAATACGGAAGAGGAACGTTTCGGCTATTTCCGTTTTGTCCCTTTGCTCGGACATAAATCCCGCTGATGGCATCATCAGATCAGTCCCTGGCACTCCGGTCGAAGGCATCGCGCAAACCGTTGCCCAACAGCATAAAAGAGAGTACAAGCAACATGATGGCTATGCCTGGCAGAAAGGCCAGGTACCCTTTGTCAAGAATGATAAACCCGTAATGTTCCCTGATCATCGTGCCCCAGGAAGGCATGGGGGGCTGTACGCCAATACCGAGGAAGCTCAGCCCCGCTTCAATCAGGATGGCGGAGGCGAAATTTGCGGCAGAGATAACGATCACAGGCCCCATGATCACCGGCAATATATGTCGCCGGATAATACGAAAGCTGCCAAGTCCCAGGGCCCTCGCTGACTCAACAAACTCCCTTTCCCTGACACTGATAACCTGGCCCCTGACCAGCCTGGCTACCTCTACCCACATGGTAAGCCCCACTGCAACGAAGACCTGCCAGAAACCTTTGCCCAGGGCAAAAGTGATGGCAATGGCCAACAGCAAGGTTGGGATGGACCATACGATATTGATGAGCCATACGATCAGCTGATCCAGCCAACCCCTGAAAAACCCGGCCAGGCTGCCCAGTGTCATGCCGATGACCAGGGAGATAAACACCGCAATGAAGCCTACAGACAACGAAACACGTGTGCCGATCACAAGCTGGCTGACCATGTCCCTGCCAAAACGGTCTGTGCCCAGTAAAAAGATGCGCTCCCTGATATGTTCCTTTTCAACCTCTTGCTGCATTGCCGAAATACTTTGCCGATGGGTAACCCCGTAAATGTCGTCAAAGACAAGGCTGTCTGCAGCGAAGCGTTCAGGTTCCACCGCCGGGTCAATGGCGTACAATATGTCAGGCAATGAGAAAAATCCCTCCGGCCCGGGATATCCTGGCTGACCCGCATACGTCTCGTAATGCAGTTCCCCGTCCGCAAACCAATAATCCTGCACCGGGATCGTGGTGAATGGACTGGGGTTGCCACTTATCATCTTCTGAAAAAAGGATGGCGCAGAATAATCATGGTTCTTTCTCACGTAAAGCATCTCCATCCTGGTGCCAGGCACATGTCTGGATATTTCCAGTTGCTGATGGTTGGCAAAAGGGGTGGCGTCGGGGGTTACAAGATATCCAAGCAGGGCCAGGATGGTGGAGAACAATATCCAGGACAGCCCCGCCATGGCCGTGGGGATGCGACGGAAACGCCGCCAGGTGATCCTGCCGGGCGATGCTGCTGGAGTGGTGGGACGTCTGAAAAACACCATGCCGTCATATAACTTGATCGTCAACCTTTTGTTTGTTCTCTGCTATTGGAAGGCCGGGTTCAGGGTTGTCTCAGACCTTCAAAAAAACAAAAATAACAAACAATATGTTTGTCTGATGTGTTTTACCACATAAACATTGGTTAATGTACATTTCTCCTGTAAGAAAACACCACCATTTGGTGTGCTGACGGAAGAACGATGGAACGATAGAACGAAGCTTTTGGCTTTTGGCTGTTAGCTATTGGCTTTTAAACCATTAAACCCTTAAACCTCTTTAACCTTTTGACAAATGATAAACATAAATAAACAAGCAACGACCGGGTGAAAGACCTTGAGCGGTTTTTCATTCGTCTGTATGTAATTTCACATGAAAAAAAAATCATGTACTTTTGAAACACTAAATTTGCAATGCATAATTAAAACAGACTGTATGATGAAATGTAACTGGCTGAGCAATATTTTACTGGCAATGGCTTTTCTTTTTGCCTTCAATGCCACTGCCGCTAACCCGGAAAAAGGCGTAAACTGGCTGACAATTGAAGAGGTCCAGGAGTTGTTGAAAGAGGAACCGCGGAAAATTTTTGTGGATATATATACCGACTGGTGTGGTTGGTGCCGGCGTATGACAAGGGAGACCTATGCGCATCCTGTGATCGCTGATTACCTGAACACCCATTTTTATCCTGTCAAGTTAAATGCCGAGCAGGAGGATCCCATCACATTCCAGGGAACCATCTTTGAGAACGAGAACATAGGCCAGCGACGGGCCACACATAGCTTTGCGATTGCACTGCTCCAGGGCAGGATGAGTTATCCTTCCGTGGCTTTTTTCAATGAACAGTTACAACTTATGACTGCAATACCCGGATTCAGGCCGCCGAAGCGCATGGAAGCGCTTCTGGCTTTCTTCAATACCGGGGCCTATCTGGAAGGCTATGATCTTGATGCTTTTATTGCAGACTTTGAGGGGACGATTGAAGACTAGCTGTTGACGTGACAATGGTCTCCCCAGTCGAAAAGATATCGTCTGTTTTCCCGTAATCCATGGTTCCCTGTAACCTTGCAACGCCAATATGCCTTTTTCACCATTTAAAAAGCAGTTTGCTGACCCCTGGTCATGGCGTAAATCTGAATTTGTCCGAAGCATGTCTACCCTGGTTGGGGGCATGGGCATGGCACAGATCATCCCTTTGGTGCTCTCGCCGGTTATTGCACGTCTGTATTTCCCGGAAGACTATGCAGTGCTGGCCGCTTATACTTCAATCACCGTACTGCTGTCTATCGTGGCCACGGGCATGTACAGCAGCGCATTGATGATAGACAAATCAGAGGAGAAGGCTGTTAACACTGCCATGGCTGCCTTCATTGTGACCCTTGGCACGGCGCTCCTTTCGCTTTTTGCCGTCTTCTTTTTCCGGCATGCACTTGCCTCCCTCACCGGAAACCGGTATGTGCTTTTCTGGCTCTTTTTCCTGCCGTTCACGGTATTGTTTTCCGGCGGGACCCAGACCCTCATGGTTTGGAATAACCGCAAAAAACGTTACAGGCGCCTGGCCGGCAATCGTATCATACAGGCGGTCACAGTGACGTCTGCCACACTGGCCCTGGGCTTTATGGGTTACCACCGCAGCGGGCTTTTGGTGAGCCTGCTGATGGCACAGGCACTGGCCTTCATGGTGTTGCTGATTCAAACATGGCGAAGCGAACGAGTGATCCTTCAGTCAATACGGCGGCCAGCCATCGCCCAATCTTTCCGTACCCATATCGATTTCCCGAAATACAATATGCCACAGGGCTTCCTCGACGGTTTCCGGGAAAGCAGCATCCTCATCATTCTGTCAAACTTTTTCGGGGCTGCAGCGCTTGGCTCATTCTCCTTTGCCATGTCAATACTGAATAAACCCCTCCAGCTTATCGGCCATCCGGTAAACCAGGTGTTTTACCAGCAAGCCGCCTCCATCGACCGCGAAGGACAATCTTTTGCACCCCTTACCTTGAAAACACTGCTCATGCTGTTGGCCCTCTTTGTACCACTTTTAATTCTTTTTGTGGGGTGGGGCGAGAAAGTGTTTGCCTTCGCCTTTGGCCAAAACTGGATTGAAGCAGGACGGTTTGCCCAAATCCTGATCGTCTGGATGCTTTTCAGGTTCCTGAACTCCCCACTATCGAGCATTCCGCTGATCTACAACAAGCAGCGGGTGTTTTTTTATTTTGGTGCGGTAAATAACATCAGCCTCCCCCTGGCACTCTTTTTATGCGGCAGGGGAGGGCAGTCACCGGAAACAGGGCTCATCGCACTGACGATACTTGGCAGCCTCAACATGCTGGCACAAATGGTCTGGATCCTTAACCTCAGGAAGCACCACAGGAAATGAAAACAAAAAGAGTCTTCTTTGCCGGCAACGACACCTTCAAAATGCATGTGAAGCCTTTTTTTGAAGGTGCAAAACTGGAAGAGACCACGAACAAGCGACGGGCCGATATCATCTATGTTACCTATGGGGGTCATTTTGGCCCAGTGGTTAACCTGTTTTACTGGCTGTGCGGCAAATCATTGGTCTTTCACTGGATTGGTTCTGATGTGCTGCGATGGAAAGAAGGCCTTTATTCTAAAAACCCCCTGACACGTCTGTATTTCCGCTTCTGGCGCTATATGTTGCTGGCAAAACACCGCCGGCGACAACTGGTCAGCATGGCAGTGACCGAACACCTTCAGGACAAACTCCGGGAGATCGGTATCCCTGCCACCCTATTTCCCATCACTTCGATCAACAATGAGACCATAGGATTGTCCCGTCAGCTGCGGAAGCCCGACCGGTCGACCGACTTCATCGCTTATGTCCCTTTTGACAGGTTCGTCTTCTATGGTGGGCCGCTGTTCATCGAAACAGCTGCCATGCTGCCCCACCGGAGCTTCCTGATGGTGGTCCCTGACCGCCTGTCATCAGATGCCGGCATTGACGACAGCTTCCCAGCCAACGTAAAACTATTGCCGGAGGTTGGGTTCGGCGAAATGCAGCAATTGCTCTCCGACAGCAGATACCTGTTGCGATTTACCGCCCACGATGGCCTGTCCCTGATGGTCCTTGAAGCCCTGCTTGCAGGGATGCAGGTAGTGTGGACGCGCCCCTTCCCACATACACACCAGGTCAACCCCGGCGAGCTTACCCCGGAAAAATGCAGCCGCCTGCTCGATGGGCTGATAGCAAACTGGCAGGAAAATACCCTGGGGCGCCAACATGTCATAGAAAGATACAGTGTAGGCAGCCTGCAGGAAACATTCAACAATATTTTTCAAAGGGGTTGACCGCTCGCCGGGGAAGGTTGGGTAAGCTATACTACCCTGTGAAAAAGGCAACCAAGATACCAGGGTATAAAAATTTCAACCAGCTGTAGCCCCCGTTTGGTAAAAAAAATGTATATTTGCACCGCAATAAGACGGTGGCTGTAGCTCAGCTGGTTAGAGCACCAGATTGTGGTTCTGGGGGTCGTGGGTTCAAATCCCATTAGCCACCCTCTAGGCCCCTCCTGAAGGAGGGGCTTTTCTTTATCAACCAATATGTGCGGTGGTTTGATGCTTCTGAAGCCGTTTATGATGAATTGCTTCCTCTGGATGGTATAAACCCACAGAAACAATTCCCCTTTTCGTGGCCAACCGAATGGGGTTCATTCAACACCCACTGTTATGTTGTAATCGGTCAAAATGATTTATTTTTGCCTGAGCTATACAACTTTTCCCGATATGCAACCATCAAAGGTAATGGCTCTGGTCAGAAAGGAATTCCTCNTCGAGTGGCGGCAGAAATTTGCCATGGGAGGGGTGCTGCTCTACCTGGTGTCTACCGTCTTTATTGCGTACCTGGCCTTTGACGGGACCATCGCTTTGCAGACGTGGAACGCCCTCTTTTGGCTCATCATGCTCTTTGCAGCCATGAATGTCATCCTGAAAAGCTTTATGCAGGAACACGAAAACCGGCAGCTGTATTATTATACCCTGGTGAGCGCCAGGGAGCTTATCAGCGCCAAAGTATTGTATAACGCCATGCTGATGGTGGCTCTGAGCCTGGCAGGCTTTGCTGTTTTCGCGGTTTTTATGGGAAACCCACTGGAGTCACCCTTGCTGTTCATGGTAAACATGTTGCTGGGCATGCTTGGTTTTGCTTCGGTGCTGACCCTGATCTCAGCAATTGCCTCCAGGGCGAAAAACAACTTCACCCTGATGGCAGTGTTGGGCTTTCCCCTTGTGCTTCCCCTGCTGCTCCTGCTTATCAGGGTGTCTTCAAAGACCATTGCCGGAACGGTTGTTGATAACGTTGCCCCGGACATGTTCATCATCGTATTGCTTATCTTTATTGCGCTGGCCCTCTCTATGCTTTTATTTCCGTATATTTGGAGAGACTAAACGAACCTGAAACCCTGAACCCTGAACCGTATGCAGGCCGTTAAACAACATTGGTGGAAAATATTGGGGGTCCTGCTGCTCATCTACGTGATCGTGGGCGGACTGCTGTTTGAGGTGCCTGACCTCCCGGTGATAAGACAAAGCATCCGCAATATCTATTTTCATGTGGGGATGTGGTTTGGCATGATATTCATCCTCTTTGCCGGTATGGTTTTCAGCGTCAGATACTTGCTGACAAACCGGCCGTACGAAGACATGAAAGCGCTTGCTGCGGTCAAGACTGGCTTGTTGTTTGGAGTCCTGGGGCTGATTACCGGGATGGTATGGGCGCAATTTACCTGGGGCAGCTTTTGGGTCAATGATCCCAAGTTGAATGGTGCCGTGGTGGGGGTATTGATCTACTGCGCTTATATTGTTTTGCGCTCATCGGTGGAGGACAGGGACAAAAGGGCACGGCTTGCTGCTGTTTACAACGTATTTGCCTTTGTGCTTTTCTTTGTCTTCATCATGATAGTGCCCCGCACAGCCGCCCACTCAATTCATCCGGGGGTGGACGGAAACCCGGCCCTTGCAACCGGCGACCTTGCACCAGAGATGCGAATTGTCTTCTATCCTGCCATTGCCGGCTGGTTCATTATGACGTGGTGGCTTTATACACTGTTGTTCAGGGCAGGAAAACTGGAGGCCGGCATTGATGAATGTATTGAAAACCTAAATGAAATAAAAAATGGGTGAGACAAAAATTCTGGTGGTCGCCTTGCTGCTGGTGATCATATTTTTGGGGATTTCCACTTTCCTGTTCTATCTGGAGAAAAGGATATCAGCCTCTGAAAGGAAACTGAAAAAGCTGGAAGAACGCAGTTTAAAAGAGAAGGATCTGTGATGAAGAAAACGCATNTTGCCGGACTGATCTTTATTGTCGCTGTCATCGGTGCCATTGTCAGTATCGTATACAATGCCGACACTTATGCTGGTTTTGCCGAGGCCCGCGCAAATCCCGGCCGGGAGTTCCATATCCTTGGCGAGCTGGTGCGGGACAAGCCCATAGAAGAAAAGGTGGTAAGCAACACCCTGACCCTGTCTTTCCACATGCAAGATGGCCATGGCGAAACTGCTCAAGTGCTTTACTTCGGAGCCAAACCCAGAGATTTTGAACTGTCGGATGAAGTGGTGCTGATCGGCAAATACGAAGGTCCACGTTTCGTGGCCAGCAGCTTGTTGTTGAAATGTCCGTCGAAATACAGACCAGAAGAGATCGGTAAAACAGAATACACCTTTTCACCCGCTGCCAATTAACAGAAAGCAAACGCCAGGGACAAAAACGTAAAACGCTTACAACCTCTCTATGATCTCCGGCAACCGCTTCATCATGGCCAGCTCCTTCATTTTCTCTTTCGCTTCCTTGACAGGCGATCCGAAATAGGTCTTATTCCCATCCAGCGATTTGGCAATGCCTGATTGCCCCAGCACCACGGCACCTTTGCCGATGGTGAGGTCTTTCTGTACACCCACCTGGCCCCAAAGGATCACATCATCTTCGATGTTCACACATCCGGCAACGCCCACCTGGGCAGCAAAAAGACAATTTTTACCGATGATGGTATCATGTCCGACCTGTATCAGGTTGTCTAGCTTGGTCCCCGCTCCAATAACGGTATCACCTGATACCCCTTTATCGATGGTGGTGTTGGCACCAATCTCCACATTGTCTTCAATGACCACCCTGCCACAAGACGCCAGTTTGTCGTAATGGTCAGTGCGGCGCTTAAAATAGAAGGCATCGGCACCAATGACGGCACCCGAGTGGATCACCACATGGTCACCAATAACACAATTGTCGTAGATGGTTACATTGGGATGGATCAGGCAGTTCTTTCCGATGCTGACATGGTTGCCGATGAATACTCCCGGTTGCAGAATGCTATGCTTGCCAATGGTTGCGCTTGGACTGATCATGCTTTCGGCCGATTGGAAAGGACTGAATTTCTTGACAAGGGAAACAAAATCACGGAAAGGGTCATCGGAAAATATAAGGGCCTTTCCGTTGGGAAAAGCCATTTTTTTATTGATGATGATGGTGGATGCTGCTGAAGAAAGCGCTTTTTTGTAATATTTGGGATGGTCTACAAATGTAATGTCCCCCTTTTTAACCCTGTGAATCTCATTGAGCCCACTGACGATCATTTCGGGGTCGCCGTCATATTCTGCACGAATGATCGCAGCGATCTCTTTTATTGTTTTTGGTGTTTTGAGTTGCATGGGCAAGGGTTATTTTACTCTTTCTGCATAAGACTTGGTACGTGTATCTACTTTGATCTTCTCGCCAGTATTGATGAATAAAGGAACATTGACCACGGCGCCGGTTTCCGTTGTGGCAGCTTTCAGCGTGTTGGTGGCGGTATCCCCTTTTACACCCGGCTCGGTATAGGTAACCTCCAGCTCTACAAAAGGAGGCAATTCGCAATTCAGTGGAGTTTCTGAATCAACATGATATATGATCTCTACGTCTTGTCCCTCTTTCAGGTATTCGGGGGCATTGATCAGGTACTCTTCGATACTCATCTGTTCAAAAGTGGATGTGTGCATGAAGTGATAACCCATGTCGTCCTTATACAGGAACTGGTAAGGACGTCTTTCCACCCTTGCCACGTTCACTTTGTGTCCGGCATTGAAGGTATGCTGCAGCACTTTCCCTGTCTTCAGATTTTTTAGCTTTGTGCGCACGAAGGCACCCCCCTTCCCCGGTTTTACATGCTGGAACTCGACGATGGTGTATAGTTCATTGTTCAACTCCAGGCAAAGCCCGTTCCGAAAATCAGCTGTTGTTGCCATAAAATACTATTGGTCATTGGTTTTAATGAAAAATCGGCACAAAAGTAATAAAAAAATCTGCATTTACGTCCATATGCAATCTGCTTTTGGCTTCCCGATGGCACAGGTCAGCGTGACCGGGGTACGGTTCTTGTGAGCTTGCGGTGTGCCGGGGAATGTTTACAGGTTGATGGCGATAAAATCGTTGGTGTATTCTTCGGGGTTATGATTGGAAGCCACAACCACCGTCTTTCCTGCACCGTATTCCTCCAATAGCAGCTTGTACCAGGCTCTGGATTCCTTGTCCAGGTTGGTACAGGGTTCATCGAGCAGAAGAAGTTTGGTTTCCGGAAGGATCGCCAAAACAAGCTTAACCCTTTGTTTCATCCCGGAGGAGTATTCTTTGATGCTTTTGCCGTTGAAGTCCTGGAGGCCTGAGTACCGGACCACGTCACTGGTGGTAAGGTTGCCGGGAAACGCTTTGAATTGCTTGTGAAAGTTGATAATCTCAGGAAAACTGAACTCTTCCGGCAGCTCAAGGGAGGGGCTTGTGAGTGACACCCGGGCATATACGCTGTCAGGCTCTGCAATGCGCCCCTTGTCGTACCATTCGATCCTTCCACAGGTAGGGGTGAGGTATCCGGCGGCCATCCTGAGCAGGGTGGACTTGCCACTGCCGTTTTTCCCCAGAATGACATATCGCTGACCTGGGTCAAAAGAGAGGTCCAGGCCTTTAAAGACCCACTTTTTCCTGAACCTCTTTCCGGCTGCTTGAAATAAGACCTGTATCATTCAGGCGGCTTTATTTTTCGTGGTATGAGTACCCTTTCATGATGCCCCTGCTCGACCTTGAGATAAAGCTGAGGATCTCATCCCGTTCAGGTGTGGCATGCATCTCTGTTTCAATATAGGCAATCGCCTGGCTGACATTCATGTTCTTCAGATAGATGACACGGTAGATGTCCTGTACCTGATTGATTTTTTCACTGCTGAACCCCCTTCTGCGCAATCCGATGGAGTTGATGCCGACAAACGAAAGGGGGTCCCTGGCTGCCTTGGTAAAGGGTGGCACATCTTTTCTGACAAGGGAGCCGCCGGAAATCATCACATGTGTACCGATGTTTACAAATTGATGTACTGCCGACAGTCCGCCGAGGATGGCATAGTCGTCAATAACAATATGTCCGGCAAGGGTTGCGGCGTTGGCCAGGATACAGTTGTTCCCGATGATACAGTCGTGGGCAACATGCACATAGGCCATCAAAAGGCAATTGTTGCCAATGACTGTTTTGTTGCTTGCCCGGGTACCCCTGTTGATGGTCACAAACTCACGGATGGTGGTGTTGTCGCCAACCTCTACCGTGGTTTCCTCCCCGGCAAACTTCAGGTCCTGGGGGATGGCACTGATGACAGCCCCCGGAAAGATCCTGCAGTTTTTGCCGATCTTGGCACCCTCCATGATGGTCACATTGGAACCTATCCAGGTTCCTTCACCAACCTCTACATCTTTATTGATGGTTACGAAGGGTTCAATAACGACGTTTCTGGCTATTTTCGCCTGCGGATGTACGTATGCTAATGGTTGATTCATTGCAATGATTATTCTTTTTTTGCTATCTGCGCCATCATTTCGGCTTCCATGACAACTTTGTTTCCGACATATGCAATGCCGCGCATGTGGCATATGCCTCTTCTGACCGGTGTTACCAGATTCATTTTGAAAACAAGGGTGTCACCGGGCACCACTTTCTGCTTGAAGCGGACGTTATCTATTTTAAGAAAATAGGTGTTATAGTTTTCGGGGTCATCCACGGTAGATAATACCAGGATGCCGCCCGCCTGGGCCATGGCTTCTACCTGAAGCACCCCGGGCATGATGGGCTCGTTTGGGAAATGCCCGGCGAAGAAGGGTTCATTCATGCTGACATTCTTCACTGCCACCACCGAAGCATCGGTTACCTCGATGATCTTGTCTACCAGGAGAAAAGGGGGCCGGTGCGGAAGCATGCGTTTGATATCGTTGATATCGTAAACGGGCTCAATGCCGGGATCGTATACTGGGATTTGTTCCTGGTCGACCCTTTCTTTGATATGTTTTTGCAGATGTTTGGCAAACAGCACATTGGACGCATGTCCCGGTTTGGATGCGATGATATGCCCTTTGATGCGTTTCCCGGCAAGGGTCAGGTCTCCCACGATATCCAACAGCTTATGACGCGCCGGTTCATTATGGAAAGCCAGCTCAAGATTGTTCAGGATGCCCTCTTGCCTGACCGCAACGGTTGGTTTGTCAAGTACCTTTGCCAGGCGGTCGAGTTCCTGCTGGCTCACCGGCCTGTCTACAAAGACGATGGCGTTATTCAGGTCTCCTCCCTTGATGAGGTTCTTGGAGAGGAGGTATTCCAGTTCATGAAGGAAGACAAAGGTGCGGCACCCGGCAATCTCATCCCTGAACTCGCGGATGTGGTCCATGCGGGCGTGCTGGTGCCCGAGCACATTTGAATGGAAATCGATCAGACAGGTGATTCGGTAGTGATCATCAGGCAATGCGATGATCTCACAATCTTTTTCTTCGTGATAGAACCGGATGGACTCCCTGATCTCAAAATAATCTCTGAAGGCGTTCTGCTCTACCGTCCCCGCCTTATCAATGGCCTCGACATAAAACTTACTGCTTCCATCCAGGATGGGGGTCTCCGGACAATCTACCTCGATGATGGCATTGTCAATATCCATGCCTGTAATGGCTGATAAAACATGCTCTGCCGTGGCAATACGCATGCCATTTTTCTCCAGCGTGGTCCCCCGTGACGTATCGGACACCAGCCTTGCATCAGCTTCAACAAAAGCATCTTCACCAATATCTTTCCGAAGAAAGCGAATGCCGGTGTTCTCCGGTGAGGGTTTAATGGTGAGCGTTACTTTTTTTCCCCTATGCAGCCCATGCCCCATAAGGGTCACAGGAGTCTTGATTGTCTTTTGCTTTTCGTCCATAACCTGTCAATTGGTTCATCCCCCTTTTAACCTTGTCACTTCCTTTTCCAGCTCATCAATACGTTTGACAAGCTTTTCGAAATTCCGGAAATAAACAAAGGCTTTCCTGTATTGTGATGCTTCCATTGAAGGAGAGCCCATGATGATCTGTCCGTCTTTGATATTGGATGGAACGCCTGCCTGAGCCGCCATTTTTACATCATCACCAATGGTAAGGTGGCCGCTGATACCCACCTGCCCTCCTATCATACAATTTTTTCCGATCTTCGATGAGCCTGCCACCCCACATTGGGCAGCCATCACGGTATTTTCACCAATCACCACATTGTGCCCTACCTGGATCAGATTATCCAGCTTGACACCTTTCCTGATAACTGTTGAGCCAAGCGTCGCCCTGTCAATGGTTGTCCCGGCACCGATCTCCACATTGTCTTCGATGATCACATTGCCGATCTGGGCTACCTTTTTGTAATTATTGTCGGTTTGCGGGGCAAAACCAAAACCATCGGCACCGATCACCGCATTGGAGTGCAAGGTGCAACTGGCACCTATACGTGTGTTTTCATAAATCCTCACACCACTGTAAAGTACCGTGTGGTCACCAATCTGAACATTGTCTCCAATGTAGGCATGCGGATGGATCTTAACATTGCTGCCCAGCGATACATTTTCACCGATATAGGCAAACTCACCGATATAGGTGTTCTCACCATGGCTGGCAGTGGGGGAAATAAAAGCCAGCTCCGAGATGCCTGTCTTCTCAGGAAGATTGCTCCTGTATAACTCCAGCAAACGCGCCAGCGCACCATAAGGATCATCGACCCGTACCAAAGTGCCCCGGACCGGTTTCTCAGGCTTAAAATCTTGTCTGACAAGGACAATGGATGCTTCTGTTGAATAAATGTAGGATGTATAGGCCGGATTGGCCAAAAACGTCATCGTACCCTTCGTTGCTTCTTCAATCTTGGCAATTTGAGATATCTTTATTTCCGGATCTCCCTCAAGCGTACCATTTAGGAAGTCGGCAATTTGTCTGGCTGAAAATTCCATTCAGTTGAAGGTTCGGTTAAATGTGGCCGCAAGTTACCAATATTTGTACTGATAGGCAAGAAGATTTTCATTCATGTCTGGTTTCTGAGGGTTTATATTTCTGTTTTTTTAGGAAAAGACCCGGGCTTTTTTCGCCTTTTTTGGTTAAATTTGTTGATAACCGCTAATTTTAATACAATATGAATGCAAAAATTCTATGGGCAGATGATGAAATTGATCTTTTGAAGCCACATATATTATTTCTTCGGGAAAAGGGCTATGATGTGCTGACCACGAATAGCGGGTCCGAAGCCCTTGACATGATCGAAGACCATGGTTTTGACATCATTTTTCTTGATGAGAACATGCCCGGGTTGTCAGGTGTTGAGACGCTGGAACGGATCAAGGGCAAATATCCCGGTTTGCCTGTGGTGATGATCACAAAGAGCGAGGAAGAGGCGATCATGAATGAGGCCATCGGAAGCAATATCTCTGATTACCTTATCAAGCCGGTAAATCCCAACCAGATATTGCTGGCCTTAAAGAAGAACCTGGACAACCGCAAGCTGGTAAGTGAAAAGACCGCTATGGCCTATCAGCAGCAGTTCAGGCAGATCGGCATGAGTTTATCGGTGTCGCTTGACTTTGATGAGTGGGCAGATATTTACCGGCAACTGGTTTACTGGGAGCTGGAACTTGCAAAATCGCAGGATGAAAACCTCAGGGAGATCTTTTTGATGCAAAAGGCGGAAGCAAACAATGTTTTTTGCCGCTTCATTGAAGAAAAATATATAGACTGGGTGAATGGGCGCGCCGAGAATAAACCCGTACTATCACATACAGCCTTTCGTGAAAAGTGCCTTCCCATCATCAAGGAAGAGAAAAACGCCTTCCTGATCCTTGTTGATAACCTGCGATTCGACCAGTGGAAGGTGATACAGCCCAGGCTGGAAGAATCGTATCGCGTGGCACAGGAGGAGGTGTACTGCAGTATATTGCCCACTGCCACCCAGTACGCGCGCAATGCCTTTTTCGCCGGATTGATGCCCGGAGAGATCCAGAAAAAATATCCGCAGTACTGGATCCGGGAACAGGATGAAGGTACCAGGAACCAGTATGAAGCCGAACTGCTGGCCGAACAACTCAAACGACTCGGTGGCGGCGTTCCATTCAATTATCATAAAATACTGAACCTTACTGCCGGAAAAAAATTCCTCGGCAACCTGAGTGACCACCTGGGGCAGAAACTGAATGTGCTGGTCTATAACTTCGTCGACATGCTCTCACATTCACGTACGGAGATGGAGGTGATCAAAGAACTCGCAGAAACAGAAGCCGCCTATCGCTCAATCACCATGAGCTGGTTTGAACATTCCCCGTTGTGGGAAATCATCCGTAATCTGGGAGCAAAGAAAATCCCCGTCATCATTACCACAGACCATGGGGCAATCCGGGTAAACCATCCGACGAAAGTGGTGGGAGACAAAAACACCAATACCAACCTTCGTTACAAGACAGGAAAAAATCTGCAGTATGACCCCCGGGAGGTGTTCGAGGTGAAGAACCCGAATGATGCCTTCCTGCCCAGGGACAATGTGAGTGCAAACTTTATTTTTGCCAGGGAAGACCACTTTTTTGTCTATCCCAATAATTACAATTACTTTGTGAATTATTATAAAAACACCTTTCAGCATGGCGGGGTGTCACTTGAAGAAATGCTGATACCATTTATTTATCTGAAACCAAGGTAGCAGCAGGGTTGCTCAAAGTTGGGCAGTCCCCGGCTATAAGCGTTTGAAGGCTGCAAAACCAAAACAAAACACCCTAACATGCAAGTGGACAGAACGCTGGCGGTGATCTTGCAACAAAAGGAATATCGTGTGGATCATATTGACGCACTTGAAGGTGCGTCAAAGGCTTTGCTGGCCGCCCATCCCGGTGCACGTGTTTTTGCTGTTTATGGGACCATGGGTGTGGGCAAAACGGTTTTTATAAAGGCACTGTGCAAAACACTCGGTGTATCAGACATGGTGAGCAGCCCAAGCTTTCCCATTGTGAACCATTACGTTTCAGAAAAGGGGGAAAGCCTGTACCATTTCGATTTTTACAGGATCAAAGCCCTGGAAGAGGTATACGATCTGGGTTATGAAGACTATTTCTATTCAGGGAACCATTGTTTTATTGAATGGCCGGAAAAGGTAGAAACATTGTTGCCGGAGGATACGGTCAGGGTTTTTATGGAAGAGGACCATGGTGTCCGGATCATTCGCTTTTGAGGGTTCATTCAGTAATCCAGCGAATTTGTTTCGCATTAAACATGACGAGCATGGAACAATCAGGCAGTGATTATGTAAAGTTCTCCAAATCGTGGCACTTCAGTCCCCAGGAGGAGACGCTGGAAGTGAAGAAAAAAAAAAATAACCTTGTTATTGGCATACCGGTGGAGACCACTTACGATGAGAATCGTGTTGCACTGGCCCCGGAAGCTGCAGCCCTCCTGACACAGAACGGACATACCCTGTTGATCCAGTCCCGGGCCGGAGAGAATGCTTTTTTTCCCGATCAGGCATATGCCGAAGCAGGTTGTCAGCTGGTGTATTCTGCAAAAGAGGTGTTTCAGGCCGATATTATTCTAAAAGTAGCACCTTTGAGCGACAAAGAGTTGAAATATGTGCGCCCCGGTCAGATCATTTTTTCCACAGTGGCCTTGCCAATGCAGCAAGAAGCCTATTTTAAGGCGTTGATGTCGAAAAAGGTAACGGCCGTCGCCTTTGAGTTCATCAGGGACAAAGCCAACACTTTTCCTTTGGTCCGCAGCATGAGCGAGATAGCCGGCAACACATCCGTTCTGATCGCTTCGGAATATTTGAGTGACAAGGAATACGGAAAGGGGCGGATGTTTGGAGGCCTGTCGGGGATCACACCCACCGAGGTGGTTATCCTGGGGGCTGGCACGGTAGGGGAATATGCCGTGCGGGCAGCCATGGGCCTTGGTGCACTGGTGAAAGTGTTTGACGCTTCGATATACAGGCTGCGCCGCCTGCAAAATAACCTGAGTACCCGCATATTTACCTCAATCATCCAACCTAAAATGCTTCTGAAGGCCCTGAAAACAGCCGATGTGGCCATCGGGGCGGTTCACTCCCCATGGGGGCGAACACCCGTCGTCGTCAACGAAGAAATGGTGAGCCGGATGAAAAATGGCAGCATCATCGTGGATGTGAGCATTGACCAGGGCGGCTGCTTTGAGACCAGCGCCATCACCACACACTCCGATCCGGTATTCAAAAAATACGGCGTGACCCATTACTGTGTCCCCAACATCGCCTCACGTGTGCCCAACACAGCCTCATATGCTTTCAGCAACTTCTTTGCCCCTGTTATGCTGGCAATAGGGGAAGAAGGCGGTGCCGAGAACATGCTTAAACGCGACCCCGGCGTAAGACAAGGGGTGTATATGTTCAACGGAACACTCACCAACCGGTATATCGGGGAATTCTTCCGCCTGCCCTATCAGGATATTGACCTGCTGATGGCTGCATTTTAATGGGTCTTTCCCCACTCCGTGAAAACAATTATCTTTGTAACATCATATATGCATACAATGTTTTTATAATGAAAAAGTCTGTTCTGCTGATCAACCTGTTGATTGCCCTTGTTTTTATTCTTGTACAGAATTTGTCCTACACTGGATGGGTGCATGCGAATAAAAATACACTTGAGATCCTACATCAGGAAGGAACCCCTGAGCCTTCACCGGACAAGGTTCCGCTAATTGCACCACATTACACTGTTGAAAAAGGGCATGATGCGGATGTGGCTTTGCACTTCTTTGAACAACGCTTGCTGGTTAGTCGTTTCGCGAAAATACAATTGAATGATGCCATGAAAGGGACGGATATCCTTGACAAAGGGGATCAGATCGTCCTGAACCTGTTCGAGGATGTCAGCCATACAGCGGAAGTGAGCCGGCTGGATGTGAATGTGAATGGCACGGTGACCCTTGTGGCCGGGATGGAAGAGAAGAAAGGGTATGTGATCATCTCCTCCACCGGTAAAAGGACATTGGGAAGCATTTACATCCCATCTGTCAATATGTATTACAAGATCATCAGTGACCCGGAGACCCTCGATCACTTTCTGATCGAGATGGATGCGAGCGACAGGGACATCATTGAGAGCGGCCCTCCGCTCATTCCCGAAGATGGTGAAGGTGACCCCCGCGAACAACAGCGCATCCGCGAGGTGTTGTCGCAGCATAAGCTGGGCCCCGACGACCCTGCCAATATCGACGTGATGATCGTATATACCCCGGCAGCCAGAAACTGGGCAAACAATCATGGTGGAGGCATAGCCAACGTCGTTGCCCAGTCAATGGCCAACGCGCAGCTGGTACTCGACAACAGCGAAACGCTGATGACGGTCACCCTGGCCCATTCTTCCCTTGTAGACTACGAGGAGAGCGGATCTTCCGGAGCGGATCTCCGCAGGCTAACCTCTTCCGCTGATAATCCCTGGAACGACTGGAATGGCTATACCATTGCCGGCTACATGGATGAGGTTCACGATTGGCGCGATCAATATGGTGCGGACCTGACCGCCCTGTTTTCCCTGGCCTATGATACCGGCGGCATTGCCTGGCTGCTGACCAACAGGCTCGGAATACCCGGCATGGGCTTTTCAATGACAAGGGTACAGCAGGCAGGCACCGGATATACACATATCCATGAGATGGGTCATAACATGGGATTGCACCACCATAAGGAGCAGAACTTTCAACCCGGACCGACAAACTGGTCAAACTGGCCAGAAAACAATTGGTCGGCCGGATGGCGCTGGCAAGGTGCAGATGACGGATACTACTGTTCTGTGATGACCTATTCGAGCGGCCAATATTACGACGACGACATTAACCATGCTACTGTCCCCTATTTTTCAAACCCCCTGGTTATCCACCAGGGTGTTCCTTCCGGGCACCCCACTGACGGGGACAATGTACGCACTTTACGGGAAATAAAGCATATCATAGCAGCGTACCGAACAAGGGACCTGCCGTCATTGATAACCAAAGATTTTTCAAACATCACCCCCTATGCCGTGCATTCCGGCGGCGTGGTGAGTGGCGACGGCGGATTTCCCGTCACGGCCCGCGGCATTGTGTGGAGCACAAGCTATAACCCCTCATTGACAAATAATGATGGATACACAGTGGATGGCGAAGGAATGGGTGCGTTCACCAGCAAGTTGTCGGAACTCTCTCCCCGGACAAGGTATTACGTGCGGGCCTATGCCACCAACAGCGAAGGCACAGCGTATGGGACCGAACGTAATATTGATACACCGCGCGACACGGACATGTATACTGTCAGTTTGACCGTGACCAACCAGTTCAACATGCCTGTTCCGAATGCACAGATCACGATAACCCCCGGCGGGGGTAACAAAATGGGAACGCCACTGGCCCGGCAGACTGGTCAACCGGGAACCCGCCCGGCAACCATTTCAGCCGTGAATAACCCTGACAAGACATTCCATGCTTCACTCTCCAAACCTAAAAGCCCTGCACCTGCCGGTCATGGCGATATGGGAGCCGGGGAATGGTTTTACTGGGATATCGGGCAAAATGAGGGTTCTATTGGTATAGGGTCAGAAAATACCTTCCGGGTGGCTTCACGCTGGACCCCTTCAGACCTGGAACCTTTCCATGGAATGGACATCACGCGGATGCGGGTGTACATGAACCATGAACCCGCCTTCGCCGCTGCAAAAATATGGCAGGGCCCCGAACAGTCCGAACTGGAGGAAGTGTATAGCCAGGAAATGACCACAGCAGAGGCACAATGGGTAGAGGTTGAATTGTCAACACCCCATCCCATTGACACCGGTCTTGAGCTATGGTTCGGCTGGGAAGTGGGAGACCCGGGCGAGGGCTTTTTCCCCGCCGGACGTGATATCTCAACCGCCCATGATGGCAAAGGGAACCTGGTGCAAACAGGAGACAACCCGTGGCTGCCCCTTTCTGAATATAATATCGTTGGCAACTGGAATATACATGCCTATGTGGAGGGCTTTGAACCCATCATCCTCTATACCGATGAAAACGGCATGGCAACCTTTGCGGGCTCAAACCGTCCCTACGGTTATGGGGTGGAAAAAGATGGTTATTCCACCGCAGAAGGCAGCTTCACTGTCGCAGGGGACGACCTGCATCTTGACCTTCTCCTGGAGGCTGATGCGTTGCTGAGGACAATGGTGTTTAATGTGGATATGTCGGACGTGGAAGGGTTTGACCCGGAACAGCACAGGGTATATGTAACAGGCGACATGACCGGATGGGCCGAACCCGGCACGGCGGGATCATTGGAAATGGCCCGGCAACATAAAGGTAGCAGGGTGCACGATGGTGCCCTGGTATATTCAGCGGAGCACGAAGTGTTGCTGGGTGAGTTGGAATACAAATATTTCTCAGATGCTTTTGGCACTGGCTGGGACGGCGGCGAATGGGAAGGGGAACCCAACCGTGTTGTTCCGGTGGTGGACAACATGGAACTCGATGATATCTGGGGCGTCGAAACAGAATATTTCATACTCAGCCTCTACGCAACCCCCCCTGAAGGTGGAACGCCTGAAGGTGGCGGGGTATACAAGGGAGAAACGACAGTGAATGTTCATGCCCGCGCAAACCCGGGGTTTGCTTTCTATAACTGGACAGATGCCGGCAACAATGTGGTGAACGACGAAGCTGGCTTTGAGTACCCCATGCCATTTGAAAACGATACCCTCACTGCCCATTTTAAAAAATTACCAACGCTGACAATCCCCACTGTAAGTGATGTTGGAGCTACCACGGCCCGGCTGCGGTCGGTTGTGGATGATGAAGGAGATGCTCCCGTTACGGACCGCGGCTTCATCTATTCCGATGGTCATATAACAGACACAATAACCACCGGTCAAGGTACCGGAGAGTTTATCGTTGACCTGGAAGACCTCTTTCCTGCCACCGTCTATCATATGAGTGCCTATGCAGTCAATGAATACGGAAGCAGCCGCACTGAAGAAGTGAAGTTCTATTCAGCCTTCGAAGATGCCGCCCAGGCAATTTCTTTTCTGGAAACCCATTTGCTGAACTATATGTCTTCTCCGGGCATTACCCCGGGCGAGGAAGATTTTGGCGTAAAATCGTTTGACCTGACCAACGACCTGATGGGGGAAGACATGGCAATGTGGGATGAAGGCGATGGCTGGTTTGTCGGGCACTACAGCTACACAGACCATCGTGACCCGCTGTCTGACCTGGTCAGCTATACCTGGCATCGTTATTATGAAAAAGCAGAACGGGCAAACTGGATCCTTTCATTCATTGATCAGGTGACAGGTGCATCGGAAGACAAAGACAATGTCAAGGGGCAGGCCCTGGCCATGCGCGCTTTTTCACATTTTCAGCTGGTGAAGGTCTTTTCGCATGCCCATGCCTATGATGCCGGTGCCCCCGGGATACCCTACCACACTGAACCGGTTCGCAGCTTTTCACACACCGGGCCATCGCGACACAACAAACAACCTGGCGGTAAGGACATTGCCGTGCAAGGAGAAACAGGCTTCCTGCGCACAGAAGGCCTTGATCCTTTTTATCCTAAAGGCCGCTCAAAAGGCATCCTGGAAAGGGGCACGGTGTCTGATGTATACCTTCAGCTTCAGGCTGACCTTGATGAGGCGCTCAGTTTGCTGGAAGAGCTCCCTGCACAGGCCCATCGATCGCATATTGACCTGGCAGTGGCACACGGACTGCGTGCACGGGTGGCCCTGGCCATGGAAGACTGGAGCACAGCCGCCGAACATGCAGGCCTGGCTGTCAGCATCGCCGAAAACCATGGCAAAGCCCTCTGTACACCCAATGACCATAATGCCGGTCATTTCAACACCGTCGAGGGTAGCGAGTGGATGTGGGGCTCCGAAACAGCACGGAAAATGACACCGCATCCGACCTCCTTCTTCAGCCATATGGATGCACGCTTTGACAGTTATGCAAGCAGCGGGGGACAAAAGTTGATCACACAGGAGCTATACCATGCGTTTCCCGATACGGATGTGAAAAAGCTTGTTTATTGCTCCNGGTGACGGGATGGGTGACCTGGTCGACTACAACCAGATGAAGTTCCTTGCCCCTGAAATCGGATCCTTTGCCGGCGACTACCTGTATATGCGCCTGGCAGAGATGTACCTTATCCGTGCGGAAGCATTGGCGCGTGCAGGGGATGAGGACGTTGAGGCCCAACAAGTCCTGTATGATCTGGTCAGCATGCGGGATCCGCAGTACAGCCAAACGGAAACCACCGGGCAGGAACTGATTGACGAGATATTGCTGCACCGCCGCATGGAGCTCTGGGGTGAAGGACACCGCGCCCACGACATCAGGAGAATGCAGCTGCCGCTAGAACGACCGGAAGGTGACAACCACGACCCTGACCTCGCCGTTTTCCTTGACATTCCGGCAAATGACAGGTCTTTCCTGTGGAGGATCCCTCGCCACAGCCATCTCGAAATGGACGTTACTGAAGGCAATAGCGTGCTGGTTGAAGGGAACCCTTATGAATCAAGCCTCCTTGTTGCCCATGACGCCCACATCTTGCTCGAAGCCATTGCCTCAGAAGGGTACCACTTTGATTACTGGATGGACGAGGGCGGTGAGATACTGGGCTATCACCCTGAATATCAACTGGTCATGCCGGCCGGGGATATGCGGGTTACAGCCAGCTTTGCACTTTCAGAGTACACCCTGGGCATAGATGCGGAGCCGGCAGAAGGGGGAAATGTGGAAATGACCCCCGAACAGGCTGCCTATAACATGGGCGATACAATTGACCTTGAAGCCATTGCTGGGGAGGGTTACCTCTTCGATGGCTGGAGCGGCGACACGGAGTCACTTGATGATGAAGGCGCACCGCAGGCAACACTCACCATGCCAGCTGCCAATGTAGCTCTCACAGCCAACTTCGCCTTGGAATCGTATCTCCTCGAGGTATCGGTCGAGCCGCCGGCATCGGGCAGTGTGTCCATAGACCCGGAAAGGGAATCCTTCCATATGGGTGATGAGATCGCCCTGACGGCCATTGCTGCTGACGGCTTTTTATTCGAAGGCTGGAGCGGCGACACAGAACTTCTGGATGATCCTGATGGTCTAACCCCTGCGATGACGATGCCTGCACGGGACGTGAACCTGAAAGCCATCTTTGCAGAAGATGACACAGGCATTGAAGATGCGGAACGGTTTGATATCACAGTCTATCCCAACCCTGTCAGGACCTCATTGAAACTTGCCGCAGAAAACACGATAATGGAGTATGTANGGGTCGTGGACATCCTGGGACAGGTTGTGTACAGCAACAAGGTAGCGCATCAGCATCATGAAATCAATGTTTCCGGATTCAGAAACGGTGTCTATTTCATTCAGGTAACAACTGCCGCCGGAGTGCACACTTACAGGGTACAGGTTACGCGGTGACCCAGGAAAGGTTCAGACACGAAGGTTGAATCTGTTGGCTGATTCAGGGTCCAGTTGCCTGTCATCATATGATGAACCGGGCCTTGAGCCCATATGTTTCTCGAAGACAGGCGGTCATCGCCTGGTGAACTTCATCTGACCGGATCCATACATACGATGCAAAGATGAAACAAAAACTCATGCCCGTTTTGGTTGTTGCCGTCCTTTTGATGGCGTGTTCCCGGCCGGCCCCTGTGGGGAGCCAATGGAATGGGCGACAGGCAGGCAATGCATTGAATGCACAAGAACCAAGCGAAATGAGGGAACCACGCAGGCATAAATTGTTCATAACCTATTCTGATACTTTGCAGGACAAAGGAAACGTGCTGCACTTTTTTGATCAGCGGGACGACGTGATCCGATTCCGGGAAGTCTGTCTTCACGAAGGAGTAAGTCAGGAATCCATCATCAGGGAAGGGGATGAACTCATCACCAGGCTGTTTGAGCCGGCGCCATTGTTTCTTTTGGTAGAGCGCGTTGCCACGAACATACAGGGGACGGTGATCATCAGGGCCGTGCTCCCCGGTGAGGAGAGTCGCATGATCATTGCCACTACCGGCAACAGAAGCCTGGCGCAAATGCTGCGCGCCGACAAAGACAGATTCTACCAGGTGATCAGCGAACCGGGCTCCGGCAAACACTATTTGCTGGAAATGCGGGCCAGCGACAGGGATATCCTGGAAGGCGGCGGGCCCCTGGTGCCTCCCGACAATAACAGATGATAGGCATAACAAAAGAAGCCCGCCGGAAAAAGCAGGCTTCTTTGTGACCTGGCTGGGGCTCGAACCCAGGACCCCATCCTTAAAAGGGACGTGCTCTACCAGCTGAGCTACCAAGTCAAAACAATTTAAGATCTCTATAAACAAAAACGGCAGATGCCGTTTTTTTGAGAGTGCAAAGATACTTTCAATTTTGGAAAATGCAAATTTTTTTAAGGTTTTTACTGGTGTTGTTCAGACAAAAACAGCCCCGGGTCAGCGTTTTGCACAATCAGTCAATCAATCACGGGATGCCTTTCAAATACAGCTTCTTTATCGAACATCTTTCGATAAGTTGCCAGGGTAAACATCTTCTTTGCCCCAATGTGTTCAATGATCTTGATCATTTTGGGGTTAAAGTCCCCAATCCATGTAATCATCATTGATTTATAGAAATTTCTGCGGGATACAAATTGCTTGACCGACATCACCAAAGCGCTCTCGATGCCCCGGTTCTGGTATTCCGGTACGATGCCAAACACAAGTCCGTAAATGGTCCGGCACTCACCGCGCCAACGGTAATAGACGAACTTTAGTTTGTTCCAAAGGTTAAGGTTGCCGTTCAAATAACGAAATATCTGGTTAAGCTCAGGAATCCCAATAAAAAAAGCGATAGGCTTGCCATGGTGGTATCCGAAAACGATCAGCTCCTCGTCAACCACATCCTTCATGTCAGTAAAGTTCTTTATTGCCTGTTCCTTGCTCATCGGACGAAAGTTCTTGTGCGACCTGCTCCAGGCGTTATTGTAGATGGTCATAAAGTCTTCAGCATATTGCTCTATAAACCGGAGCTGCATGTGTTCAAAACGATAGCCCTGGTTTTTGGTCAGGCGCTCATATTTTTTACCCAGAATGGGCGGAAGGTGGGTGTCTGCTTCAATACGGTATACATATTGTTCATAGTAGATGTGAAACCCGTACTCTTCGAAAAATTTGCGGTAATATGGGGGATGGTAGTTCATGAGGTAAGGTGGTGGCATGCCAAAACCGTCGATAAGCAATCCCCAGAAACGTTCTTTCTCCCCGAAGTTCACGGGACCGTCCATGGCTTCCATTCCCCTGTGTGAAAGCCATTCTTTGCAAGTGTCGAAAAGCAGAAATGCCGCTTTTTTATCGTTGATGCATTCGAAAAAGCCCATTCTCCCGGTGGGCTGTTTATGGGTATGGGCAAGGTTATTGTTGATAAAGGCGGCCACCCTGCCCAACAACTGGCCACTGCTGTCTTTCAATATCCACCGGCACACTTCACCGTCCTGAAAACTGGGGTTGGTTTGTGCATTAAAAACCGCTTCAATGTCCCGGTCGAGGTGCGGGATCCAGTTGGGATCTTTTTGATAAATGAAACGTGGTACCCGCAGAAACGCTTTCGATTCTCTTTTGGTTTTGACTTCAACAACTTGCATCGTTCATGATAAATAATAGATAGGATCAAGGGTGCGCAGCAGCACAAAAATATGTATTTTCTCTTTCTTTAAAGTGATCGCGATTTGTAAAGTATTAATTTTGAGATTATATTTATGCTCTCCACCTTCAGGGTGTTGTGATGGGAGATGGCAGGACCCTGTTGTCCTGCAGAGATACAGGGATGCAGTGTCATCGGGGTCAAAAACAATAACAGATATGTTTTTCAAAGACAAAGTGATCATCGTTACCGGCGCTTCTTCCGGCATTGGCCGTGCACTGGCACTGGAAGGCCTGCTGCTTGGTGCCAGGGTTGTGCTGGCCGCAAGGAATACCAAAGCCATGCATGAGGTGGTGAAAGGATATGATCCGGAAGATTATCTCATCATCGAAACGGATGTGACCATAGAGGAAGATTGCCGGCAGCTTGTTGAAAAGGTCGCAGAACGTTTTGGCCGTATCGACATGCTTGTCAACAACGCCGGTGTGTCCATGCGGGCATTGTTTTCCGATGTGGAGCTAAAGGTGATTGACCGTCTGATGCAGGTGAACTTCTGGGGGGCTGTGTACTGTACAAAACATGCTCTGCCCTGGCTGCTGAAGTCCAGGGGGAGCCTGGTGGGCGTTTCTTCCATTGCCGGCTTCAAAGGATTGCCTGCCCGCAGCGGATATTCCGCTTCAAAATTTGCCCTCCAGGGTTTTCTTGAATCCCTGCGGGCAGAGAACCTGAAGAATGGCCTGCATGTACTTATCGCCTGTCCCGGCTTTACTGCCTCAAATATCCGCAAGACAGCACTGGCAAAAGATGGTACGATGCAGGGCGACTCGCCCAGGGCAGAAGACCAAATGATGACGGCCGAGACCGTTGCAAAGCATATCTATAAAGGCGTGGGAAAACGAAAAAGAACACTGATCCTCACCCGGCAAGGGAAACTCACCGTATGGCTGAATAAGCTATTGCCCGCATTGACTGACAAGTTGGTTTATAAGCACATGGCCAAAGAACCGGATTCGCCGTTTAAATAGGTTCCTGGCGCCCGCAAACGACCATTGACTGGTGGCTGGGAATAAATACCTATCTTTGTGCAACCTCCCTTTTATCTAACCTTAAAACGAAACAATCATGAAAGAGATGCTCGAAATCAAGCCGATGACCGGTTTCGGCGAACTCAAGTTCGGTGCCACACAAGATGAAGTAATAAATGTTTTTGGCGCTCCTGAAGATACAGAAACCATCGATGTGGAAGGTGAAATTCACGAAGTGGTGGTTTGGAGTTATTGGGAAAAAGGCCATGCTGTTTATTTTGAGAAAGAGCTGAATGGTGTTTGCACCAATTTTGAGACCGACAATGAAAATGCTTCACTGTTTGGAGAACAGGTTTTTAAGTTGAACCAGGATGCCATCATATCGTTGATGAAAAAGAATGGCTTTGAGGAGTATGAAACAGAGGATGATGCTGACCTTGACGAGCACATCATATTCTTTAATGACGCCCATTTGCAGTTTGTTTTTGAAAATGATGAGCTGGCGCTGGTTAGCTGGGCGGTTGCCATGGACGATGATGAAAAAATTCTCTGGCCCGGGGAGTGACCGAAAAGGTGGCGGGCCTGAACCCTGAAGCGCAGCCGTGGAACACCATGCCCTGAGGCAAAGCAATGTCATGTCCGGCTTTTAGCAAATCGCCCGCAAACCTTCAGCAAATTTATGAATGAGAGCCTATGCGCGCACTGTATCCTTTAAAGTTTGAACCCATTTACAAGGACAAAGTCTGGGGTGGCCGCAGGCTGAAGGATCTTTTTGCCAGGGACTTCGACCCTTTGCCCAACTGTGGCGAGTCATGGGAACTTTCGGGGATGAAAGGCAACATCTCCAGGGTTAGCAATGGCTTCCTGGCTGGCAATGAGTTGCCGGAACTTATTGAGGTTTACATGGGCGATCTGGTTGGTGAAAAGGTCTTTGGGACTTATGGCACAGAATTCCCCCTTTTGTTTAAGTTCCTGGATACCGATGCCGACCTGTCCATACAGGTTCACCCCGATGATTCACTGGCGCGTGAGCGGCACCAGGGACGCGGGAAAACAGAGATGTGGTATGTGATTGACGCCGAACCGGGAGCCGAAATGATCCTGGGCTTCCGGAAAGACACTTCAGCGGAGGATTACCTGCATCACCTCAGAAATAAAAGCCTGAAAGACATTCTGCATGTTGAAAAAGTGAAGGCAGGAGATGTTTTTTTTATACCGCCCGGACAGGTACATGCCATTGGCGAGGGGATCATTCTTTGTGAAATCCAGCAATCGTCCGATATCACCTATCGTATATACGACTGGGACAGGCCAGGCGACGACGGGATGCCACGAAAACTGCATACCGAGGAGGCCATGAAAGCCATTGACTTTAAAGCCCGGGACAACAAAGTGGAATATCCGAAACAGGATAATGCCCCGGTTGAACTGGTCAAATCACCATATTTCACTACAAGGATGATCCGTTTTGATAAAAACATCCAGCAGGATTATGTTTTTGTGGATTCCTTCGTTGTTTATGTCTGCCTGGAAGGGAAATGCATGCTGAAATATCATGGTGGCTCGGAAGAGATCCGTGCAGGTGAGACCATTCTTTTACCGGCCGAGATCAATAATGTGCAATTGACCCCCGATGCTTCCTGCCGCTTGCTGGAAACCTATGTTGTGTGAATGCCGAAAGGTCAAAATGTACTCTGCTGACATTTATACAGACAATCGGCATAAAATGCATAGTTTGTAAAGGTCAAAGACCCAGAGCCTGGGTTTGTTGCTTCTGAGGTGTTTTTTCATGGGCCTTTGCATGATGACGGAAAGACTTGATAAAAAATAGTTCAGCCTGAGTTTTTTAAGCCTTTGATGGGTACGCAGGATCTTTACAATGTCTGCATAATCCGGGTCACGCTCTACCATGTCATAGGTTGTCAATAAATTCTGCAGGCCTTGCCTGGTTTTATCCAGAAAGTGATCTGCACTTTCCAGTCCGACGTGCATCAAGGGGTTGTCAATATGGTTCACTTTGATGCCGTGTTTCATCAATTCATATCCGAACAGGGTATCTTCGTGGCCGTATCCCGTCAGGTCTTCACGGAAACGGACATTGATGAAGACAGTGCGTTCAATCAGGAAGTTTCCCGTCATAAAGGATTTATATGGTTGTTGCTGACGTATGTTTGCCGGACGCACTTCGCGTTTGGATCCGACCAGCCAATGCAGAAGGAATTCCCGGCCGGCCGGTCGCTCCATCGCGTAGGTGTGTCCGCCGCAAATGACGGCCTCAGGTTGTAACGACGAAACATACTTTTGGAGAAAGTGGTCATTGACCACCTCTGTGTCGCAATCGATGAAAAGCAGGTATGGGTGGGTTGCCTTTTCGGCCAGGAGGTTGCGTATCTTGCTTCTGCCGGTGTTTTTCTTCAACTCTGCGTATTTTACAAAAGGCCATGCTGTCATCTTGCGGTTGATCTCTTTTATTCGGTGTGCCGATGCGTCGTCCAGCAACACCAGCTCCACAGGGAATCCGAGGCCAGCGGCCTGTTTGCCAAGTGTCTTCACCAGCCTGGTAACGTCGTGATTATATATGGGGATACATATGCTAAGCATACAGAGCTTGTGATTGAGCGCCCAAATATACATGATTTTTTTTCGTTCGAAATTACACACAGACGAATGAAAAAAATTTATGTGAAAGCGAAGCCAAAAAAGCGGTGCCGGCTAATTCTTCCAGAAGCTGGGAGAGAGAAGGAGCAGCACAGTAAATATTTCAAGTCTTCCCAGTATCATGTAGAAGCTTAATATCCATTTGGCAGGGTCTGGAATGTTCGCATAGCTTTCGATGGGCCCGACATTGGCAATCGCTGGCCCGATATTTCCCAGGGTGGCGGCAGATGCGCCGATGGCAGAGGTGAAATCAAGTCCGAAGAGCGTCATGGAAGCGGCTCCGGCCATAAAAAGCAACATATACAATAAGAAAAACGCCAAAAAGTTGTGGATGATCTCCTGGGGGATTGTTTTTCTGTTGATCCTCACGGGGATCACCGCCATGGGATGAAGCAGTCTTTTGAACTCCAGGCGGGTATTCTTTACCAGAACCAGAACACGGATCATTTTTATACCACCGGCCGTTGAACCAATACATCCTCCCGTAAACATCAGCAGGAACAAGAAGAACCATAAAAAGCCCTGCCATTCCATGTAATCTGTCGTGGTAAACCCAGTGGTGGTAACGATAGACACCACCTGAAAAAGACTTTTTCTGAACGTGTCTTCAAATTCTGACTGGTTAATCAGGAGAAGGATTGAACAAAAAAACAGGGTAAATGCGCCCATTATTTTCAGGAAAAACAGAAACTCTTCATTGTTCAGGACCTTGTGAAACTGTCCTTTCAGAACAAAGTAGTGAAGGGAGAAACTGGTTGCCCCGAGGATCATGAAGAGAATAATGATATACTGGATATAGGCAGAGTAGCCTCTGATACTGTCGTTTTGGGTGGAGAAGCCGCCGGTGGCCATGGTGCTGAAGGCATGGTTTATGCTGTGAAACATGTCCATGCCACCAAGCATAAGCAAAACAGTGAGTATAAATGTCAGGCCTGTGTAGATCCCCCATAACCTTTTTGCTGTCTGGGTAATGCGGGGGTGAAGCCTGCTGGGTGTCGTGCCGGGGACCTCCGCAACAAAAAGCTGCATGCCCCCCACACCCAGAATGGGAAGGATCGCCAGCGTCAGAACGATGATGCCCATACCCCCAATCCAATGCGTCATGCTGCGCCAAAACAGCAGGCCCTTTGGCAAGCACTCAATATCGGTCAATATGGTTGCACCCGTGGTGGCAATCCCAGAAGTTGACTCAAAGAAAGCATCTGAAAAATTGGGGATGGTGCCTCCAATATAAAAAGGAAGTGCCCCAAAAAAAGAGATACTCAAATAAATTAAGGTTACAATGATGTACCCTTCTTTTTTTCTGATATTGCGATGGTCGTGTTTTTTTGTGAGGATGAATGCAATAAACCCCGAAAGAAAAGTGATGACGCCGGAGATCAATAAAGACCGGAGTGCTTCGGGTTCATTATAGAAAACTGACCATGGTGCAGAAAGCAACATGAACCCTGACAGCATCATGATGAGCATGCCGGTGAACTTAGTGATCAGTTTTCCGTTCAGTGAAGGTCCGTTGGCCACTTTTATGACTTGCTTTTGAACATTTTATCTACGCCATCAAATGCTTCCGGCAGTGCAAACACCACCACTTTGTCACCTGCTTGTATCTGCATATCACCTTGTGCGATATATCCTTCGTTGTCGCGGATTACACCGCCGATGATGGCCTGCTTGGGGAAATTTAGCTTGCGGATGGTCTTCCTGGTGATGGGTGAACCTTCCCTTGCCTGAAACTCAAAAACCTCTGCATCCACGCTGGTAAGGCACTTGGTAGAGATCACTTCCGCCGTCATGGTGAAGCGGATGATGTAACTGGCGGTAGCCAGTTTTTTGTTGATGATGGTGTCGATCCCCACACTTTGTGAAATCTCGATGAAGTCAATGTTCTCGACAAGGGCAATGGTTTTCTTGACGCCAAATCGTTTTGCCAGCAAACAAGTGAGGATGTTGGTCTCCGAATTGTTGGTCACAGCCACGAAAGCATCCATTGACCCCACACTCTCGCTTTCCAGCAGGTTGATATTCCGGGCATCACCATTGATGACCAGGGTGGAACGAAGGATGTCAGAGAGTTCATTCGCCCTGTCGGGATTTATATCCAGGAGCTTTACGCTGAATTTTTTTTCAAGGAAGGCGGCAGCCTGGCTCCCAACAGCACCCCCCCCGATGATCATTACATTGTTGATGTCAAATTGCTTCTTGCCGCTGAGCTCCAGCAAATGGTTAATGCCCCTGGGCTTGGTGATCACATAAGCCAGGTCATTCTCGTGGAACCGGTCATCCCCCTTCGGGATGATGGTATGTGCCCGGCGATGAATGGAAACCGCACGAAAATCATATTGTTCATATTCCCTGGCGATCTCGCGGAGGGTTTTCCCGATAACAGGCGCCTCTTTTTCCAGCTTCACCAGCATCAACGAGAGCTTGTGTTCTGAAAAATCAAAGATCTCTGCTGCCGCCGTGTTGGTCAACAGGTTAGCAATCTCATTGGCAGCGATCTTCTCTGGCGATACAAGGTAGTCTATCCCCAGGTCTTTGTAATGACGCTTGCATTCTTCGGTGAGGTATTCGGGTTCATTCACCTTGGCAATGCATTTTTTTGCGCCCAAACGTTTGGCCAGTATGGCCGTCAGCAAGTTCAAACGCCCATCATTATGGGCACTGATTACCAGTTCTGTGCGCCGAGCATCAGCATTTTTCAAGACCTGTATGGAGGTACTGTCGCCCACAATGGTCAGCAGATCGGAATGGGATTCTATCAGCTTCAAAAAGCTTTTGTCAGGAGCCACCAGGGTAACATCATGGTTTTCGCCGGAGAGCAATTCCGCCAAATGCAAGGCCACCTCGCTATTGCCTGCAATGAGAATGTTCATGGTCTGGAATTCTGAATGGATCTAACCAGCAAATATACACGACAATTTTCAATTGGCACACAGACCGATGAAAAAACCAGTCAAGGTTTTACATCAGAAAGATGCTTGTTTTTTCTGTTTTTGTTTTTTCTTGTACTTTTTCTATGGTTTCCATCCAAAGAAGAAGCTACCAAAAAGAAAGATCACCGCTTCTGACGCAGCCCCATCAAATGCGGATTTGCCTTTAACATGGCATTTTGCGAATGGCAAATGGCAAAACGATGGTTTTTTACTGTTGGGTCATCAGGTGTTCCAGGGCATTTAATGCTGCATCAGGTTCCAGGTTGGTGCGTACGATCTTTTTTCCCTTGTAAAGGTTTAATGACCCGTGCCGGTTGCCTATCAACCCGTAATCTGCATCAGCCATTTCACCCGGCCCGTTGACCATGCAGCCCATGATGGCGATCTTGATTCCGGGGTGTCCTGACAGGCGTTTTTCCACTTTTTTTATCAGGTTGTTCATGTCAACGGTTGTGCGTGCGCAAGCCGGGCAACTGACAAATTCAGTGTCGCTGACGTTCAATCCGGCGGCCTGCATCAGTTGGCGCGCTAATTGTCGTTCAAGGGCCCCATCCTTCATCATGGGTGCTTCTGCCAGTATGTTCCGGACCACCTTGTCGGACGGGATATTGATGAACTGGGTGATGGCGTCGATGATCAGCTCGTCCGGATCAGTTGCTTCTGATCTAATGATGGCAACAGGGTCGTCGTTGGGCATGATGACAGGCGTCTTGCCTCCATGCTTCGTGAGGTGGCCTGTTATTTTTTTTGCGAATACAATTTCATTTTCCGGTGGTTCGCTGAGGCTTACACGGATGGTGTCGCCGATGCCTGATTTCAACAGGCTGATGATCCCCAGTGCTGATTTAATGCGTCCCCTGAAGCTGAACCCGGCCTCTGTGACACCGATATGCATAGGGTAAAGCATGTTCGTTTCAAGCATGCGTTGGGTCATCATCCGGCAGGATGCGATCATATCCATGGGCTTACTTGCCTTCAATGACACCACGGTGTTATGGAACCCCAGCCTTTCAAAAGTGCGGAGATATTCTATGCTTGATTCAACAAGGGCGGTGGGGGTTTTCCCGTACCGGTCGAGGTAACGTGCGGGCAACGATCCGGCGTTGGTACCGATGCGTATGGCAGTACCATATTCTTTGCAAATATCGATGAGCGGCTTTAGTCGATAAAACAGGTTTTCATCTTCATCGACAGGTCCTTGGCCGGTTTTTCGTAAAGAAAAGGGGGGCATGGGTGTTCCGTAATTGCCGGGGTTGATCCTTATTTTTTGGGCGATGCGTGCAGATTCCGTTGCCAGTTCCGGCTTGTAATGGATATCAGCAACCAGGGGGTGATGGAACCCGGCTGCTGCCAGTTGCGTTCTGATTTTTTTAAGACAGTGTACCGAGGCCATGTCCGGAATGCCGATGCGCATATAATCGGCACCGGCCTCAAATGACCTTATACACTGGTCCAGGGTGGCTCTCACATCACGTGTGTCGGTCTTTGCCATGGACTGTATCCGGATAGGATGTCCGCTGCCCAGCGCCACATCGCCAACCCTTGCCTCCATAGAAGGAAAGCGCCTGTGTCCATGACAGTTTGTTACCATATAGCACGTTATACAGGTTTGAAGTTGAGGTTAAAGCCAATACCTGCTAATCTTTCAGCATTCCCTCCACACGATGCAGCTTCCCATCTACGGGTGCCGGCTCAAGATTGAGTATGCGCGCGATCAGCGGATAAAGGTCAACCAGTTCAAAGGGTTCGTGGACATGGTTTTCCTTGAAGGCCGGACCCGTGGCATAAAATATGGTATGCATGTCTTTTTTGGCATTATCCCAGCCATGGCCACCGCCCGAATAAAAACGTTCTGTGGGTTCTCCCCATCCGATGTTCCAGGTGGAGTCGGCCAGCACCACCAGGTCAAGGGTACGCGGGTTTTGTCCAAAGTTCAGACGCTCCGGGAGCTCACCGGTTTTCCAGATAAAGAGGTTCTCCACATCTTTCAAACGGTTGTAGATACTGTCTTTCATGCCTTCCACGGGCCGCCACATCATCAGAGGATTGCCGCCAAAGGCAATATCCAGCCAGTCGCGGTCGATGTACTGCTCCAGGTCGATGTACCGCTCCGTGCTTCGCTCCGTCATCCCATGGTCGGAGGTGACAATGATATTGATCTTGTCGGCGATGGGAAGTGCTCGCATTTTTTGTATAAAAACCCCAACGAGGCTGTCCAGCTCCATAACCAGCTCATCTATTTCCGGACTTTCTGGCCCTGTGCGGTGACCCTGCCCGTCAGGTTCATGAAAATAGAAAGTGATCAGCTGGGGTCTTTTTTCCTCCGGAAGCTGCAACCAATAAGCCACAGTATCAATCCTGTCGCCAAAAGGGTCGCGCGTGCTGTATTCTTTCCAGTAGGTAGGCTGGGTGTTTTTTACCGGGGCTTCCGATCCCACCCAAAAGTATGAAGCAGAGGTGACTCCCTGCTTCTCTGCAGTTACCCATATGGGCTCCCCGCCATAAAAAATCCCGTTCTCAACCGACTCCCTGTCCCGCATGCGGTATGTCATATCCAACCCGGGACAGTAAAAATTGTTGTTCACGATACCGTGATTGTCCGGATACAATCCCGTGGCTATGGAGTAATGATTGGGAAAGGTATTGCTGGGAAAGGCAGGTTTTACGTATTCGGTGGTTACACCATGTGCTGCAATATAGTCCAGGTTGGGCGTTGGCACCCGCCCTGCATAATCCCAGCGGAATCCGTCCATTGACAACATGACCACATAGGATTCCTGCCGGTCTTCATATTGATCAGACCGGCAACTGTAAATGGTGCCTGTCAGAAGCAGAAAAATCAACGCTGTTGCGGAGAATAAAACCCTTTTGTTTTTCATTTTTTAATGGGTTTGGTGAGTAACTGAACAAAAGTAAGGTTTTTTAATAAAAACGGCTCATTCCGTGCATTAAACGCGACCACGTAGTCACCGGCAAAAGGGATTTGTCTGGAACTGCTTCCTGACAATGCGGCAAGGGGAGTGATGTGTTCATTCGTCTGTGTGT
>SL_3KL_010_SEDDRAFT_10000027_pt1 | contig 79468 bp, 66 predicted proteins | sample SodLakKL_010_SED_2_FD_10381 | JGI IMG/M metagenome (IMG submission 10381)
GGGTCCGAGAAAGCTGCCCGGGAGGAAGGGAAGATGCGATCGGAGGGGAAAGACTATGTCGTTCAGGACGGAGACATTCTCCTCTTCCGGTTCAACGTCTAAAAGTCTGATCGGAAAGTGGCGCGCGGCCGCACCCCACTTTCCGATCAGACTTCTAGCAAGGGTTTCACGAGCGACCGGTTGAAACCTCACGGGAAGTGATCTATCTTGAAAAGCTAAACCCGCTTCGCCCAGGTGGCGGGGCCCGTTCACTACGACGGACCGAGGGATTGAGCAGATTATGAAGAACTACGAAGTGGTGTACATCTTCCACCCGGCCCTGGACGAAGGGGTCGTCGAAGAGAAGCTGGAACGCTTCCACGGCCTGGTGACCGGAGAGGCAGATGCCGATGTCACGGCCGTCGATCATTGGGGTGTTCGGCAGCTTGCCTACGAGATCCAGGATCAGAACCAGGGATACTACGTGGTTTCCCAGTTCTCCACCGATCCCCAGTTGCTGAGCGAATTTGAGCGCGTGCTCAAGCTGGACGATGACCTCATGCGCTACCTCGTGGTCATCAGCGAGGGGGAGCCCACCTCGGGCATGTCCGTGCTGGCCGAGACCTTCGGCGACTCCACCGAGTCTGAACATGACGACGACGATGACGATGAGGATGATGAGGAGGAGGAGTACGATGACGATCACGATGAGGCCTCTCCGCCCGAATTTTCGGGGGGACGAGGACGCCGTCGTCGCGTGGAAGGCCCCCGGATCGAGCTGCTGAACTACAAGGATGTGGCCACCCTCTCTCGTTTCGTGACCGAGCAGGGGAAGATCCTCCCGAAGCGGACCACGAAGGTGACTGCCCGGTTCCAGCGGAAGCTGGGCGGCGCGGTGAAGCGGGCCCGCTACCTGGCGCTTCTTCCCTACGTCCAGAATCACGACCGATAGGCGTATCTCGGGTCAGGAGATATGATGTTGGAGGGTGGGAGGAAGGAGCGGCGATGGCTCCGGCCTCTGGGGCTGTTTCTCCTGGTGATGGCGTTGGCTGTAGGCCATCCTTTCGCTCTCATCGGAGTTCCTCTCCTCCTCCTCTCTCTCCTCATGCCGGAGGTCGGGAAGCGGAGCCTGATCCTGGGGGCCTTCCTCATTGTCTTCCTCCTGCCTGGGGGCCCCGATGCAGGGCTCTGGTACCTGGAGCGGGGTTGGGCCCTCCTTGTGGGGGGATGGTTTCTGGTCTTGACCCGAACGCGTCCGGATCGGCCCTTTCTGGAACAGGGCCTGCTCGCCCTGGGCGGAGGAACCGTCTGGGCCGCCCTGCTCATGGTGGCTTTCGGGGCCTGGGAACGGACCCAGACGCTGGTGGAGGAGCGGCTGTCCAGGGGTGCCGAGGCGACAATGGACCTCTTCGGGAGTATCTCGGAGGGCCAGGACGGGGAGATGACATCCGCCTTCGCCGAGGCCGTCGTTCGGACTTCGGAGATCCAGGGGGTCATCTTCCCGGCCCTGTTGGCTCTGGCCACATTGGCGGCGCTGGGCGTGGCCTGGTGGCTCCATGTGCGGATTGCGACTGGGTCCGATGCGGCGCTGGGACCGCTTCGGAGTGTGAACTTTCCGGATCCGCTCATCTGGGTCCTGATCGGAGGTTTGATCCTCTTGTTGGTGGCCGGATGGGATGAAGGATTCGGTCGGGTGGGGACGAACCTTACGGTCTTCATGGCAGGACTGTACGTTCTTCGAGGAGCAGGAGTTGTTCTTGCTCTGAGTGGGGGACTGTCCATTCCGGCCCTGATCCTGGTGGGCGTGGCAGCGGTGTTGGCGCCACCCCTTCTGCTCTTCGGAGCGATGGCAGTGGGCATTGGCGATTCATGGTTTGACCTGAGATCCCGGCAAGTGCCGCCGGGGAACCCAGGCGCGAGTTAGATCCAAGGAGCAGACTTATGAAGGTGATTCTGAAAGAGGCTGTCGAGAACCTGGGTGACTCAGGAGACGTGATCTCCGTCAAGCCGGGCTACGCAAGAAACTTCCTCCTTCCCCAGGGACTGGCCTACGAGGCTTCTGAAGGGAACCTTCGGAGGATCGAAGAGGAACGGAAGCAGGCCGAGGAGCGGTCCCGGCGCGACTACCTTGAGGGCCGCCGGCGGGCATCCCAGCTGGAAGGGGTGTCGCTCACCTTCCTGGCCCGAGCTTCCGACGAAGGCAAGCTTTTCGGGTCCATTTCCAGCAATGACGTGGCCGAGCGTCTCAACCAGGGCGAGTTGGATTTCCAGGTGGAGCGGCGTCAGGTCGATCTGGAAGAGCCCCTGAAGGAAGTGGGCGTCTACCAGGTCCTCATCCAGCTTCACACGGAAGTGGAAGTTCCGGTAGAGGTGCAGGTGGTCCGGGAGGAGGACTGATTCCCGGCATGCCCATGGGGGAACTCGTCACCCCTGGAGGCTCAGGGGTCCCGATGAAGCTTGGATGGAGTGGCAAGGTGTGAGCGACGCTGAGCTGGACTTCCCGACAGGGCTGGAACGGGCTGCAGAACTCGCCCTGGAGCGGAAGGCGGAGGACGTGCTGGGCATGGACCTCAGGTCCATATCGACCGCCACCGAGTTCTTTCTCCTGGCTAGCGGCCGGTCGGACATCCAGGTAAAGGCCATCGCCGAGCACATCATCGATGAGATGAAGAAGGAATCTCTCCGACCCAGTCATGTGGAAGGCCTCGGGGATGGGCGATGGGTCCTCATCGACTACTTTGACTTCGTGGTGCACGTCTTCCATTCCAGCGCCAGGGAATTCTATCAGTTGGAGGTCCTCTGGGGTGATGCCCAGACCCGAACCTTCGGCGACTGAGGAACGGTAGAGGAAGTGAAGGGGCTGGATTGCCGGAGATCAGAGCGTCCCGTTACCTTCGCCTCCGCTTCTGCCCACAGGGTCCCTGTGGTCCCGCCGAATCCCCTTCTCCGGTGACCGCCATGTCCGCCGATTCCCAGATGCTGATCCCTTTCGATCTTGATGCCGGGTTGCTCCCGGACGCACTGGATCATGCGCCCTCCGACTCCGGTGAGGTGCTGGTCCTCCTGGCCGATCCTTCCGTTCGTGAGAGCGGATGGGCGCCCAGAGCGGCCGTGGGGTTGGCTCGAGGATGGGCCGCCAGTGGCCATCGGGTCCTCCTCATGGACGGCTCGGTGGACGAACCCGCACTCCACACCGTCATGGGGGAGGAGAACACGGAAGGAGTTACCGATGCGGTGCTCTACGGAGTTTCACCGTCTCGGATTGCCCGGACGGTCGGCAAGGGGTTGCTCCTGGCCACTGCCGGCACGGTGGCGGCCGACTCGGCAGCCGTCTTCCGACATCCCCGATGGACCTCCGTCCTCGCTGCCTGCCGAGATTCGGGATCGCTGGTCCTCCTCTACCTTCCTGCGGGTGAGTCTGGGGTGGACGCTCTCACGGCGCTGGCAGATCGGGTGATCCGGTTCAGGGGTGAATCCGCTGGATCGGAAGAAGTGACCCCTGGAACGGTGATCCTGCACCCTACAGACCAGGAGTCGCCCTCCCCCATGAGTGTGGAGCCGGAGGGAAGGACCTCAGGAGACTTCCGAGAGGTGGATCCCGCGCCCCCGTCCCGGCGCTCGGATGACGAATCTCGGGTGCCTGCGGGCGCCGTGGCACCTGGAGATCAACAGACTTTGGAGGGTGGGGCGGGAGGGCAGCCTCGATCCGCTCCCGGAAGCGTTGACGGAGCGACGTCGGCCCCCCGCTCAACGGGGAAGACTCCATCCGAGCCTCGACCTCGCCGGGATCCTGGCCGCCGATTCCTTCTCCTCATCCTCCTCCTGGTCGTCATCGTAGCCGTCCTGGTGGGCGCTGCGTTCCTGGGATTTGTCGACATACCGGGGATCACCCCTGAGGCGGCAGCCGCCGCACTCTCCGCCGCCCCTGCTGGGAGTCCATGAAGCTCACCGCCCTCCGCCTCCACGGCTTCAAGTCCTTCGCTGACCGGACCGAGATCGCTTTCCACGACGGGATCACCGCCATTGTCGGGCCCAATGGATGTGGAAAATCCAACATCTCCGATGCCATTCGATGGGTCCTGGGGGAACAGCGCCCCACGGCTATCCGAGGGGCCAAGATGGAGGAGGCGATCTTCCAGGGTACGGTGAACCGCCGGCCTGTGAACCGGGGCTCCGTGGCCATGGAGTTGTCCAACGCCGGCGGCGCTCTCCCCGTCCCTTTCGAAGAGGTGGAGATCGCCCGGACGGTCTACCGGGATGGGGGCTCCGAGTACCAGATCAATCGTTCCAGTTGTCGGCTGCGGGACGTGCACGAGCTCTGTCGGGATACCGGCCTTGGCGCCAACGCCTACTCGGTCATCGAGAATCGGATGATCGACGCCATCCTGTCGGATCGGGCCGATGAACGTCGGGGACTCTTCGAGGAGGCGGCGGGGATCGGGAAGTACAAGGACCGGCGAAAGGCGGCGTCTCGGCGATTGGAACGGGCCCAGACCGACCTTCAACGGTTGGAGGACCTCATCGGCGAGGTCCAGACCAAGGTTCGTTCTCTGGCTCGCCAGAAAGGCCGGGCCGAGCGCTATGGGGAGTTCCGAAAGCGTCGCCTGGACCTGGAGGTGTCCCTGGTCCAGAGTCAGCTCCAGGCGCTGCAGGAGCGCCTGACTTCGATCCAGGACCACCTGGGCGGGGGAATGGCCGCAGAGGAGAGTCTCCAGGCCGAGATCTCCGCGGCCGAGTCTCGGGTCGAATCCCTGCGAGCCAAGCGTCTGGAGGTGGAGCGGGCCCGGGCAGGAGCCGCTGCCCGCGTTGAGGAGTTACGGACGGAGCTCGTGCGCTGGGAGCGGGAGACTGCGGTGGCGGAAGAGCGGGCGGCCCACGCCCAGCGCCGCCTCAAGCAGATCGGGGAAGACCGCGAGTCCATCAATTCTCAGCTGGCACGGGCCCGGGAAGAGGGTCAGTCGATCCAGGACGAACGGGCCACCAGGGGAGAGGAGCTGGAGGAACTGAGACGGCATGTGGCCTCCCGGAAGGAAGACGCACGGGCGGTCCAGGAGAGGCTCCGGGGGGCGCGGGACCACCTTTCGGATCTGGAGGCCCGAGAGCGGGAACTGGCCCGGCGGATGGCCCAGCTCGAAGGGGATGCCGAGGCGGCCCGGAGCCAGGCGGAGGAGATGGGGCTCCGACTGGCCCACCTGGAGGAAGAGCTTGAAGAAGCTCGCACGGCGCTGGGAGAACTCAGGTCCCAGGGGGATCTCTTCACGGATCGGGTGGTCCAACTGGAAGAAGAGGTGGAGCGCCGCCGAGAGGCGGTGGAGGAGGCCCGGGCTACCGTAGAGGAGACGAGGACCGCTGTAGATGTTGCCCGCAAGGGAGAGCTCAAGGAGCAGGATGTGGCCGGACGGCTTGAAACCCGGCTGGCTACGCTTCGGAGGATGGAGCGGGATCGGGAGGGAGTGGAACCCGTCCTCAAGGAGCTCCTGGCTGATCCTCCCGAGGGCGTTCTGGGCCTTCTGGCAGACTTCCTCTCCGCTCCTCCCGCCGTCATGGCCGCAGTGGAGGAATACCTGGGGGCGGTGAGTCGAGGTGTGGTGGTCCAGGATTCTGCCTCGGCGGCTCGGCTTCTCCGGTGGTTCCGGAACGAATGGGAGGGAGGAGGCGGGCTGATTCTCCTGCCCCTGGATCAAGCACCTCGGCCCCCCTCATCTGGCGGAGGGGCCGGAACCCTCCTGGCTTCCATTGAACCCCAGGGCGAAGGATCCCCGTGGGTCAAGGCACTCCTCCATGGAGTGGATCTGGCGGAAGAACCCGAAACGGAGGACGCCATCGTGGGCTCGAACCGGGTGGTGACGGGAGCCGGGATGACGCGAACCCGGGAGGGGTTTCTTATCCTGGGGAATCCCCTGGGAGCCACGGGCGTCCTGGAACGCAGGGGCGAACTGGAGGCCCTGGAGGAGGAGGCCGAGACGGCCAGAGCGCGAGCCGACGGCGCCAGAGCCAGGAGGGAGGAGGTCCAGGATGCCCTCCAGGCGGCTGAAAACCGTCTCGAGGCCCGACGAAGCGAGTTGCGGGAGGCGGAGGATGCCCAACGGGAAGCCCGGTCCCAGGAGGATGAGCGGACCCGGCACCGAAAGAGGACCGAGCGGACGGTGGAGGAACTGGACCGGCAGATTCAGGTTGCTCGGACCGCCAGGAAGCGGGCTGGCGAACGGAGGGAAACGGCTGCCAGGGAACGAGAGGAATTGATTCAGGGGAGTGAAACGGAGCAGCAAGAGCGGACCCAGGCCCGGGAAGCCCTGGCCGTAATCGAGGGAGAGTGGGAGGATGTTCGGGCTCGGGTGTCCGAACTGACGGTTCAGGAGGCTCGGCTGGAAGGGGAAGTGGAGCGGTTGGGCGAGAGGGATGCTCAGTTGACCCGGACGCTGGAGAGTGGGACGGGTCGGCTCGGTGCCCTGGACCGGGAAGAGAAGGAGCTGAAACGCACCTTGAAGGAGGCTGGAGAGACCCGATCCAGGGGAGAGTCCGAGACTCGCCGGCTCTTTCAGCTTCGAGATGAAGCTGAGGGGCACCTCCGGGAGCAGGACGAGCTCATGGAGGAGGTCCAGACATCGCTGGATCAGGCCGAAAAGCAGGTTCGGGATGCCCGCACCATGGAGCGGAGTGCATCGGAGGAGCGGCACCGGCTGGAGCTGGAGGCCCGGGAGCTGGAGGGAAAGATCGGTCGGATTCAGGATCGCCTTGAGGGAGAGTGGGGACGGCCCCTGGCCACCCTGGAGGAGGAGGCCGATCCTGTCCAGGGGGAGCGTCAGGAACTGGAGGAGGAGCTCCGGGAGGTGATCCGGAAGCTGGATCGTCTGGGGCCGGTGAACATGCTGGCTGTGGAAGAGCACGAGGAGGAGTCCACCAGACTGGCGTTCCTGCAGGAGCAGCGAGACGACCTGGTGGAAGCCCGCAATGATCTCCGGTCCGCCATCCGGGAGATCAACCAGACGGCCACTCGACTCTTCCAGGAGACTTTCGAGGGGATCCGGGAGAATTTTCGTGAGACCTTCCTTCGCCTCTTCCAGGGCGGGGAATGCGACCTGTGGCTGGAAGATCCTGACGATCCGCTGGAGTCGGATATCGAGATCCACGCTTCGCCCCGGGGGAAACGGACCCAGCGTATCGATCTACTCTCAGGGGGGGAGCGGGCCCTGACCGCCCTGTCCCTCCTCTTCGGGATCTACCTGGTGAAACCCTCTCCCTTCTGCGTGTTGGACGAGGTGGACGCGCCTCTGGATGAATCGAATATCGGCCGGTTCATTCGGCTCCTGCAGGAGTTCAAGGCCCAGACCCAGTTCATCGTCATCACCCATAATCCGCGGACCATCGAGGCGGCAGACTGGATCTACGGGGTGACCATGGAAGAGCCGGGCGTGAGTTCCATCGTAGGGGTCCGCCTGGAGGAGGCGTTGGAGGCGGCAGGGGTAGGAATCTGAGATGAAGCTCACCGTTCTCGGATCCGGGACCCTCCTTCCAGACGATGATCATCGGTCTGCCAGCCATCTGCTTCGAGGGGACGGAATCCAGCTTCTCCTGGATTGCGGGAGCGGGACGGTCCACGGAATGGATCGATACCGAGTGGACTGGCGAGCCTTGACTCATCTCTTCATCTCCCATTTCCATACGGATCACTTCGGGGACCTCCCAGCCCTCCTCTGGGCGCTGAAGCATGGCGTAACGGCAGGCCGGGTGGAGCCTCTTACCCTCCTGGGACCCAAGGGGCTGGCCGCCAGGTTGGATGGGTTGTCCCGGGTGTTCGGCGAGTATGTCGCCGATCCTGGGTTCCCTCTCCAGATCGTGGAGCTGAGGCCGGGACAGCGGTGGCAGGCATCACCCCAAGCCTTTCAGCTCAGCGTCCATGAAGCCAGGCACACCTCCGAAGCCCTGGCGGTGAGGGTTGATTGGGATGGGGGAGGCCTTGGCTACACCGGGGATACGGGGCCCTTACCGGCCCTGGAGTCGTTTTTTTCCGGAGTCGATCTTCTGGTGGCCGAGTGTGCCGTAGCCGACAGCTCCGGGGTAGAGACCCACCTGAGTCCGACATCGGTAGCTGAACTGGCTCGAGGAGCCGACCCCTCCTGCCTCCTCCTGACCCATCTCTATCCGGAAGTGGACCGGAAGGGGCTGGAGGATCACATCAGGGCCCTGGGGTTTACGGGAAGCGTGTTCGTTCCTCGAGATGGCACCACCGTCGAGTGGGTGCCTCATCGAGGGCCGGTCCTTGTCGAGGAGTCCTCGACCGGGCCATCCAACTGAGAGAGAGCAAGCCATGTTGGTCGTAATGAAGCAGGGAGCCTCACAGGAGGCCATCTCAAGGGTTGTCGAGACGATCCAGGACATGGGGTACGACGCCCGTCCGATTCCAGGAAAGCAGCGGACGGCGGTGGGCCTCATCGGAAATGACGGGCGTGTGGAGTCGGCACGGCTGGAGGGTCTGGACGGGGTCCTGGAGGTCATCGCCGTCAGCCACCCCTACAAACAGGTTTCCAGGGAGTGGAAGGCTGAGGACACGGTGGTCACCCTGGCCAATGGGACCCGGATCGGGGGAAGCGAGATCACCATCATGGCCGGTCCCTGCGCAGTGGAGAGTGAGGATCAGATCGTTGGGATCGCACGGACCCTGAGCGAAATGGGAGTCACCATCCTTCGTGGCGGTGCCTTCAAACCCCGGACGTCTCCCTACTCATTCCAGGGACTCGGCGAGGAAGGCCTGGTCCTCCTGGCCCGGGCTCGGGAGGCTACAGGAATGGCGGTGGTCACGGAGGCACTGGATCCGGAGGGGGTGGAACTGGTTGCCGAGTACGCCGACATCCTCCAGATCGGCGCCCGCAACATGCAGAACTACCCCCTCCTCCGGAAGGCTGGGAGATCCGGAAAGCCGGTTCTCCTGAAGCGGGGGATGTCTGCGACCATCAAGGAGCTCCTGCTGGCTGCCGAGTACCTTCTGGCTGAAGGGAACGACCAGGTGATCCTTTGTGAGCGAGGAGTCAGGAGCTTCGATACACATACCCGAAACCTCCTGGACCTGACCGCCATCCCCGTGGTGAAGTCGTTGTCTCACCTTCCCATCATCGCGGATCCCAGTCATGGAACCGGCTTGCGGGCAAAGGTGACGCCCATGGCCCGAGCCGCAGTGGCCGCAGGAGCCGATGGGCTCATGGTGGAGGTCCATCCGGATCCAGGCAGGGCCCTCTCCGACGGTGCCCAATCCCTCTATCCCGAGCAGTTCCGGGAGCTCATGACCCAGATCCGGGTCATCGCCCAGGCACTGGACCGTCGGGTCGGTTCCCCCCGAACGGTGGAGAAGGCGCTCTCCAGCTGATTCCTCCTACCTGTCCCGGGAGAACATTCCTCCGCCCATTGCTTCTCGTCATGATGCCATGACAGCGGGGGACGGTCCGGTCCTGGATCGGCGTCCCATCGAGGCTTCCCGGATGTAGAGCTGAAGGAGACAGGGATGGGGCAACTGGCCTTTCGGAGGGGGCGGATGGGGGAGACTCTGGCGGCCTCCTTTCTCGTGGAGCACGGGTGGGAGGTCCTCGACCGGAACTGGCGGGATGGTCCTCGTGAGCTGGACCTGGTGGTCCGGCGAGGTTCAACGTTGGCCTTCGTCGAGGTCAAGAGTCGGATGGTCCAGGCGGATGGAAGGGGCCCAGGAGAAATGGGAGAAGCGGCCCTGGCCGGGGCCCTGGAAGCGTTGAGCTGGCGGAAGCGAAGGGAGGTAGAGCGGGCGGCCCGGGCCTGGCTGGGAGCCTTTCGCCGCCAGATCCCCTGGAGAAACGGGGGCCGGGATGGGACGTTGGGAGCGGAGGGGGCTGGACCGGACCCGGAGCGACGGGAGGTGGCGGGGAGGAGAACCGCCCATCTGCCGGCTGGCATGCCGGAGGTCCGCTTTGATGTTCTGATCGTCCTCCTTCGAAACGACGGGCCTCCTCGCTTCCGGCATCTTCCCGACGCGTGGAGACCTGGTTGGGATCGGAGTTGACGCCGGATACCCCGGGGGATTACCTTGAAGTCGTGCCCCAGGTTCGCAGATCGAAAGCCCACGAAACCCGTCAGGACCTCGCCGGTAGCAGCGGTAAGTGTGGTGATCGTTGCTGCGGTTCGCCTGGGGCATTTTTTTGTGCCCTCGATTCCACCCGGTTCACCTTGAATCCGGTGATCGCCTCCCCCGAGGGCTGAATCCACTTCACCCTCCTGCAGCCCTTGTCCCAAGTCGCTCTCGCCCGTCGCTATCGACCCCGCCGCTTTGCGGAGGTGGCGACGCAGGAGCACGTGTCGGAGACACTCCGGCGGGCGGTGTCCGGCGACCGGGTTGGCCACGCCTATCTCTTCTGCGGGCCGCGAGGCGTGGGGAAAACCACCCTGGCTCGGGTCCTGGCCATGGCATTGAACTGCCAGGATCGGGACAGCGAGGGAGAGCCCTGCGGCCAGTGCGAGAGCTGCACCCGGATCTGGTCAGGGAACACCTCATTGGATGTGGTGGAGATCGACGCCGCTTCCAATCGGGGTGTGGACGATGCTCGGGAACTTCGGTCCCGGGCCATGTACGCGCCCTCTGAGGAGGGACGCTACAAGGTGTACATCGTGGACGAGGCCCACATGCTCACCCGGGAGGCGTGGAACGCCCTCCTCAAGCTCCTGGAAGAGCCTCCGGACCGGGTCATCTTCATCTTCGCCACTACGGAGCCGGAGAAGATCGAGCAAACGGCGGCGCCCATCCTCTCAAGGTGTCAGCGCTTCGACTTTCGACGGGTCGCCGTTCCTGAAATCGTCACCCGTCTCCAGGAGGTGCTGGAGCGGGAAGGGGCAGAAGCTCCCACGGATGCCCTGCGATTGATCGCCCGAAAAGCCGATGGAGGGATGCGGGACGCTCTCTCTCTCACGGACCAGGTCCTGGCCCTCTCCGACGGAACCGGAGTGAGCGTGGAAGTCGTCCGACGAATCCTGGGCGTCGTGGAAGAGGAGCGGTTCCTTCAGGTCCTGGATCTGATCGCGGATCGGGACCAAGCGGGCATCTTCCAGGTGGTCCAGGAACTCCTGGACCAGGGATACGATCTGGTGGAGTTCTACCATGGACTCCTGGACGCCCTTCGGACTCTCCTGCGACTCCGGGTCGGTGGTTCGGTTCCGGAACTTCCGGAGGAGCGTCGTGGAGACTGGGGGGAGCGAGCAGATCGCTTCGCGCCGGGCGACCTGGTTCGAATGCTTGGGATGGCAGCCGAGCTCGAAACGGGGGGGAGTATGCGGCGCAGCTCCCAACCCAGGATCCTCCTGGAGCTCCTTCTCCTGAGGTTCTCCTTCCTGGATCGGACCCTGGAGTTGGAGTCCCTTCTTCGAGGGCTGGGCGGGGAGGATCCCGGAATGGACGGTGGAGGTCTCCGGCGTCCCGACGATCCGGTGTCTCCATCGCCCCCAGCTCGTCCAGCTTCCCCTTCCTCCCCGGCGGGGCCATCGTCGTCATCGTCGGCTTCGGCTCCCTCGCAGACCGCTTCGTCGGGGACGCCTTCGAAGGGGCTGGACGGCTCGGACCTCCCGGGTTCTTCTGCCGATGTGGATCAGGAGGAGGGTTTGCCTCCTTCCGAGGCTTCCGCCGGCGGGGCCGTCGTCGATTCCGAACCAACCAACGCAAGAGCCTCTGGTTCCGGTGGTGGGGAAGGGGGAGCGGCCACGTCGTCGTCCGACGGGTCGGCCGGCCGTCTACCCCAGAGGACGCCTTCCCCACAGCCTGAGGAGGGGGGTCCATCGCTGACGGAGAACTGGAGGGCGTTTCTGCGTTCAGGAGAGGGCATTCCACCTGGACTGACCCCGCTCCTCATGGGTTCTCGTGTGACGGAAGGGGAAGGCGGAGATCTGATCCTGTCCCTTCCTCCCGGCCCGGCTCTGGAACGGCTGGAGGACCCGAAGGAGCTGGCGCGCCTGGAATCCGCCTTCAGCCGGGTGGCCGGGACGGATCCTGGAATTCGGGTCGAGCCCATGGCGTTGAACGAATCCACTGAGGAGTCCCGAGTGTCCCGGAAAGAAGTCCGAGCAGGGCAGTTGGGGGACCTTCTGGAGAAGGAACCGGGGTTGCGGGGAGCGGTAGAAGCCTGGGACCTGGACATCGTGGAATAACCAACTGATCAGCTTCCCCGGGGAGAGCCGGCAAGAGATCCGACAGGGGACATCATCATTTTGAGGGAAACCTTATGAATATGCAGCAGCTGTTGAAGATGGGGCAGAAGATGCAGTCCCAGATGGCCGAGATCCAGGAGAATCTGGACCGAGAGGAGGTCACCGCTTCAGCCGGCGGTGGGATGGTGACGGCCACCGTAGACGGGAAGGGATCGGTACGGGGCATCAGCATCGACCCCACCGTAGTCGATCCTGAGGACGTGGAGATGTTGGAAGACCTGGTCCTGGCGGCGATCTCAGAGGCCCAGAACCAGGCCCGTAAGGTCTATGACGAGGAGATGAAGAAGGCCACCGGTGGGATGCCTTTTCCGATGAAGCTCCCCGGCCTTTTCTGAGACGCTTCAGGTGTCCGTCATCGACCAGGTGACTCGGGAGTTCGCCAAGCTCCCGGGGATTGGCCCCCGGACAGCCGGCCGGCTTGTCCACCATCTATTGAGAGGGTCACAGGAGGATGCGCTTCGTCTGGCTCGGGCCATCGAATCCCTGGTGGAGCGAGTACGACCCTGCCAGATATGCGGGAATTTCTCCGAATCCTCCCGGTGCGCCATCTGTTCGGATCCCGAGCGGGATCGATCAGTGATCTGCATCGTGGAGGGGGCCTTCGATGTCCGGTCCATCGATGGAACGGGAGAGTATCACGGGCTGTTCCACGTCCTGGGAGGGCAACTCTCTCCTCTGGACGGAATTGGGCCCGATGAGTTGAACATCCCGGCGCTCCTGGAGCGGCTGGATGGGGAGGGGAGCCCGGTGAAGGAAGCAATTCTCGCCACCAATCCCTCCGTTGAAGGTGAGGCCACGGCGGTCTACCTTCAGGAGGTCCTCCGGCCCAGGGGCATTCGGGTGACCCGCCTCGCCCGGGGGCTCCCCATGGGTAGTGATCTGGAATACGTGGATGGATCGACGCTGGCCGAAGCGCTGGCCGGCCGTCGAGAGATGTAAACCTCAACACCCCAGGCGCTCAGATATGGACCTTCGGACGAAACGGATCCTCAGAATCGCTGGATTCACCGCCTTGGCCGTAGGGGTGGCTGGGGTGGCGTCCATCCTTCTGGTCCGGGACCAGATCTCCAGGCAGCGTCGAAATCTCTTCAACCCCCTGTCCCTGAAGCGGATGGCGGCTCTGGAACACATGGCCCGCCAGCGACCATCGGTGGACCATGTTACCCTTCTGCGGGACTACATCAACTGGGAGCCTCGTAAACTCCTGAGAAATCGAGCCCGTGCCATCGTGGAGCGTATGGAGCAGGAAGCCTCTGCCCTGAATGGCTTCCCGGCTTCGGCTCCCAACCATGACTGATCCCGTCCCACCTCCCCGGGCAGAATCCCTCCTCCACCTTGCCTCAAAGGGGCTCTGAATGGAGTTTAGGAGCCGCCTGGGCTTCCATGGAGAGGGAAGCGTCTCGGCGCCACAGCTCCGTTCTGCCTTTCACCGGTGGGGGACGCCCCGGTTCTGGCTCGGTTCAACGTCTCTGGGGAGTGATACGTTCGTGGAGGAAACGAAGCCTGCAGACCGTGATGGGAAGGAATTCCGGGGGGTGATCCGATCATGTCAATGATCAACTACGCTTCCCGGGAGATCAACTGCAAGATCGTCTACTACGGAACGGGGCTGGGAGGGAAGACCACCAACCTGGAATATGTCTATTCCAAGGTGGATCCAGATACCCGTGGGAAGATGATTTCCTTGGCCACTGAGGCCGATCGGACGCTTTTCTTCGATTTCTTGCCTATCGATCTTGGCGCCATTCGTGGGTTCAAGACCCGATTCCACCTCTACACCGTGCCCGGGCAGGTCTATTACAACGCAAGCCGTAAGCTCATCTTGAAGGGTGTGGATGGCATCATCTTCGTCGCCGACTCACAGGTGGATCGGATGGAGGCCAACATCGAGGCCATGCACAACCTCTATGAGAATCTGGAGTCCTACGGATACGATCTCTCCAAGATCCCCTTCGTCATCCAGTACAACAAACGGGACCTGGACCGGATTGCGGAAGTGGATGAGCTCAGGTCCGAGTTGAACCCCATGGGTGTGCCTGACTTCAACGCTGTCGCCATTGAGGGCGAGGGGGTATTCGAGACTCTGAAGGCGGTCAGCAAGCGGGTCGTCAAGACGCTCAGTTGACTTGGCGTCCTCCATGTCCGACGAACGTCTGAACCTCCCCAACGCCATCACTGGCGCCAGGATCCTGGCCTGTCCGGTTATCTTCTTCCTGGCTCTCTCTCCAGGGACCACCCAGCTCATTGTGGCCTTTGGGCTCTTCGTTCTGGCCGCCGTGTCGGATCTCTGGGACGGATATCTGGCTCGCCGGCGAGGTTTGGTGACGGACCTGGGCAAGCTTCTGGATCCCGTGGCCGACAAGCTCCTCCTGGTCTCGACCTTCGTACCCTTCTATATCGTCTCCCGGCCTCCGGGCCCGGAGACGGAGATCCCCTGGTGGGGTGCCATGCCGCTCTGGGTGATCATCGTGATCTTTGGACGGGAACTGGCCGTCACCCTCCTTCGGAGCTGGGCCGCCCGCAGGGGATCTGTGATCTCGGCCGGTAAGTCTGGGAAGATCAAGGCCTTCATCCAGAATATCTTCATCGGGGCTCTTCTCCTCTGGTACGGGTTGGTGCGGATGGCCCGTGATTCCGGCTGGGAGGGACACAAGGTCTGGGAGCTCTGGTCCGGGTTCCACGGGTTGGTCGTCGGACTTTCCCTCCTCCTGGCCATCGTCCTCACCGTGTATTCCATGGGGGTATACCTGGTGCAAAACCGGGCGCTGATCAGTGGGAAGGACATGGAGAACCCATGATGCGGGGGGAGAAGGCTCCGTGGCGTCGGGGCTAGGAGGAGTGGGCCAGGACGCTCTGAGGGGCGAAGCTCTGGCCCCCATGGCCAGGGTGGTCACCATCGGTGATGAGTTGCTCACCGGGGAGAGGGTGGATGGCAACGCTCGCTGGCTCGCGCGCAGGCTCACAGACCTGGGTTTTCGCGTCACAGGCTTGGAGTCGGCAGGCGATCGGGAAGAGGACATTGGCGAAGCGCTGTCCAGGGCCGTTTCAGTCGCAGATCTCGTCGTCGTGACCGGTGGGCTCGGTCCCACTTTGGACGACAGGACCCGAGAGGGAGTGGCCCGACAGTGGGGACTCTCCCTGGACGAATCTCCGGCGTTGGTGGAGGAGATGCGGGCCCGATTTCGAGCCCGTGGCTATCACGATCTTCCTGCGGCCAACCGGCGAGTGGCACGGGTGCCTCAAGGGGCTCAGGTGCTCCCAAATCCCGAGGGATCTTCCCCAGGGCTTTGGATCGAGCTTCCTCCAGGAGCAACTGAGCCAACTCCGGTGATTCTCTTGCCTGGAGTCCCAAGAGAGATGGAAGCCATCATGGCCGGGGCCGCCGGCTCAGCCATCGCTCATCGCTTCCAGGAGCGGCTGGCGCCAGCTCGGTCCATCCTGGTCTATACCACGGGTATCCCGGAGTCGGTTCTGGCCGGACGGGTGGAAGCCCTGGTGGGCGATGACCTGGACGTGGAGGTGGCATACCGTCCGTCCCTCCGGGGTGTGGAGATGAGACTCAGTGCCAGGGGTTCCGGGGCGGAGGAGCGATTGACCCGAGCCCGGAGCCTTCTCCATGATGCACTCGGGTCCCATCTCTACCATGCACCGTCAGGGAATCTCGCTGAGGCGGTTGGGAAGGCACTTGAGTCCAGGGGGCTCCGGGTGGCCGTGGCCGAGAGCTGCACAGGGGGACGGGTTCTGGGGCGGTTGACGGACATTTCCGGCAGCTCTCGCTGGGTCGTAGGCGGCGTGGTGGCCTATTCCAATCGAATCAAGGAGGAATGGCTCAAGGTGCCGCCAGCACTCCTGGAAGCCCAGGGGGCCGTATCTCAGGGAGTGGTAGAGGAGATGGCCCAGGGGGTTCGGACCCGGATGGGGGTGGAGGTTGGGCTGGCGATCACAGGGATTGCCGGACCCACAGGCGCCACTCCGGGGAAGCCGGTGGGGACGGTCTGGTTCGGAGTTTCGGGCCCTGCTGGATTGCACTCCGAACGCGTCCGGTTCGGAGGAGGGCGAGAGGAGGTCCGGGAGCGAGCGGCTCAACATGGCCTCCACCTGATCCTTCAGGCTGTCTCCGCTCCTTGACGCCGCCCCTCACTGCCAGTGTGAGAACCCGTTGGACTTACGAGGGTAGATGACGCCGACGGGGAATCGCTGGACCATGGCGTAAGAGAAGCCGGATTGTGTGCCAGCTGCTCCTTCTGTGTGGAACCTCCTTCGTGGAATCTGAAACCAACTGATCATGAGCGAATCGACTAGACGGAATGAGGAACACGAGTCAGCGGGATCCGAATCTCCCGCTGAGGGGAGGGTGGACACGTCCGCCGCTCCGGATGACGAACCGAACGGGACTCACGTCGGAGGTCAGACCTCCGAGGGAGAGAATGCAGACGTGGAGGAGCTGAGACGGGAGTTGGAGGCGCTCAACGATCGCCACCTTCGGCTGGCTGCCGAGTTCGACAATTTCAGAAAGCGTTCACAAAGCGAACTGGGTGAGTCGGGCGCCCGAGCCCAGGCGGCTCTGGTCGGTGACCTCCTGGATGTCTTGGACGACTTCGAACGTGTCTCGTCATTGAATCCTGACCAGGCCACCGTGGAGTCGGTACTGGAGGGAGTCCAACTGGTGGAACAGAAATTTCACCGGGCCCTGGAGAACGCAGGTCTGGAGGAAGTGGAGACCGAGGGAGCCACGTTCGATCCCAATTCCATGGAAGCCATGCTGAGGGAACCCACGGATCAGGAGGATCAGGACGAGAAGGTGGCTCAGGTGCTCCAGAAGGGGTTCCGCTTCAAAGGCCACCTGGTCCGGCCTGCCCGGGTGAGCGTTCACAAGCATGACTGATGGTGCACACCTCCCACGGATCTGAGGCATGACAACCAAGTCCAAGGACTTCTACCGGATCCTGGGCGTTCCCGAGGATGCAGATCGGGAGCAGATTCGAAAGGCCTACCGGAAGTTGGCCAAGGAGAATCACCCCGATGCAAACCCGGACGACCCCAAGGCCCAGGAACGCTTCCAGGAGATCGGGGAGGCGTATGCCGTCCTCTCCGACGAGGAGAAGAGGAAGCAGTACGATCAGATGCGTCGCTACGGGGCTTTTGGATTCGGTGGAGGGGGGCCTGGCGCCGGCCCATCCCGCGGGCCCGGACGGGCTCCTGGGAGCCAGGACGCAGGAGCATTTTCCTTCGATGACCTGGGAGGGTTGGGCGGCCTGGGAGATCTCTTCAGCACCATCTTCGACCGAGGTCGACGTGAACCAGGCGCCGGTCCGAGGACCGCTCGGGCTTCAGGCGGACGAGATGTAGAGGTTCAAGTTGAGATTTCCTTCCAGGTGGCTGCGCGGGGAGGGAAGATCTCGTTGACGGTCCCGGTCACGGAGGAATGCGCAACGTGCGGTGGCTCAGGGGCCCGGCCGGGTACGGATCTGAAGCCATGTGGGGAGTGCGGGGGGGCCGGCTCCGTTTCATTCGGTCAGGGAGGCTTCGCCGTGAATCGTCCCTGTCCCGCGTGCATGGGGCGGGGACGAATTCCCGAGACCCCATGTACCATTTGTCGGGGTCGTGGATCGGTGCGGCAGAAGCGGAAGATCGAAGTGAAGGTTCCGGGAGGTGTGGAGACGGGGTCCCGCTTGAAGGTGAGTGGACAGGGCGAACGGGGTCCCGGGGGAGGTCCTCCCGGTGACCTGATCCTGGTCTTCAAGGTGAAACCCCATCACTTCTTCCGTCGAGAGGGGCTGGACATCCACTGCACCGTCCCGGTGAATCTGGCCCAGGCAGTCCTCGGCAGCAGGATCCGGGTCCGAACGGTGGAGGGGAAGCACGTCGTCCTGAAGGTTCCACCCGGTACTCAGAGCGGCACCCGGTTCCGGATTCGAGGACAGGGCATCACCCGGGGGGAACGGACGGGGGACCAGTATGTGGAGGTTCGCGTCCGGGTTCCCGATACCCTCAACGATGAAGAGAGGGAGAAGTTCGAAGCCTACGCTGAGACCGCCGGGATGCGACACTGATTCAGGTGCCGGAGCTGACCCCTACGGGTCACCTCGGCTCCACCTTCAGACCCACCAGAAGGGAAGGAGATCGGATGAGGCGATTCATGGATCCGGAGTTGACTGAGTGGGAGGTCTGGCCAGCACCCTCGGGAGAGCGGGCGCAGGGCCCCGGCCGGCTGATTTTCCAGGAGGTGGCAGCGGGCCCGACTCGTGCTCGGGAGGTCGAGCTCACCCGGGAGGAGCGGGAAGAGTGGGGAAGCTCTGCAGCGTTGGCGTCCCAAGGGGCCGTTTCCCAGCTCTTGGAGCTGCTGAAACGAGCCAAGCCCATGAATTGATCCGAGGATGCCCAACGACCTGGGGGACTCCGTGGCGACGCAACCCTCTGGGCGCCGAGGGGTTGCGGCACCGGAGGTCGTCACTCCTCGCTCGCCGTAGCACTACGGCTACGCCTCGTCGTCGTTCCTACTCCGGCACTCGCAAGACCTCGGCACGCGGCCGCACCCCACTTTCCGATCAGACTTCTAGACCTTCACCGGGGTCTGGGCCTGGACTCCGGTTCTGCCGGCCAGATTCTGCAAGGGCTGCCGAATGCGGCCTCCTCCCAGGAGCTGCTCGCCGCGGAAGACGGCGCACGACTGACCCGGGGTCACCGCTGACTGGGGTTCCACCAACTCCAGCGTCATTTCAGAGGGGGAGCTTTCATCCACCCGAGCAGGTGTCGCCGTGGCACCATGCCGGATCTGGATGCTCACTTCCTCGCCGGGAGCCGGAGGTCCAAGGAGCCAATTCAGGTCATCCACCTCCAGGCCTCTTGCCTCCAGGGCCCACCGAGGACCCACGACCACGGTGCGAGTCTCAGGCTTCACCCGGATGACGTAGTGGGGCTCGTCGAACCCACCGCCCAGCCCTTTCCGCTGGCCCACGGTAAACCCGGCATATCCCTGGTGCTCTCCCACCACCTGCCCTGAAAGATCCACGATGGGACCGGGTTCCAGTGCAGGATGCCGATTCTGGAGGCGGGTTCGGAGAAGATCTCGATAGTCCCCTGTTGGGACGAAACAGATCTCCTGGGATTCCGGCTTGTCTGCCGTGACCAGGTCCATCTCCCGGGCCCTGTCCCGCACCTGGGCCTTGGTCAGCCCGCCCAGGGGAAAGTGGAGAAGGGGGAGGATCTCCGAAGGGAGTCCCCAGAGGAAGTAGGCCTGATCCTTCTTCCGGTCGAGTCCCCGAAAGAGAGCTGGGTTTCCCTGATCGTCCACTCCGGATCGAACGTAATGGCCCGTGGCGATCCCCTGGCATCCCAGAGCCTTCCCTCGCTTCAACAGGTCCCCGAACTTGGTGTTTGAGTTGCATCGGACGCAGGGGTTGGGTGTTCGACCCTGGGCGTACTCAGAGACGAAATCATCGATGACATCCCGGGTGAAGTCCTCCTCCACATCGAAGACGTAGTGGGGAATCCCCAGTCGGTCCGCCACCTTGCGGGCATCGGTGATCCCTTCCAGTCCACAACAACTGCGGGCGTGAGCGGGCGTCCCTTCGTAGCAGAACGTCTTCATGGTGACGCCGATCACCTCGTGACCGGCCTCCACCAGGAGGGCGGCGGTCACCGACGAATCCACTCCCCCCGACATGGCGACGAGAATTTTTTTCCGGTCCATGGATTCCATATCCCCTTAGCTGGGCCTGGTCCCGATCCCTGCACTCCGGATCTCTCCAAGTACCCGTGGTACGATCTTCAATGCTCCTTCCACCACTTGCGGGGTGGAGTTCCACCCCAGCGAGAGCCGAAGGGGGGCTACACCCCGAGCATGGGCTTCCCCGTAGAACTCTACCAGAACGGGACTGACGCCACTGGACCCACTCCGGCAGGCTGAGCCGGCCGAGGCCCTTACTCCAGAGAGGTCCAGTGCCCCGGGAAGGACGTCGGCTGGCAGCCCGGGAATGCCCACATTGGTGATGTGGGGTGCCCGGGGGCCTTCGGCGCCATGGATTCGAAGGTCGGGAATCGCCTCTTTGAGTCCCTCTTCCAGCCGATCCCTCAGCCTGGTCAATCGAGCCGCTTCCCCTTCTCGGTCGTGCGTAGCCAACTCCAGGGCCTGGGCCATTCCTGCTGCTCCGGCTACGTCCTCGGTGCCGGGACGAAGTCCGTCTTCCTGCCCCCCACCGAAGAGCCGGGGAGAGAGGAGGGAGCGGTCCCGACACACGAGGATGCCCATGGACCGGGGTCCCCCCAGCTTATGACCGGAGAGGGAAAGGAGGTCGGCTGCTCGTGCCAGTTGGGCCAGATGAAGTTTGCCTGCCCCCTGGACCGCATCCACGTGAAGGGGAACGTCCTGAGCCCGGGCCACCTCCAGCAACTCCTCCATGGCCAGGACTGTGCCCGTTTCGTTGTTCACCCACATGCAGGAGAGGAGCGCGGCTGATGACGGATCAGGGTGTCGCTCTAGCGTCTCCCGGATCGTGGTCAGGTCGAGCTGGCCCGATGGATCGACGCCGAAGACGACGGCCTGCCCGTGACTACGGACCGCCTCCTGGGCTGCTTCTCGTACCGCTGAATGCTCTACTGATGAGTAGAGGATGAGGGGGGTGTGTCCCTCACTGCGGCTCCGATCTGCTCGACCCAGAATGGCCAGGTTGTCCGACTCGGTCCCACCCCGTACGAAGAATACGGTGCCCGCGGGCACATCCAATACGTCGGCAACCCGATCCCGGGCCGCCTGGAGTGTTCTTCGGGCGTCCTGTCCCCAGCGGTGAGGGGAGGAGGGATTCCCTGGGAATTCCTCCTGGACGTGCCTCATCTCCCTGGCCACCTGGGGCCGAAGGGGGGTAGTGGCAGCGTGATCCAGGTAAAGGTCGGTCAAGGGAGGCTTGGGCACAGGTTCGGTCGGCGACGGGGAAAAGATAACTTAAGGTTCCTGGGAGACGGGGTGCAGGGGGCGAGCAGGTGGGATCCGAGCCTTCTCCCTTTGAGTTGGGGCGGTAGGCAGCCTCCCCGATCGTTGGCTCCCCTCGACGTGGCGCTCGCTACCTCTGCGGGTCGCCGCCTACGATGGGGTTCCCAACGGTGGTCCCTGTATTTGTTCAACGTCCCTATAAACAACAGGAGCCTCATGAGCCCACGGGGTAGATCGGAGTTTCCCCCAGGACGACCTCGGCGTTTCCGTGCAACCGTCCACGGAATTGTCTTTGCCGGACGCGAGCGGCTTCTGGCCCAGGTCCAGCCCGGTGACCAGCTCAACCTGATTCCCGATCCTCCGGGACAGGAAGACCCGGAGGTGTGGGTTCACCTCCGGTCGGGCGAGCCTCTGGGGCACTTGCCCCCGGAGATCGGACAGTGGCTGGCTCCCTGGATGCTGAGAGGGGGAGGGGCCCAGGCGGAGGTGCTTCGAGCATCGGGCCCGGATGTCCCCTCGTGGCGTAGGCTCCTCCTGGAAGTCTCCTGTTCCTGAGCACCGTCAGAACGAAGGAACGTCAACCGTTCCCAGCGTAGCCGCCCGGACAGCTTCCCGGGTCCAGAAGGGCTCCCCGTAGGCCACCCGGATCAGGGATCCGTAGTGGGCCAGCTGGGCTCGGACCTGATCCTCCAACGGCCGATCTCCCCCTGGGAAGGCTTCCCCGGCTCCTCGCGCGCCATCCCACTGGGAGGCGAAGCAGGCCATGGCCTCCAGCCGTCGCTCCATCTGTCGGGAGACGTCCACGACGAAGGTGGGCGGGGGGGCTTGCTCCCTGAAGGTGAGGGTGTAGATGACCTTCCGGGGTCTGAAGGGGTCGAGTGGCAGATCGGCTCGGGCCAGGCCGGCCAGGAAGGCTGCATCCGTGGCCAGAGCCGCCGCTTCCCGATGGTCCGGGTGTCGCCCTTCCAGCCAGTGGGTCACCACCGTTCGGGGTCGAAGCTCCCGAATGTGACGCGCCACGGTCCGTCGCTGGGAGAGACTGTTCTCCAGCTTTCCATCGGGAAGCTCAGCGTTTCGACGGATCTCCACTCCCAGGACCCTGGCGGCGGCAGCAGCTTCTTCTGCCCGGAGCTCCGGCGTGCCCCGGGTTCCCATCTCGCCCCGGGTCAGGTCCAGGATCCCCACCGCTTCTCCGGCATCAACACTGGCGGCCAGGGCGCCGCCGCAGAGGAGTTCAGCGTCGTCAGGATGGGCGAAGATGGCCAGGAGATCCAGAGTCGCGGTCATGGAGCCGGAAGGGAAACGGGAGGGACAGTCCAGAGAGTCGCCAAACTACACCTGAGCTGGGTCCGGGTTCAGGTGTAGAATCCGGTCATCCTTCCGCCCTGGAGCCATTTCGGGTCATTCGGCCCGAAGGGCCCGGACCGGTTCCATCCGGGCGGCTCGCATGGCGGGGATCAGCCCGAAGAGCATCCCGGTGATCACGGCCATGGCCAGGCTGGCCACGATGGCCCAGACGGGGATCATGGCCGGAATGGGCGTGAGAGTACTCACGAGCCAGGCCAGCCCCCCGCCAATGAGGAGACCGGCTCCTCCACCCAGAAGCGTCAGGACGCCGGCTTCCACCAGAAACTGCCAGAGAATCTCCGGGCCCGTGGCCCCCACTGCCTTCCGGATTCCGATTTCCCGGGTCCGCTCCGTTACCGAGATCATCATGATCCCCACCACGCCCACCCCACCCACAAGGAGGCCCACCGAGGAGAGGGCCAGCATGACGGCGAAGAAGACCGCGGTGAANTGATCGAAGAGNTCCAGGAGTTGGGTGGACCGGAGGACGGCGAAGTCGTTGGCTNGGCCCGGACCCAGGCCCCGGGCGCTCCGGAGGGCGGCGACCACCTGGTCCTCCACNACCCCCTGATCCACCTCATCTCCAGGGACCACGATGACCTGTAGCCAGTCTTCCGAGACCTTGAATCGACGAACAGCGGTCGTGTAGGGAAGGATGGCCAGGTGGGGAGCCTGCCCTTCGAAGATGTTGTCTCCGGGATCGAAGACGCCTACCACGGTCAGAGGGAGGCGGATGCCGGCACCTGCCCGGGCGCGGACCCGCCGGCCCACTGCATCTTCGTCAGGGAACAGATCCGCAGCCAGACGGCGGGAGAGGACCACCACGGTCCGGGCGTCGGCCACTTCCGCAGGGAAGAAGTTCCGACCACTGGCGAAGTCGCCCACCCGGTAGTCAGGCCAGCTGGCATCCTCACCGGCGCCCTGGATTCCTGCAATCTCCCGGCCGTCCACCTCCAGGGTGATCCCACCTTCGGCGCCCGGGTCCTGCAGTCCGATGCTCACCACCGCCCGTTCCACATCCGGGAGTCGGTTCAGGGCTCGTGCTTCATCTCGGGTGATGGGTGGCCGATTCCACCAGGGGGGGCGCCCGGTGCCATCGCTCACCAACTGGATGTCGGTGAGGTCGAAGCGCATGACGAAGAGATTTCGGGGGCCGGCCGATTCAATGCCCTCGGCCACCGATCCGCGGATCCCGGTGACGAGGGCAGCCATGACCACCACCACCATGACGCCGATGGCGATCCCCAGGATGGTGAGACCTGACCGAAAGCGGTTGGCATGAATGGAGGAGAGGGCGATCCGGATCCCTTCCCCCACCCCGTAGGCAAAGCGTCCCAGCGTCCGGAGGCTATTCATACCTGAGCGCCTCCACTGGATCCATCCGTGAGGCCTGAAGGGCCGGATAGACCCCGGCGATGATTCCCACGGCCAGCCCCAGGAACATACCCAGGGCAATCCAGTGTGGAGCCACGGCGGCTGGGAGGGGAGTGAAGGTTCGGACGGCCCAGGTCAGACCGATGCCCACGCCCACGCCCAGGATGGCTCCAAATCCGGAAAGAGTGGCCGACTCGACGAGAAACTGGTTGATGATGTCCCTTCGCCGGGCACCGATGGCCATCCGGACGCCAATCTCCCGGGTGCGTTCCGTCACCGACATGAGCATGATGTTCATGATGACGATACCTCCGACCACCAGCGAGATCCCTACCAGTCCCGGCAGGGCCAGGAAGAGGATCGTGGAGATTCGATCCCAGAAGGCCAGGGACTCCTCCGACGTTTCCACCTCGAAGTCATTGGAATCCCCGGGGCGGAGGCCCCTGTGAAGCCTGATGGCCACCTCCACCTCGGACATGGCGATTCGAAGATCTCCAGGGTCCAGGGTCTGGATGGCGATGTTTCCCACCGCTCGGGAGTCTGCAAGGAATCGGGTGATGGGCGAACTGGCCGGAACCAGGACCAGGTTGTCCAGAGACATTCCCAGCAGGGTCCCTTGTTCCTCCAGGACACCCACCACCCGGAAGGGAAAGCCTCGGATCCGGATCCGCTGGCCCAACGGGTCCTCCCCCTCATAGAGCGTTTCAGCCACCCGACTTCCCAGGATGGCCACCGGAATCCCGCGGGCCGCCTCCTGGGGAGAGAAGGGACGCCCGTGTGTGGTCCGGAAGGTCCGGATCTCCAGGATCTCCTCGGAGATGGCCGACACCCGGACCCCATCGGCCCGAACCCCGGCCGAACTTCGGATATCAGCCATGAGGTTGGATTCGACCCCCACTCGAGCGGGGACGGAGAGGGTCCGACGTATGGTTTCCGCTTCCTCCCGTTTCAATCGCGGGCGGCGCTGCCACTCCCTTCTTTGACTGGCGGTGACTGCCATCTGCACCGAAGGGGTCCGGAGCACCTGAATGGTATTCACCCCGAAGATCTGTTCGGCGAAGTCCTCGGTGATGTAGCGGTCCATTCCCTCCACGACACTCACGACCACTACCAGGAACATGACGCCGATGACGACCCCCAGGAGGCTGAAAAAGCTCTTCAGCTTCTCCTGGTGGATCTGAAGGAGAGCAAGGCGGATTCCTTCACGGAAGTCCATGGGTGGCTTGCCCCGGCGTCAGTCCGAGGAAGATGGGGGTGTGGGGAGGCGCACGGCGTCCCCGTCCTGGAGTGATTGGATGCTCTGGAAGGGACCACTTATCACCATGTCTCCGACGGAGAGCCCTGAGGTGACCTGGAAATAGTCCTGGCCGGTGAGGCCCAGTTCCACGGGTTGGAAGTGGGCCTGGCCATCCCGAACGACGAAGACGCCTTCCTTCTCTTCGGGCTCCCCATCGCCGTCTTCGGCCTCCGGGTCTGCTACGTCCCGAACAGTGACGGAGATGATGGGGGTGGCCACGGCGCCGGTGGCTGCGTCCACCACGATGTCGGCTGTGGCAGAGAGGTCCGGTCGGAGTTCCATGGGGGGATCCAGAAGGGTAAGGATGACCTCGTAGTCCACTGAGGTTCCTTGGGGGGTCGTGCCCCCGGCTTGATTGCGGATGGCCGAGTTCCCGATCTTGGCCACCGTCGCCGAGAACTCCCGCCCGGGAAAGGCATCCAGTTCGACCCGGGCAGAGTCGCCAATGGACACCCGGGGGACGTCGGTCTCGTCCACGGCCATGACGGCTTCAACCACGGAAAGGTCACTGATGGTGAGGAGGAGTGATCCGGGGTTGTTCATCGTTCCCACCACCACCGTCTCTCCCTCTTCGATGTCCAGCCGGGTCACTCGGCCCGAGATGGGTGCCCGAATGGTGGTTCGACCCAGCTGGTCCTCTGCTTCCGCCATGGCCGCCCGGGCTTGCTCCACCCCGTGTTCGGCAGATTCCAGGAGGGCCTGCTGCACTTCTACTTCCGTCTCCGAGTCCTCCAATGCCTGTCGGCTGATGAGGCCCGGGTCCCGGTCACGAAGTCCCTGATTCCTTTCCAGGTCCCGCTGGGCTCGGAGGAGGTTGGCCCGGCGCTGAGCAACGTCGGCCATGGACTGGCTCAGGCTGGCCCGGGCCCGGGCTGTTTGAGCCTCCAGTTGGCTGGGGTCGATCCGGAGAAGGACCTGTTCCCGCTCCACCTCGTCCCCTTCTTCCACGTTCAGCTGGATGACCCGGCCCTGGACATCGGAGGAAATATTGACCTGCCGGCGGGCGCGAACGCTTCCGGTGGCGGTGATGGTGGCCACCAGATCGCGTTCCCGGACTTCTTCCACCCGGACCTCGATGCCCCGGTCCTGAGCCCGGAGCACGCCGATGACGGCAGCCAGGGCCAGGAGAAGGACGATGACGATCCCCAGGACGAGCTTTCTCTTACGAGTCATGGACCCACTCTCGATCATTCAGCGGTGAATTACCGACCCATGTGCCCGGGTCAGTAGGGGTCTGGCGGGGTGCGGGGTGCGTCGCAAGGCCAATGGTGCCGGCGGGTGGGCCCCAAGGGCCAATGAGCCGCTGAGCCCCTACGTAGTTGGGATTCGAAGCGAAAATGCCCGGCCTGAGAGCCAGGAAGCGGGGGAGGGACGGAGCGGAGAAGGGGCTTCCGTCGGTGTCGAATCGATGAATCACCGGGGAGGACCTCCGGTTCAGGTGGTGGCTTCGCCCTTCCCAGGTGGACCGGGATCGGGGTTCACACCCCCTTACGAGGGGAGGACCCAGGAAGATTCAATGGAGAGGGAAGAGGTACTCCTCTTTCAGGGACGTCGCTCCCGCTCGGCCACGTATCCTCCGCTGGGATACTCAAGTCGGAGGACTCGTCCATCCGAATCCACCCAAAGCTCCCGAGTCTCCTGGTTTCCTTCCAGGCGAAGGTGGCGGGCGTCCACGCCTTCTCCTCCGATCTGGATCCGCTCATCGCCGACATGCGTGACGGTCAGGTCGAACTGGCTGCTCTCTCTGGGGACGATGACGGGAATGCTTCCATTGCCCCCATCGATCCGAGAAGAAATGAAATAGTACTGGTGGGCTACGCCGGTATCCAGGAGGACGGTTCCGGGGGTGGCCCGGTACTCCCGTTCCTGCTCACCCCGTTCGGATCGGATGCTGGTGCGAAAGCGTCGATCGCCCAGGGTGACGTAGACCTCCTCCTGGCGATGCCCTGAGACCTTGATCTGGTAGGCCGATACCGCCATGTCACCACCGGAAGCCTGGAGAGCCGGCCTCAGGTCCAGCGCACCTTCCGGCATCTCCATCTGGATCTCGGCTGTGGCAATGATCTGGGCGTCGGCTCCGGTGCCGGACCTGCGGATGGCGAAGGTCTCCGAACCCACTTCCGCCCCATCCACAGTGATTCGGAACACCCCCTCGTCCACCGTGACGCTCTGAGCGGTCAGATGGCTGGAGGGAAGGAGGAGCCCAGCCATTGCAACGAGGAACAGGGGCAGGGTCCGAAGCATTGCATCTCCCGGAAGTGGGGTTGGCAGAGGCCGCTCAGGGAGAAGTCCTTCACCCAGGTGACCTTGATCTGTCTCTCATTCTACCCGAGGGATGGCTGTGACGATCCCCCGTCCTCGGGGACCGGGTGGACTTTTCCCTGAAACCAGGTCCAACCATCTTGGGGAGGGTTCCAATCTTCCAATCGTGTCTCTGTGGGGCAACCCGCTTGTTAATTCACCCGCTGATTGCGCCGGCAGCCCTCATGGGTGGAGCGTTGGCGGTGGCTGTCCGGATCTCCGGAGGAGGGCTGGTCTGGCTCCTCCTGGCGGGGATCCTGGTGCTGGGCTCCGTTCTCGTCTCTGTGCCCACCACCCGCCGCAGGGCCGGAGCCACCGCCTTCCTCCTCCTGGCCCTGGTTCTGGGGTTTGCCGCTCAGGGGGACCTGCATCGGTTTTCAGCTCAATGGCCCGACCGCCTGGAACGCTGGGAAGAGGGTGTCCAGGAGGATCTGCGAAACGACCTGGATGCGTTGCTGACTCGGGCGGAGGCCGCCGCCGACCGGGTATCGGGAGAATGGAGCCAGGACCGGAGAGACGCAGGTGTGGAGCTGAACGCTGCATTCCTCCCGGAAGGCGTGGACGCGGTGGCCGCCTTCGATCCCGGCGGCACCCTCCTGGCCCGGGGCGGCGTCCATCAGGGCCCATTCCCCCTTGAGGCCCGTTTTGGGGATCAGCGCTATCTCTACAGAGAAGGCGCTCTGTTCGGTTACCTCTACGTGACCCATCCCCTCCCTGAAGGCCAGGGTACCGTGGTGGCTGCTTCCCTCCTCCGGGCCGATCTGCCGCCTGGGCTGGACGAGGGGCTGGAGGACTTCACTTCCCGTTTCGAACGAGAACGGGGCGCGGTGATCCGCGTCTCCCGGGAGGACCGGGTCGAGGGCGAGAGCATCTGGGACCTCCGTTGGAATGACCGGATCCTTTTCAGCGTGACGGCCGAACCCCTCTCGGAAGGGGATGCCCTGGATCGAAGGAGACTGATGTGGGAGCGAGGTGGGGCGGTGGCCATCTTCGGTGGATGGCTCCTCCTCCTCCTGGCCCTCCGTCGTCATGGCTGGGCGCTGGCAGTTCCTGGCCTGGGATTGCTGGGACTTCTTCTGCTTCTTCCCCTGGGGCGTCTCCTGGCCGCACCGGAGCTCTTCTCAGCAGGCGGGTTTCTCCTGCCTCTGGGTCCGGCCTTGACTCTGGGAGATCTCCTTGCGCTGGCCGGAGGTGGACTCTTTCTCCTGGGGGTGGCGCCTCCACCGCCCCGCTTCCGGTGGCTCGGTTCGCCCCTCCCCGATTCTTCCCTGAGGGGCGCCCTGCTGGCCCTGGCTCTGGGGGCCGCCCTCCTCCTCCTGGGATTACTGGGTGGGGGGGCGTCCCGGGACCTCCTGGCCTATAGCGAGGGGGGATGGATCACCTTCCAGACGGTGGCCGGTCTTCTGGTCGGACTCATCCTGACACTTGGGCTCCTCCTGAGCCGTCGGGACGAGGGCGAGATCTCCATCCCCTACATCGTGGGGGCTCTGGTGGCTGGCCTCGCCTTGGCTGGATTCGCCGCGCACCAGGTCTATCGGGGGCCCCAGGCGTCGATCTGGCTCGGGCTCCTCTGGATCATCCCTCTTGGCCTGGCAGCTCGCGCTCTGCCCGGCCGTCGGCATTGGACGACCGGAATCCTGGGACTCGTGCTGGGGATGGGGATCGCGGCGACCTTGAGCCTTCCTTTGTCCTGGTCCTTGCAGGTGGAAGCGCGGATGGCGGCGGCGGAAGCCCGAATGGAGCGCCTGGGGACCCGGCCCGATCCTTTCCTGGAATTTCTCCTGCTGCGGGCGGGAGAGGATGCGGTTGCGCTGGCTGGGACGGGTAGGAACGCAGTGGAAACGCTCTATGGAGCGTGGACCCGGAGTGGGCTGGCTCGGGAGGACGTTCCGGCCTGGATGACGGTTTGGTCTCCTGACGGCCGGCCCCAGGAGGAACTGCGGATCGGGGTCTCGGGCCCTCGACCGGGGATTCCGTTGGACCTGGTCCAGCAGGCGGTCATGGAGGGAGAGGTGCGCCTCCGCCGCTTCGACCTGGCCGACGTGCATTACGCCGCGGTAGCCCCCCTGTCCAGGGGCGCGGTCGTCTCCATCATCGTGCCTCCTCGGCGCAGTTTGGCAGCTCCTTCGCCCCTGGGCCCCCTCTTCTCTCCTGCCCGAGCCGAACCCGACCCACTGGTGCTCATCCCACTCCTTCCCGGCGAGGCTCCGGGGGCAACGGACCAGGTGGAGTGGATCCGGGGAGACGACGGGTGGCAGGGGGAGCTCTACCTGGTCTACCCCGACGAGGTCTACCATGCCCACTACATCCTGGGACTCCCGGGAGTGGGTCTCCTGATCGCTCGGGGAACGTTGCTCCTCCTCCTGGCAGTGGGTGTCGCCACCCTCTTGTGGGGTGTAGGACGACGGGTGGGCCAGGGAGCTCAGGGAGGGGTGGAGTGGATCCGACCCTGGCTCACCTCCTTCCGGGGGAAGGTGACGTTGACCCTCTTCGCCTTCTTTCTCATCCCTACCCTGGGATTCGGAACTCTGGCCTATCAGACGCTGTCGGCGGCAGCCGGCCGGACGGCGGAAGCCCTGGCCGAGCGGGCGGTGGAGGAAGCCGCCAGCTGGTACGGGGAGGTGGGAGGCGCCATGGACGTCCTGGCTCGGAGAGCCGGTTCAGACATCCTCCTCTACGAAAACGGTGAATTGGTGGCCGGCTCCCTCCAGGAGTTGGTGGATCTGGGCCTCTATCAGGGGTGGCTTCCGGCAGCTACCCATCATCGGATGATGGTGGGGGAGGAACTCATGACTTCGGCGCCGGCGGCACTGGGTGGCCTGGAGTACGTGGTGGCGTATCGTCGCATCGCCGGAGGGCAGGTGCTGGCAGCTCCTGCCCCTCTCCAGGCCGGAGCCACGGCACTTCGGCAGCGGGACGTGGCCGACCTGATCGGATTTGCCGTCGTCATGGGTGGAGGTCTGTCCATCCTCCTCTCCCTCCTGGTCGGCCGGGCCCTGACCCGTCCCATCCAGACACTACGGGTGGCCTCTGAGCGGGTGGGGGCCGGAAACATGGGGGTACATCTCCCGGAGGACCGAGCCGATGAGTTCGGAGCCGTCTTTGGTGCGTTCAACCGGATGGTGGATCGGCTGGGGCGGACGCGCCGGGCTCTCATCCGGAGTTCCCGCCGAACCCGGGCCATCATGGAGGAGGTGGCCACCGGGGTGGTGGCGCTGGACCCGTCGGGCCGGGTCATCCTGGCCAATCCCCGAGCTGAGGATCTGCTGGGGACGGCCCTGGCCCGGAGCCAGCCCCTCCCGAGGAGTGAGGACGGGGAGGATCTCCGGTCCCTCCTCTCAGCCTGGGTGGAAGGATACATGCGAGATGGGCTGCAGGAAGCCACTACCGAGTTCCAGGCCGGGGACCGGAGGGTTCGGGTGAGGGCGCGACGGGTCAGCCGCGAGGGGCCTCCGGGGGGGTTGGTGGTCAGCCTGGAGGATGTGACGGATGAGCTGCGCACGGAGCGAATCCTGGCGTGGGGTGAAATGGCCCGGCAGGTGGCCCACGAAGTGAAGAATCCCCTCACGCCCATCAAGCTGGGCGTTCAGCATATCCGACGTGCCTGGTTCGATGGGCACCCTGACTTCCAGCAGATCCTGGAGCGGAACGCCGAGGCCATCCTGGGTGAGATTGACCGGTTGGCGGCCATCGCCGCCGGGTTCTCCCGATTCGGGGCACCGGACGGCCAGGTGTCCCAGCCCCTGGGACCCGTGGATCCGGTGGCGACGGTGGAGGATGTGCTGACGCTCTATCAGGCAGGTGATGGGCCGGTCCGGTTTGGAATGGACGCACCCCGTGACGTTCCTCCAGTCCAGGCTCGACAGGATGAGTTGAAGGAGGTGGTCATCAATCTCCTCGAGAACGCCCGAGCAGCTCTTCCTGGCGGAGGTCGGGTGGTGGTGGAGCTGGAGGAGGTGGAGGGGGAGTGCGAACTCCGGGTCCGGGACACAGGTGCCGGGATTCCTCCGGACCTCCTTCCACGGATCTTCGAACCCCATTTCTCGACTCGCTCCGGAGGTTCGGGGCTGGGGTTGGCCATCGTCCGACGGCTCGTGGAATCCTGGGGTGGCCGGGTGTGGGCCGAGAGCCAGGCTGAAGAGGGGACCACCATGACCTTGCGGATCCCTCGGTGGATCGGGGAGGGGGTCGAAGGGGCTGACGAACGTCCTTTCGGAGCGTAAGTTAAGAAGGTTGACCTGCAGCTTTTCCCCGGGAGACCATGCCACAGTCCACCTCCTCACCGTCGGACCGGCGGAAGCGACCTGACCCTTTGCCAATCCAGAGAACCCGGGAACATCGTGCACTGAGCCCCCAGGAGTTGGTCCTCTGGCTCCGATCCCACCAATCAGGGATGGCCGAGCGTTGGCTCCTGGAGATTCGATCCCGGGTCCAAGGCCTGGGAGAAGGAGAGAGCGAACTCCTTCGAGAGTTTGCCACCCTCATGACCTCCTTTCTCCCCGAGGGTCTGGATGTATACCGGGATCAGGCCATGCCCCTCTTCCACCAGGCCGCCGAGCTCTACGGCCACCTGGCCGCCGTTCGTGGACTGGCGGCCGGAGAAGCGGTAGAAGAGGTGCAGCTCCTGCGGGAGGTCATTCTCCGGTACCTCTATCGTCATCCTCCGGCCAGCGGGCAGGGACTGGGTCTCCGGGAGCTTCTTCAGCTTTCCCGACTGGTGGATCACGCCGTCACCCACACGAGCATCGGCCATACGGACACCCTCTTCTTCAACCTCTTCCAGGGAAACGGTGTTCCAGAAGGGCCCACCCCGGAGATCCTGAACGAGGTCAGAGATCAGCTTCAGGCGCTCCGGCAGGAGCTGGCTTCGCTCCAGTCCCTGGAAGACGTGGAGCCGGACCTCCAGTGAAGGCGTCGACCGTGGGTCCCCAGGAGTGGTGAACCCAGCTGACGACCCCAGCGCCAGGGTCGAATCTGGAGAGGAGGGGGAAGAGATCCAGACGGATCCTTTTCCCCACGGCGCCGACATGCCTCCTGAAGAGTTCCGGCTCCAGGGCCATGAGGTGGTGGATTGGATAGCCGAGTACTTTCGCGCGGTGGAGGACACTCCCGTCCTGGCCCAGGTCCAGCCAGGCGAGATTCGAGAGGGGATTCCCGCTCGGGCACCGGAGAGAGGCGAACCCATGGGCGAAATCCTCCAGGGGTTTCGCACGTCCATCATGCCGGGGATCACCCACTGGAATCACCCCGGATTCCTGGCCTACTTCGGAATCTCCGGCTCGGGCCCCGGGGTCCTGGGGGAGATGCTCTCGGCCGCACTCAATGTGAACGCCATGCTCTGGCGGACGTCGCCGGCGGCGACGGAGCTGGAAGAGGTCGTGGCCGGGTGGGTTCGGGACCTACTGGGGCTTCCGGAAACCATGTTCGGAATCATCCAGGACACGGCGTCCAATTCCTCGCTGGTGGCGCTGGCGGCAGCCCGACACCGGGCCTATCCGCAGGTCAGGAAGGCCGGGCTGTTCGGCCTGCCCCCAGGGCGCATCTATGCCTCGGAGGAGGCCCACTCCTCCATCGAAAAAGCGGGGATAGCCCTGGGGCTGGGGCAGGAGGGTGTTCGACGGATCCCAGTGGATGGAGCGTTCCGCCTGGATGTAGGGGCGTTGGAGTCAGCCCTTCAGGAGGATCGATCCCAGGGCATCCGGCCCGTAGCGTTGGTCGCGACGCTGGGGACCACCTCCACCACGTCGTGCGATCCGGTGGAGGCCATGGCTCGAATTGCTTCGGAAACCGGGACGTGGCTCCACGTGGATGCAGCCTACGGTGGCGCGGGGGCCGTGCTTCCTGAGCTGCAGAGCTACTTCCGGGGCTGGGAGGCGGCTGACTCGGTGGTCTTCAATCCCCACAAGTGGCTCTTCACACCTGTGGACTGCTCCCTCCTCTTCACCCGGCACAGACAGCTTCTCCAGGATACGTTCTCCCTGGTTCCCGAATACCTCCGAACGGAGGAAGCGGACCGGACCACCCAACTCATGGACTATGGTCTGGCGCTGGGCCGACGCTTCCGCGCCCTGAAGCTCTGGTTCGTCCTCCGCTACTTCGGTAGCGAAGGGATCCGGAGGAGAATCCGGCATCACATCGCCCTGGCGAACCACTTTGCCCGAAGGCTGGAGGAGGCTCCTCGGTGGAGGGTCATGGCGCCTGTTCCATTCTCCACCGTCGTGTTCCGCTTCGTCCCCGCAGGGCTGGAAGAGGTGGAGTTGGATCGATTGAACCAGGCGATTCTGGACGGGGTGAATGCTCGAGGCCGGGTCTTCCTCTCTCACACCAGTCTCGAGGGAAGGCTCTGTCTCCGGGTGGCCGTAGGGAATCTCCGGACCCATGCCGGGACACTGGAGAACTGTTGGACCGACCTGCAAGAGGTAGCCCTGGGTCTTCTGGGGGAATGGGACTGAAAGGCCGTCGAACAGGTACCGGGCTCGCCGCTGGTGACACCAGAGGTGCCCGGAGACGGGGTGCAGGTCCGTGTCTTGCGCAGCAGCATCTGTCGGGCCAGGCTGACTCTCTAGAAGGCTGTTGAAGAACAGGAGCGACCGCCGCGTCGGGGTCTTGCGGCCCTGGACAAGGCGGATCCTTGAAGGCGATGCCGCAGTGCATCGGCAAAGGGCTCCAACGACGATCCAGGGCCGCAACCCCTCGAAGCCCTTCGGGTTGGGGCGGCAGGACGCCGCCTCCGGCGTTGGCTCGCCTGGACGTAGCTTGTCCGCTATGCCTGCGGCGAGCCGCCTTGGATCCAGCGGCCTGGCGCTCCCAACGGCGGTCGCTCCTGTTCTTCAACAGCCTTCTGATCCTCGGGAGTGGATAGAGTCGTCCCTTTCGCATCCCTCACCTCTTTCTTCCAGTCGCCATGAGCTCCAGTTCCCCTCCGTCACACCCCGCGCCGCCAGCCTCGTCTTCCGTCGGGGAGCTGGATCGTCGGCATTTTCTCGCCACCCTCTCGGCCCTTGGGGTCGGCGGAGGACTCTTCCCAGGGATCTTGTGGGCTCAGGCGGCTCAAGAGCCTGAGATCACGGAAGAGACGATCCAGGCTGCCGAAGGGCTGGCAGGACTCTCCTTCTCTCCGCAGCAGCGGACCATGATGTTGGAGAACCTGCGGAACAACCGGGGAGCCTACCGGCGGATGCGGGAGGAGGAACTCAGCTACGATGTTCCGCCTGCCCTCCATTTCGATCCTCTTCCGCCTGGGGCGACGATCCCTTCCGGACCTTCCCTCATGCGTCCCTCCAGGCCCCGGGATCTTCCTGATCCTGACGACCCGGTGGAGGTGGCATATGCTTCCCTGACGGAGCTGGGCGCCCTCCTCCGCAGCGGTCGGCTCAGCTCGGAGCGTCTGACCCGGCTCTACCTGGACCGACTCCGTCGCTTTGGGGATGACCTGGAGTGCGTAGTGACCCTTACCGAAGACTTGGCACTGGAACAGGCCCAGCGGGCGGACCGGGAGCTGCTGGCTGGGTTGGTCCGGGGACCCCTTCACGGGATCCCCTGGGGGGCCAAGGATCTCCTTGCGACCCGGGGCTATCCTACCACATGGGGAGCTGCGCCCTACCAAGACCAGACATTGGAGCATGACGCCACGGTGGTCCGGCGACTGGACGAGGCCGGCGCTGTGCTGGTGGCCAAGTTGACGCTGGGTGCCCTGGCCATGGGTGACGTGTGGTTCGGAGGGCAGACCCGGAGCCCGTGGGATCTGGAGAGGGGGTCCAGTGGCTCGTCAGCTGGGTCGGCTGCAGCGGTTGTGTCCGGGCTGGTGGGCTTTGCCATCGGGAGTGAGACCCTTGGCTCCATCATCTCGCCGGCTGTGCGCTGCGGGGCCACCGGACTCCGGCCTACCTTCGGACGGGTAAGCCGAGCTGGAGCCATGCCCCTCTCCTGGAGCATGGACAAGCTGGGCCCCCTCTGCCGTCATGCGGAGGACTGCGCCCTGGTCCTGGATGGGATCCAGGGGCCCGACAACCTGGACCGGACCGTTCGCCAGGTTCCCTTCCGATGGGATGGCGAGGCAGGACTGGATGGAATAAGGGTTGGTCGCCTGACGGGAGCGTTCGACGCGGACGGTCCGACAGGGGACCTGGATCGGGCGGTGTTGGAGGTTCTGGAGGGTCTCGGTGCCGAGCTGGTGGAGGTGGGGCTCCCCGACGATCTGCCCCTTGGGGCCCTTCGGATCATCCTGAACGCCGAAGCTGCCGCCTCTTTCGACAGTCTGACGCGTAGCGGCCGGGATGCTCTGATGGTTCGGCAGGAGGAGGGAAGTTGGCCCAACCTCTTCCGCTCGGCCCGGATGATTCCGGCCGTGGAATACCTGCAGGCCAATCGCCTCAGGACGATTCTCCTGGGGCGACTCGAGCAGGCGTGGGCGGGGGTGGATGTACTGGTGGCCCCCCCATTTGCCGGCTCTCTCCTCCTGGCTACCAACCTGAGTGGACACCCAGCGGTGGTGGCCCGCCACGGTTTCGAGGACTCCCGAAACCCTGGAGCCATCACCTTCGTAGGGGGACTCTGGAAGGATGGGGAGGCGCTGGCCGTGGCCCATGCGTTCCAGCGGGCCACCAGCCATCATCTGGAGCGCCCGACCCGTTTCAGCTGACGGGATCCTTCGTGTTCTCCGTGTGTAGGGAGCGCAGTTCCACCTCCCCAGGTGTCCTGCCAGGCAGGCCTTCTACGGTGTGATCCGTCGACACGGCTCCACCGACTGAAGGCCAAGCCCCGGTGGTGTTTTCGTGCTTTGTTCAGCACCTCAGACCACTGTCGGGCGCCAGGTCCATTTTCCGGATCCCCTACCTGCGCCGGATATTTTCCAACTCCGGATCGAAAGGCGTCACAAATCGTTTAACGCTCGAGTCTCCGAGAGCCTCTCTTCTGTTGAGGCGGTCGGAGTCGACGGCACCCGAGTTGCGCTGAACGACCCGGCCTCTTTGCCATTAAGGACCTTGAACCTGGAGTCCGTTGACGTGCTGAAGGAAAATCCCACCCGTGGACAGAGCGGCAGGATGAAGGCTGTACTTCTACTGGCAATGGCCCCTCTCCTCCTTCCCGGTCTTGCGGAAGCCCAGGAGGTCGGCTCCAGCGAGCTTCGGACGAACAATGCCCTCTCGCTGGAAGAAGCTCTTCGCCTGGCCCACGAGTACAACCCTGACTACCGCATCCAGGAGTCCCAGCTGGATGCGGAACAATGGCGTCAGCGAGAGGCCTGGGGAGACCTGATACCCTCGGCCAACGCCTCCACCTCCTTCGGCTACACGGCCTCGGGGGAACGGCGGTTCCAGTCGGTCCAGTTGGGCACCGAGCCGGCCATCTATTCCTCCAACTACAATCTGGGGCTTTCCATGAGCCTTACGGGCCAGACCCTGCTCCGGCCCTCGATGGTTCGGGATCAGAATCAGGCTACCCGGGCTCAGGTGGAGGGCGCTTCGGCGGGGTTGGTGGACCAGGTCACCCAGGCCTACCTGTCGGCCCTCCAGGCAGACGAGGAGCTCAGCCAGGCTCGCACGGAACTGGAGCGGACCCGTTCCTACGTCCGACAAGCGGAAGCCCAGGTGGAGGTGGGCGCAGGTACCCCCCTGGACATCCGCCGGGCCGAGCTCCAGGAGGGGCAGGCGGAGGTCCAGGTCCTCCAGGCGGAGAATTCGGTTGCCACGACTCGACTCATTCTGGGTCGGGTCGTGGGGGTCGATGTGCGGGAAGACGTGGAACTCACCACCGCCTTTGACCTGTTCGACCCGGACCTGGAACTGGGGGATCTCCTGAATCTGGCCATGGACCAAAACCCGGTTCTGCGAGCTTCCCGGAGCCAGCAGTCGGCAGCCGAGACCCAGACCCGTATGGCTCGGACCCAGTACCTCCCGTCACTGTCGCTGTCGGCGAGTTGGACCGGGTCGGTCTTCGAACCGGCGGATCTGAATCCCCTCTTCCAGGAACGATTCTCCCAGCTTTCCAGCCAGTACGACTCGTGCCGGGAGGACAACCGGATCCGGGAGCTCCTGGGGGACCCGCCCCGGGATTGCAGCCAGTTCGACATCACCCAGCCCGGGGTGGAGGTGGGGGTTCGAGAACAGATCAGAGATCGGAATCAGGGGTTCCCCTTCGATTACCGGGCGCAGCCCCTCTCCCTCTCCCTCCAAGTGTCGATCCCGGTCTTCACAGGCTTCTCGCGCCAACTCCAGGTGGAGCAGGCCCGGGTCTCGGAGAGGAATGCCCGGCAACAGGTCCGTTCCGAGGAACTCCGCCTCCGGTCAGAAGTGGAAGGAGCCGTCCGGTCCGTTCGGACCGCCTTCCGGACCGTAACTCTGCAGGCCCGTATTCGTGAGACGGCAGCTGAGGAGCTTCGCCTGGCACAGGAACGCTTCCGGCTCGGGCTGGCTTCCTCCATCGAGGTGGTGGATGCCCAGGCCAATCTCTCGCAGGCCGAGCGGGATGAGATCTCGGCCATCTACAGCTTTCACCAGTCCTTTGCCGGGCTGGAGGCGCTGGTGGGACAGTCGCTTCGGAATCAGTGAGCGCGTGGGGAGAGGCAAGAGTCCTGTCCCCACCTGATTTGATAGATCGCTGCCTGCCCTCTGGCAGGCTCGGAACAGGAAAGATCATGGCAGAACTGCAGGGATACAGGGTTGGGTCGGTGCGGTCGTGGCGGGGATCTGTCCTCATGGCCCTTCTGGCCATGGCCGCGGGTCTCCTGGCCGGGTGCAGCTCCGATGACGATGGACGAGCCCAGATGGCCCAGGCTGCTGACGGTCCGCCCAGGGGCGGGGGAGCCGAGCGGGCCATTCCCGTTTCGGCCCGCATCGCCGTCCAGGAAGAACTCCAGGTGACGCTGCGGGGATCCACCAATCTGAGGGCCCGTGAAACGGTGGATGTGATTCCCAAGGAGTCGGGAATCGTGGCCTCCATCCCTGTGGAGGAAGGGGACCGGGTTGCCGAGGGAGATGTTCTGGCTCAGCTGGATGACGAGGAGTGGCGTCTCCAGGCAGCCCAGGCCCAGGCCCGGGCCCAGGCCACCAGCGATCAGGTCACCCGAGCCCGTGCCCTGGCTGACCTGGATCTCATCTCCGAACAGGAGGTGGGCAACCTGGTGTCCGACTCGGCAGTGGCGGCTTCGGACCTCGAGCTAGCCGAGCTCCGTGTGCGAAATGCCGCCATCCGCACTCCCATCTCTGGAGTGGTCACCCATCGGTATATCGAGCGAGGGAGTCAGATCACAACCGCCAACCCTGCTTTCACCGTGGCCGATGTGGATCGCCTGGAGGCCCGAGTTGCCGTGCCGGAGCGCCAGGCATCGGCGATCCAGGTGGGGCAGGCCGCCAGACTCATGTTCCAGGAGGGGGCTGACCCCATTGCCACCGGCACCGTCGAGAGGATTCGTCCGGTGGTGGATGCCGAGAGCGGAACCGTCCAGGTCACCATCACCGTGTCCGCTCGGGAGGACTCCCGTCTCCGGCCGGGACAGTTCGTGAATGTGGACATCGTGACCGAGACCCTGGCCGAACGGATCACCCTGCCCCGCACGGCCGTGTTGGTGGATGGTGCCGTTCCCCGAGTCTTTGTGATCCAGGATGGCCAGGCAGTGGAGCGGGAGGTCTCGTTGGGTTATGCCCGAGGGGATCGGGTGGAAGTTGCCACTGGGTTGGCGGCCGGCGACACCGTAGTCGTCATCGGTCAAGACAACCTCCGTCCCGGTGTCCCCGTCCGCCTCATGGAACTGGATGGCCAGCCGGTGGAGGGACAGGGCCAGTGAAGGTCGTAGATTTCTCCGTCGCCCGCCCGGTGGCGGTCTCCATGGCCTTCATTGCGGTCATGGTCTTCGGGATGGTGTCCTATACCCGGCTCCCGGTGGATCTGCTGCCGGACATCTCTTTCCCCACGGTCTCCATCGAGACCGAGTACCAGGGCGTGGGCCCCCGGGAGATCGAGAACCTCATCTCCCGTCCCATCGAGGAAGCCATCTCCGTGGTCCAGGGAGTGGATCAGGTCACCTCCCGGTCCCGGCCCGGTCGGTCCGAGATCACCATCCAGTTCGGGTGGGGGACGGACATGGACTTCGCCGCCATGGATCTCCGGGAGCGACTGGACCTCATCAATCTCCCCCCTGACGCCGGCCGGCCCACCATCGCCCGATACGATCCGGCATCGGAGCCGGTGGTTCGATTTGCCCTCATCTCGGACCGGGCGTTGGATCCCCGACTGGAGGAGGACCGGGAAGAGCTCATTGCTCTTCGCTGGCTGGCAGAGGAGCAGGTCCGCCGAGCCCTGGAGGGGATCGAAGGTGTGGCGGCCGTCCGGGTCACCGGGGGGCTGGAAGAGGAGATTCTCGTGGAGGTCAACGAGACTCGCCTGGCCCAGCTGGGGATCCCCTTCCAGCAGGTGGCACAGCGGCTGGCCGCAGAGAACATCAACCTGGCCGGCGGAATCCTGGAGGAGGGGGATGCCGAATACGTCGTCCGGACGGTGAATGAGTTCGTGGAAGTGGACGAGATGCTGGGTGTGGTGGTGGGACAGGCCGGAGGTCAACCCATCCTCCTCCGGGACGTGGCCGGCGTCCGGCGGGGAGCCTCGGAACGGGAGACCGTTTCTCTGGTGAATGGGAATGAGTCGGTGGAGGTGGCCGTACTGCGGGAATCCACGGCCAACATCGTAGGCCTCTCCCAGGTCGTCCGGGATCGCCTGGTGGAGCTGCAGGGGGATCTTCCGCCTGGCGTCACCACCAGCCTGGTCACCGACCAGGCCATCTTCATCGAGAGGGCTGTGGCCGACGTGCGTCTGGCAGGGATTCTGGGTGCCATCTTCGCCATGATCATCCTCCTCCTCTTCCTCCGACACCTCCCCACGACCCTCATCGTGGTGACGGCCATCCCCATCTCGGTCATCGCCACGTTCGTCCTCATGTTCTCCAGGGACATCTCCCTGAACATCATGTCGCTGGGTGGATTGGCCCTGGGCATCGGGATGTTGGTGGACAGCGCCATCGTCGTGCTCGAATCCATCGCCAGGGAACGGGAACAGGGGGCTTCAGTGGTGGAGGCGGCTCGGAAGGGGACGGACCGGGTCGGGGGGGCCGTGGTCGCTGCCACCCTCACCACCGTGGCGGTTTTCATTCCCATCGTCTTCGTTCAGGGAGTGGCCGGCCAGCTTTTCGGCGATCAGGCCTGGACCGTGTCCTTCGCTCTCCTCTCAGCCCTGGTGGTCTCCCTCACGCTGATTCCCATGCTGGCCTCCCGCGGCCAGGGTGCGAAGGCCCGGACCGGCGAGGTCGGAAGGACAACTGAGCCCGGGAAGGTTGGTTCAGCCCTGGCCATGGGAACCGGAGGGATCTTGAAGGTCTTGCGGAAGGGGGGTGGCGGCTTCGGGCGTCTCCTGAACCCGGTGGCCGACGGATTCGACGGCCTGTACCGAAGCCTGGCTGACCGCTATCCAGGGATACTCCAGGGGGCCCTCAAGCGACCGGTCCTGGTCCTCGGCGGCGCTGCAGTGGCCCTGGGCATCGGCCTGGCCATCATTCCCAGGGTCGGGGTCTCACTGGTGCCTGAGCTGGCCCAGGGTGAGCTGGTGGTGGAGTTGGAGGCAGCCCCGGGAACCAGTTTGCTCCGGATGGAGGCCCTGGCCCGACGAGCTGAGGGGATTGCCCTCCAGAGCGCCCAGGTCAGGGAGGTCTTCACCAATGTCGGGGTTCGAGGCGGAGCCGGCACCCTGGGTCGGACCGGAGAGCAGGAACGACACGCCGCCACCCTCCTGGTCCGCCTTTCCGAGGTCGGCACCGTGGAGGACAGGGTGGCCGCCGAACTCAGCGAGGGCCTGGCCAGCCTCCCGGGAGTTCAGGTCCGGGTGGACCGACCCCAGCTCTTCAGCACCAATGCTCCCCTGGAGGTTGAGGTCCGTGGCTTTGACCTTCGACTCCTGAACGAGACGGCCTCCGATGTCCGGCAACTCCTTCGGACCGTGCCGGGCATCACGGGGGTGGAGGAGGAGCGGAGGCAGGGAACCCCGGAGATCGCCATCCGATTCGACCGAGAGCGGCTAGCCCGGCAGGGGCTGACGGTGGGGGATGCGGCAGAGGCGCTCCAGGCCAAGATCCGAGGGGCATCGGCAACCGAGTTCACGGAGCGGGACCGAGACCTGAACGTCCTGGTTCGAGCCCAGGAAGAGCAGCGGACCAGCCTGGAGGATCTGGAGAACCTGCGCCTGGAGATTCCAGGAGGCGGGAGTGTGGCGTTGGCTGCGGTTGCGGACCTGTATTTCGAGGATGGTCCGGCAGAGATTGTCCGGCGAGGCGGATCCAGGGTGGCCCTGGTAGAGGCCCGACCGGTGGGCACCGACCTGGCTGGAGCCTTCACCAGGGTGGAGGAAGCCATCAGCGGAATCACCCCTCCCGCAGACATCTTCGTCACGGTGGCTGGCCAGTCCAGGGACCTCCAGCAATCGATCCGGTCCATGCAGCTGGCACTCCTTCTGGCCATCTTCCTGGTCTATCTGGTCATGGCCAGTCAATTCGAATCCTTCCGGCAGCCGGGGATCATCCTGGCCTCCATTCCCCTGGCCCTGCCTGGGGCCATTGCGGCTCTCTGGATCACCGGGAGTTCCCTTTCGGTGGTGGCCCTCATCGGGATGGTCATGCTGGTGGGAATCGTGGTAAACAACGCCATCGTCCTGGTGGACTACGTGAATCAGTTGCGCCGGGACGAAGGCTACCCTTTGGATGATGCGCTCGTGGAGGCGGGGCGTGTTCGCTTCCGACCCATCATGATGTCCACCCTGACCACGGTCCTGGGGCTGGCTCCTCTGGCCCTGATCCCCGGTGAGGGGGCCGAACTCCGAGCCCCCCTGGCCATCCCCGTCATCGGGGGGCTCATCATCTCCACGGCTCTGACCCTGGTGGTGGTTCCGGTCCTCTACCGGATCTTCGAGATCCGTGGGGAACGACGCCGGCAGGCCGAGGCCCAGGTGCCCCCACCGGAAGGAGTTGAAGAGGTGGACGAGCCAGAGTCGACACCGGTGGGTGCCGGAGTCGGCGCCGCCCACCCTGAAATGGCATGACTGAGATCCACTCGAAGGAAGACTGACCCATGTCGCTACCCAGATTTGCAGTCCGGAAGCCGGTGACCACCGGGATGATGGTGGTGACGGTCATCGTACTCGGGTTGATCTCCACCTCGCTCATCCCGCTGGACATGTTCCCCAGCTTCGAGCGTCCAGTTCTTCAGGTCACCGTTCCCTATCCCAATGCTTCGCCCAGCGAGGTGGAGCGGCGGATCGTGCGCCCCCTGGAAGAGGAGCTGGGCACGGTCCGGGCGCTGGAGTCCATCCGGGCCACGGCCTCCCAGGATCGGGGGCGGGTGGAGCTGGAGTTCAAGCCAGGCACGGACATGGACATGGCGGCTCTGGAGGTCCGGGAGCGGGTGGAACTCGTTCGGGGACAACTCCCCTCCGATGTTCAGCGGATCAACCTGAGGCGATTCTCCTCCGATGAGCAGCCCGTCCTCCGAGCAGCCATTGCCTGGGATGGAGATCCCGCTCTCCTGACTGAACTAGTGGAGCGACAGATCGAACCGGCCCTCCTACAGGTTCACGGGGTGGCCCAGGTGGAGTTCTCCGGGTTGGAGGCCAGGGAGGTCTCCATTGAGCTGGACCAGGATCGAATGCGGTCCCAGGGCATTACCATCGCCATGATCAGTACGGCGCTGAACCGGGGGAACGAGGACTATTCGGCAGGTGAACTGGAGCTGGAGGGAACCCGTTTCGACATCCGGGCCGAGGGCCAACTCCGCTCGGTGGAGGAGATCGAGAATCTTCCGCTGAACGCTGTCGGGGTGCGCCTCTCGGATGTGGCCGAAGTCACCTACGACTTTCCGGAGCGGGATTTCTTCTTCCGGATGAATGGGCAGAATGCTCGGCAGGCCGAGGTGTACAAGGAGTCGGAAGCCAACATCGTGGAGGTGGCTCGAGCCGTCCGGGTGGCGCTCCAGGAGGTGACGGAACGTCCCGGGTTGGAAGGGCTTTCCTTCCGCATCTGGCAGGATCAATCGGAGGGGATCATCGAGGTCCTCTGGCTCCTGGCCGGAGCCGGGGCGTTGGGAGGTGGACTGGCTGTAGTGGTACTCTTTGCGTTCCTCCGGAGGCTTACGCCTACCCTCATCGTGGCTGCGGCCATCCCCGTGTCGCTGATCTTCACGGTGGTGATCCTCTACCTCTTCGGCGACTCGCTGAACATCATCACCCTTTCGGGTCTGATGCTGGCAGTAGGAATGCTCATCGACAACGCCGTGGTCGTAGTAGAGAACATCTTTCGACATCGGGAGATGGGATCTGATCCTGAGGAGGCGGCTGTGGATGGAGCCAATGAGGTTGGGCTGGCCATCCTGTCGGGAACGGTGACCACGGTCATTGTCTTCACCCCCCTCTTCTTCCTCCCCCCCACCCAGATGGGGACCCAGTTCCGGGCCTTCGGAACCAGCATCTCTTCCACCATGCTGGCCTCCCTGGGGGTGGCTTTCACCCTCATTCCCCTCCTGGCTCTGTGGCTCCTGAAGGGGAAGATGCCCAGGCCCGGTCGGGTCATGAGCTGGATGAACAACACATACCAGCGAGCTCTGGACCGGATCCTGAACTACCGGTACGTCACAGCCGGGGTCGCCGCCCTCGTCTTCACGGCCGGGATCAGCCTTCTCATGGGTCTTCCCCGGGAGCTCATGCCCGAAGAGGACAACCGCTTCATCCGGATGAGCGTCTCCACCCCCCGGGGCATCTCGGTGGAGGAACGGAGCCAGATCTTCGCCGAGGCCGAGCAGACGATCCTGGACCACGCCGAGGGGCTGGAGATCACCAATGTGAACTCCTTCTCCCGGGGGACCTTCTCCAGCATCTTCATGACGCTCAAACCCTTCTCCGAGGGGGGAGAGAAGTCCACGGCCCAGATCACGGAGGAGATCCAGGATCTCCTTCCGGTGATCCCCGGGGTGGAGTGGCGGCAGCGGAGGGGCTTCGGTCGGATGTCGGGTGTCCAGGTGCGACTGGTGGGAGAGAGCACGAGCGAGCTGGCGCGCCTGGCCGAGGCTGTTGAGCTGCACTTGAGTCAGTCGGTGGACGGGATCAACGAGATCGACAACTCCCTGGAATCAGGGAACGAGGAGGTCCGGGTTCGAGTGGATCGCCGTGCAGCCGAACGAGCTGGCCTGACCTCCCAGGATGTGGCCCAGGCCGTCTCGGGAGCGCTGCGAGGATCGGTAGCCACTCGGTTCCGCTCCGGGGAGCGGGAGGTGGATGTCCTCCTCCAGCTGCGGGAGGAAGACCGGGTCTCCATTGCCCAGCTCAGCAACATGGCCGTGGGAACGGCCGACGGGACCAGCGTACCCCTGGGAACGGTGGCTGACATCCAGGTGGTGGGCGGCCCTACCGACATCCAGCGGGAGAATCGCCAGACGGCGGTGACGGTCTCGGCAGAAGTCTCCACGGGCTACAATCGGGAGGATGTGATCCAGGACGTCCAGACCGCCATGGCCGGGTTCGAGCTTCCGGTGGGCTACAGCTGGGACCTGGGCCGGGGTTGGGCGGAGGAACAGGAGCAGTTCGGAGATATGATGATTGCCGCCATCCTGGCGCTGATCCTCATCTACCTGGTCTTGGCCGCGCTCTTCGAGTCCATGGTCCTCCCTCTCATCATCTACTTCTCCATCTTCTTCGCCGTGCCGGGGTTGGGGCTCATCTTTCTCATCACCGGTTCCAGTTTCTCCATCCTCTCCTTCCTGGGGATCTTGATCACCGTTGGGATCGTGGTGAACAATTCGATTGTGATGATCGACCTGGTGAACCAGTTGCGAGATCGAGGAATGGACCGAAGACAGGCCCTCTTGAGTGGATGCACGGCTCGACTTCGGCCGATCCTCATGACGAGTCTCACCACCGTCATGGGCCTGATCCCCATGGCCTTCTGGGCAACGGAGGGGATGGGTGTCATGTTCGCCCCCATCGGGCAGGCGGTCATCGGAGGCCTGACCACCTCTACCATCCTGACTCTCCTCCTCACACCCACGCTCTACGCCTGGTTTGATGACATGGGGCTCTGGCTCACCGCCGTCCGGCGTCAGGCCCTGGCCATGGCCGGCTTCGGCTCGGTGGGCGGAGAGACGGGGACGCCGGAAGCTGCTGTGGCTCGAGGGTCCACCTCCACCGGGTGATCCAACGGATCGGATTGTTCTTGGGGAAACAGGAGAGGCCCGGGTTNCTTGCCCGGGCCTCTCCTGTTTCTGGTGGAGGACTGACAGATGCCACGGCACCAGGCGGGGGCGGGTGAAACGGCACTGAATGGACGGGTGCCGAGGGGAGTCCCATTCCCCTATCCCGGTGCTCCGAGGAACCCCCGAAATTGAAGGCCATCCGCCAGGGATCTTCCGGGTGCGGATCCATTCCTTCGGCCTCAGGAGGGGCTTTGCTGGCTCGAGTCCATTCCAGCACGCTGGTGGGAATCCAGCCGGTTCCGGTTCAGGTCCAGGTGCATCTGACCCCCGGCCTGCCCTCCATCTCGGTGGTGGGGCTTCCCCAGAGCGCTGTCCGGGAAGGGAAAGATCGGGTCCGTGCCGCATTGCAGCAGACTGGGATCGCCCTGCCGGCCCAGCGGGTTACCGTCAACCTGGCGCCAGCGGACGTGCGAAAGGAGGGGAGTGGCTTTGATCTCCCCGTGGCCGTGGGTCTCGCCATCTGCGCTCTGGGGCTTCCGCCTGAATGCCTGGAGGCCACGGCGTTCCTTGGCGAACTGGGACTGGACGGGGAACTGCGCCCCGTCCGGGGAGCCCTGGCCGTGGCTCGGGGGTGCCGGGAGGTTGGAATGCAGACGCTCATCGTCCCTGAGGGAAACGGTCGAGAGGCCGCAGCGGCAGATCCCACGCTCCAGGTCCTGACGGCTGGGTCCCTTCGCCAGGTGGTCCAGCACCTTCAGGGTCGGGCACGCCTGACCCGGGCGGCGCCTCCGGATCGGGATGCCGGCGCTTCCGCCCTCCTGGGGGCCGGCTGCTTCTCAGAGGTGCGGGGGCAGGAAGGAGCCAAGCGAGCGCTGGAGGTGGCGGCAGCCGGAGGCCACAATCTGGCTCTCATCGGCCCTCCAGGGACGGGAAAGACCATGCTGGCTCGGCGCTTCCCGGCCATTCTGCCGCCTCTGGATCAAGAGGAGGCCCTGGAGGTCACGACAATCCACTCGGTCACCGGGCTCCTCCCGGATGATGCAGGGGTAGTCCGGGCCCGTCCCTTCCGAGCACCACACCACACCACCTCTCGGGCCGGCATGGTGGGCGGAGGGACACCTGTCCGACCTGGAGAGATCAGTCTGGCCCACCGGGGCGTTCTCTTCCTGGACGAGCTCCCCGAATTTCGGAGAGGGGTCCTGGAGACCCTCCGCCAGCCTCTGGAAGCCGGGTGGGTATCGGTGGTCAGGGCCCGGGAACGTTATCGCTTTCCCAGTCGGTTCACGCTCATGACGGCCATGAATCCCTGTCCCTGCGGTCATCTGGGCGATGAGAACCAGGCCTGCACCTGTGACCCGGGGCAGGTGGCCCGCTACAGAAACCGTGTGTCCGGTCCTCTGTGGGACCGGGTCGACCTTCACGTGGAGGTTTGCTCACCCTCGGTGGAGGTTCTCCGAGGTACTGGGACAGGGGAGGCGTCGGGCGCCATTCGCCAGCGGGTCATGGAGGCCCGGGAACGGCAGTCGAATCGCCTGGGTCCAGGGCGAGTGAATGGGGAAATGGCTCCCGGTGAGGTGGATGCTTCGGTGCCTCTGGGCCAGGCAGGCGAAGCCCTCCTCCGACGCTCAGCGGTGAGCCTGGGCCTCTCAGCTCGGGCCATCCATCGGGTGTTGAAGGTTGCTCGGACCATTGCCGACCTGGAGGGGTCGGGATCGGTCCGCCGGGACCATCTGGCCGAGGCGATCCAGTACAGGGTCCTGGATCGGAGCGGTGGGGAAGGGGCCGCTTGACCCGTCTCGGCCAAGGAGCGTACCTTTCAGGACACAATTCGACCTGCGGGCGAGCATTCCGGAAGCCGGTGTGAATCCGGCACGGCCCCGCCACTGTGAGAGGCCCCCACCCGAGCGGGAGGGGAGCCGGCCCTCCTCGAATGACCACTGGGACCCTGGGTCCCGGGAAGGTGAGGAGCGGCCCGCCTCGAGTCAGGAGACCTGCTCGCCTGCGACCTGCTTCCATGCACTCTTCGAGGGCGAGAGGTGCTGGCTTCTTCGTATCTGAGAACCGGGCGGAGCCCCTTGGGCTTCCTGACCCTTCTGATCCTGCCGATCCTCCTGGTGCCAGGAGTCTTCCTGGTGATGCCAGGAAATCTTCCGGCCCAGCACCCTCCTGAGCTCCAGGGCCGGGTGTTGGACAGCGCCACGGGCCAGGGACTCGCTGGGGTCCAGGCAACGGTCGTCGGAACAGGGTCAGGCGCCGTCTCCGATGGGGATGGCCGAGTCCGGATCCGCTCACTTTCCCAGGGGCCGGTCGTCCTTCGGCTGGAGCGGATGGGCTATGCCACCGTCCAGCTGGCGCTACTCCTCCGGAATGGCCAGGTGACCCGGTTCCGCCAGGAGTTGGAGCCTGCCCCAGTCCATCATCCCGGGATCCAGGTGACGGCGCCTCGGGAAGCATGGACGGCTGGGGCCTCCTTCGTTCTTGAGCGGCCAGGCATCGAGGCCTCGGGCGCCAGGACCCTGGGAGAGATCTTGGAAGGACGGCCTGGGCTCATGGTGGTCCAGCGGGGTCCTGGCGGAGCTCAGGAGCTCCAGATGCGGGGAGGGGTGTCGGACCAGATCCTGGTTCTCCTGGACGGGGTTCCCCTCAACGATCCCCTCTCCGGAACGGCCGATCTCTCCCGTGTGGCAGCGGGTGAGATCGAGCGGGTTCAAGTCCTTCCGGGAGCGCGAAGCGCCCACTACGGCCCTGGCGCGTTGGCTGGGGTCGTCCTCGTGGAGACCCGGCCGGCCCAGTCGACTGCCGAGTTGACGGCTCAGGCCGGGTCTCTGGGAGAAAAGGGTGGAGAAGCCCGCCTCGTCCGGACCCACAGCTCCGGGTGGAGTGTGGGCGCAATGGGAGGCATCCGGGAGATGGAGGGGCGCTTCCCCTTTGCCCAGGATCCGTCGCTCGGTGGCGGACGGGAATTACGACGGAATGCCGACCTGCGTCACCGTCACCTCCACCTTCTGAGTCGAGGCCCTCTAGGCCAGGGCGAGTGGACTGTCCGCCTTCGCGGGGAGTTGCAGGAGAGGGGGATCCCGGGCAAGAGCTTCGCCCCCTCCGACTCGGCACGACAGAGCCAGGGATCGCTCACCGCCACCACTCGGTGGACCCGGTCGAGCCCGGATGATGGACGGAGGCTGGACCTCCGCGCTCAACATGTGGAAACCCGCCTCCATCTGGCTGATCCTGCACCGCCGGCAGGCCCCCCCTTCGATGACCGGACCCATTACCGAGAAACGGGAGCGGCCCTCCGCCTGGACGAGGACACCTTCCTGGGCACCGGGGTGGAGGTGGCCGGGGACCTGGAGCTGACCCGAAGGGAGATCTTCGGCGATGGTCTCCGGGAGGAGGGAGTGCCTACCGCCATGGATGGTGGGATAGGACTCCGAGCCGGCCGTACCCTCTCCGACGTTCCTTTGCACCCTCGTCTCACGGGAGCTCTGCGCCTCCACCGGGATGATCTACAGGATCAGTGGTTCCCGGCCCACGACCTGACCCTCCAGTTGGGCGGGAGGGTGATGAACGGTCACCTGACCCATCGAACGTCCTTCTCCCCTCCCTCCGTCTCCGACCTCTTCTTCCGTGAAGGAGTGGGGATCGAACCCAATCCCTTTCTTCGAGCCGAACGAGTGCCCAGCGAGTGGGAGGTTGGGCTGTCGGGAGAGTTCTCCCTGGGCGGCGCTGAACTCCTGCTTTCTGGTCAATACTTCCAGGGAGACATGGAAGACATGATTCTCTGGGCTCCCGATTTTCGATTCGTCTGGAGCCCACGGAACACGGATGTGGAGCGGGACGGCATCGAGCTTCAAGGGGATCTGGACCTTGCGTCCAAGGGGCTGGTCCTGTCGGGCCACATCAGTTCGGTCCGGGCCACTTACGGACAGGGGGCCGGCGAACCGGGAACCCAGGTCATCTATCGGCCCCGGCGTTCGGGTGGGCTTTCAGTCAACTGGCGTCGGGGAGGGTGGCAGGTGGGGTTGAACGGCCAGTACATGGGCCATCGCTATCCCGTGCCGGCCGCCGCCAACGCCCTGGAGGGGTTCTGGACCGTGGATCTCACTGTGGGCGGGCCCATGGCGCTGGGGGACTGGGTGGCTGAACCCCGGCTGCGGGTCCATCGCCTCAACGGTGAGACCGCCCCCTTCATCCACGCCGTGCCCGAACCCGGCCGAACCGTCTCATTCCAACTGACCCTGAGACACGGGGGCTGAGGGCCGGGTCCGATTGCGGAGTCTCAATCCCATGTCCCTGCTGGATTTCCTATGAAAAACCCGAACCGGGAGTACTTCGTGCCATCAAATACTTTGTATTCAAGCTGCCTTTTCCGGAGTCACCGGAGCTCCGGCGCCGGGGTCACCGTTGGCCTCCTTCTCCTGGCTGTCCTCTCGCTCCTCCTTTCCGGGTGTGACAGAGATGGGGGAACGACGACCCCTGAGCCCACACCGGATCTGGGGGAAGTGGGGGTGGTGGTGAACAGCGTGGAGCAGACGGTGACCCTCTTCCGTGTCGATGATCCTGACGAGTCCCCCCGGACGGTGGACCTGCAGACCGGGGGCGATGCCACCCCGGTGGGCGCCGCTGTTCGAGGAGACCGGGCCTTGATCCCCCTGGGCCTCTACCCAGCCGCCGTCCTGGTGGATCTGAAGGCGGGTCAGGTCATCCGGACCATCGGGCTCCCCCAGGGCTCGGGAGCTACGGGCGCCATCTTCCTCACCGACTCCACGGCCCTGGTGGCCAACCCCGATCGCAACTCGGTGAGTCACCTGGACCTGGAGGCGGGAAGTGCCGGAATGGAGATCGAGGTGGGCCGATACCCCCAGGGTTTCGTGGAGACGGACGCGGGGATCGTGGTGATCAATGCTGAATTGGAGAACTTCCAGCCTGCAGGGCCCGGAACGCTTACCGTACTGGATCCCGAGGCCATGGCTGTCACCGGTGAGGTCACCCTCACGGGCCAGAACTCCAATTCAGGGGTCGTCACATCAGATGGCCGCCTCTTCATCCTCCACGGTGGGAGCTGGGGGGCCGACGATGGCTCCCTCTCGGAGGTGGACATCTCTCTTTCCCCCCCCCCTTCCGTCCGGTCTCACCTATCTGGACGGGTCCCTCTGGGCATCCTCCTGGAGCTTTGGAATCATCCAGTGGGATACGGAATCGGAAACCTTTGTCCGGGGTCCGGACGATCCCATCCATCCGGCGGGGATTCCCTCCAGTGCCGGGCTGGGTGTGGACGAAGAGGGTCGCCTGTATGCCTTGACCCCCGAATGTCAGGCTCCAGGACGGGTTCTGCGTCTTGGAGGGGATCTGTCCGTCCGGGCCGAGGTGAATGTGGGGATCTGCCCGGCATGGGTGGGATTCGGCTGGGTGGACATCGAGTAGAAAAGCCCGTTGAGGAAGTACAGGGACCACCACCCCGGTCGGTGGTGCCTGTACTCCCTCGACGGGCCTGTAGGGTGACTGGGGGAGGGCAGGTCCTCTCTCCCTAGGGAAACCAGAAGGCTGCGCCCCTTCCAGTTTGACGGTCAGCCTATCGCCGTGGCCCATATCGTCATGGTGCACGCCAGGGGCGCCCTGTTGTGAACGGCCGTTCGAAACCGTAGCTTTCGGCCCTTGCAGGAGGACCATGGAGGAGATGACGGGTGTGGGCAGAGGGCCCACCAGAGCCGGGAGCGGGCATGCATTACATGGATTACGCGGCCACCTCAGCCGTCCGACCCAGACCAGTCATCGATGCTGTCACCCACTTCCTGGAAGAGGTGGGGGCATCGCCGGGACGAGGCGGGTATGGCCTCTCGGTTGAATCGGCCCGGATCGCCTTCCGATGTAGACGGGCGCTGGCCCGGATCATGGGGCTCCCGGGAGATCCGGGGCGCATTGCCTTCATGCTCAACGCCACCCACGCCCTGAACACGGCCCTGCACGGGACGCTCCAGCCTGGGGACCGGGTGGTCATCACCCCCTTCGACCACAATGCCGTACTCCGGCCGGTCCACGCCCTTTCCATCAACTGCCCGGTGGAGGTTCGGATGGCTCCGGGCGATGCCCAGGGAAATCTGGACATGGAGGCCCTGGCCCAGCTCCTGGATGGCGCGCGACTCCTGGTGATCAACGCCGTCTCCAATGTACTGGGGACCAGACTCCCTTTGGCGCAGATGGCGGCCCTGGCTCGGGAATCCGGCACTCTCGTCCTGGTGGACGCAGCCCAGTCGGCGGGACATCAGGAGGGGTCGCTGGCAGAGGATGGAGCTGACATGGTGGCTTTCACGGGGCACAAGGGACTCCTGGGCCCCCAGGGGACAGGTGGCTTGTGGGTCCGTCCCGGATTGGACATGAATCCCTTGCTGTGCGGGGGGACGGGAGGAGATTCGGCGCGCCGCGAGATGCCCCCGGCCTTTCCGGACCGGCTGGAGGCGGGGACACCCAATGCCCCTGGGATCGCCGGTCTGCTGGCTGGATGCCAGTTTCTCCTGGATGAGGGAATCTCCACGATCCATGCCCGGGAGATGACCTTGAAGGCCCGGCTCCGGGACGGCCTGGAACAGATTCCGGGGATTCGGGTCCTCTCGCCCCCTGCACCGGATGGGGGTGCCTTGGTAACTCTGGTCAGCGAAAGCGTGGATCCGGCAGATCTGGCCCGTCGTCTGGACTCGGAGTGGGGAGTGCTGGGTCGGTCCGGTCTCCACTGCGCACCGGAAGCCCACCGACTCCTGGGTTCGGCGGAATCTGGAGCTCTTCGCCTCTCCCTGGGTTGGGCATCCACCACTGAGGATGTGGATCGAGCCATTCGGGGGGTGGACGCTATCGCTGGGCGTCGGGCTCTGAATGTTTCCCCGCCTGCGGCACCCTGATCTCATTCCGGGTCGGACGACGATCCGACTCGGACTTCCTGGGGACCTTCACGAATCCATATGCGACTCTTTATTGCCCTGAATCTTCCGAAGGCTGAGCGGCGCCGGATCCATGAAGCAGCCGCACCTCTCCGAGAGGCCGGCTTCCCTGTTCGCTGGCTAGACCCCGAGAACTATCACGTCACCTTGAAGTTCCTGGGAAACACCCGAAATGAGGTGGTCCCGGTCGTCGAGAAGGTCATCCGTAAGGTTGCGGTCCAGACCCGGACCTTTCCCCTGACGCTGAATGGGTTTGGCGCGTTCCCCACCATCCGCAGACCTCGTGTCATCTGGCTGGGTGCCGATCCCATTCCAGCCCTCCGCTGCCTCAAGCAGGATCTGGAATGGGCCCTTACCCGGCACGGCTTTGAGCAGGAGACCCGTGCGTTCCACCCGCACGTCACGCTGGGGCGAGCTGACGAGGGACAGGGGGCCGGGGCCTTCCGGGGCCTGGATGAGCTGGCTGCAGGATTGGATTACGAAGGGCAGGTCACGGTGGAAACGGTGGACCTGATGCGGAGCCATCTCTCCAAGAAGGGTGCACGTTATTCCATCCTTCACTCGGGCGATTTGAAGGACGTCGCCGACGGAGGGTGATCCGGTGAACGGGTGCTTCGGAGGATGCCTGGGGCGGGTGGCGGCCCTGGTCTTCCTGGCCGTCCTGGTGGTGGCCGCCTGGCGGTTCGGGCCGGAGCTTTCCCATCGGGCTGGAGAGTGGATGGAGCGGGGGGAGGCGTCAGCTCCTGTGGCCTCACCGGAGATGGCCGATGCCACTCTGGCTCGGCTCTCAGAACTGACGGCGGGCGGTGAAGGCCGAAGGACATTCACGGCAGCGGAGGTGGAAAGCGTGCTCCGTTACCGGATGGACGGGGCCCTTCCTGCCGGAGTCCAGGATCCTGCGGTGGAGTTCAGAGACGAGGAGCTGCGACTGGGGATCCAGGTGGCCCGAGAGCTCTTGCCCTCCATTCCGGAAATGGAACGGATCCGAGATGCCCTTCCGGAGTCGGTTCCCATCCAGATCCGGGCAGTCCTCCTCACCCTGGGGGAAGGGGAGGGAGCCCTGGTCATCCGACGCGTGGATGCTGCCGGAATTCCCGTGCCTCGACGATTTCACCGTTCCATCGCCCAGATCCTGGATCCGGCTCAGGAAGCGAATCTGCCTCCGGAAGCAGTCTCCTTTTCCCTTCCGCCGGGCATCACTTCGGTCCATCTGGCCGGAGATGAACTTGTCGTTACCGTTCACCCCTGACCCGATCCCGGAGTGCGGCAGGAGCCCAACGTCATGGCCAAGATTCTGATCGTAGATGACGAGGAGCCGATTCGGAGCATGCTTCGACAGCTTTTCGAGTACGAGGGCCACCAGGTGGAGGAAGCCGGTTCGGCCGAAGAGGCTCTGAAGGAGCTGGAGGCCGGTCCCGTGGATGTGGCCTTCGTCGACGTGAAGATGCCTGGGCAGGATGGCATCGAACTTCTGGGCCAGCTCCAGGAGGATCGGCCCGAGTTGCAGGTGATCATGATCTCGGGGCATGGTACCATCGACACGGCCGTGGAAGCGACCCGACGTGGCGCCTTCGATTTTCTGGAGAAGCCACTGGATACGGATCGACTCCTCCTGACCTTGAGGAATGCCCTGGAGGTAAAGGGCCTCTCAGCGTCCGTGGCCCACCTCCGCTCCCAGGTGGAGTCCCGGCACGCAATCGTTGGCTCGTCCTTCCAGATCCGCCAGGTCCTGGACCGGATCGAACGAGTGGCACCCACCGATTCCCGGGTTCTCATCACCGGAGAGAATGGGACGGGGAAGGAGCTGGCAGCTCGGGCACTCCATCGGCTATCACCGCGACGGGCCGGCCCCTTCATCGAGGTAAATTGTGCCGCCATTCCCTCCGAACTCATCGAGAGTGAGCTCTTTGGCCACATGAAGGGATCCTTCACCGGAGCGGTCCAGGATCGACCGGGGAAGTTCGAGCAGGCCGATGGTGGAACCCTTTTCCTGGATGAAATCGGCGATATGTCGTTGGCCGCTCAGTCCAAGGTGCTCCGAGCCCTGGAGGAAGGAAAGGTGACGCGAGTGGGAGGGCAGAAGTCTCGGGAGGTAGAGGTGCGGGTGGTGGCAGCCACCAACAAGGATCTGCCGAAGGAGATCGAGGAGGGACGTTTCCGGGAGGACCTTTTCTACCGGCTGAACGTGGTTCCCATCCATATTCCACCGCTCCGAGAGCGGCGGGAGGACATTCCCATGCTGGTGGCGCACTTCACCACCCAGATGGAGAAGAGGGACGGTCTCCCGGTTCGGGAATTCACCCAGGAGGCTCTGGACCGGCTCCAGGAGCTGGCGTGGCCCGGGAATGTGCGGGAGCTTCGGAATACGGTGGAGAGGCTCCTCATCCTTTCCACAGGGGATACCGTGACGGCCCAGGACGTGGAGGCGTTGGTAGGGCAAGGAAGGGGGCAGTCGGGGTTGGGGGCCGAGCTCCTGGGGGCTGAGACCTTCTCTGATTTCAGGGATCGGGCGGAGCGTGCCTTTCTTCTTCAGAAGCTCCGGGAGCACGGTTGGAACGTCTCTGAGACGGCCCGGGTCCTGGATATGCCCCGCTCCAACCTGTACAAGAAGATCGACAAGTATGGGCTGGAACGGGAGGAGTGATGTGATCTCGCCCACCGTTCTGGAAGGGTGCTGGCATGGGCCGGCGGGATTGAGTCTTCGGGNCCGATCCCGNGGGGAACGGGACGGGGACAGGGAGGGTAGATCGACAAGGACTTTCGGCTACGGGTCGACGGTTGCCGTGTCCGGGTTCTACCGGCCACAGCCTCCCGCTCGTCCTTAGCACCTGCACCTTCGATTCCGGTTCCGCTGCCGGATCGAGATCCATGAGCCAGTCACACGAACCTTCCTGTTCTGACGCGGGTGGTCCTGCCGGGGCTGGAGACGATGCCTCGAGGAGCGATCTCCCTTCCCATCCCATAGGGGGGGGTGGCCGACGGTCGCCATCGGGGTGGCTTCGGGCCACCGCCGACGCGGTTCGCTCCGTCATCCTGGCGCTCCTTGTGCTCTTCGTCATGAGGGCCTTCGTCATCGAAGCCTTCAAGATCCCCACCTCCTCCATGGAGGGCACGCTCATGGCNGGGGACTTTCTTCTGGTGAACAAGGCCGTCTACGGTGCCGAGATCCCTGGAGTAGGGGTCAATCTCCCAGCTCTGGCTGAGCCTGAGCGAGGGGAGGTGGTCGTGTTCAACCCACCCCATGAGCCGTCTAAGCACTATGTGAAACGGCTGGTGGGGATGCCTGGCGACACTCTGAAGATGCAGGAGAAGCAGCTCTACCTGAACGACGAGCCTATTCAGGAGCCCTACGCGCGCCACGCCGACCCCCATGGCGATGCCGTTCATCCCGGAATGGCGTGGCAGTCCCGATTTCTGGCTCAGGGGCCCCGTCCCGGCCAATATCGGCCGTCACGGGACAACTGGGGGCCGATCATCATTCCCCCGGATCGGTTCTTTGTCCTGGGAGACAACCGGGACAACAGTGAGGACTCCCGATACTGGGGGCTGGTCTCCCGGGAAGACATCAAAGGACGGCCCTGGATCGTGTATTACTCCTCCGAGCCAGAGCTGAGTCCGGGGTTGGGTTGGCTTCGGGAGGTCCGGTGGGGGAGGATCGGGGGCCGAATCCGCTGACGGCATGGGGCTGGCGTCAGGCGCTGGACTGTTCCTGAAGTTGCGAAGTCAGGAGACCTGAAGTTGCGAAGTCAGTAGAAAAGGCCCATTCATGAGCGAGTGGTTTCACTCCGTGAGGGTCGGACGTGTCCGGTGCCTCTCCCTCCGGATGGGGAAACCACGCGCTCTCTACCCATGGTGCCATGAGCTACTCGCCTCGTCGATCGTCCTCCAAGGACGGATCGCTGGATCGGTATCTGAAGGAGATCAGCCATTTCCCGCTGATCGACCGGGCGGAGGAGGCACGTCTGGCTCGGGGCATCCGGAGTGGCGACCCGGAGTGTCTGAACAAACTGGTCCGATCCAACCTTCGCTTCGTGGTATCGGTGGCCAAGAGGTACCAGAATCAGGGCGTGCCCCTCTCCGATCTCATCAACGAAGGCAATGTGGGGTTGATCCGTGCTGCCCACCGTTTCGATGAGACCAAGGGGATCAAGTTCATCTCCTACGCAGTGTGGTGGATTCGCCAGGCCATCCTCCAGGCCCTGGCCGAGCAGAGCCGCATCGTCCGGGTCCCCCTGAACCGAGCCACGACCCTTCATCGGATCGGACGTCGCTCTTCGGCTCTCCTCCAGGAGTTGGGGCGTGAACCGACAGTGGATGAGTTGGCGCTGGAGCTGGAGATGACGGCGGAAGAGGTGGCCGACACTCTCTCCATATCCCAGTCCCACCTCTCTCTGGACGCGCCTCTCCAGCCCGGTGAGGACAATCGGCTCCTGGACTACCTGCCCGACCAGTTCACACCACTCCCGGAGGCGGGAGCCTACGAGCAGGCCCTCCGAGAAACAGTGGATGATGCCCTGGCTTCACTGAAGGAACGGGAGGCCAAGGTCCTTCGCCTCTACTTCGGATTGGACGAACAGGACCCGATGACCCTGGAGGAGATCGGTGCCGTGCTTGGCATCACCCGTGAGCGGGTGCGGCAAATCAAGGAGAAGGCACTCCAGCGGCTCCGGCACGCCTCTCGGTCCCGCTTCCTGGGCACCTTCAACTCCTGAGATTTTCAGGGCCGGCTGCAGGTTGACACCCCCCTCGGTCGCGGGTACCTTTGAAAGCTCTGTCTTTAAATGGTCGAGTGCGACCGGAAACGATACATGAAGACCCTGACACCAAAAGCAAGCGAGATCGACCGCCAGTGGTGGGTCGTGGATGCGGCAGGAAAGCCGCTGGGCCGGCTGGCCACGGAGATCGCACGGATCCTCCGAGGCAAGCACAAGCCCATCTACACCCCGCACCTGGACACAGGCGACTACGTCGTCGTCCTCAACGCGTCCCAGATCATCCTGACGGGCAACAAGGCAGACCAGAAGGTCTACTTTCGCCACTCGGGGTACATGGGTGGCGAAAAGCTCATCCCCTTCAAGACCATGCTGGATCGGCGCCCCGAGTGGGTCATCGAGCGGGCTGTGAAGGGGATGCTCCCGAAGAATGCCCTGGGCCGTGAAATGAGGAAGAAGCTCAGGGTTTACGCTGACGACTCGCATCCGCATCAGGGGCAAGATCCACAGCCCCTGGAGCTCTGAGCCGACTTCTCGCGGGCATCCAACGGAGTATAGCACGGCATGGCGCAGTCCATCGAACAGTATCAGGCCGTCGGACGACGGAAGACCAGTGTGGCACGGGTGACCCTTCGCCCGGGCAAGGGGGAGTGGTCCGTGAATGGCCGCTCCCTGAGTGAGTACTTTCCCCGCCTCTTCCATCGGAAGCGGGCTGAGGAAGCTCTCAAGGTGACTGAGTACGACGGCCAGTTCAATGTCTTCATCCGGGTGGATGGGGGAGGCATTACCGGTCAGGCCGACGCCATTCGTCTCGGCCTGGCCCGGGCTATCGTCGGAAAGGACGAAGAAACCCGGCCCACCCTCCGCAAGCACGGCCTCCTGACCCGGGACTCCCGGAAGGTCGAGCGGAAGAAGCCCGGCCGGCCCAAGGCCCGCAAGCGGTTCCAGTTCTCCAAGCGTTAATCCTCCACTTTCAGGACTCAGTCCAGTATGGAGCAGCAGCAGAACACAGAGGTTGGCCTCAACGAACTACTGGAGGCCGGGGTTCACTTCGGGCATCAGACCCGGCGGTGGAATCCGAAGATGCGCAAGTACATCTTTACTGCGCGTAACGGGATCCACATTATCGACCTCCGGAAGACGGTGGATCGTCTACGGGCCGCCGAGAGGTTGGCCCGACAGAAGGTGCTGAAGGGAGAGCGCTTGCTCTTCGTCTGCACCAAGCCCCAGCTCCGGGGAATCATCAAGGAGGAGGCCGAGCGCTGCGGAGCCTTCTACGTCACCGAGCGGTGGCTCGGAGGGATGCTCACCAACTTCCAGACGATCCGGCAGCAGATCCGGCGCCTCAAGGAACTGGAGCGGGGTCAGGAGGAGAACGCCTTCGAGTTCTATACGAAGAAGGAGCGGCTCCTCCTGGATCGGGAACGGATGAGGCTGGACAAGTACTTCTCCGGCGTGAAGGACATGTCGCGCGTTCCAGGCGCCATGTTCGTGGTGGACGCCAAGCGGGAGATCATCGCCGTCCGAGAAGCCAACCGTCTCGGGATTCCGGTGATCGCCATCACCGACACCAACGCCGACCCGGACCGCATCGACCACCCGATTCCGGGGAACGATGACGCCATCCGCTCGGTGACCCTCATCACCCGCGCCATCTCCGACGCCGTTCTCTCGGCCCGAAAAGAGGTGCCCAAGGAAGAGCGGCGGCAGGTTGCCGATTCCGAGGCCACCACCTACTCCACCGAGACAGGAGAGAAGTCGGCTGCTGACCAGGATCTGGCTCGCCGGCGGATCCGGCGGCGCCGGAAGCCTCGTCCCGAGGTCATTGCCCAGATCAAGGGTGAGGACAAGGACGGCGAAGACCAGGCGGCCAAAGCCGAAGGGGATGAGGCCGATGCCGGCAAGGGCGATGAATCTTCCGCCGAGAACGTGGATGTCTCCACAGCCGAGAAACCCAAGGCTGAGCCACCGAAGGTAGCGAAGAAGTCGGAGGGCGCCGAAGAGAAGGGCACAGAAGAGACAGCTGAGAAGCCTGAGGAGAAGGTCGACGGCTGAGGTCCATGGGGAACCGTGGTCCCACCGAGGCGGTAGCCAGTGGGGGATGGGGAGTGGACAGGTCCACTCCCCATCCCCCACGCTTCCGCCTCTTTTCATGAACATATGCCAACGACGACGAAAGGGGTGCCGGGCACCATGAGCGTTAGCGCCAAGGACGTAAAGGAACTGAGAGATCGGACCGGGGCCGGGATGCTGGACTGCAAGAAGGCCCTGGAGGAGACGGGCGGGGATCTTGAGGCGGCCGTGGACTACCTCCGGAGCAAAGGGGCAGCCAAGGCGGCGAAACGGGCGGAGAAGGCAGCCAACGAAGGAACCGTGGGCCACTACATTCATCATGGTGGCCGGATCGGGGTCCTGGTGGAGCTGAACTGCGAGACGGACTTCGTGGCCAACACCGACGATTTCCAGGATCTGGCCCGGGATCTGGCCATGCACATCGCGGCTTCCGATCCCCTGGCCGTGGGTGAAGACGACCTTCCTGCCGAGGTGCTGGAGCGGGAGCGCCAGGTGTACCTGGAGCAGGTTCGGGAAGAGGGAAAGCCGGAGCACATCCAGGAAAAGATTGTAGAAGGGAAGATGCGGAAGTTTCTTGAGGAGAACACGCTCCTGAAGCAGCCCTTCGTGAAGGACCCGGATGTCACGGTGGAGGAGCTGGTGACTCGGACCTCAGCCAAGACCGGAGAGAAAATCGAAGTGGCTCGCTTTGCCCGCTTCGCGGTGGGCGAGGGCCAGGACTGACCCGGGGTGGCGGTGGAGAACGAGACCAGGGCGGAACCGACTGAAGGTCTGAAATACGGCAGAGTCCTTCTGAAAATCTCCGGCGAGGCATTGGCCGGCGAGAAGGGGTTCGGGATCGATCCGCCTGTGGTGGACCGGTTGACCGACGAGATCCGGGGCGTGCACCAGATGGGTGTGGCCCTGGGTCTTGTNGTAGGTGGCGGCAACATTGTCCGGGGAACCATCGCCTCTCAACGGGGAATGGACCGGGTCAATGCCGACTACATGGGAATGTTGGCCACGATCATCAATGCCATGGCTCTCCAGGATATGCTGGAGCGAAAGGGCGTGGAGACCCGGGTCATGACGGCCATACGCATGGAGGAGCTGGCGGAGCCCTACATCCGCCGCCGTGCGCTGNGGCACCTGGAGAAGGGACGAGTGGTCCTCTTTGCAGGGGGGACTGGAAATCCCTATTTCTCCACAGATACGGCGGCCGTCCTCCGGGCTATCGAGATGGAATCGGATGTGATCATCAAGGCCACCAAGGTTCCCGGCATCTACACAGCCGACCCGGAAACCAATCCCGATGCCACCTTCATTCCCTCCATCTCCTTCCACGAAGTGGTGAGGCGGGAACTGGGCGTGATGGACGCACCGGCCGTGTCGCTATGCAAGGACAATGGGCTTCCCATCATTGTGCTGAATCTGTCCCAATCAGGGGCGGTAGCGGCAGCGATCCGGGGCGAAGAGGTGGGAACCCTGGTGTCCTGATCCAGGCGGCCAGGGGAGATTGATTCAGTGGGCCACCGGAACGCCCGGCGTGGTTCCTGAACTCGAACATGCGGGAACGGAGAATCGTCCCGCTGCAACCAGGGATAACTCATGTCGACGATCCAAGACGTAACGAAGCGGATGGAAGAGACGATGGAGGCGGTCCGTCGTGAGTTCTCCACCGTCCGGACCGGGAAGGCCACACCGGCTCTCCTGGATACGGTCCGGGTGGACGCCTATGGCTCCAGCATGCCCCTGAATCAGGTGGCCACCGTTTCCACCCCGGAGCCTTCCCTTCTCTTGGTTCAGCCCTTCGACAAGTCGCTTCTTGTTGATGTGGAGAAGGGGATCATGCAGGCGGACCTGGGTCTGAATCCCGCCAACGACGGAAATGTCATCCGGGTCCCTGTGCCGGCGCTGAACGAGGAGCGACGGAAGGAGATGGTCCGTCTCCTGAGCAAGATGGCCGAGGAGGGAAGGGTCTCTATTCGGCACGCTCGCCGGGAGGCAAATGAAGAGATCAAGGAGCTGATGAAGGACGGCGATCTCTCCGACGACGACGGTCGGCGGCAGCTCGATGAGGTTCAGAAGCTGACGGACCGCTACATTCAGAAGATCGACGATCTCATGGAGGCGAAGGAAAAGGAGATCATGACGGTCTGACCCTGCGCCCTTCCTTTCGGGTCCGGAACCCCTGACTCCGGACTCGTTCTGACACTCCTCCTCGTTTCCGGCCAGCTTTCCGGTATGACCACCCAACGGAACGGTTCTCTCCCCCTGGATGGCCCGATCCCCCACCATGTAGCCATCATCATGGACGGGAACGGGCGGTGGGCCTGCGATCGGGATCTTCCGAGGCACGAAGGACACCGGGAAGGGATGAAGGCGGTTCGCCACGCCATCGAGGCGGCCATGGAGATTGGGGTGGAGTACCTGACCCTCTTCGCCTTCTCCACCGAGAACTGGAACCGGCCTGAGGAGGAGATTCTGGCCCTTATGGGGCTCCTGAAGCTCTACGCGGAAAGTGAGCGAGACGAGCTGAAGGAGAAGGAGATCGAAGTTCGGATCCTGGGGGATCTGGCCCCCATGGATCCCGACACCCGGGAAGCGGTGGAAGAGATCCAGGAGGCGACTCGGGGGGGGACGGCAATGCGCCTGAATCTCATGGTCTCCTATTCGGGTCGGGAAGAACTCCTGGGGGCCGTCCGGACGCTTGCTCATCGGGTCCGCCGGGGTGAACTGGATCCTGAGCAGATCGATGGAACGATGTTGGAGGGAGCCCTCCACACCCGGGGCCTACCGGACCCGGATCTCCTCATCCGAACATCCGGTGAGTTCCGGATTTCCAATTTCATGCTTTGGCAGCTGGCCTATACGGAGATCCACATCTCCCCTGTCCTCTGGCCCGACTTCACCCGCAGCGAGTTTTTCGATGCGGTGCGGGACTATCAGAGACGGGAACGAAGGTTTGGCCGGGTCACGGCAGGCTGAGGGGAAGTCAGACGGTGGCGAAGGGAGATCTGGGACGTCGCGTGGCGGTCGCCGGGGTGGGCATTCCCCTGGGCGTGGCCATCCTCTTTGTCGGTGGATGGGTTCTCACCGGGACTCTCATTGTCTTGGCGGTCATCGGCACCCTGGAAGTCTACGGGCTGGCCCTGGAACGGGGATGGCGACCCTTTCGTGTCCTGGGCGTGATCGTGGCCGTCCTTCTCATGGTTCTGGCCACCCACCTGGGGAGCTTCCAGAGCTGGGCGCCCTGGGCCCTGGGACTCCTGATGGTCCTGGCTCTCGGGGGCCTGGCCGGGGCCGTCTTCCGAAGAGGGCCGGGTGGCGATCCCCTCCTGGCCGTTGGAACCACCCTTCTGGGGGTTGCCTACGCCGCCCTTCCCCTGGCCTTTGCCGTATTCCTCCGGGATCTCCCTGGCATGGGCCAGGATGGGCCCGGGTGGGCCGGCGCCTACCTGGTCATGTTTCCCCTGGTGGTGACGTGGCTGGGCGACACCTGCGCCTATTTTACCGGGAAGCACCTGGGGAAGCGGAAGCTCCTCCCCTCGGTGAGCCCCAAGAAGACGGTGGCCGGGGGCGTCGGAGGACTTGTCGGCGCGACGATGGGTGCTGTGGCCTTCGCAGCCCTCTTCCTGGGCGGGAGCGCTCCTGCGACCCTCCCTCTCCTGGGAGCAGCCCTCCTGGGATTGATCATCGGAGCTGTCGCCCAGGTCGGGGACCTGGCGGAGTCGGTTCTCAAGCGGGAGGCAGGAGTGAAGGATTCAGGGAACATCCTCCCGGGACATGGAGGGGTTCTGGATCGCTTCGATGCCATCTACTTCACCCTCCCCCTCACCTACGCAGCCCTCCCGTTCCTCCTCCAATGATGGGGTGTCTCTGGTGACTGCCAAGGTGAAGCAAGACGTGATCAGGATCGTGATTCTGGGGTCCACCGGATCCATCGGGGTGAGCACCCTGAATGTGGTGGCTCGCCACCCTGGGCGTTTTCAGGTGGTGGGACTGGCAGCCAACCGGTCCGTCGAGCTTCTGGAGGAGCAAGCGGAGAACCATGACCCCAGCCAGGTCGTGGTGGCGGATGAAGAGGCCTTTGGGGACTGTCAGGACAATGGCACCCACTGGTCCGGCGGACGTCAGGCCCTCCTGGAGCTGGCCGAGCTCCCCGAAGCCGACGTGGTGGTGAACGCATTGGTGGGATTTGCCGGGCTGGAGCCTTCCATCCGTGCTCTTCGGGCAGGGAAGCGACTTGCGCTGGCCAACAAGGAGTCGCTGGTGACCGGGGGCGAGCTCCTGTTGGAGGCCATGGAGGAGGGGGATGGTGAGCTGGTTCCGGTGGACTCGGAGCACTCGGCGATCCTTCAGTGCCTGGAGGGAGCATCAGCGGGAGAGGTGGAGCGCCTGGTCCTTACCGCGTCGGGAGGGCCCTTCCGAGGTTGGGACGCCACTCGTCTGAACGAGGTGGGACCCGGCGACGCCCTTCAGCATCCAACCTGGGACATGGGCGCCAAGATTTCCATCGACTCGGCCACTCTGGCCAACAAGGCGTTGGAGGTCATGGAGGCCCATGTCCTGTACGGGATTGCCTATGACCGGATCGAGGCGGTGGTTCATCCCCAATCCATCATCCACTCCTTCGTCGAGTTCGTAGATGGATCCGTTCTGGCTCAGTTGGGGTTCCCTACCATGGAACTCCCGATTCTCTACGCCCTCACGTATCCACACCGGGTCGATGACGCCGTGTTGCGGACCTTCGATCCAGTGACGACGTCCCCCCTCACCTTCGAGGAGGTGGATCACGCTGCTTTTCCCCTCTACGGGATCGGTGTGGCGGCGGGACGGCGAGGAGGAACAGCCCCCACTGTCTACAATGCCGCAAATGAGGTGGCCGTGAGCGCCTTCCTGGAGGAGGAGCTTTCTTTTCCGGGGATGGCTTCGGTGGTGGAGGGGGTCCTGGAACGGGCTCAGGTGGTCCCGGCTCGGGAGCTGGGAGTGATTCTGGAAGCGGACGGATGGGCGCGCCGGACCGCTGCGGAACTGATCAAGACGCGTCGAACCATTACGGCTGGAAAAGACGGATGACCATTATTGCCACCCTCATCGTCCTGGGCGTGCTCATCTTCGTGCACGAGTTGGGACACTTCCTTGCTGCCCGTTCCGTGGGTGTCAGGGTGGAGCGCTTCTCCATCGGATTGGGTCCCCGGGTCTGGGGCTTCCAGCGGGGAGAAACGGAGTACGTCCTGAGCGCCATCCCCCTGGGTGGATATGTGAAGATGGGAGGGATGGACGACGAAGTCATGGAGCGGATCGAGGGCGGCGCCGTCGAGGAGGATGGGGAAGGGGGAGAGTCGGATGATGGTAGGGAGCCGGAGGCGGCCACCCCGACTCGGACTCTCCGGACCTCCGACTTCGACGCCAAGCCCGTGTGGGCCCGCGCCTGGGTGATTTCTGCCGGCGTCATCATGAACATGCTGTTCGCCTTCTTCGCCTACACTGCTGTAGCCGCCGGCTGGGGCAGTGCGGAGATGGATACGACGCGGTTGGGAGAGGTCCGCGATGCGGCCCTTCCCGCAGAGGTCATGGAGTTGGCCCGGATTCCCTCGGGAGCCCACCTGGCTCAGATTGGCGATCGTCCGGTGGAGCACTGGGGGCACGTCCGGGACGCCATCCTGGAAGCACCGGCCGGGGCTCTGACGATCCGCTATCTGGAACCGGATGGCCAGGTGACGGTGACCATGCCGGAAGGAGATCGGTCCCGGATCGCAGGCGCCCTCCAGGTCTGGGTGGAGCCGGAGTTGGCCTTCGTGGAACCTGGCTCACCGGCCTATCGAGCCGGCCTTCGAAGTGGCGACTACATCGTCTCCATCGATGGGAACGAGGTGACCCTCTGGAGCCAGGTCACCGCTCTGATCCAGGATCGTCCCGAGCAGGACACCGAGATCACGGTCCTTCGGGACGGGAGCGAGCTCACCCGGACGGTGGTTCCCAACGCTGTAGAGGGGCAGACGGCCACGGGCGAAGTCCGAACCGTGGGACAGATCGGAGTCACGGCCTCTACCCCTCCGCCCACCTATACTCCCGTGGCTCCCGTGGAAGCCGTGGTGGTGGGGTGGGATGAGACGGCATATGTGACTGGCTTCATCCTCCGCTTCCTCGGAGAACTGGTGACAGGCCAGGTATCGGCCAGAAACCTGGGGAGCATCGTCACCATCGGCGAGGCGTCGGGTCAGGCCGCAGCCGAGGGCCTTCCCGTCTTTCTCAGCTTCATGGCCCTGTTCTCCATCAACCTGGCCATCCTCAACCTCCTGCCCATCCCCATCCTGGATGGCGGACACCTGGTCTTCCTGGGAATCGAGGCGGTTCGGGGACGGCCGGTTTCGGTGGAGCAGCGAATGCGGTGGAGTCAGGTGGGGTTTGTCATCCTGCTGGGGATCATGGCCCTGGCTCTGGGGAACGACTTCCTGCGTCTGTTTGGCCTCTGACGGGGAGCGCCGGGCCGTGTCCNGTGTCGGTTTTGGCAATCCGAGGCCGGGCTGGAGGAGCTGAGGTCGCAGGCTGGAGGCGTACCCCGTCCCGGGAGGGCCGTGGGTCGGTAGGTTGCCGACTCAGAGAAGGGTGAGCTGGGCCGGTCCCATCTCTTCACGGAGGCGGGCGATCTCCAGGAGGGGGGTGGGTTCATCCTGAGCGGCGGCCTGCAACCATCCGGACCAGCCCGTGTTGGCCAGGGTCTTTCCCATCACCTCCATCGCCAGCTCCGGGCGATTGCACTCCACTGAAAGATGGGCCAGGAGGATTCCGGCCAACCGAGGATGGACCAGCTCCCGGGCGAACTCGGCTGCGGCGTGGTTTGACAGGTGACCATGGGAGGAAGCGATCCGAGCTTGGACCGAGGGAGGGTAGGGCCCGGTCCGGAGGAGCGTTTCATCGTGGTTGGACTCCAGGATCAGGAAATCACAACCTGCCAGGGAATGCCGAATCGCCGTCGTGGGTCGACCCAGGTCAGTGGCCACTCCCACCCGCGTCCCACACTCTTTCCCCTCTACGGTGACGGCCACCGGATCGGCGGCGTCATGAACCGTGAGGAAGGGGTGGACCCTGAGGTCGCCGACAGCAAATGGCTGGGCTGCCTCGTAGGCTCGAAGATCCTCCTCACCACGGAAGCGGTCCCGACAGGCTTCCCGGGTGGCGGCGGTCAGATAGACCGGGGTGCCGTAGCGTCGGGCAAAGATGCCGGCGCCATGGACATGGTCACTGTGTTCGTGGGTCAGGACCACAGCGTCGATACTCTCCGGTTCCACGCCCAGTGCCCTCATCCGGAGGGCCAACTGTCGACCGCTGAATCCGGCGTCGACCAGGATCCGGGTGTTGTCAGTGGCCACCAGCGTGGAGTTCCCCCGGCTCCCACTGCCCAACATGGCCACCTTCATGGGTGCCTCTCCCTCCCGGCGGCCCTGGTTGATTCCTGATTCACCGGTTGGTCCCCAGGGACTTCGGACCTGGGTCCTCTTCTGTTTCAGGGGGTCCGCCGTGGAGAGTCTCCTGCTCGTGGGCGTCCACGCTGTGGGTTTCTCCCCAGAGGCGTTCCAGGAGGTGGGTCATACCGGCCGACAGCTCCAGGTTCCTTCGGCTCATGGCTCGACGGGTAGTGGTCAGGAAGGGCTCCAGCCGGGTGGCGATGAGATCCTGGCCCTTTCCCCACGAGAAGGGAGGGACCCAGCGGGGGGGAAGCTCCCCGGCGAAAAGCGTCGAGCCGGCCCCCACCACCGTTCCCGTATTCAAGAGGGTCCCGATCCCCGTTCTCACGTGGTCGCCCAGGAAGACACCGACCTTGAGAAGNCCCGTATCGATCTCACCNTCCCTCGGAGATCTCATGCGGACCGTGCCGTAGGTGTTCTTCAGATCCGAGTTGGTCGTCATGGCACCCAGGTTCACCCACCGTCCCAGGATGGAGTGGCCCAGGAATCCATGGTGGGCCTTGTTGCAGTAGCCAAGGATGACGGAATGGTCGATCTCTCCGTGGAGCTTGCAGACCGGGCCGCAGGAGAGGGCCGAGATCTGGCCGCCCAGGAGAGTGGAGCCGGGGCCGATGAAGGCCGGGCCCCGGAGGTGGGTCCGGGGCTCGACCTGGACCTGCCGGGCCAAATGGATGGGCCCATTTCGGGTATCGAGGATCGTCCCGGGGGCGACCTCGACTTCGGGCTCGGCGCTCACCGGGTGACCGCCCATGCGAGACACGCCGGAGATGGGAGGAAGGGGAGAGACCCCGGGACCTCGGCCGTCGGGAAAGAGGATGCCCAGGTCCTTGGCCACCTGGTCCGGATTATCGGTCATGAGGGTCCAGGGTCGCTCTAGGAGTCGTCCCGGGACGTTGAGGGGGTCTCCGCTTATCCCATGGAGGATGGCGTGAGCTTCCCCTGGGCGCTCCCTCAATGCCTGGAGGACGGTTGCCTCTTCAGCTGGAACGAACCAGCCCACGGTCTGGGCACCGGCCACCAGCCGGAGAGGGGTGTTCCCAAGGGGAAGTTGGAGGGACGATCCTTCACCCGGAGGGGGAAGCGGAGGGACGTATCGGCTCCGGAAGATCAGGAGACCGTGGGTTCCGGCCCTTCCACCCGGGGGAACGTCGGTTGTCTCACGGGATGGATGGACGGCTGGCGCTTCTTGCCCGTCGTCGAACCCCTCCAACTGAGGAGCTCCCAGGTAGCCGGCGCAGAGGAGGCCAGTAGCCCGTTCCACCCGCTGCCGAAGGAGAAGGGCGCCGAAGAGGAGCTCCCCAACGGGGCGCGTCTGGGAGAAGGGTGCCCACCCGTGGGGAGCTTTGTCCTCCAGGAGGAAGAGGTCAGCGCCGCTCATCCGCCCCCCTTCTCCGGGTCCCGGAGACTCTCCGGGAGTCGACCCAGGAGATCCTTCAGCTCTCCTGCCCGATCCCGGCGCGTGACGAGGGTGATCCCACCAGATCGGGCGACCACCAGGTCATGGACTCCGAAGAGGACGACGGGGCCGTCCTCAGCCCAGACCACATTTCCCTCCCCGTCCACGACCTGGCCTTCTCCCTCCACCACGTTGCCGGAGTCGTCCGGGGACCCGGTCCGGACCAGAGCATCCCAGCTCCCTACATCGTCCCACTCGAAGGTGGCCTCCACGGTACCGACCCGACCGCTCCGCTCCAGGATTGCTTCGTCCACTGAGACATGAGGTGCCTGCGCGAAGAACCCGTCCACGTCTCCCTGATCCAGGAGGGGGAAGTGCCGGGCGATCTCCGGAGCGTGAAGTCTCACCTCCTCCAGAAAGCGGGCGGTAGACCAGATGAAGATCCCACTGTTCCAGAGGTATCCCTGGGAAAGGTATCGACGGGCGGCGGCCTCATCGGGCTTTTCTATGAAGGCTCCCAGCTTCCACGCCCGGAACGAGGGGTCGCCCGTCTCCAGGGCGGGGCCGGGGCGAAGGTAACCGTACCCGGTCTCGGGCCGATTCGGGGGCACGGCCACGGTCAGGAGGAGGTCTTCTCTGGCAGCCAGTTCCGCGGCCCGAGGAAGGAGCTGAAGGAAAGCCCCTCGGGGCTCGATGGCATGGTCCGAGTGAAGGGAGATCATGACCGCGTCCGGATCCTGAGCGTGAAGCCGGTGGGCCGCCCAGGCCAGGACGGGTCCGGTACCCCGAGCGCGAGGCTCGACCCAGAAAAGCTCCTCGTCAGGTTCCGAGAGGACCTGCCTGAATGGAAGGACCAAGTGCCGGCCAGCCAGAATCCTGAGCCGGGATCGGGGTACCAGGGAGAGTGCTCGATCCACCGTCTCCTGGATGAGGGGACGGTGGGAAGCCAAGGGAAGAAGCTGTTTGGGCCGCTCAGGTCGGCTGGCCGGCCAGAAGCGAGAGCCGATCCCTCCGGCCAGGACCACGATGGAGAGGTGGGACGGGACGCTGGCTGACAAAAGGACTCCCGGGTCTGAACTCAGCGTCGGGCCAGGAGTTGGTCCACCCGGACGAGGAGTTTCTTGGGGCTGAAGGGCTTGGTCATGAATTCGTCGGCACCCAGGGCGAAGGCCTCTTCCCGATCCACGTCCTGTCCCTTGGCAGTCAGGATGATGACGGGCAGATTCTTCCGGTGGGTCATGGTCCGGATCTCCTGGAGAACCTCCAGTCCGGTCATCCCGGGCATGAGAAGATCCATGACGACCAGGTCCAGAGGCTCCGAACCCTTCAACTTCTCCAGGGCCGCCGGTCCGTCCCCGACCACGGTCAGCTGAAAACCGGCGGCTTCCAGGAGCGTCGTCAGAATTCGGCGGATGTGGGGCTCGTCTTCCGCCACCAGAAGGCGGAGAGATCCGGCAGGCCGCAGGGTCCCTTCCGGCATGGGGATCTCCCGACTGGATCGGTGAGCGTCGTGGCCGGGGAAACACGGGGGGGACCAGATGAAACGATCCCGGTACCCTGACCCCGGACAATGCGCCGGGGAACCTACCCGAGGGAGGGTGTAAAGTCAAGCAATGGGAGGCCTTTCAGGGTTGACACCCGGGATGGCCTTCGGGTAGTCTTCGAGCCGGTTTTCCGGCTCTGCACCGGGTGATCTCTCCGTACTCAACGTGGACCTGGGATGGCAGCGTTTCGCCTGTCCTCCCTGTGGGGCTCCGGGCCCCGGGAGCTGTACTGTGTCAAACCGAATGACCTCAGGTAGCAGCGCGATTCTTCTGGCCATTGCCCTGCTCCTGACGGGATGTGGTGATGACCCCTTCCAGATCAACTGGGAAGAGAATCCCACCGAATCCACCCTCTTCTCTCTGGACCGGCAGGAGCTGAATCGGCCTGCGGCCTTCGATATGCTGCAGCGGAGACGGGTGGTGGTGGAGGATCCCCAATCCCGGGGAGAGTGGGATTTCGCCGTAGATCGTCTGGGGGGCCAGTTGGTTCTCCTTCCCCCAAGGGCGCTGGGCGTCAGTTCCAGGGCCGGAATCGCTCCTGTCCGGGGTGTTTCCTTTGACGATCTTCGGGATGCACCCTCCGATTCGACCCTCTATGTGACACAGGATCCCGTTCCGCTGGAGTATGGCGTCACCTATGCGGTCCGGACCCGGGAACAGTCGGGGCGGTTCGGACAGCGGTGCAGGTACTATGGTAAGCTGGAAGCCGTGGACCTGAACGTGGATGAGGGAGTTCTCATCTTCCGCCACGACACCAGTCCGGAGTGCAACAGCCGGCGACTCTACCCACCGGGGGGCTGAAGCGAATGCTCGATCTGAAGCTGATCCGAAGTGAACCTGAAACCGTTCGCACGGCCCTGGCCAGGAGAGGAGACGATGCAGGGGCCGAGCATCTGGACGAGATCCTGGAGCTGGACGAACTGCGGAGGACTGCTGTTACCGAGGGTGACGAGCTTCGGGCCCGCAGAAACGAGGTGTCCCGGACCATCGGCGAGTTGAAGCGGGAGGGAAAGGACGCTGACGCCCTCATTGCCGAGATGCGGGAGGTGGGTGCTCGGGTCGATGAACTGGAATCCCGAGTCACGGCCAGTGAAGAACGCATCCAGGAACTCCTCCTGAACATCCCCAATATGCCGCTGGCCGAGGTCCAGGCTGGTGGCGAAGACGCAAACGAAGTGCTCCGCACCTGGGGAACTCCGGTTCGGCATGACTTCCAAGCCCGTCCACACTGGGAACTGGGAGAGGAACTGGGACTTCTGGATCTTCCGGCCGGCTCCCGGATTTCGGGCTCCGGATTCCCGGTCCTTCGGGGTGCCGGTGCCCGGCTCCAGCGCATCCTCATCGACTGGATGCTGGAGATCCATACGGATGAACACGGATACGAGGAGCTCCGAGTCCCCTATCTGGTGACCCGGGACGCGCTCACCGGAACAGGTCAGCTGCCCAAATTTGCTGACGACTCTTACGTGACCCAGCAGGATGAGCTCTGGCTCATCCCCACGGCCGAGGTACCGGTGACCAACCTTCACCGGGAACAGCTCCTGGGGCCGGACATCCTTCCTCTCCGGTATACTGCCTACTCCCCCTGCTTTCGGCGGGAGGCGGGGGCGGCCGGCAAGGACACTCGGGGCCTCCTTCGGGTCCATCAGTTCGACAAGGTGGAGCTGGTGCGGTATGAGCGTCCAGAACGGAGTCGGGAGGCGTTGGAGGAACTCACTGGCGAGGCCGAGGTCATCCTGCAGCGCCTGGGACTGGCCTATCGAGTGGTTCGCCTGGCAGGAGAAGACCTGGGCTTCTCGGCGGCCATGACCTATGACCTGGAGGTCTGGGCTCCCGGTGTGGAGCGGTGGCTCGAGGTGTCCAGTTGCAGCACCTTCAACGATTACCAGGCCCGAAGGGCCGGTCTCCGGTTCCGGCCCGGTCCCCAGGAAAAGCCTGAGTTCGTTCACACCCTGAACGGATCAGCGCTGGCGCTTCCGCGACTCCTGGTGGCTCTACTGGAGACGGGTCAGGAGGAAGATGGGTCCATCCGACTTCCCCCGGTTCTGGCGGAGCGGTTCGGTACGGACCGACTCGGCGCCTGAGGCGTCAGAGACATGAACCGGACCAGATGGACCGCGGTCCTGGTCGTGCTCTTCGTGGCTCTCCTGGGGTGGTACCTCCTCTACACCGAGCAGATCGTCAGTGCGTTCCGGGCCGATACGGCCACCATGACCCGCATGTTTGCCGAGGTGCAAGCCGGGCTGGCTGCCCAGGATGCGCGGACTGCTGACGAAGCCTTGGTCAACCTGCAACGGATCATCGTGGAGTCAGGCGTCCCTCTGGTCCTCTCGGGGCCGGGGGACTCGGTGCAGGCAGCGGTGAACCTTCCGTTTGAAGCAGATCTGTCCCGTGCGGAAGACCAGGTACGGGTTCAGGCCTTCGCTCGGCGCTTGGCCCAGCGGAACCCGCCGGTGGGTGAGCCGGGGGGGGCGCTGCTCTACTACGGAGATCCTCCCGAGCTTCGACGCCTTCGTTGGATCCCCTGGCTCCAGGTCAGCGGCCTCCTCATTACCTTCCTCACCGGGATCCTGGTGATCCGATTCCAGCGGCGGGCCGACGAGGATCGTGCCTGGACTGCCATGGCTCGGGAATTGGCCCACCAGTTGGGGACGCCCATCTCTTCGTTGAAGGGATGGTTGGAGGTCCTCCGATTGCCACCAGGGGAGCGGCCAGGTGGGGTAGAGGAAGGGGAGGTCGCCCGGGAGATCGGCGAAGACGTGGACCGGCTGGAGCGGGTGAGTCGACGGTTCGAGCTGATCGGAAGAGAGACGGAGCTGGCTTCTCTGGAAGTGGGTCACGTGGTCCGATCCGTGGAGGGATACCTCCGGACCCGCATTCCCCGGTTGGGACCGGGGATCCACCTGCAGGTCGAATTGGAGCGGGATCTTCCACCCATCCGGGGGAACGACGTTCTCCTGGCTTGGGCTCTGGAGAATGTGGTGAAGAACGCATTGGATGCCCTGGCCGGACGGGGAGGTGGGATCACCCTCAGGGCCTTCCATCAGGAACCGGATTGGGTCACCCTACAAGTTCAGGACACCGGTCCGGGAGTGGCCCCCGAGATCCGAGAAAAGCTCTTCGAGCCAGGCATGACGACCAAGTCTGGAGGGTGGGGTGTCGGTCTGTCCCTCACCAGACGTATCGTGGAACGGATCCATGGAGGCCAGATTGAGCTTCTCTCGAGTGATGAGAGCGGCACGGTCTTCCAGGTCCGACTTCCCCTGGCCGAAGCTCGCAACGAAGGTTCGAATTCCGATTAGTCCGAGCCGCACGTGGCCGCTCCAGGGACGCAGGTCTCCGGTCCCAGCGCTTTCCATCGTCGTTTTTTCCCGTTGAACTCCTTTGACTTCACCATCTGACCTCTTCGCCCCCGCCGACGCCTCCACGTCATCACCATCGCTGAATCCCGAACAACGGGATGCGGTGGAGCACGTGGAAGGTCCCATTCTGGTCTTGGCTGGAGCCGGGTCGGGAAAGACCCGGGTTCTGACGAATCGGGTGTCTCGCCTGATCCGAGAACACGGGGTTCCCCCGGATCGGATCCTGGCGGTCACCTTTACGAACAAGGCCGCCGGAGAGATGCGGGAGCGGATCCGTGCTCACCTGGGCCGGGATCCGGTGGGTGCCTGGATGGGGACCTTCCATTCCCTGGGTGCCCGGCTGCTCCGTCGTCACGCCGAGGCCATGGGGTGGGATTCCACCTTCACCATCTTCGACGCCGAGGAAAGCCTTCGAGAGATCAAGCGGGTCCTGGAGCGGGAGCAGTTGGACCCCAAGCGCTGGAAGCCCAAGGCGGTTCGCTCGGCACTGTCCGACGCCAAGAACCAACTGATTACTCCAGGAGAGTTCGCCGAGCAGCATGGGGAGGGCTTCGACTTCTTCATGCGAAACGTGGCTCGAGTCTTTCCTGCCTACCAGGCGTCCCTGCGGGAGCAGAACGCCTTCGATTTTGACGATCTCCTGGTGAAACCGGTCCAGCTTTTCCAGGAGCACACGGAGATCCTGGCTCGTTATCAGGAGCGCTTCGCCTTCATCCTGGTGGATGAGTACCAGGATACGAACCACGCCCAGTTCCGCTTCCTGGAACTCCTGGCTCAGGGGCACGGGAATCTGATGGTGGTAGGGGATGACGATCAGAGCATCTACGGGTGGCGCGGCGCGGATATCTCCAACATCCTGGATTTCGAGCGGACCTTTCCTGGGGCTCGGACCATTCGGCTCGAGCGGAACTACCGGTCCACCTCCAACATCCTGGCGGCGGCCAACGAGGTCATTCGGAGGAACCTGCACCGGAAGGAGAAGACGCTCCGGACCGACCGGGAAGCCGGGGAGCGCTTGACTCTGGTGCAGGCGGCCGATGAACGGGACGAGGCAGGATGGATCGTGGAGGAGATCGAAACCAGGATCCGGGAGGGCGATGCCCACCGATACAGGGATTTTGCCATCCTGTACCGGACCAATGCCCAGTCTCGGGCCCTGGAGGATGCCTTCCGGCGGAAGGGAGTTCCGTACCAGATCGTGGGGGGGGTGCGCTTCTATGAGCGGCGGGAGATCCAGGACGTTCTGGCATATCTTCGCCTCATCTCCAACCCGCGGGACTCAGCAGCCTTGGAGCGAGTTGTCAACGTGCCCAAGCGAGGGGTAGGCCGAACGAGCCAGGAGCGCCTGCTCAACTGGGCTGCAGAGGAAGGGGTGCCACTCCTGGAGGCCGCCCTGCAGGCCGAAGAGATCCCAGAACTCCACGCAGGAGGGGTGAAGGGCATCCAGCGCTTCGCCGAGCTCATCCAGCGCTTCAGTGCCCGTGCTGCCACGCTTTCGGTGGGGGCCCTCATGGAGGAGTTGATCGAGGAGCTGGACTTCCTCACCCACCTCAGGGACGAGGGGCCGGAAGGGGAGGATCGGGCGGAGAATGTGAAGGAGCTCATCGCCGGCGCCATGGACTTCGACGCCCAGCGTGTGGAGGTCTGGGAGGACGGGCCGCCGGATCATTTCACCGAACTGGACCTCTTCCTCCAGCATGTGGCGCTCATCACCGACGTGGACCGACACGATCCCGATTCGGACGCGGTCACCCTGATGACGCTCCACAATGCCAAGGGCTTGGAGTTTCCAACCGTCTTCATCGCCGGGTTGGAGGAGGGACTGTTTCCCCTGGGCCGTGCCTACGATGAGCCGTCCCAGTTGGAAGAGGAGCGGCGACTCTTCTATGTGGGCATCACCCGTGCCGAGACCAAGCTCTTCTTCTCCTGGGCCCGAGAACGACGGCGGGCCGGTGATTTCACCTTCGGGTCCCTCTCGTCTTTCGCCAAGGATCTGCCTGATGATCTTCTGGAGGAGCGCCAGACCCCCCGACTCTCCCGGGAAGGGCGCGCCCTGTCCCGTTCGGACCAGGGGGGAAGCCGGTGGTCCGGGGGGAGGCGACGAACCGAGAGCCGGGAGGCGCAGGAAGAGCGAGAATTCGAGGAGAGCCTCAACCAGGATGCCCCTGCCCTCGCACCGGGGGAGCGGGTTCGGCACGGGACCTTTGGCTCGGGGACAGTGCGGGACGTGACCGGGTTCGGCCGGGACCTCCGGGTGGTGGTGGAATTCGACACGGTGGGCACCAAGAAGTTGTTGGCCCGGTATGCTCGCCTGGAGCGGGATTTCTGAAGGGTCTCTCATCAAATGGAGCAGTCAGAGGATGTCTGTTACGAAGGATGACGTGCGCCGCATTGCCGATCTGGCCCGCCTCAATCTGGATCCAGGGACCACCGATCGGCTGGCGGAGGAGCTGAACGGGATTCTGGCCCATGTGAAGACCCTGGGGGAGGTGGAGCTGCCCACCGAATCCCGGGATGCAGTAGGCGAGCCCGTCCCTGGGGAGGGCTCCGTTTTCCGGGATCCCGACCTCCATCCCGACGGCCTGGAATCAGGGGCTCCAGCCCGAGGGGCGCCGGAGTGGCGAGAGGGTTTCTTCCTGGTTCCGGGGCTTCCGGCGCTGACGGGTGAGGAAGGGAGAGTTTCGTCCGACGATGGAGAGGCTTCCCGGTGATGGAAGATCCAGGTGGAGGACCAGGGAACGAGCAGACAAATGGGGGTGGGTCCGGCCTGAGCCGAGCCCTCGCCCGAGCGCGAGCCGTGGATGAGGGACCCGAGGGTCTCAACTGTTTCCTCAGCCTGAGCCAGGCCCTCGATCCGGGAGGGGAAGAAGGAGGAGGTCCCCTGGCTGGCGTTCCTGTGGCGGTGAAGGACAACATCTGCACCCTGGAACTGCCTACGACCTGCGGCTCCCGATTCCTGGAGGGGTACGAGTCCCCCTTTCAGGCCACGGTGGTTCGGAAGGTTCGGGAGGCCGGCGGGTTCGTGGTCGGCAAGACGAACATGGACGAGTTCGGCATGGGCTCCTCCACTGAGAACTCGGCTTACGGTCCCACCCGGAATCCCAGGGATCCATCCCGTGTTCCCGGCGGAAGTTCGGGGGGCTCGGCTGCAGCGGTGGCTGCCGGGGTCGTCCCATGCGCCCTGGGATCCGATACGGGTGGCTCCGTCCGGCAGCCAGCTGCTTTCTGCGGCGTGGTGGGGGTGAAGCCCACTTACGGTCGGGTGAGCCGATACGGTCTCGTGGCCTTTGCGTCATCGCTGGACCAGATCGGGACCTTCGGAGCCACAGTCGAGGATGCGGCCCGGCTCCTGGAGGTGGCAGCAGGGCATGACCCCAGGGATGCCACCTCGGCCCGACGGAGCGTCCCCTCCTTCGTGGACGCCCTCGATGACGGGGTGAAAGGGAAGGTCATCGGGATCCCCCGGGAATACCTGACGGAAGCCCTGGACCCAGGGGTAGCGACCAGCTTTGCGCAGGCCCGAGAGCGACTGAGGGAAGCCGGAGCCATCCTCCGGGACGTGTCTCTCCCACACACTCGGTACGCCGTCCCCACCTACTACATCCTGGCTCCAGCCGAAGCATCCTCCAATCTGGCCCGCTTCGACGGGATCCGGTACGGGGTCCGGGCTCTCGGGTCCGGGAGCACCCGGGAGGTCTACGAGGCTTCCCGGTCCCAGGGTTTCGGAGCGGAGGTGGTGCGTCGCATCATCCTGGGTACCTTCGCCCTCTCGGCTGGATATCATGACGAGTACTACGAGCGAGCCCAGAAGGTGAGGTCGCTGATTTGCCGGGATTTTCGTCGGATCTGGGCCGAGGGCGTGGATCTTCTCTTCACGCCGACCTCTCCCACTCCGGCCTTTCCTCTGGGCGAGCGTGTCCGGGACCCCCTGGCCATGTATCTCTCCGACATCTTCACGGTGACCGCGAATCTGGCCGGAATTCCCGCCGTATCGGTTCCCATCGATCCCGTCCAAGGACTCCCCTGCGGAGGTCAATTCCTAGCTCCGCCCTGGGAAGAGACCCGGATGCTGGCGGGAGCTGCGGCCCTGGAACGGAGCTACGCTTCTGACGGAGGGTTGAGCCATGGCTGAGGACCAATCCATGGAGGCGGTCATCGGACTGGAGATCCATGTCCAGCTCCAGACCAGGGAGAAACTTTTCTGTGCTGACGTGGTGAACTTCGGCGCCCCCCCCAACACCCACGTGTGCCCGGTCTGCCTGGGACTCCCCGGGGCCCTCCCAGTATTGAATCGGGAGGCGGTAGCGTTGGCCATCCGGACATCCCTGGCCTTTGGGTGCACGGTACACAGGAGGAGCGTATTCGCCCGGAAGAACTACTTCTACCCGGATCTTCCAAAGGGCTATCAGATTTCCCAGTTCGAGGAACCCCTGGCCACGGGGGGCCAGGTTCCGGTCCGTCTTGAAGGGGAGGAAGTCCCCCACCTCGTTCGCATTCGCAGGATCCACATGGAGGAGGATGCAGGAAAGTCCATCCACGATCGTTTCCCTGAAGCGACCGCTGTGGACCTGAACCGGACCGGGACTCCCCTGGTGGAGATGGTATCCGAGCCTGACTTCAGGACTCCTGAGCAGGTTCGAGCCTACCTGGATCAGGTGAAGCGGACCCTGGAGTATCTGGAGGTCTCGGACTGCAATATGGAGGAGGGGTCGTTGAGGGTGGATGCGAACGTGTCCATCCGACCCCAGGGGGTCACTGAACTGGGGACGAAGACGGAATTGAAGAACATGAACTCCTTCTCCAACGTGGAGAAGGCGTTGAGGGTGGAGATCAGTCGGCAGATCCGGTTGGTGGCAGAGGGTGGCCAGGTGGAGCACCAGACTCTTCTGTGGGACGAGCGGGCCGGCGATGTGCGCCCCATGCGGAGCAAGGAGGAGAGTCACGATTATCGGTACTTCCCCGATCCCGATCTTCCGGCCCTGGAACTTTCGGAAGCATGGATCGCTGATCTCCGGGAGGGCCTGCCTGAGCTTCCGGAGGAGCGCCGAAGGCGGTTTGTCTCCGAGTATGGCCTACCCGAATACGACGCAGGAGTCCTGACCGCTCACCGATCCCTGGCCGACTATTTCGAAGAGACGGTGGAGCAGACGGACGATCCGAAGGAATCCTCCAACTGGCTCATGGGTCCGATTCTGGGCCTCATGAAGGAGCGTGATGAGACTGCGGCGGAGCTTCCGGTCCGGCCGAAAGGGCTGGCCTCTCTCATCGAGCTGGTGGATTCGGCCGTGGTAAACCGGAGAGTGGCTCGACAGGTTCTGGAGAAGATGGCTGAATCGGGCCGAGGTGGTGCGGAAGCTCCTTCCGCTATTGTGGAGGAAGCCGGGCTGGCTCAGATCTCAGATGCCGGCCAGCTCCAGAGCTGGGTGGAAGACGCCTTGGCGGCCCATCCGGAGGAAGTAGCCCGTTATCGCGGTGGTGAGCGCCGGCTCCAGGGATTCTTCATGGGTGAAGTGATGAAGCGAAGCCGGGGGAAGGCGGACCCTGGAGAAGTGGCCCGCATCCTGGGTCAGGCCCTGAAGGGGTGAGAGGCGGGCATGGGGTGTGTGTGACTGCTGGGGTGTCTGTGACTGCCTCAAGCCCGAGTCAGCCCTGAGTCAGCTCGTCCCGGGAGCGTCCTGAGGGTCGTCTTCGACCCCTTCAGCTTCGCTCCCTCGAGGTAGGTGAATCCGGAGACCGGGAATCCGGATCTCCTTCGCCCGGGGTAGATAGATAAGGGGGTCGCCAGGCAGGGGGAAATACTCGTCGGCAAAGGTTTGCAGGGCCTCTCGATCTTCCTTCCCCCGAGTCTGAGCCAGGGCTTCCCGACGGAGTCGCTTGGCCCGTTTCAGATTCAGCTCGCCGATGGGGTCCATGGCGCGAGCGCGAGCGGAGTGTCCCTGTCCGAGCCGCTCCATGACGTAGTCGAAGGCGAGGCGGATGTATTGATCCCGCAGGGCTTCTGGCAGATCGAATCGGGATCGCCGGAGGATCTCGTCGAAGACCTGCTTCCACCGGACGTCGTCCTGGATCGCCATCATCCCGCGGAAGATCCTGCGGTTGGTCTGGAAGGAAAAAAGCGTTCGAGAGAGGACTCTGTCGAAGAGCTCATCGGCCTCGGCGTGATCGTGGCGCAGGACGATCCTCCTGGCCTTCTTGACGAAGCGATCCCCCAGTTGCACATCCATCCGGTGTTCCCAGTAGGTGTGCCCGACGGCCTGGGTAGTGGAGGTGAGGAGGAGCCGCCTGGGAACGTAGATGTTGTGGGCGATGGTGTCGGCGGCCAAGTGGGAGAGATATCCCAGTGCCA
>SL_3KL_010_SEDDRAFT_10000028_pt1 | contig 78824 bp, 68 predicted proteins | sample SodLakKL_010_SED_2_FD_10381 | JGI IMG/M metagenome (IMG submission 10381)
GGAGAGGGGCTTACACGTGCAAAGATCTAATTCGAGAATGATATCACAGCTACAGCCACAGACCAGAACAAAGCCACAAATCCATTCCCTCTCCTCGAGGAGAGGGCCGGGGTGAGGTGAAGAAGAAAGGCAACCTGCCACAAACCTAAAATGCCCCGGCAAACTTAAGCGGAGAGGGAGGGATTCGAACCCTCGGTACCGCTTTCACGGTACACTCGCTTTCCAGGCGAGCCCATTCGACCACTCTGGCACCTCTCCAAAAAAAACAATCGCCATGTATTTGGTTTACCGGCGATCAAAGCGATCGCAAAGATAGAACTTTGCTCATCCTTATTCAATCAGATTCGGGAGTTTGAACCGATTTGTAATTCACTCACTACCCACTATACATCAATAGTTGAATCTCTGTCGCGTGAACGCTTTCACAATCTCGCCATCCTGTCGTGCAGGCCTGAAGCGCCACTGCATAGCAGCTTTCAGAACGGCATCCATCAACCCGTATTGAACAAACGGCAGTTGTTCGTATGTGCCATCCTCATTGTATAGACGAATTTCCCTGATGCTCACCTCCTCTACCTCACCATTGGTGTCCACAAGAAAATTTACGATCATCTCAAGCCGGCCCTTGTATTCTGATGGCACTGCCTCCGGTGCAATAGCCTCGACAATTCTGACAACCGTTGGCGGTATCTGAGGATTGCTTACGATCCGTTCTTCCTCACCGGTATGTCCGGTGCCAAAACCCGGATCAAGATCGGGAAGGTCGGGTATATTGAGATCCATGTCGATCACGATTTCTTCTTCAATGATTTCGTCATCCGGAACCGGATTTGGCATCATTGGACGGGGCGGCGGCGGCGGTGATGTCTCTTGTCGCGTAATTTCAATGTCGTCCAGAAAAACCTGCTCCTGTTCCGGTATTTCGAAATCAAGCTGCGGAATATATTCTATGTTAGGCCAAAAATGGATCAATATCAGTACAATTACCTGCACCACGATGATCGACATCAGAAATCTGTGCCTGTAACTCTGTTCTGTTATCCGGTTATATTTCTTGTTTGAAGACAATGAGATTCGGTTCGTAAGCGCAAATGAGAATGATCAGCCGCAATTGCCGGTGGGCGAAGCCGGTAAGACTGTTTAATTTTTACGTAATAGTAACGCTTTAAACTGCGATTATGATTCACAGAATTATAAAAATAGCGTATTATTGAATTTCCTGAAAAGCCTTCCTGATAAATCCATCGTTTCGTTCCAGGGCATCGGCAGCCTCTTCTTTTGTAAGACCCGTTAACGCCATCAGCAATGCTGTTTTCACGTGATGGTCTGCCTTCTCAAGATATTCGGATGCCTCTTCGTATGTAAGGCCGGCAAGCATCATCACGATTCGCTTGGCACGCTCCTCAAGTTTTTTGTTGGTGAGCTGCAGATCCACCATCACATTTTGATACACCTTGCCAAGGCGAATCATGGCACCCGTGGTGAGCATGTTGAGCACCATTTTTTGAGCTGTGGCGCTTTTCATGCGCGTACTCCCCATAATCACTTCTGGGCCTACCGGGATATCAATCATATGGTCGGCAGAGATTTCTACCTGTTCTTTAGAGACAGTGGTAACAAACACTGTAGCCGCACCGATCTCCCCTGCTTTTTTTACTGCACCGTGCACGTAAGGCGTGCGGCCGCTTGCGGCAAGCCCAACCACGATATCGTTTTTCGTAACACCTGACTCAACAACGGCCTGATCTCCAAACTCTTCCTTGTCTTCTGCCCCTTCCTGGGCAACAAACATCGCCTCTTTGCCTCCTGCAATAAATCCCTGAACGGTTTCGGGGCGGGTTCCAAACGTAGGAGGGCATTCAGCGGCGTCAAGAACGCCGAGCCTGCCGCTTGTACCTGCACCATAATAGAGAAGCCTCCCTCCCAACTTCAGCCTGTCAACGATCGTATCGATGGCGGCGGCGATTTCATCAAGCCGGGATTCAACCGCATGAGCCACCTGCTTGTCTTCATCGTTGATGATCTGCACAATGGTGCGGGAATTGGCAAGATCAATCTCACTGCTTGAGGGATTACGTTGTTCTGTTAGCAGCTTTTCTAACTGCTGAAATAATTTTTTACCGGTGTTCACTGCTGTTTAGCGTCTGTTTGCCCACCAGAGTGTTTCCCGGGTTTTTGACACCTGTTCGGAATCACTGCTGTTTGTGGGTGTTTGTGCTGAATTTTTCAGCAGTGAAGATACAACAGAAAATAGTTCCAATTCTTCTTTACCTAGATCCTCAGATATTGTGAAGTGATCTTGTACAAAATGTGTATCAAATTTACCGCTACTGAAAGCAGGATGCTTTAGCGTAAACTCACAAAACGGTATGGTGGTTCTTACACCAGATATTTGATATTCGGAGAGAGCTCTAAGCATGCGGTTTATTGCCTGTTCCCTGTTTTCAGCATGGGCACAAAGTTTGGAGATCATCGGGTCGTAATTAATGGTGACTTCCTGTCCTTCCTCCACGCCGGCATCAACCCGGATACCGTTTCCGGCCGGAATCCTGTGTCTTGTTAGTAATCCGGTGGAGGGTAAAAAGTTGTTTGCAGGGTCTTCAGCGTAAATTCGGCACTCGATGGCATGGCCATTCATTTCCAGGTCTTCCTGAGTAAACGGCAACACCTTGCCTTCAGCTATTTCTAATTGAAGTGACACAAGATCAAGTCCCGTAATGAGTTCTGTAACCGGGTGCTCGACCTGAAGCCTGGTGTTCATTTCAAGAAAATAGTAGTTCAAATACTTGTCGATCAGAAATTCGACGGTACCCGCGCCTATATAGCTGCAAGCGCGCGCGGCTTCAACGGCAGCCTGCCCCATTTTCTCGCGCAGTTCGGGAGTGAGAACACTGGATGGCGCCTCCTCAATTACCTTTTGATGTCGTCTCTGGATGGAGCATTCCCTCTCAAAGAGATGAACTACATTTCCGTGCGTATCAGCGAGAATCTGAAACTCTATGTGACGCGGTTCTTCAAGATATTTTTCGATATACACGCGATCGTCGCCAAAAGCATTTTTTGCTTCCGATTTGGCAGCTTTTACACTTTTCTCAAACTCTTCTTTTTTATAAACAATCCTCATTCCCTTACCGCCTCCTCCGGCAGCCGCCTTAATCAGTACCGGATAGCCAATTTCCTCGGCAATACTTTTGGCTCTTTCAACATCCTGCATCGCTGATTGTGTTCCTGGCGGATATGGAACACCGGCCTTGGCCATCAGTTCGCGTGCACGTGTTTTGTCGCCCATCAACTCGATTGCATGAGGGTCGGGGCCTATGAAATTGATTTCGTTTTCAAGACACAGTTTTGCGAACGAAGAATTTTCACTCAAAAAGCCATACCCGGGATGAATGGCATCGGCTCCGGTTTTTTTGGCTGCATCAATAATTTTTTCACCCACCAGATAACTATCTGATGATGCAGCCTCCCCGATAAAAACAGATTCATCAGCTGCAAGTACATGGGGCGACGCAGCGTCGGGGCGGGAATACACAGCCACCGTTGCTATGTTTTTTTCCTTGCAGCTTTGAATTACACGCAGAGCGATTTCGCCTCTGTTGGCAATCAGTACCTTGTTAATTTTTCGCATTAATTAAAAGAATCAGATCAGATTATCTTTGAGCATTTCCGGGAAAAGTCTCCATGGATTTTGCGCGTCTTGCTCCCAAACGAAATGATTGTGATTGATGAACTTCATCCAAAGCGTATCACTCATTCTCCGGGTAGCTTCTCTGTTTGGATCATTAAGATAGCTGATTAATCTGATATCTACGGCAGAAATCGCGTTAAGGATGCTATCCTCATTCAAATTGGGCATAAATTCGATTGGATTGATGAAGTAGCTGCTCTCATCCTTGAATCCGTTGAGGTGGACATTTATATCGTAATATCCTGACATGGCTATTACCTTATGAACGAGAGACGGTTGTTTCAGAGCCAGTTTAAGAGAATGATAAGCCCCCATCTGAACACCCGATAAAATCAGAAATGGACTGGGATTGCGCTCAGAGATAAATGGCAAAACCTCGTCGAGTATATACATTTCGTACTGGTTTTCCCGCATAACCTTCACGGGCGCATCGGCCTCCGTATTTAAAAAACTTTCATCAGCTACATTGTCGACGCAAAAGAATTGATTATAGCCTTTTTCTATCTGTTCCTGTACAATGTCGATTCCACCCTGTTCATCCCATTCAAGATGTCCTCCGTGGCCGCTGGGAAATAGAAGTACCGGGGCACCTTCTTTTCCGAAAATCATTATCTCCATATCCCTGCCCAAACTCGGACTCTTCCACTTTTGGTATTCTCTATCCATACCCATGTATAATTATTTACAGTTCCCGATCAGTTTAATATCAAGATAGTGGAAAAAAAACACTTGTGTAAGCGCTTTTCAATTCAAATTAGATGGAATTTGTAATCAGCTGTTACGCAGGCTCATCATAACCCGCGGCACCATCGATAATTTTTCTGTGGAGTTGAGAAAAGCTCTATTTGAGAAAACATCGTAGCTGTTTTCTTCTATCTTATTTAAAATTCTGCTGTAATTTTCTCGGGCAAGACAAACCGGAAGCCTGCTGTCACGGCTCAGCATACTAATACCCAGATCAGCGCTTTCGTAATACTCTCTTGCACGCTTGATCTGAAACTGCATAAACATGGTAAAGTTGTCCGATACATTTCTGTCGAACAGATCCGCCTCCGAAATGTTGAATAAGTCTAAATCTTCCCTGGGGAGGTAAATTCTATCCCTCTCAAGGTCTTCCCCTACGTCTCTCAGGATATTTGTAAGCTGCATGGCAATGCCTAAATCAACGGCATGCTTAATGGCGGCATTCTTCGAGTATCCGAAAACTTCAGTGGTCATAAGCCCGACCACGGATGCAACTTTGTAGGAATAGTCGTAAAGTTCATCAAAATTATCGTACCTCGATTTAACGAGGTCCATCTTCACGCCCTCCATGAGAAGCAGCGGTAAATCAATGGATATGTCAAAGCGGTTGAGAGTGTCGGCGAAGGCGGTTAGGATCGGATCATGCTGTTCAATTCCCTTGTACGTGTTTACAAGCTTAGCTTTAAAAACGTCAAGTTTTTCTATGATCTCAAGATGGCTGATTTTTTTCTGAAACATCAGATCCTCGCCTTCATCTACAAGATCATCGAGATAGCGGCAGAGTCCGTATATCGCGAAGATACTGCGCTGCTTGTGATTAGGAAGGAACCGGGTGGCCATGTAAAACGTCTTGGCATGATGTTTTGTGATGGCTCTGCAGTGAGCATAAGCCTTCATCAGCTTTTCATCATCAATCTCGGTTATGACAGATTTGTGAAAACTCGTCCGTTCATAGATTGGGCGAATCATCGTAATGGGTAGCTTTAACAGATTTGTCATAAAGAACTTAGTGTTTATTCATAATAAGCAATGTACTCTTAGTCTCAAATAGTTCCCGGCTAATAAAATTTTTAAGCAGACACAAATTTTATGCTGCTATTTTAAGTTAAACGCAATTAAGAGTATTTTCAGAACAATGTAGCTGCTTCTCGACATAACCTAACCTATACTTTCTGATGAAATCCAGACAAAAGAAAATCACTATCTATCAGGTAGCACAGCGGGCAGGCGTGGCAATTTCGACAGTTTCAAGAGTGCTGAACAACTCACCAAATGTATCGAAAAAAACCAAAGATAAAGTTAATGAAGCTATAAACGAGCTCAACTTCCGTCCGCAGGTAAGTGCGAGAAAGCTCGCCAGCCGTGAGCCACAAATGCTTGCCATTGCGGTTCCATCATTTACAACACCGTACTATAACGAAGTTCTGAAGGGCGTAAAAGACGAAATCCGTGAAATGGATTTGGACATTGTGATTTACAATACCGGATCAAAAAATCCCAAAGAGGGTATTGAAAACTTTTTCAATCGTGGGACGGCAGACACGATTATTACGATCAGTATCGACATTGACGAAAATGTGCATAGAGAGCTTCAGGCTTCAGAAGTTCCCATTGTACTTATTGGCAGTTCCCACCCGTCGTATAATTACTTTGAGCTGAATAACCGAAAAGGCGGTTTCCTCGCAGGGGAACACCTCATCAAACAGGGTTATCAAAAGCTAGGTATAATTATGCCTGCCCTTGACACAAAATCATCGGCACTTCGCAAACAAGGATTCACGGATGCAATGAAAGAGTTTAAAATGCCCGTTGATGAAAAATACTTTTTGACAGGAGATAGTACCAAGCACGCCGGTTTTACGGAAGAAGCTGGTTTTGAAGCGATCTACAAGTACGACAAGATGGATGATTTTCCAGACGCCATCTTCTGTACCAACGATACCCAGGCTATTGGGGCTATTCATGCACTGTCGAAGCTGGGAATGCGCGTACCCGAAGATATCGGCGTGATGGGATACGATAACATCAAGTTCACAAAATATCTCGACTTAACGACCATAGACCAGAAAATGTACTCGGTTGGCGTAATGGCTACCAAACGACTTGCCGAAATAATTCGGCACCACACAGATGAAAAAGTGCAAACCACCATTGATCCAATCCTGATTGTTCGCAATTCAACCAATAATCCGAAGAAGTAAAGTTAATGCTGAATCAACAGGATGCGCTGGCATCATGCATTACCCGTACAAGTGCTGCAACTGCCGGTGAACCTTACAGTGGTAAAGTTCGTGACGTCTATATTCTGAATGATGATACGCTTGGTATCGTGGTGACCGACAGAATTTCTGCTTTTGACCATATCATGAAGCAGGCAATACCCTTTAAAGGGCAAATTCTGAACCGGCTCTCGCAATTCTCTTTCAATAAAGTTTCAGACATCATTCCCAATCACATTGTCGAAGTGCCCCACCCCAACATCACCATAGCCAAACGGTGTAAACCCATTCCCATTGAAGTTGTGATGCGAGGATACCTTACCGGTCACGCATGGCGAACCTACAAGTCGGGGAAAAAAGAGCTTTGCGGTGTACCCCTGCCCTCTGGGATGAAAGAACATGAAAAATTTCCGGAACCTATATTAACTCCCGCGACCAAAGCGGAAGAGGGCCACGACGAGGATATTTCTGAAAAGGAAATACTACACTCAGGAATCGTTTCACCTGACCTATGGAGCCGAATCCGCGATAGAGCCTTTCAACTCTTTAATCGAGGAACGGAAGTGGCGGCTAAGCAGGGTCTTATTTTGGTAGACACCAAGTACGAGTTTGGTTTGTATCAGGATGAGTTAACCCTGATCGACGAAGTGCACACATCCGATTCATCGCGATACTTTTATTCTGAAGGATACAAGTCGCGACAAGATTCAGGAGAACCCCAAAGACAGCTTTCAAAAGAATTTCTACGGGAATGGCTAATGGAGCAGGGATTCAGAGGATTGGAGGGGCAATCGCTTCCCGATCTGCCCGATTCGTTCCGCTGGAGTATCTATCAGAGATATGCCGAGCTCTTTACCACTCTTACAGGTACGCAGTTCAAACCTGAACCCGTAACCGATATCAACTCCGATCTGGATGCAGTTTTTGGAAAGTACATGAGGTAGTGCAGGGCGAGCAGTCCAGTCACATCCGGCTGATGAGAAAAGAGGTCTATAGTGGTATAAAACGAATCTGCATCACAAGCACGATGATATGTGAGTCCTGGCTTCCGGATGCAGCAGCATAATTTAGATGAGCACGAGCAATTTCTCTGTCGTCATGAAACAGAAAGCGTGACACTCCGAACGTAACTTGGTTTCTTGTGAATGAGTCCATTCCAACAAATTCACCGGCCTGAGCGGGACTTTGGTGGATTCTGTCGAAACGGCCAAGAACACGCCATTCATCCGAAAATCGATAGACGATTTCACCGTAAAATCCATCAAGGCTGTAGCGGCCATTCGGTCCTGTAAGAATCCCCCGGTTTTGATCCCTTACGTGAGCAGTCATGTACTCGAACTGAGTTTGAAGGCGATTGTGGCCGATGCCGGCAGTTGAGAGCCTTAAAGACCCTGATGTACGGTTAATATCAAATGGGTCCGTGCCCCGCTCAACCAAATCCCTCTGTTGATTCGTAGAAAAATGCCCTCCAACCGTAATACCCGGAAGAATTTCAAGGTCAGCCCTTCCGCCATAAAGTCCGCTGCCCGCTCTTCGCTGGGTTATGTTCGTACCTGCCTGTGTAAACCTTCCCGAACCGTTGCTTGCATGAATGCCGTACCAAAGTGAGCGATGCCTTCCATACACCATCACGCCAATATCGCGGAATGCATCAAAGCCCATCACGCTTGCCAGTGCAGTTGAAACACCGGGCCGGTCCCAGAAAATTAGCCTCGAAGAGACTAGCCGAGCGGTGTCATAAGATTGTCCGGGCATGATAAACTGTCCCATTCTGATGTTGAAAGCGATGTGCAAGTGGGCATCGGCGTGAAAATCGAGTAGTACGTTGCCCCCGCCGGCAAAATCGGTCCATATGGTTGCACTATACCGGTCGCCGATTTCACCCCGGGCAGTTATTCGGGCACGTCGAAGCCGAAAGCCGTTTGTGCGTATCGTATCACCGCTGCCCAGCTCTGTCTTTTGATCGGCGATGTACCACGTTTGCATGTATCCGCCAACATCGAGGCTGACTTGCGCCGTTGCGACCGGAGCTATGAGGAAGAAAACAACAAAGGTTATGCTCTTGACGGCCAGCTTCATCTGTGCAGGTATTGTATTTCAGAAATTAGACGGGATTCAACGCCCTAATGATTAATGAAATATAGGTAAGATTCCCTCGGAGTTCTACCATGAGTCATGCGATTCTCAAATATCTTGGAGAGAGGAACTTAAAAGCTGATCTCCCGTAAGCCGCGATTATAAATCACGCTTAACAGCGAGAAAAGCGGTGTGATAATGTACGGTAACCCTTCCTCCGTTCTGTTCGAGCCAATATCTGTTCAGCAGTTTAAGCTGTTTCGTTGTGAGTGATTTGCCCGTCAGGCTGGTTGAACTTCCGTTTTTTTTCATGGCGCGAAAAAAATCGAATACCGAGTCATAGTGTTCGGTTGCCTGGTCTTCATAAAAATCGACCTTGAAAGGCCCCATCGAAAGGTTGATCACCACTTGCTCTACATCCGGAAGCGGATTGGCGGTAAACGGAATGCCAAGCTCAACGCAAAATTTTTTCCACTGTTGAAACGACTCGCTGGCCGGCAGCGACATCAGCATAAATCCGCCCGGTTTCAGGGAATTGCTGATTCTGGAAAGTGTAACTCCGGCATCGCGGAACCAGTGCGCAACAAAGTTGCCGGTTATCAGCGAATAATACTCCTCTGGCCATTGATACGACTCGGCATCAAGTACCGTAAATCTTGTATGATCACGGTTGAAATATTCCTGCCTGCAAATTTCGACCATTGTATCGGATGCATCCGTGATTTCAATTTCCCTGCCGGGGTACATGTCAATAAGGTATCCGGTAAAGAATCCCGTACCGCATCCGATTTCCAGTACCGGTCCTTCCGGAATGGAATATTGCCAGGGCATCAGCGCATTTGCCAGCCTCTCTGCTGTTTTTTTTGCGAGAGATGCGCTTTCAGAATAAGTTTCTGCAGCTTCAGAAAATCGCTTTATAATTTTTGATCTATCGGATTTTACCATGGGCTTTTGAATAAATCAAAGAGGTCAATATCTCGGCACACTTATCAGCGTGCGTTACGGGAAAAGCATGTCCCGCGTTGAGTATTTCAAAATACTGGCTTCTCAATATCAGGTCGTGGTACATGTCCCTCGCCGTATTTTTATGTACAATCAGGTCATCGGATCCGTGCAAAATAGTGATCGACCGGGCATCGTAGATTCTCTGCCTCACATGCGCATCACGATCGATCAGGCCAAGGTCTGCGAGAAGTAGGTCGTGCTGAATGCCTGATGGTGGAAGAAACTGTGGTTTTTGTGGATGAAAAGAGTTGATATAGTGCCTTTTTAAAACCTCATCGGGCGAATCCACAAACTGAGCCTGCATCTCCCTCAACGTTAATTTAGACCTTTTGAATTCGTCTTCGTTACCGGGGTGGAAATTCATAAAGCCGGACATAATCACAACATGATCGGCCTTCTTGAAAAGCTGATCATCGCACCAATGCAGGCCAAATGAGTGGAGCAGCAAAACTTTCTTGATCTGCGGCTCATCAGGGAAACGTGGTTTCGAAGGGTTGCCAAAGTAGCCCCTGTCGGCATGATTAAACACAAAACGGTTTCCCATTTGGTACTCAAGAGCTCTCCAAAATTCAGGGTTAAATCCCCAGCCGTGGCACGTAATTATGTGAGCATTGTAGGGATTCAAAACTTAAAAATCATTTCAAATGAGGCACATAATAACTTTCATGTCAGATGGTTAGCGTACTTCGGTAATCGCGTTTTGCCGGTCCCGAGTCCAGGTTGAGTCAGATTCAAATGTTCTGCCCATGGCCTGGAACTGCCGTACAAATCTTCGTTTTGTTACGCTTGGTGCAAACTGCCAGTATTCAACCATGAACAGGCGCTCTGTATCGGGATCATAGTAGGTAAAATTGACGTAAGGGCCACCCATAAAGTTGCCAACCATCTGCCAGATGCCCATGCTTTCGAAGCCAATCAGCCGGTTTCCCGTATCAATTTCCCTTGTTTGCATCGGACGCCTGTAGTCGGTAGTAACGTAGGAGCCGTCGCGTTGTCCCTGCATGTAGATTTGCATCAGTGAATCTCGTGTGGCATTGATCCAATTCTCGTCCAGGAATTCGATATCCGAGACACCATCTTTCCACCACGCCCACATTCTCCGATTGTTTTCGGGGAGATATCGTGCAAAGACTACCGCGTCAGTGGAATCTATTGCCTTAACGTAATCGTGCTGCATTCTGACTTTCCATCCGTGGTTTTCCCAAAGATCTTCGCTGATAGCTACCTGCTCTCCCCTTCGGAACACTTCTCGTTTTCTTCGTTCGAATTCTCTTTCTTCAAGGTGTTCTACCAGTGACCTTTCTGAATTTCTGATTTTTTCAGCCAGTTCTTCATCCGTGGTCGAGGTTAATATCAGAGTCCACTGATCACGTGCCCAGCGATCTTCAAGAGGAAATGCAAAACTGTCGCCCTGCCTCACCCGGTTTTCAACATCATCGCTGAGAATTGCACGTACAAAACTTCCAACGTTGCTCTCGGCGTCGATTGGGGTTGCAAAAATTATGTTGCGCAGTTCTCGGATTCTGTCAAGCTGCTCGTTGCTTCTGAAATCTCTGAAAACAAGGTCGTATTTCGGCTCAAAACCACCGGGAATCGTTTCAAAACCTGCGCCAAAAGTCTCTTCAATGGCTAGGGCAGTTGCACCATCCCATTTTGTGGAGTCCATAACCACAATAATTTCATCAATACTGCCAATAGCGCTGGGCCTAAAGTCACTTTCACAGGCTGAGATTGCAAGCGCTGCAAGTACAGGTATAATCAGATAAATTTTTTTCATGATGTAAGTAAATTGGTTTTGAAGCGTCAAATATTCCCATATTTCAACTCTTTAACAAATTGAAAAACGGATTCCTTCCACCCTTTATTGGGATAAGATTTCCTGACTGTATCGATCAATGCACTTCCAACGATAAAACCGTCCAGGTCTCTGGCGATCAATGAGGCGTCTTCGTGACTTTTGATCCCAAATCCAACGAGTTTAGGGTTGCGGGTCACATTTGTTTTTACACGTTCGATGAATTTCTGAACCGAACGTGCCACTTCATCTCCGCTCCTGGCACCCGTAACACCGGTTACCGAAACACAATAGACAAACCCGCTGCTCTTTTCATCCACACTGCGCATCCGTACGTCAGTTGAGTTAGGCGCCACAAGGTAGATCATTTCAAGCCCGTGCTTCGCGGCAGCGTCCGATATAATAGATGATTCTTCAAGTGGTGCATCCGGAATGATTAACCCGTCAACTCCGCTTTCCTCCGCATCACTGCAAAACTTCTCAACGCCATACCTGAACACCGGGTTGATATAGCCCATGAGAATGATCGGTATCTCCGATGATTTGCGTACCTCCTTTACCATGTCAAAGATTTTCTTCATGGTAATGCCGTTGCTTATAGCCACATTGCTGGCATATTGGATGGTAGGCCCGTCTGCCAGCGGATCACTAAACGGCATTCCCAGCTCAATGATATCAGCTCCATTCTTTTCAAACCCGAGAATCAGGTCCACGGTAGAATCAAGATCAGGATACCCCGCAGTAATGAAGAGCGACATGATTTTATTATCGCCATCTCTTTTTTGATTGAAAACTGTTTGTATGCGTGATGTTTTGGTTGTCATTGGGTTTTAATTATGCCTATTTACGATAAATGTTATATTAAAGTTGAGGCTTAAAAAGCCCCCTCTTGAGAGGGGAAAAGTGAAAACAAAGTGGCGAAGCCGGCTTTGTTGAACGAGGGGTGTGTACCAGTTCGACTCAGAAACTTGTTCAACACGCCCATAAATCACTCCGTGGGAATCGTTTCACTTCGCTGTCGCTCCATGTTCAAAAGATGAGCGCTCGGAGCCCCTCTCAAGAGGGGACTTTTCCAAACCACTCCGAAATCGTGCCCATATCCTTATCGCCGCGGCCCGAACAGTTTACCACAACAACCTCATCGCGTTGTGTAAGAGGCATCAGTGTTTCTAAATATGCAAAAGCGTGGGCTGTTTCGATGGCGGGTATGATTCCCTCCTTCTCCGAGATCAGTTTCACCGCATCCATTGCCTGCCGGTCGGTTATCCCGTAATAGTGAACGCGTTTGGTGTCGTTCAAATAAGCGTGCTCTGGACCAATACCGGGATAATCAAGACCTGCACTTATGGAGTGGGCCAACTGAATTTGCCCTTCCTGGTCGTGAAGCAGGTAGCTCATGGAACCATGCAGAATCCCCGGTGTACCAATGGTAAGAGTGGCCGCGGTTTGATCGGTATCGGCACCAAGGCCGGCGGCCTCGATTCCTATCATCTTCACATTTTCATCTTCAATGAAAGGATAGAAAAAGCCTATTGCATTGCTTCCACCTCCAACGCAGGCAATCAGATAGTCCGGAAGTTTGCCTTCTTCATGCTTAATCTGATCTTTGGTCTCCTCACCGATTACCCGGTGGAAATTGCGCGTCATCATCGGGTATGGATGCGGTCCCACTACTGAGCCGATGATGTAAAACGTATTTTCAACATTCGTTACCCAGTCGCGAATAGCTTCGTTGGTGGCGTCTTTCAGGGTTTGCGAGCCGCTTTCAACCGAACGGACCTCTGCGCCCAGAAGTCGCATTCGATCTACATTCAGCTTTTGGCGCTCCATATCCTCGGCGCCCATATAGATCACGCACTCAAAACCGAATTTGGCGCATGCGGTTGCAGTGGCTACGCCGTGCTGACCCGCACCGGTTTCCGCAATGATCCGGCTTTTGCCCATGTTACGCGCCAGAAGAAGCTGCCCGATGGCATTATTTATTTTATGGGCGCCTGTATGGCAGAGGTCTTCACGCTTAAAATAGATCTTCGCGCGGCCATAGTGCTCGGTGAGGCGGTTTGCGTAGGTCAGTTTGGTAGGTCGTCCTACATACTCCCGAAGCAGATCATGGTATTCCTTCTGAAAGAGCGGATCTTTCTCAGATTCGGCATATGCTTCCTCAAGCTCTTCAAGTGCTGGTATCAGGATCTCCGGTACAAATTTCCCGCCATATTTCCCGAAGTATCCTTTTTTGTTAGGTGCTGTGTATTTCATGGTTTTAGTATTGAGTATCAAGTATTGAGTATCGGGTAGCAAGAGTCTCAATACTTGCTACCCGATACTCGCTACTATATTATAATTCCTGTTCTTCCCACAAATCCCTCATCAAATCAAAAAACCGCTCAACCTTGTCGAAGTCCTTGAGTCCGGGAGACTCCTCGAGGCCACTTGAGAGGTCAACGGCTGTTGGCTGCACTGTTTCGATAGCATTTCGGATATTGTTGGGATTTAGACCGCCAGAGAGAAAAAACGGCTTCTCATCACTGATATCTTTAAGGATATTCCAGTCGAAGGTTTTTCCGGTTCCTCCCCATTGACCGTCTGTTTTGGTATCAAATAGAAACCAATCAACAACTTCGATGTAGGGTTCCATTTCTGTTTTCAGTTCGTCCGTTTTTTTACCCTCAGTGATGTGAAATACTTTGATAACCGGTTTTTCAACGAGTTCACAATATTCCGGTGATTCATTTCCATGAAGCTGAACCAGGTCGATGCCGGTCCGTCGGGCAATACTATTCACATCATCCAGCGGCTGATTTACGAATACCCCGACTTTTTGCGGACCCTCAAGCCAGTTGATAATCGCACCCGCCTTGGCCGGGTCCACGTAACGCGGGCTGTCCGGGTAAAAAATAAACCCCAAATAATCGGCCAGTGCACCGGATGCAAACCGTGCATCCTCCAGCGTGGTGAGGCCACAGATTTTTACTTTGGTTCGATTGTCAGGTTCTGCAAACATGTGGTTTTATGTAATTCAGATTTAAACACTTGTGTTGGGATTCAGAAGTCCCCTCTCAAGAGGGGACTTTTTTTCTGCCCCTCAATTTCAATTCCTCAAACTCCTCCAAAAACACTTTCAAAGATCCGCCCACATCCGGCTGACGCATAAAATGCTCGCCTATCAGAGCCGAGTGAATTCCGTTTTCGTACAGCACAATCATATCCTCCGATTTGTGGATGCCGCTTTCGGAGACGCGAATAACGCCTTCCGGTGCTTTCTGAAGCAGATCCACACCACGATGCAGGTCTACCTCAAACGTGGAAAGATTGCGGTTGTTTACACCTACAATCTCGATTTCATCCCAGTTCAGGGATTCGATCTCCTCCTTGTGGTAGCATTCCACGAGAGCCTGCAAGCCAAATTCCTTTGTGGCAGCCAGCAGCTCAGATAGCTGGCTTCCTTCGCAAATTGTGGCAATCAGCAGCACGGCATCCGCTCCGAACGCCCGTGCTTCTTTCACCTGGTATGGATTAATCAGGAAATCTTTCCGCAAAAGCGGCACGGGGCTGATCTTCGATACAGACGCCAAATAATCCAGTGATCCCTTAAAAAACGGTTCATCTGTCAGTACCGATATTGCCAAGGCTCCATTTTCGAAATAGGCCTCCGCAATTTTCAGCGGATCAAAATCTTCCCGAATAATTCCCTTGGAGGGCGAAGCCTTTTTTACCTCCGCAATCACCGAAACAGTGCCTGCTTTATCCAGTGCCTCCGAAAACGATTTTCGCTCCCGCTCAAATCCTTCAAACGATTCCAGGTCCCGCAGCGAAACCTTCCGCTTCCGTTTCGCAAGGTCTTCTTTTGTCTGTTCGGTTATTTTCCTGAGTATACTCATAAGTTTTCTAATGACTCTTAAAGTCCCCTACTTTCCAAGGAGGGGATTTAGGGGTGGTTGAATCAAGGAGTAGAATTATGAACTAACCACCCCGGATCCTCCTTACAAAGGATGGGAGAATTCTTTATAAAATTAAGTTGATACTAGTTACCACTGACTTTCCTCGATTCCTCCACAAACAAATCCAGCTTCCTCTTTGCTTCGCTGCTATCGAGACTTTTCGCAGCCATTATTTTCGCGTCCTCGAGTGAATCGGCAGCACCCGATGCACGGATCGCAAAAGCTGCATTCATCTCAACGACGTTGCGCTGGGCTTCCGTGGAGCTTCCATCAAAAATGCTGCGGATAATAGCCGCATTGGTTTTTGTATCGCCACCCAGCAGCTCTTCCGGATCCACCCACTCATACCCAAGCGATTTGGGATCGAATGTGATTGCCCCTCGAGAGAGATGCGACTGAAGTTCAAAAATTGCACTTTGTGAAGAAAGGCTCACCTCGTCCAATCCGTCATGAGCGCTTACTGTAAAAGCACTTTCCGTTTCCAGGTTGCCTAGAATCTGGATCATTGTTCCTGCCGCCTCTTTGCTGAAAACTCCGATCAACTGGTTTTTAACACCGGCCGGATTCAGAAGCGGGCCCAGCATATTGAAAAAGGTCCGGATTTTGAGAGCTCTTCTGGCCGGCATAACATATTTTAGTGCAGGATGAAAATTGGGAGCAAACATAAAAACCATCCCGGTTTCATTGAAGAGTGCTTCCGACTGTTTTTTATCCAGGTTTGCCACGGCACCGAGCTCTTCAAGCACATCAAAACTCCCGCTTTTGCTCGACACTGACCGGTTGCCATGCTTGAGCACCGGAACACCTGCACCGGCCACAACAAACATGGCCGCCGTTGAGATGTTGAAAGTACCCGACTTATCGCCGCCGGTTCCGCACAGGTCTACAGCACCTTTCGTATCAACCTCAACCTGAATTGCGGCCTTGCGCATCTCCTTTACAAAGCCGGTGAGCTCCTGCGTGGTTTCGCCCTTCGATCGCATGCCCATTAAAAATGCAGCTACTTCCTCGCTCGAAACCTTTCCCTCAAGTATTAGCCGCATCGCATGGGAAGCTTGCTCTTCATCGAGGTTTTCACTTTTAGAAATAATCTCTAGATATTCAGTAAACGATTGACTCACAGTTTTTTATTTAATTTTTACTGGATTTTGTTTTTGCACTAACCAGTTTCTGACGATCTTTGGCCCTTGAACCGTCAGGATGCTTTCAGGGTGAAACTGGATCCCTTCAATTGGGTACTCGCGATGGCGTACTCCCATAATCACTCCATCTTTGGTGCGGGCCGAAATTTCTAGCTGGTCTTCCGGAACCGAAACGGGTTCCAATGCAAGAGAGTGATATCGTGTTGCCACGAATCCATCTTCAACGCCATCATACACCGTTTTGCCATCATGGTATATATCCGAGGTTTTCCCGTGCATCAGGCTGGGAGCGTGTACTACCCTGGCCCCGAACACTTGACCGATAGCCTGATGACCCAGACAAACACCCATAAGAGGAATTTCAGGGCCTAACTCCCGAATTACCTGCTCCGTAATACCCGCATCTTCCGGCCTGCCCGGTCCGGGTGAAATCAGAATTTTATCCGGATTCAGTTCCCTGATTTCCTCCACTGAAATGGCATCATTCCGTACCACTTTATAATCCTCCGTTACCCCAGCCACAATGTGCACCAGGTTGTAGGTGAAAGAGTCGTAGTTGTCGATGATTAGTATCATAGTTTAATAAGGTATCTCACTAAAAAGTCCCCTCCTTTTCAAGGAGGGGATTTAGGGGTGGTTGGTTAATGCTCATTATTTTAATTCAAAATCAGTTACTTCAACAAAGCTCCGTTAAACCACCCCCGGCCCCTCCTTGGAAAGGAGGGGAGTATTCTTGCTATCATAAAATTCAGTGTCAATAATCAAAACTCCTATACAACCCCGCCGCCTCACGAATGGGCTCCATAACCGTTTCAGCGCGTTCACGGGCTTTTTTTCCGCCTTCGCGGAGAACATCATGCACGTAATCAGGGTTCTTTACCAGTTCTTTTCGCCTTTCGCGGGCTTCTGCAAAATAACCTTCGATCAGGCCCAGTAATTCCTTTTTGGCATGGCCATATCCGTACCCGCCTGCCCGGTATTTATCTGCAATGTCCTTACGGGTTTCTTCATCGGCAAAGAGCTTGATCAGCGCAAAAACATTGCAGTTATCGGGGTCTTTAGGATCTTCCAGTGCGGTAGAGTCGGTCTGGATCGACATTACCCGCTTTTTCAGAGCCTTGCCCTCATCAAAGATGTTGATAGTGTTGTCGTACGACTTGCTCATCTTCCGACCGTCAATACCCGGAACCGTAGCCACGCTTTTTACAATAAACTCCTCGGGGATAATCAGCAGCTCCTTATCATAGGCCCGGTTCAGTTTACCTGCCAGGTCGCGGGAGATTTCGATGTTCTGCTTTTGATCCTCACCCACCGGCACAAGGTGCGAATGATAAATCAGAATGTCGGCGGCCTGCAGTATCGGATAGGTAAACAGTCCTATATTTGGACTCAGTCCGTTCGCTACTTTATCTTTGTATGCCACTCCCTTTTCCATCAGCGATACCGGAGTGAGACAGCCCAGAATCCATGCCAGCTCGGTGGTCTGCGGCACATCACTTTGGGCAAAGAAGGTGCACTTGTTCGGATCAAGACCAAGTGCCAGGTAATCCAATACCACATCCATTGTGTATTCTTCAAGCAGCCCGCCATCGTTCACCGAAGTAAGCGAATGGTAATTGGCCAGAAAATAGAAAGCATCCCCCTCCTCCTGCATCTGGATATGCTGACGCATTGCTCCAAAGTAGTTGCCGATATGCAGCTTTCCCGATGGCTGAATTCCGGAGAGGATTGTTTTTTGCTTTGTCATTTTATGAGTATTGAGTATCGAGTATCAAGTATTGAGACGGATTGTCTTGATACTTGATACTCGATACTGTTATCTATTTAGTTATTTTTAGTGCCACACTCAGCGCCTCAACAAGGGCACCGGCTTTGTTTTTAGTTTCGTCGAACTCTTTGGCGGGATCGCTGTCGGCAACGATGCCTGCCCCGGCCTGGATGTATACCGAATCACCCGTAACCACCATAGTTCGGATAGCGATACAGGTATCCATATTGCCGGAAAAATCGAAATAGCCAACCGCTCCGGCATAAGGGCCGCGTTTGGTCGTCTCCAGCTCATCAATAATTTCCATTGCCCTGATTTTTGGGGCGCCGCTTACCGTGCCGGCCGGAAAACACTGCATAAGCGCATCCACGGACGTTTTACCTGGAGTGATCTCTCCCACCACATCCGAGACGATGTGCATCACGTGCGAGAACCTTTCTATTGACTGGTTTCTCTCCAGGTGAACCGTGCCCGAATTGCAGACGCGGGAAAGGTCGTTCCTGCCGAGGTCTACCAGCATGATGTGCTCTGCGATTTCCTTGGGATCATTCTTCAAATCCTCTTCAAGTGCCAGGTCTTCTTCGTGGGTGGCGCCGCGCGGACGCGTTCCGGCAATCGGCAACAGGCGAACCTCTTCATCGGTTACCCGAACCAGCACTTCGGGCGATGACCCCACCAGCGCAAAATCGTCAAAGTCAAGAAAGAAGAGATACGGCGAAGGATTCACCATCCTAAGTGCGCGATAGAGCGTAAAACGATCGCCTTTAAATGGCACCTCGAATCGCTGCGAAAGAACCACCTGGAATATGTCTCCTTCATAGATGTATTCCTTAGACCGCTTTACCATTTCATGAAAGCGGATCTCTTCAACGTTGCTTTTCAGCTGGGACGCATCTAGCTGAAATGAACCTGTTACAGGGAGAGGCCTTCCGGCTTTCTTCTCCATTTCATTCAGTGCTTCTGTTGCACCATCATACAGCTCAGTCAGGTCATCCCCTTCTTTGATAAAAACCGTTTTCATCAGCACAATTTGCTGCTTCACGTGGTCGAAAGCATATACCTCATCGTAAAAGCACCATATTGCCTCGGGCAGGGAAAGATCATCAGCAGGAACATCCGGGAGACGTTCAACCTGGCGCACCGTGTCGTAAGAAGAGAAACCGACCGCTCCTCCTGTGAGCCGCGGAAGTTCCGGCAGCTTGGGTTCAGAATGCACTGTGGTTAGACGGTTCAGCGCCTCAAAGTACGTTTCATCGAGTTCACGGAGTGCCCCCGAATTGTCTGACAGCAGTGTTTTGTCGCCGTCAAATTTCAGCGTCTGGTAGGGATTACAGCCGAGAAAGGAATATCTGGCAAGATGCTCTCCTCCTTCCACCGATTCGAGAAGAAATGGATTTTTTGATCCTTCACGGATGGAGAGAAACAGCGATACGGGCGTCAATACATCTGCAAGCATACGGCGCGAAACGGGTACAGCCGTGTAGCTGTTTGCCATCTGCTCAAATTGTTCAAAAGTCATAGCTCCATAAAATAAAAAAACCCACTCCAGAAAACTGCAGTGGGTTTTAAAAATCTTTGGTAAACGTATTTACATCATAGTGATTCCACTGCCGAATATGTTGGGCCGGGCCACCACCAGTTTGTATGTGCGTTTGCTTTAGTCATTACGGGCATGAAGCTATTGCATCGTCAACTCAAATGCAATGGAAATTTTTATTAATTCCTGCGGCATTAGACCCATGGCACTCATTGAATCCACTATTTTCGAAATGTTCACACATGCTTTACAGATTTTATAGATCATGAGTGAATACCATTACCACATCTAACTTCATGATCATGAAAACTTTCCTTCTGATTACGGTTTTTTCACTCATAACACTTCACCAATCATCCTTGTCTCAAACCACAACATTTTCTGTTTCTTCGCCCTCCGGAATTCATACAGTTGAATTTGCTTTGAAAGATCAGGTTCCATTTTACACCGTACGCCGTCATGACACGGAATTGATAGCATGGTCGAGAATGGGCTTTGAACTTCAGGGAGAAGAAGATCTTTCAGAAGACTTTCGTATAGCATCTCATTCTCAGTCTGAGTTTGACGAAACATGGACGCAGTTATGGGGCGAGAAAAAGCATATCCGCAATAACTACAATGAACTTGCACTCGAGCTCGAAGAAACCGGTAAAAAAGAACGCCGGCTAAAAATTATCTTCAGAGCGTATGACGACGGTATTGGATTCAGGTACGAATTTCCGGAACAGCCGAATCTAAGAGAGTTTAAGATTCTTGATGAACTCACAGAATTCAACCTTACCGGAAACCATACCACATGGTGGATTGGTGCCTACCAGTGGAACAGGTTTGAGTATCTGACGGAGGAAACTGATCTCGCTGTTGTGGATACGGTGCACACCCCGTTCACGATGCGTACGACTGACGGCCTTTACATGAGCATCCATGAAGCGGCCCTGGTCGATTATTCAACCATGACGCTTGAGAAGACCGATGGCTATTCACTAAAGGCAAATCTGATGCCGTGGCATGACGGTATCCGCGTTCACGCAAAAGCCCCTTCCGTAACTCCTTGGAGAACAATCCAGATTGCTGACAAACCGGGTGACCTGATCACATCCTATCTGATCCTGAACCTGAACGATCCCAATAAAATTGAAGACACTTCCTGGATAGAGCCGGCAAAATATGTGGGTATCTGGTGGGAGATGCACCTGGATAAATCAACGTGGGGTCCTGGACCTAACCACGGTGCAACCACCGAAAACACAAAACGATACATCGACTTTGCCGCCGAACACGGGTTTGACCATGTTCTGGTTGAAGGCTGGAATGTTGGATGGGATGAAAACTGGTTCGAAAGCGGTGCCGTTTTCAGCTTTACCGAGCCCATGGAAGATTTTGATCTTGAGGGAATGGCCCAGTATGCTCTCGACAACGGCGTGCGATTGATGGGTCATCACGAAAATTCAGCAACGATCGAGCACTACGAGGCACAGGTTGAAGACGGCTTCAGGCTCTACCACGACCTGGGAATCAGGGCCGTAAAAACCGGATATGTGGGTCACGGACAAGAAATTTTCTGGACGGATGAAGATGGCAACAAAAACTTTGAATGGCACCACGGGCAGCATATGGTTCGCCACCATCAGTACATTGTTGAGCTGGCCGCAGAGTATAACATCATGCTTAATGTACATGAAGGCGTGAAAGATACCGGCCTTAGGCGCACCTGGCCAAACCTTATGACTCGGGAGGTTGCCCGCGGTCAGGAATATAACGCCTGGGGTGATGATGGCGGAAATCCCCCCAATCATGTGCTTTACCTGCCTTTTACCAGAAATATGGCAGGCCCCTTCGACTACACCCCGGGAATTGTTGACCTTCTCTTTGAGGATTACAGACCCGACAATCGGGTAAATCACACGCTGGCAAAAGAACTGGCACTCTATGTGGTAATTTATAGTCCGCTCCACATGGCGGCCGATCTTCCGGAGAATTATGAAAAGCACCCGGTTCCTCTGCGGTTCATCAAAGACGTTCCGGTTGACTGGTACGATACACGGGTACTGAATGCCGACATAGGTAAACTGGTAACGATTGTGAGGAAAGACAGGAACAGCCGCGACTGGTATCTTGGTAGTATCACCGATGAGCAGCCGAGAGACTTTACCGTATCACTCGATTTTCTTGATGAAGGGATCAATTATATTGCAGAAATCTACAGGGATACTGAGGATGCCCATTGGGATACTCACCCTTATGGCTATGAGCGGGTTGAAATGGAGGTTACAAACCATGATGAGCTGCGAATTATGCTTGCTCCTGGAGGCGGTCAGGCCATTCGGTTCCGGGCAGAAAATTGAAAGAAACGGCGGTCGGTAACGCAAAACGTATACCGGCCGCCGGTTCACAATGGGGCTACTTTTTTTCCTCGGAATTCAAATCATCCAAAGCCAGGCCTTCCATCAGCGCATTGTAGTTGGAGATATCTTTCGGCAGAATGATCTTGTTCTCATCTTTACCGAGCCCTTCGAGTACTCTCAGGTATTTCTCCTTCAGCTGAAGCTGCATCGCCTCTTTGCCCTTGGGTTTTGAAAGAGCATCTGCAAGCTGTTCGATAGAAACCGCCGTGGCTTCGGCAATCGCTTCAATCTCCTTTGCCCACCCTTCGGCTTCATTGATACGCCTCTGCATTTCGGCCTCCGAAATGTTCACGATTTCCGCACGTCGTCCCTGGGCATCATTAACCCGCGAGTCGCGAACACCCTCCGACCGCGCGATCACAGCCCTGCGCTCTCGCTCGGCCGTCATCTGCTTCTCCATGGCGCGCTGCACGGTTTGTGGTGTATTGATATTTTTTATCTCGTAGCGGTGCACCTTAATTCCCCACAGGGTTTCCACTTCACTGAGAACATTTACCACTTCCATGCTCATCTTGGCACGTTCTTCAAAGGTTTCGTCAAGATCCATCTGTCCGATAACCGAGCGCGTAGTTGTCTGCGCCAGCTGAACTGAAGCGTAGCGATAGTCCGTAACACCATAGCTTGCATTCACGGGATCCATTACACTCAGATACAAAACGCCGTCCACCTCAACCTTCACGTTGTCTTTTGTAAAGCATTCCTGGGGTTCCACTTCGATGGTTTCTTCCCTCAGATCTTGCTTGTAAACCACTTTGTCGATAAACGGTATAAGAGCGTGAAAACCGGGGCCGAGTGTTTTGTGGTAGTTTCCGAGCCGCTCAACGATGTGTGCGTATTGGTTGGGTACCAAACGAATTGCCTGCAGAAACTTGTAGGTCAGATATATAGCAAAAAGTGCCAGAAGAACCTGGCTGATTGTGTTCATTGCTTCCATGATTACTCTCCTTTAGAAGTTACTTTTTTGCGCCTGCCGTCCAGGCCCCTTGTGTGATCGCTCACGGTTGCCACTCCTTCAAAAAATGTTTTCAGGTTCGCGGTTTCCACCGGCAGCACGGATACATCTGTCGATTTGATGATTTTACCGAACTGATCGATGTACTGCTCCACCAGCTTGGTTTTTACGGCAAGCTCACCGCCCGGCTTCGCAATCGCCTGAGAAACCCGCCTGATGCCGTTTGCGGTTGCCTTGGCTACAAGCTCAATTTCCTGTGCGCGTCCCTTGGCCTCGTTGATCCTGCGCTGACGCTGCGCTTCAGAAACCAATACCTGGCTTTGCTGCTCACCTTTTGATTCGTTGATGCGCGACTCCCGCATACCTTCAGACGATGTAATTTCGGCCCGCTTTTCACGCTCGGCTTCCATCTGTTTCTCCATAGTGTCCACAATTTCGTTGGACGGGCGGATATTTCGGATTTCGTATCTCAGCACCTTGATTCCCCAGGGATCGGCAGCCTTGTCAATTTCACGGACAATGTTCTCATTCATGGCATCGCGCTCTGAAAAGGTATCGTCAAGTGTGATTTTACCTATTTCACTCCGCATGGTGGTCTGAGCCAGGTTGATGGCGGCAGCCTTGTAGTTCGAAATACCGTAACTCGCCTTGTAGGAATCCATCACCTTCAGGTACGCGATACCGTCAACAGCCACCTCGATGTTGTCTTTTGTGATACAGGTCTGGCTGGGTACATCAATCACCTGCTCGCGCATCTCCTGGCGATAGGCCGCCCGATCAACAAAGGGAATCATGAAATGAAAGCCCGGCTTCAGTGTTTTTTTGTATTTTCCCAGTCTTTCCTGAATTACTTCTTCACGCATCTCAACGATGATGAAGAGACGAGTCAGAATAAAATAGAGAAAGAGTATGAATAGAAAGAGTGCAAACCACATCTGCTAATTCCTCTCCGGTTTTTTTAGTTTTTGGTTAATGGGATCGGAACCCTGAACCGGCTCTACCACCCATGTTGTGTTTTCCCTGTATCGAATAACGACCTCTTTGCCTGCTTCTACCCTGCCATCCATCGAGCGGGCCTGCCAGGTTGCTCCGCCAAAGCGTATGCGTCCGCTGTTATCATTATCGCTCAAATCCTCCGTAACCACGGCTATCTGGTCCATTGCCTCGTAATCCTCATCTGCAATCTTGTAAGAGGTTTCCGATTTAAAATACTTTTTGATGAACGGACGAATGGCGATGGTCAGGCCAACGGAAATCAGCAGCCACGCAGCTGTGGCCGACACCGGTTCCGATAGAAAGCCAACCAGCCGAAGCAGACCAACGGTTACCCCACTCACTCCCAGAAAAAAGGCAACGCCTCCGGGCAAAGCAAGCTCGGCAAGCATCAGCAGCGTACCACCGATAAGAAAAAGCCATGTTAGATTTTCAGGTTCCATTATTGCCCACAGATTTTTGTTTCTCCGGTAGATAGGAAAATCAAACCTAAAATGCTCCGGAAAATTAGATCAATTTTGTTACGAAGACTCAGCAGGATTGTTACAAAAAATTAGGTGATTATGCGTCGCCGAACCGATATACAATTAAAGAACGCTGATAATCACAAGGGTGAGATCATCTTCCGGTGATTCTGATTGATCCAGCTGCATAACTTTTTCGAGAATCAGTCCAGATAGCTGCAGCAGACTCTCAGCCTGGCTGATGCAATCCATGACAAGATTTGGGAAGAATCGCGGATCTCGTATTTTATTATTTTCATCCCTGATTTCACCAGGCCATCAGAATAGAGAATGAGAACATCACCGGGGGAAACGTTCACATCTGTTGAGTCATAACCGGCTTTCGGAGATACACCCAGTGCCAGTCCGCCCGTTCGTACTTCACTCACCATGCCTTCCTCTTTATTGAAATGAAGAAGCGGCATATGCCCTGCATTCCAGAGCGTTACCTTATCTCCATCAGGCGGCAATTCAACAGCCCCAAGCGTGCAAAACATCGATTTATCTGTCTGTTCCAGCAATTTTTCGTTCAGGCCGGCAAGTGTTTGTTGAAACGACTTTTTATATATAATCATGCTATCGAGGGCTGTTTTAAGCATCACCATAACCAGCCCTGCACCAAAACTATGGCCTGAAACATCACCGGCGGCCGCAACAACTCTATTGTCCTCAAGCTCCCTGATCAGGAAAAAGTCACCGCCAAGATTTTTGGCAGCTTTAGACAGACCGAAAACCTGGTACCGGTCTGTTTCAAGGAAAAGATCCTGCAAAAACTTTTTCTGGACTTCGCCTGCAAACTCCAGCTCTGCATCCGATCTGGCTTTACTGTCGGCTATTGATCGCGCTGCAGTTAGCAGCTGCATACTCCCAAGACTGACCAATCCCAAAGAAACGAAAAACGCAATCCACGGTAAATCTCCGCTTTCGTAAAAAAGATCAACGCGATTCATGATCAGCAAAAACGGAACCATTACCAGTACAGTGAGCGGAGCCAGATAAGTGTTATAAATTTTCCGGGACGCTTCAAAGAGGATGGATCCGTATCCAGCCAATGTGGCAAAAAACACAAACAGTGCCATAAAAATGACTCCATCCTGGTACCACGGATAATCTAACTCGGGAAGGGCCAGGTACGTTGCAAGTACCGGTATTGCACCCAGCGTAACAATCGAAAGAATGATTCTCATTTTTTCGCGGACAGAAATCCCGAAATATGGCTGGAACAGCCGCTCCTCCGCTTCATGGAATTCGGCCTTTCTGAACACTTTCGACTTATAAACCAGCCAGGCAATCACAATGGGCACAACAATATACCCAATGATCACATCCCAGGGACTTTCAATTAATTCTTCAGCAATTCCGACTACAAGGCCCAACACAAACCCGATGCCCATCAGAAAAAGTATGAAGTAGACGTAATCCCTGGTTTTCATGAAAACCCGCTGAGTTGTAAATAAGCAAACCGGTTTACTGAAATCATGCTCAATGAAAATCATTTAAAATCATGCAAAAAGCCCGATCAGCACAAGAAGTCCAACGGCAAAGAAGAAAATGAGAGTGCCGGCCCAAAGAGGTTTATGGATTCTGTTTTGCCAGTCCCGCCTGAAACTACGGCTAAGAAGAGCAAATATCGAAAAAACAATTCCCACCGAAATTGTACCCATTGTGTTTAACAACACGCCTTTCCAGATACTCCATGATGCCGGTCCCGGAAAGCTGTATGCCGGGTCTGCTTTTGTTGCAAGCATCCAGCCAAAATACTCCAGCAGATATCCCCCGATCAGTGAAAAGGCCAGAATGAGCAATAAATGGCGATACAATTTGTCCGGTTTTTTCCCTGGGGCTGACCGCCTTGATTCTTCGGATTCAGTAGAATGATTGCTCTGCGATGATTTGGATTCTTTTTCCACCTGCGTATCAATCCGTTTTCTCTCGTTTGCCTAACAGGTGTACAGCTTCCAGGATAATCCACACTGCAAAACCAAGAATTACCGCACCGAAGCCGAACAGAAGCAGATTGCTGTCGGTATCTCCCCAGCCAGACCAATCGAAGAACACCTGCTCCGTCATGGCCCAGAGCGTCATGAACAGCACAAAAATCAGCGGCACCAGGGTGTAGATGATGCTTCTTCCGTTCCGCTTCAGCCAGATGGTAACAATCATAAGGCTGATGGCCGCCAGCAGCTGGTTAGATGTACCGAACAGCGGCCAGAGAAGATACCCGCCTGATCCGAATCCCCTCGGTCCTTCCGGTATCAGCACAAGTGCGGCGCTGGATCCGACCGCAATCATCGTGGAGATATGCAGGCTGGTGAGCGGCTTAACCTTGTATTCGGCGCCAAGCTCATTCAGAATGTAGCGCATAAGGCGTACCGACGTATCGAGCGTGGTGGCGGCAAAACTAATCACAATAACCGCAATGATGGTCTGAGCGGCCTCAAGCGGTATCAGCAGCGCCGTTGCAAGCACGGCAGCACCCTCCACAAACACATTCAGTCCCGTAGCCCCCGCGGCCTCAAACGAATGGTAGTGATCCAGGAATTCGCCGGTTGTGCTGAAGTAGGTTACCACCGCCACAATGGTAATCAGCGCAAGGGTGCCCTCTCCCACAGCACCCAGGTAGCCAATAAAGCGGGCATCGGTCTCCTTGTCTAGCTGCTTGGCCGTGGTGCCCGACGATACCAGCCCGTGAAAGCCTGAAATGGCCCCGCAGGCAATGGTGATGAATAGCAGCGGAAACCAGCTTACATCATCCGCTGCGGCATTTGCGGCAGGTGCTGTAATTTCGGGTGATGAGATAAACAGTCCAAGATAAAGGATCAACAGTCCCAGAAGAAGTTGATGTGAATTGATGAAGTCTCTAGGCTGCAATAGTTTCCAAACGGGTAACGTGGATGCGATATAGACGTAGGCCATCAGGATCATGATCCAGAGAAAGAACGAGAACTCTACCCCGTTCAGCCCGAAAACCACCGTGTTTTCCTCCCCGCCAAAATACCGGACAAAGTCGATCTGGAGGGCCGGCACATAGCTGGCGATCACCGCCGCAAAATACATCACAAAAAGGATAATGAGTGACGGAATCAGCATCCCTCCCGTTTTCCGGTAGGCGCGATAGCCGATCCACACCGCGAGCGGGATCTGAATAAAAATCGAAATGACGCTCGCCGGAAAGCTGATGAACAGGTTGGAGATCACCCATGCAAACACGGCGTTCACCATCAATACAAGGATCAGGATGATAAAGAGGAAGATAATCTTGCCCCTGCGGCCGATGAGTTTGTCTGCAATCACACCAATCGACTGGCCTTTGTTGCGTACCGAGAGCACCATCACCCCGAAATCGTGCACGCCGGCTGCGAAGATGGTTCCCAGAACCACCCAGAGCATCGCCGGCAGCCATCCCCAGTAAACGGCTATGGCCGGACCCACAATCGGCGCCGCTCCCGAAATGGAGGTGAAATGATGGCCCCAAAGGATGTACTTGTTCGCTGGAACGTAGTCAACGCCATCCTTCAGCTCGTGTGCCGGGGTCATCGCGTCGGGCCTGAGCCTGTAGATTTTTTCAGCCAGGAACCGGGAGTAGTACCGGTACGCCACGAAAAAGAGAAATAAAGAGAGAGCAGCTACCCAGCTTGCCGGCATGGAATGTGGATGGTTTTATTCAGTTGTTGCTAGATCTTCGAAAGAAAAAGTCCCCTCCTTTTCAAGGAGGGCTGATTTTTTGAACGCGCAGCGAATTTAGGGGTGGTTGAACCAGAACGATGAACTAATTTCTGAACTTGTATCCCCAATCAAAGTGCTGTAACCACCCCCGGCCCCTTCTTACGAAGGAGGTCCCCGATTTCTCGGGGTATTCCTAAATTCTTATCTCGATAAAATCTTTTTTTTAATTGTAAAAAAACACCAATCCCTAATTAACATCAGAAATCGAACCCCAATGGATATAACGAAATTCCTCGCAGCCATCAAGAGGTGATTACTTACGGTTTAGCGCTTTCTTCATGCCGTCACGAATGGATTCAAGCACCTCAATCCTGGCGTTCAGCTTGTCTTCGGCGGAAACCACAATCCAAGGCGCTTCCTTCGTGCCTGTTCTTTTGATCATCTCATTGACGGCGGCCTCATAGTGGTCCCTTTTTTCACGGTTCCGCCAGTCTTCATCGGTCAGTTTATAGCGCTTGAAGTCAACCTTGTCCCTGTCTTTGAACCTTGCTTTCTGCTCCTCACTGCTAATGTGAAGCCAGAATTTCTGGACTATTGTACCATGATCGGTAAGCTGTTCTTCAAAGTTGCGGATTTCCTCGTATGCCTTTTCCCACTCGTGTTCAGCTGCAAATTCTTCAACCCGCTCCACAAGAACCCGGCCATACCACGACCGGTCGTAAATGGTGATTTTACCGTCGGCCGGGATATGCCTCCAGAACCGCCACAGGTAGTGATGTGCATTTTCTTCGTCGGTTGGTGCCGCAATCTGTATCACCCTGAACAGCTTGGCGTCAAGCGATGCCGTTAACCTTCGGATAGCCCCACCTTTACCGGCTGCATCCCAACCTTCAAAAACAAAAACCGACGATATTTCTTTCTGATAACACTGCCAGCCAAGATAATCAATCTCCATAGAGAGTTTTTCGAATTGCTCATCATACTGTTTTTCAGACAGCTTTTTCGTAAGATCTGCTTTGTCCAGAATAGATACATCAGCAGTTTGTTGACCGTCCTTTTCCCTGCCAGATGCTATTTCCGGGGATGCTTTCTTCTTATTCTTTCGATCCAGAGCTGTTTTCATCTCTTCAAGGATCGTCTCCATGCAGGTCAGATCCCTGTTTCGTTTTTGTGCTGCATCGATGATATGCCACCGGCTGTACGGCATATTGGTCATACGAATCGCCTGCGATGAAGCTTCCATAAACTCACTGAATTGCTCGTGATGCTCCCAATCGCTTTCATCTACCCGCCAGCTTGTCAACGGGTTTTCTTCAAGTTCCTTGAGCCTTTTTTCCTGTTCTTCTTCTGATATGTGCAGCCAAAGCTTGATGATAAGATGGCAATCGGCTACAAGCATTTGCTCGTGAAACCGTATCTGCTCTAATTCATTTTGAAAATCAGAATCTTTAAGCCCTGTCATTGCTTTGTCTATAATTGGGCCTGAATACCACGACCCAAAGAATACAGCTATATCCCCTTTTGAGGGCATTACCTTCCAGAAACGCCAGTAGAAGGGCCGCTTTTTCATCTCTTCAGTTTCCTTGCGGAAAACGCGGGTTTCGATGCCCCGGGTGTCCATCCATGCGTGTATTCGGTTTACCACCTCTCCTTTACCGGCAGCCTCCACACCCGCCATGATAATGATCACAGGGATTCCCGCTTCACTCAGGGCGAACTGTGTATCAAGAAGTTCTCGCCTGAGTTCCGGTGCCCTCTGCTGGTAATTATCCTTTTTAATTGTGTTTCCGTTTTCTGCTTTTCGAAACATATCTGCTGAATAATTTGGAGTTGAGGTTTGGGCTCAATGTAGGGATTCGTGATTTGTCTATACAAATCTAAAATATCACGTCAGCTTGTCAGCACTAAATGCGCAATTACAAAAATGTTCTTTTCCTGGCATTTTTTCAGAACCTTGATTTGGCACCTTGCAGGTTCAAGGAGAGATTTTTACCAAAGCATAGAATACAAAGCTGCAATTACCCGTGAACAAAACGCAGTAAATCGATACCTTCTCAAACTCAATTCCTCAAAGGTATAAACACCGTTATGGATTTCAGCAAGCTGCCCAAAATTGAACTGCATCTTCATCTCGACTGCTCATTAAGCTACGAAGCGGCTTCACGGCTCAATCCGTCTCTGAGCATGGAAACCTTCAGGGAAAAGTTTATTGCAGGGCCGAAATGCACAGACCTGGCCGACTACATCACCCGCGCCGAAAGTGCCGTAAAACTGATGCAGACACGTGAGGCGCTCAGGCTGGTAACCCTCGACCTGTTTGAACAGCTTAAACGAGACTGCGTGATCTATGCGGAGATCCGTTTTGCGCCGCTGCTGCATGTCCGCGAGGGACTTTCTCCCGAAGAGGTGGTTGAAACCGTAAACGAAGCCGCTGAAGAAGCTGTAAAGAACATCGGAATCCAGTCCGGTATCATTCTATGTACGCTTCGCCACTTCTCGGAAGAAGAAAGTATGATTACGGTAAAGCTGGCTGAAAACTTCCGCGGGACACGGGTCTGCGGATTCGATATTGCCGCCGATGAAGCCGGGTTTCCCGTAAAAAATCACATCAAAGCATTTGAGTATGCAGCCCGTAAGAAACTGAACGTAACGGCCCATGCAGGTGAAGCGTCTGGTGCCGAAAGTGTGTGGGAAACGCTGGAGTATTTCAGGCCTTCCCGAATCGGTCATGGTGTGAGAAGCCTGGAAGATGACTCCCTGGTGGAACGCCTTAAGCGCGATGACATCCACCTGGAGGTGTGCCCAACCAGCAACGTGCAGACCAATGTGTTCGATACCATCAGCGATCANAATATTGACAGTATCTACAATTCCGGTATTTCCATGGGAGTGAACACCGACGGCCGAACCGTTTCGAATGTNACNCTCGAAAGTGAATATGCCCTTCTTGCCAGAGAATTCGGGTGGACCAAAGAGCGCCTGCTCCGCTGCAACCTTGAGGCTATCCGGCACGCCTTTACGTCGGATGAGATAAAAGAAGAGCTGAGATCAAGGGTTATGAAGGCGTATGGTTGAGCTATCATATGGAGATTTCACTTCGTGGGAATCGCTGCGCTTGGAACGCTATCGCGGGGCTCATTTTTTGTACACGAAGTGAAAAGATGAGCTCCACTCCTATTCGTCCTGAAGGGACATAAGCAGTAGCATGGGACGCAGTCCTATGTAAAACAAAAACAAATTCCGGAAAAGCTCCGAAGGAGCGGAAGCCTGGCAAGTCATAGTCATGGCACATGTCATATCTACGAATTGTAATCAGAGAAGGCTTACGCCCGGTTCGGGGCGATCCTGCTATAGGCACATTCTAGAACATAGGACTCCGTCCCATGCTAATGCTCTTGCCTCTTCGAGGCGTTGGCTTTTCGGGCCACTGGATTAAATTACAACCCCTCCATCCTTCTTCTCTTTCTCTCTTCTTCCGGGAAAACCATTTTCATGCACCATTCATTGTATGACGTGATTAGTGGAATGTAGGGCTGGTTATTAAAAAAGAGACTGTAGGCTTTTTCGTGTGTGAGTCCGAAAAAGTGCTTTCCGAAAAAGACCCAAGCCCAGCCTCCCGCCGCAGAACCGATCGTAAAAAGAAGAAGGATTACGACAAGCAGCAGGAAGGTTTCTCCATACGAGATTTCCTCTTCACCGGTCATACCCAGAAACCGGAATAAGGCAAATACGCCAATCAGCGTGGTGATCACAGCCACGATGAGAGATGTAGCAAGAAAACTGTTCCGGATTTTTTCAGAATGGCTCATTTACAATGTTTCAATTGATGTGAACAAATGAATTAAAGCATTTTTCTTTCCGAAAAACAGATCCATTTCAAATGCTGGAACAGTTGTTCAGAAGTAAACCGAAAGCCCAAACCGGACACCATCTCCACCCAATCCAACCCTATTGATATTCGAGCTGCTATCCTCCTGGAGATCTAATTCACGTCTGTCGCGTTGATGAGCATATCGAACGGAACCCCGGTATTCTGCATGGAGGCTCATCGATCTGTGAAAGAACCATTCAACCCCTCCCAAACCGCTGAATGATACTGATAAGCCTGCTTGACGAGTTTTGGTTGAAAACTGGCGGGCCCTTGATTCTACGCGGTTATAGAGAACATCAAACCCCGGGCCATATCCGAAATAGAATTTGATATCATTATCAGGATTGGTGTAGTGTATCCGCGTCAGGTTAAAAGCAGCAGTGAAGTTAATCCTGAACTGCGAATCAAGCTCAGAGTCCTCTCCCGACTGATCGAAAATCTCTGATGAAAGGCTTAATGAAATACGATTGGCACGATCCTCTGCCGTGTGCCATTTGTAGGAAAAAACAGTTCCCTGGAACGAACTGAGCGTGAAATTCTCCGTTATGCCAAACTGCAGAGCCCGGGAGTTTTCGGTAAGCTGCGATTCCTGTTCAGGTGATTGTGAATAAACAGTGGTTATTGTGACAAATAGAATGGCAAGCGTTAGTGCAGCTGCGCGAGACATAGCATGTTATTATTTTGACAAACTTTATGAATCTGTACAAACATAAGGAAAAGAATCTTTGCAGTCCATTTGAATGCCAACGACTCAACTCTCAACGAAATGCCTGGCCTGAAGAATTAATCGCGACCAAGACTGTTCAAAAACGCAATATCGATTGTGTAGCTGTATTCAACCACGGTATCTCCACTGAAAGCATTCAACACAGCGACCATTTCTTTATCACATTCCCAGGATATCGTATCGTGAATTTTCCCATCGTACGGAACGAGAATCGACGTTTGCTCCATGTCGCCGCAGGTATAGTGAATTCTGACTTCTGATGCTGTGGAACGGGCAGTGGTAGTAACGGAAGAATACGAAAAGTCTATTGGTTGTCTTAGTTCCCAATCAACAGTGTTGAGAAGTTCATGTGAAGTGCCGGCGTTCAGTTCTTCAATTACTATATGTACCCTTTCAGGGCTTTGTGACGTATCTACAGTGCTGACTGTATAATCGCTATCTGAATCCGAGTTTGAGAAGAAAGAGGATTCATCCCTGCTACAGTTACCTGCCAAGATTAAAACGCTGAGTGCCAGCGCAAAGCCCGTTAAAAAGCCTGTACGTTCCATAGATGAATCAAAAAACAGTATCTTAATAACCCTTAAACTCTTGACTTGGATCAATATTATCATTAATAAATTGCTAATAAGATTAAATTACTCTAATAGTTTAGTTCTGTTTAGTTTCACCAAAACTGCAGTCGCTAAGGTTTTAATTGAAATTGATATACAACATTAAACTACTAAGCAGCAATGAGTTGAAGTCTGGATCTACAACTCTTGCAAGTACCTTTTACACCAGTAACCTTTTTAAAAGATGAAAATATCGGGTTTTTCCCGAGATTCGATCATGCATTGCGTTGAGAGTATTGTTAATCCGGCATTGTGATCGATTGTAAAGTGATCTTCATACATGCCTGGCCAGTTCATGATCAATATTAAACCGATACCGAACCCCGCTTTATCAGATTATTAAACCCTTTATCATGACTATCATCATTATGGGCGTTTCAGGATCAGGGAAATCCGTAATAGGAAAACTTTTGGCTGAACGCTTATCAATCCCTTTCATAGATGCGGACGACTATCATCCCGACAGTAATCTATTAAAAATGAGAAGCGGCAGACCTCTCAACGATAGTGACCGAAAACCCTGGTTGCTCTCTCTCAGAAAAGAGATAGAAATTCACAGCAGAGAAAAGGGAGTTGTTATGGCATGTTCTGCCCTCAAGAGGTCATACCGGGAAATTTTATCGGGCGAAAATCCGGGAGACGTCTGCTTTATCTATCTGAAAGGAAACACAAAAATCATACTGGACAGAATGAATCAAAGAGAAGGTCACTTTATGCCTTCTGCCCTACTCGATTCTCAATTCGCGACTCTTGAAGAACCGGCAGCGAATGAGGCCATCCACGTAAGCATTGAACAAACGCCGGAGGAGATAGTAACTGAAATTTTGGAAAAGCTGTAGCGCCTGAAATCATCATCGTTGGGCTAGTATTACAAAAAAGACATTATTGAGAAATAGACACAAAAAAATTCAGGGCTAAATGCTTGTAAGCGTTTGCATATGTCACCTGCATTCGGTAGCTATCAGCTGGCAATCAAAACCTAACACTTGCTTTTGTCATGTCAAAGTCGTCTCTGGGAATCTATGGATTGGGCGTAATGGGCAGAAACCTTGCACTAAACTTTGAAAAGTTCGGCCAACAGGTATCTGTTTTTAACAAAAAAACCGAGGGTGAAGAATCGGTAGTGAATGACTTCATGTCGGAATTCGGAAGAGATAAAAACTTTCTGCCGGCCGAATCCGCGAAGATGTTTGTGACCACGCTCACAAAGCCACGAAAAATTCTGATTCTGGTAAAGGCGGGGGAAGCAGTTGACAGCGTAATAGATGAGCTGACTCCGTTCCTTGATAAAGATGATATCCTAATCGATGGCGGCAACTCTCATTTTGAAGACACTGAACGACGGGTAAAAGAACTTCGGACTAAAAAAATTCAGTTTGTTGGATTGGGAATTTCCGGTGGTGCTGATGGGGCCAGAAACGGGCCGTCATTAATGCCGGGCTCAACAAAAAAAGCCTGGGGTAAGCTTGAGGATATATTTAAGCCGATTGCTGCAACTACATTCAGCGGAGATCCTTGCTGCGAGCTGCTTGGCCCCGGAGGGTCCGGCCACTTTGTTAAAATGATTCATAACGGCATCGAATACGCCGAAATGCAGCTCATTGCGGAGGCCTACCAGATCATGCGATATGGCTGTGGAATGAATGCATACCAGATTTCGGAACAGTTTCGAAAGTGGAGTGATGGCCCCATGGGCAGCTTCCTTAACGAAATAACTGCCGATATCCTGACCCTTACGGATGATGACGGCAACCCATTAGTCGATCGCATTGATGACAGTGCCGGCCAAAAAGGCACCGGCAAATGGGCCTCGATGTATGCTCTTGAATCCGGCATGCCATTAACCACAACCACACAGGCGGTTTTCTCCCGCTTCACCTCCAATTTTGGGGATATCCGAAGAAATACATCTTACTCCGTTGACGGCCCCGGAGCCTCGGGTCAACTCGACTCAGCTACGGTCATTCCCCTGCTATCCGAAGCCATTCTTGCATCAAGGATGATGATCCATGCAGAGGCATTTTTTCTGATAACCCAAACCTCGGAGCAAAGAAAGTGGAATATAGATCCTGTTGCCGTTGCGCGAATCTGGCAGGGAGGGTGCATTATCCGATCGGAGCTGCTGCGCAATATAGTGGCTGCATACGAGCAGGGATCCAACCTCACCAGCCTTCTGCAGTCACCAATTTATGCCAATCGGTTCAGAAAACTCCAGAGCGGATGGCGTAAAACAGCCTCATTGGCGATTTCTTCAGGCATTCCCGTACCCGTGTTAACCTCGGCATTGGCGCAGTACGATACTCTCAGATCCCCAAAACTGCCTTCAAATCTTATTCAAGCCCAGCGTGATTACTTTGGTGCCCACGGTATCAAATTCGCGGATGACTCCACAGGCGAAGTTCAACATTTGCAGTGGAAAGAGGCTGTGGCTTCAGAATCAGAGAAGGATACTTCCGGTTTTTTTGATGAAACAGAAATGGATGAATGATCGCAGCCTGAAGATAAACCCCTGACTTCGTATGCACGATCTTCAGCTTATCATAGCTACACTTGCCGGCATCGCTCTTCTTTTATTTTTGGTTACAAAAGTGAAGCTGAATGCCTTTATCGCACTGCTAATCGCCAGCATTTTTGTGGGACTTGCCGCTGGGATGCCGGCATATGCTATCATCGACAGCATGCAGACCGGTATGGGCGGCACACTCGGATTTGTGGCAACCGTGGTTGGCCTCGGTGCCATCTTCGGGCAGATCCTGCAGCACTCGGGCGGTGCCGAAGCGGTTGCCAGAACCATGCTCAAAAAGTTCGGGAATAAAAATGCATCGTGGGCGATGGTGATTACGGGTTTCTTCGTCGCCATCCCCGTCTTTTTTGATGTGGCCTTCATCATCCTGGTGCCGCTTGTGTATGCGCTGGGACGCGATACCGGCCGATCGCTGCTCTACTACGGCATTCCGCTGCTTACGGGGCTGGCCGTAACCCACGCATTCATCCCTCCCACGCCCGGACCAATCGCAGTGGCCGACATCCTCGGCGCCGATCTCGGTTGGATCATCCTGTTCGGGTTCATCATCGGCATACCCACTGCAGTGGTTGCAGGTCCCCTGTTCGGCAGGTATATCGGCAGCAAAATCCATGTGCCTGTGCCCGAATACATGATGCTGGATGAAGGTGATCAGCCCGATGATGATACACTGCCCCCCTTCTGGCTGCTAATCAGCATCATCTCCGTGCCGCTTATTCTCATTCTTGGAAATACGCTGACGGCTGCATTTGTAGCCCAAGGCTCTATCCAACCGGGTTTTCTTTCTTCGGCCATTATGTTCATCGGGCATCCGTTTATTGCGCTCACCATCGCCGTTCTGATTGCGCTCTACTGGCTAGGAACGCGGAGAGGCGCAACCAGGGAGCAGTTATCAAAAATCAGCATGGAGTCTATGAAACCGGCCGGGGTTATCATACTCATTACCGGTGCAGGCGGGGTTTTCAAGGAGGTGCTGGTAGACAGCGGTGTGGGCGAAATGCTGGCCACCAACATGGCGGAAATCGGCCTGCCGGTGATTGTGCTGGCATGGCTCATTGCGGCGGCTGTTCGGATCACCCAGGGCTCGGCAACCGTGGCCATGATTACCGCGGCGGGAATCGTTTACCCGATTATGATCAACTTTGACTTCAGCGAACCCTACAAGGCGCTGGTTGTTCTTTCCATTGCCGCCGGGGCCACCATCCTCTCGCATGTAAACGACAGCGGCTTCTGGCTGGTAAACCGCTACTTCGGCATGAGCGAAAAAGACACCCTGAACTCGTGGACCGTAATGGCCACCATCGTCGCCGTAATGGGCCTGCTGCTGGCCCTAACCCTCAGTTTCTTTGTGGGGTGAGGTGGTGGATGATTATTGATGGCATGCTTCGAAATTAAATAAAGGCAAATATCTCCCCTCCTTTCCAAGTCTCTTTTGATCCCGAGACTTCGGGAGAGGGCCGGCGGTGGTTGAAGCTGTCAGAGCAAGTTTTATTCGTAATGTGAAATTCACTGAATAGAATATAAGCCCGTACAAAAACCCGCAATGTTTCCTTTCGAAAATGGATGTTATTAAAAAGATTATTAGGTTCTTGATAAAAAAACATTGCGGGTTTTATCCGCTACCTTCCCAAGAAACAAACTACTCCTCCACCCTGAACCCGATTCTTCGCTCTGCCGACTCCCCACTGTTCAGGTCGGTGATTTTCCAGGTGAGACTGTACCCGCCTTCGCGCAGACGCAGATTGTCGATCTCCACACTCTCGGCAAAACGGCTGCCGGCGCTGCTAAAGTGCAGCATTCCCGACTGCGTGCCGTTGCTGCGCCTGAATAATCCGCTTGTTCGTCTTTCCGGCTCAAACGTGTACTCCACTTCAAACTCCGAAAATCCCGACTCGCTGCGCGAAAGTCCGTACACCTCGAAATGAATTGCGGGGATATCATTCGGGCCAATGACTCTGTCGTGCTTCACCATAAACGGAAATCGCAGGCCGTCATCCTCAATCAGCCGTCCCGCGCCGAACAGCAGGTCGCTGAGAATCAGCCCTTCCACGCTTTCGAAATGGGCGGGTTGCTCGATAGTTTTGCTTCCGGTGGCTCTCAGCTCATTCGGGAATATCGATTTCTCATCCGACTGGATCGATTCCGGATGCTCATTTTTCAGGTAGGCATAAAACTTCTGCACGGCACCCTCTCCCAGCCAGGGAACATCCTTCAAAACCACCGAAGGCAGATCCCGGTACTCATCGGTCATCACTTCCGGGAATGTTCTCAGCCGCCCGGCCTGCTTCATATTCTCACGGTACAGCTCGGTACCCACCTCAAACCTGTACCAGTTGCCCATCTCCTCCGATGCAACAAGCTCTCCCAGGTTCATTCTGTCATAATTCCTGGCCATATCCTGCAGCAAACCTATTACTGGCCGGCTTTCGATAAACGTGGCAAAAACTGGTTCGTTATCTTCATTTAGCAGCCGGTACTGGTACACCTCAAGCGGGATCTCTTCAAGTTTCAGCTGCTCTTCCGATCGTTCTGACGGTGCGTTCACGGTTGCAAGAAACGTTTCCTGATGATTGTGAACGCGGTGATTGAGGGCAAGTTGGCCGATCTGTGACTCGCTTCGAGGAACGGAAGAATAAAACAGATCGCGCTCCATCCGGCTGTAAGCCCGTCTGATCTGATCATCCAGGTGCATCAGCTTCCGGTAAACAATAAACTGGAGAGCCAGTGCGGGGGCGTATAGTCCCCTGAAAGAACGTGAGGGTGTAAAAAGGCTTCGGGGAATCCAATAATCGAGTGAGGGCAGCAGGCTGTACACGTCCTTTTCCTCCTCCCTGAAATAGAAGACCAGGTTGTTCTCAACATCCGGCTCAAACCGCTCATAAATCCAGATTTGAAGTGAAGAGGTAAAAGGATTCGATGCAATGGCAAGTTCGAGCTGTTCGGCAATTACATTGGATTGTTCAATTGACGTGCGCCCCACCGATGCGGTACCGGCAGAAATCCTGGAGGCCGACATGCTTTCTGAGTCTCCTTCACTATCACCGCCACCTCCAAAAATACCAACAGAGTATGTAGTTGGTGCTTCGCTGAGCACAAATTCAATATCCGATACAAATTCGTAGAGATCAGCCCTTGTGATGTGTATGGGCTGATCGAACGTAAAGTCGGGGCTGCCATATCGCACGTAGATTTTTCCGCGCACATCCAGCCCTGTCGCATCTCCTTCGTATGGATAGTTTTCTCTGGCGTAGTTCACCCTTGCAAAGTGCTCGATCAACCGCTCGTTGGCTATCATACCCGGTGTCGGATCTTTCCTGATCCAGAATCGCCGCATTTCAGCGGCAATCTCCTGCGCTTCCATGTTTTGCTGAAGGGCACCTGAACCCGGCAATCCGGTTTCTTTGAGGAGCAGAAGTAACAGGAAATCATCGTTAAGCCATTCGGCATCCCTCTTCGAAAAATCATCCCTTTCAAGGGCGGAGAAAAACCGCAGCGTGGCCTCTGCAAAATTTTCTTCATCCGCTTCGGAAGCAACCGTAAAGAGAAACTCCGAAGCCGACCGGTAGGTATCGGCTTTGGTTTCACCAGTCTGAGTAAGCCGTTGCGCTGCTGTATTCTCCGGATAAGAAAGGCTGATGGTGATTGAGAAGAACGGAATCAGCGTATACAGAATCGCCTTCGACATAAAAGGATACGAAAAACGAAGATGAACCAAAGATGCAGCGTTCATGAGAATCACCCGGCCCGCAGTGGGACCATTTACAGAAGATTGTGCATCCTTAAATTAGCAGAATCTTCCATAAAAACAACCTTACGCACTAGATCCGGGGTTCAGGCTTTTGCCCTTTTTTCCAATAAATCAGCCACTGCGTTAAATCTGTAGCTTTGAAACTTGTAAATCGCAAACAATATCAGAAGTACCAGTGGTACAAACATAAATTCACTCACTGACTGAACCAGAAAAATCATAACCACGGGAAGTATCATCACATACCAGTTTAGTTTTGCAGTCAGCATCATTTCTCTCCTGTTTGCTGAGCGGTGAATGAGTCCGCGCATAACCGGTGCATAATCAACCCAGTATAGACCATATGCCTTTTCGCGAAATGCTATTTCATCAGATGAGAGTGCCCTGAATATCAACGGACGCGCCCCACCTGAATCCTGATATCTTTCAAGTTCATCGGCAAGACCCGGCCTGAACCGGCCGACAGATAACTTTCTCCTGTAAACAGGGATACCAAAACGGAAATAGGGCCCCGTCCATAACACGGACAGTGTAAATTCAATGAGTCCGAGAATACCTACGGCATATAGCAAATATGCGTCCATCTGTCAGTTAAATAAATTTTGGATCTGGGCCATTATTCTTATTGAAGATCCCTCTTCGTTTACGAGTAAATAAGAAGTGATTGAGCTTCACGCAAGTTAGAGTATAAAACTTTTGAAACGGGTTTTCTAGCTGAGTTTGATTTCGAAGACAATTAAAAAGCGCGCATGTCCCGAAAATTTTGATATAAAAGTCAGTTGCAAATGATGAGCTAATGGTATCACTGTGTGGAGTCATCTTCATCTCATGACCTGATTCACTTTCCCTTTGTAATCTGGAATTACCAATCCAGCGGAAAGTCGAGCTCAGCGTACCCAACATAAAAATTGCTGAACCCACCGGTCTCGGCCATGTACCAAATCCTGATGGATCCGTCTTCAATCAGAACCGCTGGTGCAATCAACCCGGATTCTTCCCACGATTTTGTTTTGAACACCAAAGGTTGCTGATAAACCTCCCAGGGTCCAAAAGGCTCGGGGGAACGTGCCAGCCCGATAGACGACATATTCTGATCTGTATCACTGGTAAAGAAGAGATAGAACATACCGTCAGGGCCTTTCACGAGTTCAGACTCACGCGGATTGTCAAGAGACCATGAGACATCTTCTTCTGAAATGAGTAAATCACCCTGTTTTTGCCAGGTAATTCCATCCTCCGACGTTGCTCCAAAAAGACCGTACCCGAATTTATCCAGCGACCATCCTGTGTAAACCATATAGTAAAGGCCCTCACTTTGGACGATGGTCGGGCTGAAAACGCCATCGCTTTCGAAAGGCTCATCGGTATCGATAAGAGGCTCGGCAGAAAATCTCGTAAATTCAAGTCCGTCCTCAGATTCTGCCAATCCGATCCTGCCTCTGGATACGATTACATTCACACCATCGGCCCCTTCTTCGTACCCTGTGTAATACATGCGAAACCGGTCTTCATGCCGCACTACAAATGCAGTTTCCAGCACACGGTCCCACGAATCATTATCATTCATCAGCGCAACGCTTTCTCCAAAAGTTAGCGGTGTAGCATGATCCCAGTTGATTCCATCGCTCGATTCAGCCACACTAATTACTACCTGAAGGTTCTCGGGATTGTCGCCATCGCCGTCTCCGGTGATAAGCAGTGACGTGTAGTACATCAGGTACGTGTCATCCACTTTGATAACAGAAGGATCACCGGCAAGCCAGTTACCTTCCCAAACCGGTGATGGATGCTTTATAAACATTTCCTGCCAATCGTGCTCTGGTGTGCTTTCAGTTCCACAACCTGCAAAAAAGAGAATTCTTGCACTGAACAGTAAAACTATCTTTGTTCGATTCATCCTGCTGCTATGTCATTTTGATTTAACGATTTAATTCTAAACTGAATTAAGTCAGAAATATTTTCAATGTTCCCGGTTCCGGCTAATCCGCATACCTGCTGTTCATTCCCGCCAAACGAAATTACCCCTCCCTGATGTTTGAAACGGAAGCGATCACTCTTGTATGGTTAATATCGCCCTGCAAAAGAAACACATAAACGTAATAAAATAATGACATCCTCAACTATGAAAGAGAGCTTTAAACAAAAAATGCTTCGTAAGATGTACCCCATTGCGATGAAGATGGGCAAGCAGGGAAAGAACGGAACAGTGCTAAAGAATACAGAGGATACATCTCCCAACGCCTCGTTTTACGACCTTTCGGTAACGCTCAACAACGGTACGCGTCTCGATTTTTCAGAGCTGAAGGGGAAGAAAGTGATGCTGGTGAATACCGCATTAGACTGCGGATACACAGGGCAGTATGATGAACTCCAGTCTCTGCATGAGCGATTGAAGGACAAGCTCCGGATCATCGCATTTCCTGCCAATGATTTTGCCGGCCAGGAAAAAGGCAGCGATGACGAAATTGCCCAATTCTGCAGAATTAACTACGGAGTTACCTTTCCGGTTGCGGCAAAAGGCCGAGTGATAAAAAAGCAGGATCAGCAGCCCGTTTTTGAATGGCTTACCGACAGCAGCCTCAATGGCTGGAACAACCATACCCCCGACTGGAACTTTGGGAAATACCTGATTGATGAACAGGGAACACTCACCCACTATTTCGGCCCGTCGATTTCTCCGCTGTGTGATGAGATTAGGGGCGGGATACATTGATGCCGGCCTAAGCTAAGTCCCCGGAATCGTTTGTGACTGGCGAGAAAGGATCCTTGAATTTGGTGATGTAACGGAAAAGCCATAGCTAATGAGCCTCTATATTTTAAGAGCCTGAAGTGACAGCTTTAAAGAAAGTACAGCGAAAGTACTGGAGCTAAAAAAGGAATACGATTGCGGCGCCTCCAGCCGCACCCAACTATGCGAGCGCCATTACACGCAGAGTTCGGGCCTTTTTTCCCGGCGGTTCGCCGCTAGATGCATCGTCAACCACAGCAATCTGCCCATACATGCCGAATACAGCTGCAATCGTGAAGCAACCAAGAGCTGCCAGCCAGTTATCCTGCAAGTACATGATTTCGGCTTGTAAAAGGATTAGTACACCACCAGCTCCTGCAACGCCCAGGGTTGTAATGTGCCGGAACTGGTCAGCTCAGAGTTGAGCTAGCAAAATTGGGTCCGGTGAAGGGGGATTTATCCAGTCTTCTTCGTTCAGCCGGCCGGTATTTATTGGTTTCATTGCTTGGTTTTTTTAGTGAAAAAAATTGAGAGTTTGATTTGTGAAATGTACTTCCGTCTTGAACGGAGCTCACAAAACGCTCACCGCCTAAACCTCCATGCCGGAATTCTGACTGAAATGAATTTACTCGGGATGAACCAATTAACAAATCCGGATTTTTAAAAGCTCAATTCATGTCATGCCTGGTTGTTCAAAGCCTGATTGGCCCGGTCTATTTCCACTTGCCCAGGTGTTCTTCAATCCGCTTTTTGGCTTCATCATGGGAAACGAATGCACCCCTTTCTATTTGTTGTTTCGCCTCAAGCAGCTCTTCCATCAGTTCAAGTTTGTTAACCATTTGCTGATATACGGACACATCCACCAAAACTGCCGCACTTTTACCGTGCAGGGTAAGAATGATCGGTTGTTTATCTTTTTTGAGACACTTTATAAAATCAGCCGACTTTTTACGGAACTCGGAAATCAGATCTTTCAAGGTAATTATCATATTATGCACTTCCATAAGAAGCAGTCTTTATTTCAGAATGATCAATTATTTTTAAGTAGTTAGCTTTCATGGCAATTCGATTTTATTCCAATTTAATGACTTCACTAAAATAAGGATTGCTCATTGCAACTTGATTCACCCTGTGTCATATAATTGATCGTCAAAACCTCCATCACCCTTATCTGCCGCACAATATTCCAAACCACTAAAATGGCAAGAACCCAAAGTTTATTATAATTTTGTTTGGTTTCCCGGTTGTTTGTAAACCAGCCACTCGCCTCCCCTCCGAATAAGTGTAAGCACCGGGTACAATCAAAACTCAATCAATGCTGATCAACTCCGCGAAGTGCAACCCTGCCTGCCAGGAAGGCCATGGGAATTTAAGCCAGGGTCAGGCCGGCGACGGTAAACCAGAGTGGTTCGTCTCCTTCCCGGAACCGATAACAAGTATAGCATTTGCGAGCGAATTTTAGTGTCAATCACACTTAATCGACCTTAACAAATTTTCCTGTCTGCGTAATATCAAAAAAACTGGCCTGGATAAAATAAACTCCGTTTGCCAGGCCCGACACGTCAATGGTGCCTGAAGAAGTCGATTGATTAACGCTTAAAACCTTTCGCCCAAGAATGTCATAGATATCAATTGAAAACGCCCCCGGAAACTCTGTGGACAATTCATAGTTTATTTCACCATGAACGGGATTCGGGTACACCGAGATACTGCCACGCTCATCAGGATCACTGGTATGCATGAGTACATCACACTGTAAAGCATGATTCATAACCTCATCCTGCAAATTCCGGATTCCCTGGATGGTTGGCCGCACTTCAATATCGGGTATAATCCCAATTCTCTGCGTTGGTGTATAATCAGGATAGTAAACACCAAGAAATGTTGCAGCAGTGCGGATTTGGCCGGGCAGCGAAATTTGTGCAATGTTGCCGTCAGCGGCGGCGGTTGTACTTCCTATTTTTATGGAACTATGATAGCGTTCCAGCCCCATCACGGTGTATTCAGCATGGCTTTGCGTTCGTTCATCAAACAAAATGATCACTTTTCCGGAATAAGGCGAGGAAGTTCCTTCACCGATATTAGAATAGACCCAAACTAACCTGCCGGGAAAGTTTGAATCAGGTTGGGTAAAATTTGCATTATTAATTGAGGATCGATACAAATAGTTTACAATAGTCCACAGAGTTCCCCTTGGATAGTGTCTTATATCAAAAACGATCGCATCCGTATTCCATAAATCATTAAACATGGATGCTACCTGATTGACTTCGAGCCTGCCCATATCAACTATCCCAAAGTGGCACCCATCATCGGAAAACGTTTCGGACCAAACAGGGCTATCATCGAAATTTAAAAGGTTAAAATTGCTCGAGTTTCTGTTTAGGTTCAATGTCCGTTCGGTACTGCCGTCAGAAACCGTTATGGAAAATTCCCCGCCCTGACCCCATAAAATAAAATCGTTAATCGTTCTTTCAATGATTTCATCGTTTGAACCATGCGCATACTTTCTGAGACGGCCTCTTAACTCATCAATCTCCTCGTTATCAATTCTTTTAATCACATCACCCGGGGCAATATCCACTTCGGGTAAAACCTGGGTGACGACCATCTGATTTTCGATATACCTTGCAAGAAATGGCGGGAAAGCAAAGCCCTGCCATGCATTAAACACCGGACTGCTGAAAAAAGCGTGCGAATCGTTGATTCTTGTGGTCAGCTTTTTAAAGGTCAGGTGGTAGGTTAAAGCATCCTCAGCTTCCACAATTTTTGGAATAAATTCAGCAAGGGTTTCATCCCAATCCTGGTCCATGATGTACTTGTAGGGAAAGAAATAGTGAATGATGTTCCAATACCTGAACAGTGCAAGTATTCTCATGTTTTCATCAGGCAGGCCTTCAACACTTTCATATTTCGAGTCAACTAAAAATGCAGGCGGGCCATTGTTCCACTGCTCGCTTACATATCGATTGTTTTGTGGTCTGAAACGCACCCTGATTGTATCAAGAGCCGCGCTTACATCTTCAGAAAGTTTAGAGGCGTAAAACCAAGATGTATCGTTGTTGTTGTTCAGGCTATCCGGAAAATCCGGCAAGAGAGTTGAGCCCGTTTCCATAGGCCCGGCTTCATGAATCATATCCAATAGGGCTTGATTAAATGATTCATTATCCGGTGCGTTGCGTATGTCATCCAGCGAATTCAGCAGCACATCGTCCCAATCTACCATGTACCCCGCCATGGCTGAGTGAAAATATTTGACGTGACCCCATAATTTGGCCGTGTAAAAAAGACGTTCATGGTAGATTTCATCAGTTACTTGAGACTGCACACCGAAAGGCAACAGCATCAAAATGAATAACAACAGATATTTTATTGCTGCTCTCATTACTCCGTGACTTAATCAGATTTAATAGAATGGTATCAACATAAATCACCGGCCAATTTCAGAGGCTGGCATACCAAATGACACATAATTGCACGACTGCACCTCTTCAATTCCACTCCTCACACAATATTCCAAACCAACCAAAATGGCAAGAACCCAAAGTTTATTGTAATGTTGTGCTGTTTCCCTGATTGATTGTAAACCGGCACTCCTCTTCTCTCCGAATAAGTGTAAGCACTGGGCAGTATAAAATCTCAATCATTGCTGATCAACTCCGCGAAGCGCAAGCTTGCCTGCCAGGTAGGCCATGGGAATGTAAGCCAGGGTCAGGCCGGCGATTGTAAACCAGAGCGGCGACGGGATCCTATGAATAAAAGTGCCTCAAATCAGAAAAGCCCTGAGTGGGCGCTAGCCTAAGAGATTATTTGCAACAAGGCTGACGCCCTTTCAGGGCTTATTTTTGAGGGGGTAGATCTCTAAAACATAGGACTCCGTCCTATGCTATTGCTGGATGTCCCTTCAGGACTTTACAGATCTGTTAATGTCGATACAGATAGTCATCCTCACAAAATAAGTCCATGCGATCGGAATCCGTCTGGAAACTCACGATAAATATTATTCCGTCTGTAACCTGACCGGAGATGCGGATTCCCTACCCCGGCTTCACCACCAAATTCACAATCCGACCCGGCACAAAAATCTCTTTGATGATGGTGGTTCCGTCGAGGTGTTTTTGCACGTTCTTCTGCTGCTTGGCCAGCCCCAGCACAAAGTCTTTGTTTTTTGCCTGATCCGCCGGAACCTCGATGTTGGCACGCACCTTGCCGTTCACCTGAACGGGGTACTCCACAATGTCGCTCTTCAGGTACTCTTCACTGTATTGCGGCCACTCCTCGTACGCAAGGCTTTCTTTATGGCCAAGCTTGTTCCAGATTTCCTCGGCAATATGCGGGGCAAACGGTGACAGCAGCAGTACGAACGGATCGGCAACCGCTCTCGGCACGCTCTTCCACTGGTTGGCTTCGTTCACAAAAATCATCAGAGCCGATATGCCGGTGTTGAACCGCATCCCGTCAATGTCATCGGTCACTTTTTTGATGGCCTCGTGCAGCACTCTGAACTGGTCGCGGGTGGGCTCATCTTCCGAGACGTTCAGCCTTTCCTCTTCTCCATCACCGAAAAAGAGCCTCCAGGTTCGGTTCAGGAAGCGGTTTACTCCCTCCACCCCTTTGGTGCTCCAGGGCTTCACCTGCTCCAGCGGACCCATAAACATTTCGTAGAGCCGCAGCGAGTCGGCCCCGTATTTCTTCACCACATCGTCCGGGTTGATCACATTGCCTCGCGATTTCGACATCTTGTGAGCCCGCGCATCCACAACAATCTCTGTGCCCTTCATCACAAAACGCTCGCCCTTTTTCTCCACGTCCGACTCAGCCAGCGGAACCCGCTTCAGTCCCTCATCTCCATCGGCCTGTTCCGCGCTGATGATCTTACCGTCTTTTTCATATGCGGTGTACTCCACCTCGCCCAGGATCATCCCCTGGTGCACAAGCTTCTGGAACGGCTCTTTGGTTGAGACCACGCCGCAGTCGTAAAGCACCTTGTGCCAGAAGCGCGCATAGAGCAGGTGCAGAACGGAATGCTCGGAGCCGCCCACGTAGAGGTCCACCGGCATCCAGTACTTCTCTTCGCCTTTATCCACCGGTCCGCCGTCAAAATCGGGGCTGATATAGCGCAGGTAGTACCAGCACGAACCGGCCCATTGCGGCATTGTGTTGGTTTCGCGCAGGGCTTTCTTGCCGGTTTCGGGATCGGTGGTTTCAATCCATTCTGCGGCACGCGCAAGCGGCGGTTCACCGGTTTTGGTGGGCTGGAAATCGTCCACCTCGGGCAGGGTGACGGGCAGCTCGCTTTCGGGTACGGCCTTCGGCTTGCCATCCACATGGATGATGGGGAACGGCTCCCCCCAATAGCGCTGCCGTGAAAAGAGCCAGTCGCGCAGCTTATAGTTCACGCTCTTGCTGCCAACCCCGTTCTTTTCAAGCCATTCAATTATTTTCTGCTTGGCTTCTGTGATATGCAGACCGTTCAGGAAGTCACTGTTGATACTCGGCCCGTCTTCGGTGTACGCTTTGCCCTCAAAATCATCCGGTGGCTGAACCGTGCGGACAATGGGCAGATCAAACATTTCGGCAAATTCCCAGTCGCGCTCATCTTCGCCCGGTACGGCCATGATCGCCCCGGTTCCGTAGTGTGCGAGAACATAGTCGGCGATCCAGATCTGGATCGCCTTGTTGTTGGCCGGGTTGATCGCGTAAGCCCCCGTAAACACCCCGGTTTTCTCCTTGGTGAGTTCCTGCCGCTCCAGGTCCGATTTCTGGGCGGCTTTTTCGCGGTATGCTTCCACAGCCGCTTTTTGTTCGGCAGTGGTGATCTGCTCTACCAGGTGATGTTCGGGCGCGAGCACCATGTAGGTGGCCCCGAAAATGGTGTCGGGCCGTGTAGTGAATACGCGGATCTTTTCATCGTGCTGATGAACCTGGAAATCGATTTCCGCTCCGATCGATTTACCGATCCAGTTGCGCTGCATCTCTTTGGTGGATTCAGGCCATTCCAGTCCGTCGAGATCCTCGAGCAATCGATCGGCATAGGCGGTGATTTTCAGCACCCACTGGCGCATAGGCCGCCGCACCACGGGATAACCGCCAACTTCGCTCTTTCCGTCAATCACCTCTTCGTTGGCAAGTACGGTACCCAGTTCGGGGCACCAGTTCACCGGCTGCTCGTCTTCGTAGGCCAGCCCCATCTCAAACAGTTTCAGGAAAATCCACTGGGTCCATTTGTAGTAGTTTGGGTCGGTAGTGTCCACCTCTCGGTCCCAGTCGTACGAAAAGCCGAGCATCTGCAGCTGCTCCCTGAAGCGTATGATATTCTTCTCCGTGGTAATGCGCGGATGCGTTCCTGTTTTTACCGCATACTGCTCGGCAGGCAGGCCGAAAGCGTCCCACCCAATCGGGTGTAACACGTTGTAGCCCATCATCCTCTTGTAACGAGCCAGAATATCTGTAGCCGTGTAACCTTCCGGGTGCCCCACATGCAGGCCCGAGCCGCTCGGGTAGGGAAACATATCGAGAATGTAATACTTAGGCCTGTCGTGGTTTTCCGGGGTTTTAAACGTTTTCTTCTCTAGCCAGTACTTCTGCCAACGGGGTTCAATTTCTGAAGGTTTGTAGATGCTCATCAGCGTGCTTTCAGCCTGCGGTGTTTTATTTAAAATTAAATAGTTTGGACAGCTTGGAAAGATAGGGAAAAAAAGCTTGGGACTCACCCCCGACTCACCCCCTGTCCCCCTCTCTTTCAAGACGCCCTATCCGCCTGTGCGGCGGATGCGCGCCTTGGAAAAGAGGGGGAACTCCTAAATTGTTTTACAGCCAAATCTTAGTTAAGGAGTCCCCCCTCTTTTCGAATCCGCCTTCGGCGGTTCGAAGAGAGGGGGACAGGGGGTGAGTCCGTCACAAATACCTCTTCACCACATCCCCAAATTCATCCACTCTCCTGTCCCTGAAAAACGGCCAGATCTGCCGGTGGTTTTCGATGGATGCCAGATCCAGTTCCGCATGGATGATCTCTTCTCCCTCTCCTGCTTCTGCGAGAATTTGCCCGAATGGGCCGCAGACGAAGGAATTGCCCCAGAATTTGGACCCGCCTTCCACGCCCACTCGATTGATGCTGGCCACAAAACAGCCGTTGGCGATGGCGTGGCTCCGCTGGATCGTTTTCCAGGCGTCCATGAACTCTTTCTTGTCGGTATCGCTCTCCTCGGGCAGTGTGCCAATTGCGGTCGGGTACACAAGGATATCGGCACCGGCCATCGCCGTGAGCCGGGCGGCTTCAGGAAACCACTGGTCCCAGCAAATCAGTGTTCCGATTTTACCTGCCGATGTATCAAACACCTTAAAGCCGAGATCGCCCGGCGAGAAGTAGTATTTCTCGTAAAATCCCGGATCGTCGGGAATGTGCATCTTTCTGTAAATACCGGCCAGACTGCCTTCTTTTTCGATCACGGCCATAGTGTTGAAGTAAACTCCGGCGGCCTTCTTCTCGAACAGCGGAAGAAGTATCACTACACCCAGCTTTTTGGCCAGAGCACAAAAACGGTCAGTTACCGGACCCGGAACAGGCTGTGCCCAGCTGAAAAACTTCTGATCTATTTCCTTGCAGAAATAGGTGGTGTTAAAAAGCTCTTGCAGTGCGATCACATTTGCTCTCTCTTTAGCTGCCGACTGTACAAGGTGCTCTGCACGTTCGGTGTTTTCATTGATATTTTCTGAGCAGGCGAATTGAATGGCGGCAAATTTCACAGTCAGAGATAATTGAAGGTTTTGGGTGGTAATTTTTAAGAAATCAAAGTAAGCAATTTGATTCTGAATCCCATTTAAACCCTGGAGGTGGAAATCAGTTAATTGTTTCAAAAAAGCGCTTTTTTCTTCAAATAAATGGGGGAAAGCCCTACTTTGACTGTTTATGTATTGAAAAGCTAACAGCTCGCTGATCCGGTAAGATAGGGTTGTTCTAATTCTCTGCCATTTTTTGTTTTAATCATTTCATTTTCATTTAAAAATTTTCCAGAACAAATCAGGCCATGAAAAACAGCTACGACAATCAGCCAACAAGTAAAATCGGGCTCGAATACCTTGGATTAAAAGAATGCGAAAATGTTCTCTGGAACCTGAACCCGACTGAACTCTACGAACAGGCTATTTGCAATGAGGAAGCCATTCTTACAGACAAACATGCGCTTCTCGTGCATACCGGCAAATACACAGGCCGGTCCCCCAAAGATAAATTTACCGTTGAAGAAGAATCGAGTATAAATGACATCGATTGGGGTGGATTCAACCAGCCAATTTCCAAAGAGATATTTGAGAATCTTCACAAAAAAGTGGTCGATTACCTGGCAGACAAAAAAATTTATGTGAAGGATCTTTATGCAGGTGCCGATCCCTCCTACCGCCTCAACGTACGTGTGGTGAGTGAAGCTGCCTATCATGCACTTTTTGCTCATAATATGTTCATCAATCCCCCTGACAAAGATTTGCTCAATATTGAGCCCGGATTTACCGTACTTGCAGCACCAAAGTTTCAGGCTGATCCGGAAGTTGACGGTACAAGAACAAACACATTTATTCTCTGCAGCCTCGAAAAGAAAATCATTTTGATAGGCGGTACACTCTATTCGGGTGAGGTGAAAAAAGGCATTTTCGGAGTACTCAATTACCTGCTGCCCAAAAAAGATGTAATGCCGATGCACTGCTCGGCTAATATGGACAAGGAAGGTAAAACGGCTGTTTTCTTCGGGCTTTCAGGAACGGGCAAAACAACGCTGTCTGCCGATTCATCCAAAACACTGATAGGTGATGACGAACACGGATGGAGCGACGACGGTATTTTTAACTTTGAGGGAGGTTGTTACGCGAAGACCATCAACCTGAGCAGGGAGCATGAACCCGAAATTTTCGACACAACCCAGATGCCCGGCACCATCCTTGAGAATGTGGTTGTGAATAAAGACCGCGTTCCCGACTTTGATGACGACTCCCTCACACAAAACACCCGTTGTGCCTACCCGATTTCGTACATACCGAACGCCAGTGACACCGGCATTGGGGGCCATCCCGAAAACATCATCTTTCTCACCGCCGATGCTTTCGGCGTTCTTCCTCCCATTTCACGCCTGACTCCTGAGCAGGCGATGTACCATTTCATCAGTGGATATACAGCGAAAGTTGCTGGTACCGAGCGCGGAGTAACCGAGCCACAGGCCACATTTTCGGCCTGTTTTGGGGCCCCGTTCATGCCGCTTCATCCCACCGTATATGCAGAGCTTCTGGCTGAGAAAATCAGAAAACATAACTCAAAGGTGTGGCTGGTTAATACCGGCTGGACCGGCGGTATGTACGGGGAAGGCAAGCGGATGAAACTTTCCCACACCCGGCAAATGCTCAACGAAGCGATTGACGGCAATCTGGATGATGCAAACTATTTCACAGAGCCGGTGTTCGGCCTGCAGATTCCGGAATCGGTTGAAGGTGTGCCATCGAGCATATTGAATCCGAGAAATACCTGGAGCGACAAAAACGCCTACGACAAAAAAGCCGCCGAGCTGGCAGCTATGTTTAATTCCAATTTTGAAAAATTCTCGAAACTGGCCAGCAAAGAACTGGTTGAAGCGGGTCCGGTTATCTGATTTTTTTCCAACATATGATATATGTTTGACCCTATAGCCCGGTGTGTTACCATACCGGGTTTTTTATTGGTATAGCTGCTAATTCAGGACCAAACAGTCCCAAATCTCCGGAATGGGAGCCACGTACCCCATACCCGTTGCCGGGCTTTCCCGTCAACCCCTCGGCTTGAATCATGGCGTTGATCAAAATATGGGCTCGGGGTTTCGGGGATTGAATCCATTTTAATGCTACCGACCAGACGTTTCTCTGAAACGTGTTCAATAACTCTGATGAAATATTTTGTTGAAATCCATATAGTTCCGGTCATAGTTCGATATACGGACTCAGGATTTATGGGTTCGTATTCAATTCAATTTCTACAACCCGGTGGCTCCTCCGGAGCTGTGCGATTTGTTGGATAACTGGGTAAGCCATTTACAAAAGACAATTTGATAAATTAGCTAAACTGTAACCATTGTATCGAATGCGGTCCGGACGGAACGACTGGTCGGTAGCACCGGGATTTGGACCGCGAAGCCTCCACCTCCAGCCGCGATCTGCGGAAAACCATGAAATCATAATCCGGAGGTTTGTCCGCAATCTCCGGAATGGGATCCGTGGTACCCATTTCCGTTGCCGGACTTTCCCGTCAACCCCTCGGTTGCAATCGCATCGATGATCTGCATCTCATCTCGGGGTTTGAAATTCTTGATCCGTTAACCCGGGGCGTTGCCCTCCCGAATTCTCGGGATGTTATCTGACGCCTTCAGCGTCGGTTTTTTGCCAATGAATTTTTAAATACAACTAAATGCATAAACCGTTCTGATTCTCATGGCGAATACGTTCCGGACGGAGCAATTGGTCAGTTGCTTAGTCAAGCACCTTACACCGGCTCGTTATCAGTATTGTGAAAAACGCAATTAACTATTAACGATAAGATTAAACGTTAACACCATCATAAATCATTACATCGGCCTGAATTTCCTGGGTAAATATACTATCATGCATGTAATATGAAGAAAACAGCCAAGTCTGCCTTATCCACCGAATATACTGTACCATTTACCGTACGCTCGTACGAGGTGACCGCCAATGGCGTCGTTACACTGTCTAACATCTGCAACTACTTCCAGGAGGCTGCCGGAATTCACGCCGATTACCTAAACTTCGACATCAATCAACTGCAGGAAAAGGGTCTCACGTGGGTGCTTTATAAAATGCAGGTAAAGGTTCAACGCTACCCGAAACGATGGGACAAAGTTTTGGTCCGAACAAAACCTTCAGCAGGCGATGGTATAAGAGCATTCAGGGATTACGAATTGCTGGATAACAACGAAAACCGGCTTGCTGCGGCTGTAAGCCAGTGGATGGTTCTCAACACGAAAACAAAGCGTCCCGTACGCATTCCGGATGAGATTCTGAATCTTGGATTCAGCAGTGACAATCATGTGATAGAGCCGGACACGAAATCTCTGAAGGTACTTCAGGCAGATAATGCAAAATTTACTACGACGTCAGGATACCATGACCTGGACATGAACAATCATGTAAATAACGTGACATACATTGATTGGTTTACAGGATATATACCTGAAGAACGAATTTCTGGTCTCACTTGCCATAAGATACACATCCAATATATAGCCGAATGCGGTGCTGGTGATGCTATTTATCAAACCCTGCAGTATTCGGAAACCGAGGATGGATTAAAGATTGTCCACACACTTTTTAAAAATGACCGGTATCAGCCTGTAGCTGCGGCAATTACGAACTGGAGTCGGACTCCTTACTCCTCCCCACAATCTTAGGATCCGAAGATCTGGAACGGCGATACGCATCGGGATTTTTTTCCATGTCTTTAAATTCTTTCATGGTGTATATCAGCCCGATGAGAAAAAGTATGACTACAATAATCCCCGACGTGAAAATAAATGGGACGCTCATAGCTGGTTCCTGTATTTAATAATTTTGAAATATGCTCCAAAACCAAGTATTGAAGGAACCCATATGCCTACAAACAGGCCTGCATCCGTGTCACCGCTAAACCACAGGAAGATGGAGAGAGCCATGGAAATCAAAGCTGCAAATAGAATGAAGTAATCGGAAGTCTTAAGCATGAATCATGTTTTTAGTTAGCTGTATACCAAATAAAAGAATGTTCACGCCTGATTCGTTCCCTGACACCTTAGCTTGTTGTGTAGCAGTGAATTACTCCCATTCCGGAGCGAATGAAGGACTCACAAGCCGCAGATTTCTGGCGAGAGTGTCTATCGATTCGAAGTGCTCGTCGCTTAGTTGAAAATCAAATATGTCCAGATTTTCGCGAAGGTGTTCAGAAGATGTGGCCTTTGGGATGGCTATAACATTCTCTTGCTCTATGAGCCAGCGCAATGCAACCTGCCCCGCAGTTTTGCCATATTCACTGCCTATCCGGGCAAGTACCTCGTCCTGAAAAACCTTACCCTGAGCAAGAGGACTGTAAGCACCAATTAGAATTTCGTTGTCGTACGAGTAGTCTAAAAGGTCGAACTGTGCGAGGTAAGGGTGATATTCAACCTGGTTACAGAGAATTGGGATACGCAGGTCTTCGATTACGGATTTTGTCATCGAAAGAGGGAAATTGCTGATCCCGATGGATTCTGCCTTACCCTGATCGCGCAGCACCATCATGGCCTCAAGCGTCTGCTCAAGAGGATACTGACTGTTAGGCCAATGAATCAACAAAAGATCAACATAGGGAGAGCGAAGTTCGCGGAGGCTGTCTTCAACGGTTTGAAGCACATCATCGTGATCGAGATTGGTATGCCAGATTTTTGTTGTAATGAAAAATTCTTCACGGTCAATACCCGATCCATAAATCGCGTCTCCGATTTCTTTTTCATTTTTGTACATCTGGGCTGTGTCTATATGCCTGTATCCCATCGAAATGGCATCGGTAACCGTTTTCATGCACTCTTTGCCGTAAAGTTTGTATGTGCCAAGTCCTATTTCCGGCACATCAATTCCCTGGATCGATTTATGCTGCATAAAAGTGTTGGGGTTTTTCTGAACGTACTATTGAGTCTAAATTGAGAATCGAAATGACCTTTTCTTTCAAAAGAATCATGTAACTGAGATTTACTGCAGTATCAGCGGGGTGAAGCCGCATTGACATTTATTTTATCAATGTTATTTTTCTCGTAAAAATTCGGTTCCCCGTCTCTAGCTGCACGATGTAGATGCCGCTCGGCATATCGGCAGCATTCCATGATACAGAATTTTCTCCGGCTCTCATGGTATCATCAACAAGAAGTGCTACCTGCTGGCCAACAACATTCCAGATGCCAATGCGCACATGAGTCTCTTCAGGCAGGTAATAAACAATGTTTGTGGCAGGATTGAACGGATTCGGGAAATTCTGTCTCAGTTCAACACTTCCCGGCCTTACACTATCACCAAACGAATCAAGTGCCGACTTGTATGGCTTTATCGTAATTACAAACCGCTCGTTTTGGTGGGGTGTAACGGGAGTTAGTGGGTTCTCTGCTATCTCTTCGCGATCTATTTCAGCTGAGGAAGTGTACCTGAAGCGGTAGTTGGCATGCTCCCTCATATCGATACTGTTCCCTGTTACTCGGTCTTCAAGTGTCAAAACCCACTCATCCGGGATATCCTGCATTGCCGACCAGTCGAGCACACCCTGAATTACACTTTTTGAGGTGGCTATACCTACACCGATTTGATAAGTGTCATCAAGTTCATGAGGCAGATGGGTAAAGCTGTTAGCCCTGTGTCGGCTCAGCGTATTGCCAGCATACAAAAGGGTTATTTCATTTTGTACCTCTTCAGGATGCAGGATGGGAAACAGCTTTGGCAGATCGAACCTGCGATCGGTTCTCAACATGCGGGAATCCGAGAAACCCAAAACCAGCTCGTCTTTTAATCCGTCTCTTCTGCCCGTCTCTTCTTCAAAAAGTCTGATCCTGATAAATCTGTCAAGTTCTGCGGCAGATGAAATTCTCGATTCATCCAGCACGTGTGCCGGCGTTTGTACTTCGCTGTTAATGATGATGGGGCTCCATGGGTTTAATTCAGCATCACTGCCGAATTTCACCCGAAAAGCTTGTTCAGAAGCATCCCAAACCTGTACTGCAGGGGTAACGGGCAGATTCATTTCGTTGGCAATGCTGCCAAGACGTATGCTGTTGTAGCCGGGCAGTGAAATGAGTGAAAACCCCACATCTTGCCCAAAATCCGAGCGCATAAACTGATCTGACGTGCTCCCGTTTTCGTCTACGAATAACGGTTTAGATAGCGACTCTTCATCCGCGTACACAAGAATTGGCTTACGCAGATCGTCAACCGAGGGTACGATTTCATCGCCTGAAAGATCTCTGTAGTCAAGGTCGCTGTTTCGGTTCAGCCTGCTGTTATGTATGCCGGGAAGCGAAACTATATGCCAGCCGGGATATTGAATAGCGTGTGAAAACATCCTGGATGTGGTGCCTCTCCTGCCCGGTGTACCATGCAAACCGCGCTCAATCTCGAATGGCGAGTTTGCGAAATGCTGCATGCTTGTGTATCCGTCGAATGCATTGGATACCTGATCGAGCTCGAGAGCAACGCCTGCTTGTGCCTGATTGTATGTTGCTTTCGCGGTTTCCGTATCACCGAAGCGCAGTTCAACAAAAGCGCTTCCGGGTGCGAGCAGCTTTATTGGATAGCGGTAATCGTAATCAAACGGAATTGACTCTGCTCCGCCTGTTGTTGCAAGTACAAAGAATGAATATGGATCCACATACTTCTGCCCCTGCACCACAATTTCTCCTGAACCGGTTGCTATTACCATCCCCTTAAGCGGAACCGCATCGCCGGTAGGATTGTAGACCTCGATGTACTCAGGCAAGCTGCTTTGTGGGTCAGACGTTAAAATCTCGGTTATGATGATGCTTCCGCGTGCCGGTGGTTCAGGACGTGTTACGGCCGGTCTTAGTTCGATCTGCTGAAGCGCGATGGGCAAATGAGACGACTCTTCGGTCAATAAATTATCAGGAATCCAGGCAAACTCAAGTATATCACCGTGCCTCAGGTAGATCCCATCTATGTGGGATTGTATGGAGAAGGAGCTCCATGATGTGCCGCTGCTCTGTAATGAGGACATTGATACAGCAGTACCGGCAAGTTCATTCCAGGCGTTTTGATTTACCCTGTAGTAGAGTTTGAGTTCACCGCGAATGTCCGGTTCTTTTTTGTAGAGAAAATCAAATGCGATTTCAAAAGCATCGAAATCAGAGCGAGACTCATTTATGAACTGCAGTACGGCATATATACCGTCGTTTTGAGAACCGGGCCGAAGACCATTAATGGCCACCATCCCGGAGTTATCGTTCACAAAAAACCCATGATCGTTACGTTCATTCCAGTCCCGGATTGATACAGCGGTATCTGCTCCTGTAAGCAATTTCAAATCACCGATCGATAGTGCGACAGACTGTTTTTCCTTTACAGTTTCTCCCAGAGTGAAGGTAACATCGAAGCGGCTGTTATCCGTTATGGGTACCTGGGCGTTGACAGAATAGAAAGAAAAGCCCACAGTAATAACCGCAAGTAAAGAAGAAACAATAAATTTCTTATACGGTAACATTACCCCCATAGGCAGCTTTTCATGTATTGAAGTACGTTAGTTATTTAATGAAGTTCGGAATAAAACAACACAGCTCAAGCATATTTCTAATGTTTATGGCTGATTTTATCAAGCTCAGACATTCGCTCTTTACTGTTCTGCGTTAAACGATTAAAGCTTGGGTTATCCATTTTGATAATCTCGCTGTACAACGCGGCGGCATGGTCTATGTTGCCGGCATTTTCATGAATCTGTGCTTTTTTAAATTTGAAGATGACATTCTCCGGAAATTTTGCAGTTAGAAGTTCGGCATACGTCAATGCTTCGATGAATCTGCCCTCCTTATCGTAAAGGTACATCAGCATCATTTTTGCATCATTGCTGACATAACTGTCACTTTCGGCTGCAATTTTAAGTTCAGAAAAACCCTGCTCCACATCTCCCCTCAGACCTGCCATGTTGGTAGCCCATCGCATCCCGCTTGGTATACTGCCAACCATGTAATAAAACATCCCACGTCCTATTCTTGCATCCGGCCTGTCGCTGCCTAATGAAAGGAGCCTGCGTGTGTAGCTGAATCCGGTAACGCCGTTTTGCATGGCAGTGCGATAGTTGCTCTCTCCGGCAGCAACGAGGCTGCGGTATCCATACAAGCCGCTCAACATCAGCACCATCGTGGTATCACCGGGAGATTTCTCGAGCCTCTCACGGCTTAGGGAAACCGCTTGTTCTGATATTTTTAGAAATTGCTCTGCAGATTCCGATCTCTGGTCAATGAAAAAATATTCCCAAAAAGGAAGCATCGACTGGAAAAATACCGGCATTGGATCTTCAGGATTTTGCATATTCAATTCTGTAAATATAGCGGATGCTGTCTCCCAGTCTGTCCGGTAAAATGCATCTACGCCCTTATCCAGTTTTTTACCGTATTCGTCAGATACTTCAGAAGTCGAATCTGAAAATGCTGCACCGCCTGCTGCAGCCGGCTGTGGCTGGGCTAACAGAAATGATAATGCCGCTGTTAGAATAAATACCATGGGTTTTATTATTTAATAAATGCTGTAATTATGCAGATGATCTAACCTTATTCAATGAAACAAGTTTCAATTAATGTCTGATTCGTCGTCGAAATGAAGCTTGCCGAGTTTACCTTCGGTGTGTGCCACTGCTACGGAAACGGCTGCATCCCCTGTAATATTGACTGCCGTACGCAACATATCCAGAATTCGGTCAACACCGAGGATTAATGCGATACCTTCTACAGGTACTTGAATGGCCTGCAGAACAATCACAAGCATGATAATACCGGCACCCGGAACTCCGGCAGCGCCAATCGAAGCCAGCGTAGCCGTCAGCACAATTGTAAGCTGCTGCGCTATGGTCAGGTCCATACCAAGAGCCTGCGCTATGAAAACAGCAGCGACCGCCTGATAGAGACTGGTACCGTCCATGTTGATGGTGGCTCCGACCGGAAGTACAAAACTGGAAACTTCTTCTTCGACACCAAGATTTTTTTCAACCCTTTCCATGGTTACAGGCAGTGTAGCTGCGCTTGAACTTGTGCTGAATCCAAGAAGCACGGCAGGCTGTATGGCCTTAAAGAAATCGCGAAGCTTCATCTTGCTAAAAATTTTGAAGAGGCTGCTGTAAACAATCAGCACGTGTAATAAAAGCCCGATAGCCACCGCCAGGCAGTACCATCCCAACGCCCGAAGAAGATTCAGTGCTTGCGACAGATCATCCCCTGCCAGGTCGATGATTACCACCGCCATAAGAGCAAAAACCCCGTAGGGCGCCATCTTCATAATGAGATCCACGATTTTGATGATCACATCATTCAGTGCCTCGAACACGTTGATTAAGGCCCTCCCTTTCTGAACGGGTATGTTGATGATTCCAAGGCCCAGAATGATTGCTATAAATACAACCTGAAGCATATTCGCATTGTCGGAAGCGGCTTCAAAAAAGTTTTCCGGAACAATATCCACAAGAAATTGTAGCGGACTTCGATCTAGCACCTGCTGCGCTGCCTGGTCACGATCATCAACAACTTCGGTGTAACTCTCCATAAGCGACATACGGGTCTCTTCGGGAAGTGCCTTGCCAGGCTGCATAACGTTTACGATAGTTAGCCCGATCACGATGGCAAGGGTGGTTGTAATCATGTAAATACCAATCGTTTTACCGCCCATCCGCGAAAGCTTGGCCATATCGTTCAGATTTGATACGCCTACCACCAGCGATGCCAAAACAAGAGGAATGGCTATCAGTTTCAGCAGGTCAACAAATATGGTACCGAATGGCCGGATAAAGTCGCTTGTGAATTGATTCAGTCCCACAGCGCTCGAGATGAGGCCCCAGATGAGTCCGAGGATTAATCCAATGATGATCTGCCAGTGTAATTTTTTATACCATTTCATAAGAAGAAAAAGTTTGCAACCAGAAATGCGACTAATCCTCCAATTCCGGTAGATAGCCAGTTCACAAAGTTATTTTTAAAAGCCTGTGATGTTTTAGTAAAGCCGTACGGGCGAACCGCGGCAACGTTTGACGATTGAAGATAGGCTCCGGCATACGAATCAGCAAACGAACCGATAACTCCGGCAAAGAAAACCGTCGCAATCAACCCCGGAGAAAAAAGGTCTGTGGGAAGCAAAAAAAGAGCCCCAAAAAAACTGCCTGCGAAGGCAGCGGCCGTTCCCTTCAAACTTACACCGCCATCAGTTCCTGGCTCCACTACGCTGAAATTCGTAATTATTCTTGTTTTCCCGGGCACCAATGATCCAAGTTCTGTTGCCCAGGTGTCGGCAGTGGCAACGGCAACGGCTGCAAATGCAGCCAAAAGCATGGCCTGTTGGCCTGTTATAAACCAAAGGATGAGAAAGAAAGCAAGCCAGAACCCGTTCGACCATACCTGGAAACCGTCGCGGCGTTCATCACTGCTTTTGTACCATAAACTTTCTGTTTCCCGTGTATCCGTAATTTTTCTTTTTCTCAGAACGGATAAATAGCTGCTGCTGACGAAAAAAAAGATGAGCGCAAAAGCAAGCCACCAGCCGCCAAAACCAAGAGTTATCGTACCCAGTATAATCGCCGATTTTGTGGCATCGAGCGTTATCCATCCGGCAAGAAAGGCAGAGTATGCAACGGGAACCGAGAGTGCAACTCCGGATAATATCATGAAATGGTCATTGGCCTTTCCCTCCAGAATGAACAGGAAGATGACGATGAACCCGAAAATATAAGTGGTAAGCCTGTCCAAGTTAGATCGGTTACGATGCTGAAGCCTTTTCGTTTGCTTTGCCGGATGCCGTATCCTCCAATTTGTGATCCCGCTTCAGAATTGCATAAATCACAAAAATGTATCCGCTCATAATCACCACCGGAGATATGTAAAGAGATACAAACCCATGCGCCTCGTTTTCAAGCCTCATGGCCGTAAAGCCAATAAGCACAAGCAGAGCGCCCAACCCCATCAGCTTATAATTGAGCGCGGAAAATAGCATAGGTTTAGATTCCTTCTTTTTATTTCTTCGTTTTTTCTGGGCTTTCATTGCTCTAAAATGAGATTATTCAATGTTTATGCTGATGGCCGCCTCAAAAATTGAGTTCGTTTTAACCGGAACTACAATTTGCTTTATTGATGACGATTGAAGTGTTAAGTTATTCAAAACGCGTTAACAAAAAAACCGGATCTACTTTCACAAATTCATGAACATAATCCTGGCATCGGCGAGCCCTCGAAGAGCGGAGCTTTTCAGGCAAATGAACCTGACATTTATAATTGATCCGTCTGATGTGGATGAAAACGGCCATGATGGACTGTCTCCAAAAAAGCTTGTGAAACGCCTTGCCTCACTAAAAGGCGAGGATGTAGCCTCACGCCATAAGAATGCACTTGTAGTGGCTGCAGATACAATTGTGTGTTTGGATCAACAGATTTTGGGAAAACCGGCAAACGCTGAAGATGCATCAGACATGCTGAATCGTCTAAGCGGACGATCACATTTCGTTCACAGCGGCGTTTGGGTAGCTTTTGTAAATGATGCCGGTGCAATTGAAATCTCTTTTTCATTTTCTGATAGAACAAAAGTTACATTTTCACCGTTATCGCAAAGTGAAATCGATTCGTATGTTTCCGGTGGAAGTCCGCTCGACAAAGCCGGGGCGTATGGAATACAAGACGATTACGGAGCACTTTTTGTGAAAAAAATTTCAGGCGACTATTACAACGTGGTAGGGTTTCCGATGAACTCTTTTTATCAGAATCTGAGAGCGGTAATGCCAGGCATACATCAAACGATATTCTTTGGGACAGATGCATAAACATTTCCTCCTTATCATTTCGATAGCGATCTCTGCAATCCTGTTGATATCATCCGGTTTACAAGCGCAGAGTGCCGACTTTCAGATTGCCAATCGAATGATGCAGCAGCAACAGTATGATGAAGCCTTGCCTATTCTTCGAGATCTGCACGAGAACAATCCCGGCGCGCATATTTTTTTCGACCGATATGTTGAATGCCTCATAAACCTCGATATGCTTGATGAGGCAGAGCAGGCAGCACGGCGTCAAATTGAGCGCAACCACTCACGCTTGCTAACAACGCTTCGACTTGCAGAAGTGCTGCATCTTATGCGAGAAAGAGAAGAAGCTGCAAACTTATGGCAGCAAGCGCTGGAAGATGGCCGCGAAAATATGCAAACCTACTACTCAGTTGCCTCATCTATGATAAAGCGTCGCGAGTATAATCAGGCGATCGATGTGTACAAGCTTGCACGCGATCGAATGGGCAATTCAACTCTCTTTCTAAATGAACTGGCCAATGCCTACATGCAGGCGGGCCGTTTCGAAGAGTCGGTAAAAGAGTTTTACAGACTTGTGATAGCGATGCCAGATCAAATGGGCATGGTACAGCAGCGGTTCTTACGAATGCGTGATCAGCGTCTTTATGAAATTGCGGCTTTCGAACTCGAAGATATGCTATTTGATCTCGATATGGGACATTCTGCATACTCACAACTCTACCAGCTGCTTACCTGGCTCCTGCTCGAAACGCAGGAATATCAGAGGGCAATCAATTTTGCCCGTCACTACGAAAATGAAACATCGTACACCATATTTTCCCTGATGTCACTCGGGCATCAGCTGCTTTCTGCGGGTCAGTATCCCTATGCTGCTGAGGCATTTGGGTTTTACGTTGAAAACAGCCGGGGTGCGAATAAGTACAGAGCGATGGAAGAGCTGGCCCGAACATACAATTCGTGGGCGCGGTACCTTGGCCTGCATAATCTCGAAAATGAACTTCGCCGGCAAGAGCTTTATCTGCAGGCCTATGAAACAGCACAGGCTATCATTGAACAGGCACCCGCCTACGATCGTGCAAACCGCGTTTACGCCCTGCTGCTTGATCTCTCGCTCGATCGTTTTAAAAATTCTGAAAAAGCGGAAAAATGGTTTACGGCAATGAGCCAACATCCTTCAGCAGAAAAAGCGTATACCTATTACGCAGAGGGGCGACTTGCTCTTTTTAGCAAGAATTATGTTACAGCAAGACAAGCCCTGACCCGGGCCGACCGCGCCACAGATAACGCCAATCTATCTGAAAGGGCAAGGTACTATTTAAGCCTGGCCGATTTTTTTGCCGGAGACTACGATTTCGCGGAAATACAACTCCGATCACTGGAACGCAGACATACATCATTCTATGCCAATGATGCCATAAAACTTAGAATGTGGATACGTAACGGACAGCGAGCAGATACCACCGGCTCGGTACTGAAAGCGATTGGTGAGGGGCTTTTTTCCATCCACACGGGCAATTATCAGGATGCGCTGCCGGTTTTGGAACCGATTCTTGCCAATCCCAGAAATCCATTTGCAGACGATATAACGGCAGAATTGGCAAGCCTCCTACCCTCCGAATATCATAGTATACTTCTATATCTGATCGAAAGACAGATTAATTCCGGATCACAATCTCCCCTGCTTGAGAGATTGATGTGGGATCGCGCTGTTATTGCCGAACAGATGTATCAGCAGGGCGTGTCTTATAACCTCAGCGAGTCGCCATACATCTTTAGCTTTATGGACGCCGAGAGTACACTGGAAGTTCATCTGTCGAATGAGGATCACTTCTTTGGAAGAGGTTCACAACCCGTACAAATAGACCGCCAATTCGTTTCAGATCTGTTTGAAGAACTTATACTACAGTTTCCAGATGGTTTTTACGCATCTTTTGCGCGTGAAAAACTTAAGTCAGCAGAATTAACATACCTGTAAACCACGACACATAGCAGCATGAAGAACTCGTTATCAATCATTTTGGTGTTTGTTTTTTTCGGTACACTGTCGCTGAATGCACAAGAACGTGTTCTAATACCGATGGACGGCTCCCAGACCAATCATCTTAAAGCGTATGGCATCATCTTTAATCACCTGGTTGATGGCGAGACAGGCCAGTGGCTTTTGAACTATCGAGGCGGCAGTTTCCTCACATCGAACCAACATGATATTGTAAGAAAAGCCCGGGTCAGGAATGTACGCGTGGAGGTGATTTCAGAAATAGAGGCTGCGGAAATTGTGCAGGAAGTTGAGCGTCCCAATGTAAATATGGCAGCGGTCAACCTGGAAGCAGCTCCATCTATCGCTGTCTACACACCGCCTGGTGCCTTGCCGTGGGATGATGCTGTGGTTCTTGCCCTTGATTATGCCGAGATACCTTATGATCGTGTATACGACAAGGAGGTTTTAACGGGAGAACTTTCAAACTACGACTGGCTTCACTTGCATCATGAAGATTTTACCGGACAATTTGGAAAGTTCTGGTCCATATACCGTAATGCTCCATGGTATATCAATCGCGTGAAGAATCTCGAAGCTATTGCCCGCGAATTTGGATATGAGACTGTCAGAGAGCTAAAACTCGACGTAGTTCTCGAAATCAGAGACTTCGTCGCCAACGGCGGATTTATGTTTGCGATGTGTTCGGCAACCGACACATTCGACATAGCGCTGGCCTCAAAGGGCCTGAATATCGTACCCCCTGAAATCGACGGTACTCCACTGTCACCCGATATAAACAACCGGCTTGATTTCACCAATACCTTTGCGTTCGAAAACTTCGAGCTGATCAACGATCCTTATATTTATGAGCACGCAACGATCGATATTGAGGTTGACCTGAATCGAATCAGTGAAAGCCTCGACTATTTCACCCTGTTTGATTTTTCAGCTAAATGGGATCCGGTGCCAACCATGCTCACACAAAATCATGTAAGCAGTATTCGCGGTTTCTATGGTCAGGCAACCGCATTTCATCGCAATACCATCAAAAGCAGTGTGGTTATACTGGCAGAATCACCTGGACGTGACCATGTGAAATATCTTCACGGCAATCACGGACAGGGTACATTTACCTTTTATGGCGGCCATGATCCCGAAGATTACACACACAGGGTCGGTGATCCGCCAACCGACCTTAGCCTGCATCCCAACAGCCCCGGTTACCGCCTCATTCTAAACAATATCCTCTTCCCTGCAGCTGAACAAAAGAAAAGGCAGACGTAAACAGTTTTTTTCTGCGTGTAAGCAAGGCTTACGATCGTCTTTGCTAAAATGAAGACTTTGCCATTCTTAAGGTAAATAGGCTGTATATTTTGACCACCCTCACCACACCAAAAATTGTGGCTCTGTAGTATTACTCCATATCCCGAAACCAAACCGATAGTGAGCATCAGTAAATGAAACCATCGTCGAATTTTAAAGATCTCGTTGAACTCATCTCTGTACTAAGGAAGAAGTGTCCGTGGGACATGAAGCAGACTCACCACTCAATTAAAGATAATCTGATAGAAGAGGCTTACGAAGCGGTAGAAGCGATTGAAAAAAACGATCTCGAGGAACTGAAGAAAGAACTTGGCGATCTGCTGTTGCATGTCATCTTTCAAAGTCGAATGGCTACCGAAACGGAATCATTTACCATTGAGGATGTCATCTATTCCATATCGGAGAAGCTGATTCGGCGTCACCCGCACGTATTTGGAGATACCGTTGCCGGTAAAGAGTCGGAAGTTGCCGCCAATTGGGAAGCTATTAAGCTGAAAGAAGGTAAAAAGTCAATTCTGGATGGTGTACCTGCACATCTGCCCGGACTGATACGTGCGCAGCGAATGCAGGAAAAGGCAGCCAATGTGGGCTTCGACTGGGCTGAATGGCAACTCGCATGGGAGAAGCTGAACGAAGAGATCGATGAATGGCGCGAAGCCGTCCAGTCTCAGGATATGGAACAAAGAAAAGATGAATTTGGCGATTTATTGTTCAGCCTGGTAAATGTTGGCCGGCTTATGGGGCTGCACGCTGAGGAATCAATCAGATCCGCCAATAGAAAATTTGAGTACAGGTTTCGTTATATAGAGAATGAGCTTGGCGAACAGGGAAAAACCGTCGTGGACTCATCCCTCGTTGAAATGGATTTGCTCTGGGAAGAAGCAAAAAAAACCAAGACGCGTGATTAAGTAAATGGAAAAAAAGACTTGCTTATTCAAAACGCATGCCAACGATGCTTCTTAAGCCCTGTCTGCCGCACATATGAGCCCCCAAATGATACTTCCGGCTTGCTCATGCTTCAAGGCTAAAAATGATGCGGCGGTAATAAAAAGTCTTTTGCCTTATATCTACTTCTGAGTACTAATTAAGGCATATTTTATTACCACTCTTTACAGAATAAGCTTATGAAACCGCTTCTAAAAACGCCTGTTGTTTTGTATTTTGTTAATTCTGTACAAAAAGCGAATTCTGCGTTAGTTGAAATTGATACGCTGGCTGTTAATACTCAGAAAGGCCGAAGATTCCTTTCCTTCACCCGACAGCGGTCACCTTCCGGTACATGACCTAATCACGCAGTTATCCCAAATAGAATAAAATTTAAAAGGAATAAATAGAAGAATGGCGCAGCACAATCTGGAAAACGTAGATACAAGCGAGTATCCACATATAAACAAAGGCCTTGATGGCATCGTCGCATTTTCGACAACAAAAAGTTTTATCGACGGCCAGAAAGGAGAGCTCATTTATTCGGGTTATAACATTGATACACTGGCTGAAAACGCAACATTCGAAGAAGTATGTTTTCTTTTATGGCACGACCGCCTGCCAAACAGCAGTGAGCTCGAAGAGTTAAAAAGTGATCTCATCGCTCAGCGCGAACTGCCGTCGCCTGTTCTTGAGTATATCAAAACAACGAATAAAGATGCCGAGCCCATGTCGGTTCTCCGCTCGGCAGTATCTATGCTTGCCGATTTTCAAGCAGTGAAGGGAAAAGGTTCGGAAGAAGAAAATTTGAAGCATGCTGTAGCAATGACGGCTCAAATGCCGACGATCATTGCGGCTTTCGACAGAGCTCGAAATGGCCTGGAGATTGTTGCTCCACTTAATGAAGGAAGTACGGCATTTAACTTTCTCTACATGCTGAATGGTGAAAAACCAGGAACCGCAGCTGAGAAAACGATGGATCTCTGCCTGATTCTGCACGCCGAACATGGCATGAATGCCTCCACTTTTACCGCACGTACCATTTGTGCAACCGAGTCTGATATGTTCTCCGCTGTGACCGGCGCTATCGGAGCTCTTAAAGGACCACTTCACGGGGGTGCAAACACTGCCGTAATGAATACACTTCTTGAACTTCAAAAACAGAACGGTAAAGCCGATCCTGTAGCATTCACAAAAGAAAAGCTTGCCAGAAAAGAAAAAATTATGGGCTTTGGACACCGTGTATACAAAACCTTTGATCCGCGCGCTTTTCACCTTCAAAAAATGTCGAAACAGCTGTCTGAGGAAACCGGTCAGGAAAAACTATACGACTGGTCTGAAGCCATGCTAAAAACCATGAAGAATGAAAAGAATATAGATCCAAACGTAGATTTCTTTTCAGCGACCGTCTACTATTCCATTGGAATCAAGCCCGATCTGTACACTTGTATTTTCACAATGAGCAGGGTTTCTGGATGGTCGGCTCACTATATCGAGCAGGCTGCCAATAACAGATTGATTCGACCGAGAGCTCTCTACATCGGCGAAAAAAATCTCGATTGGGTGCCGCTCGAAGATCGATGATGGCCTGATTCTACCGTTGCGTGGTAGATTTAATTTATATATTGAAAGCCCCGATATTAACCTATCGGGGCTTTTTTTTACTTGAACATCAACATCCTGAATTAAAAAAGGACCGGTATCGATAATGTTTTTGATATTACTTTGCACCTTTTAATGTCGAAGCGAAACTAAAAGGGAACTGCACACCTTAGATGGGTTTTCCCATCAACCCCTCGGCTTGATATTGGGCGTTGATAAGGATCAAGATTCGGGGCTTGACAACTCAGACCGTTTACCCGGGACGTTACTCCCTGGCTGTGTTGTGTCATGTCTTCAGCCTCAGACGATTACCTATGATTAGAATACGAGCAATCACATGAATCGACTTATTTCCATGGAAGCTACGGTATGGAAGGGAACGTCTGGTCGATAGCACAAGCGGTGCCCGACCCTGCCATCTCCGGGCGCGATCTTCGAAAAACAACGGAAGCATAATCCGGAGAGTTGTCCGCAATTTCCAGAATGCTGCTTCGAAATTTACGGAATCGATGATGAGTTTTCCGGCAACCACTCTTGTTGTGGATTCCAATAATCGTGTAATGGCTATTTGCTAATTGGCAGATACACGATTAACCTCTAGCGAGCTTTATCTCTTCTCTACCGTATTCTTTTCGCGGTTCCAGTGCCTGAAGATGGAGATTGTGAACCCGGCCATCAGCAGAAACGTACCAAACCAGACTACAGAAACAAATGGCTTTTTTTCTGCCACAATAAGCACCCAGTCTTCTTCAAATTCGGTATCAAGCCCCTCAACGGTTAACTCGATCGAATCAGACTCCGGATGTATTCGTGTAAAACTAACCTCCATCCCCCATCTCTCAATCTCAAGAGGTGGTGCATAAATGTAACTCTGACCATCGTCAGTATACACCGCAAAAAGTGGCTCAACCTCGTAAGCGTTTCCGCTTGGCTCGTGTTCCACACGAATCAAAGAGCGTATTCCGATCTGCGTATTCTCTGGTAAAGCCGCTTCAGCTGCCGGCATATAGTTTAAAAATGTAAAGCTAAATGGTCCGGCGTTGATGGTTTCTCCCTGCATAATTTCAATAGAACGTATTTCCTCCTCTTCAACTGCGCTTGCAGGCACCATACCTTGCACTGTGTTTTGTCGCTCCAGCTCGTTATTCCTGCGTTCTACATAGCGGCTGCCTGCTACGTATAAATAGTAATCACTAAACCAGCCTGTTCTAACATGAGGATCGACCGACCAATCAATATTATCCCGCGATGACGTGGTGAGCATCGGGTACACTTCAGGATTCATGTAAAAGATTCTCCCGCCGTCTATTGGCTCAAAACGAAGCCTGTAGGTTTGCTGGCCGGGTCTTGGAGAATCGGATAATTCGTACCCTACGTATGTAACCATGTATTTTTCATTAACAAGTGTTGGCCTGTCAATATCAAGAATGAACATGTCTCTCCGATCGGTTACAGGAAACCCTTCCTCATCATACACCTCACCGGCAGCAATACGGGCATTAAAGGCAGCCGTATTTCTGTCTAACAATGGCTCTGTGTAAACGGAAGATGCAATTACGCCTAGTAAAAGAGCGCCGAAACCGACGTGAGTAAGCGTACCGCCAATTAACTTTGGGTTTTTTCTTATTAGGTGGAACATGACTGCAGCATTTCCAATCACCGTAAACCATGCTGCGAAGATGTAAATCATGTAATAGAGATTACGTACTTCTCCAAGTACAACAGAAGCCACCGTTGCAATTGAGGTAAAAAGCAGTGGCATAATAAGCACACCGGCCAGAGACTCCCATGTATGTTTCTGCCAGAAAAGATACTGCCCCACAACCGTTGCCAACGCCATGATAATGGCAATCGGCATGCTCCAGTCGTTATAGAACTGGATTTCGGGCGGGGTTGGATTCTCAACAAAAAATCGCCCTATAATTGGTGAACTTGTGCCCACTATAATTACAATACCCAAAATGAACAGAAGTATAGACCCGGTAAAGGTCATAAACTCTTTGCTCAAAAATGTTGACTCTTTTTCCGGGCTTGGGATTTCTCTGTATCTGTAGAGATAAAAGCCAATTCCCATTATGGTCATCACGAGTATAAAAAGCAGCAGCTGTCCATAGAGTCCCAGATCAACAAAGCTGTGAACAGACTGTTCAGCAAGCACACCTGATCGCGTTAGGAACGTTTGGTAGACGATTCCCACATAGGCCAAAATTGCAAAAAATAGAGATGCCTTATGAGCTCTTGAACTTTTCCTTTGGATAATCATGGCATGGATACCGGCTGTACCAATTAACCATGGAACAAGGGATGCATTTTCGACTGGATCCCACGCCCAATATCCTCCAAATGAGAGAGTTTCGTATGCCCAATATCCGCCAAGAAATATTGCGGTGAGAAGCGACAGGTTAGCAGCGAGTGTCCAGGGTAAGGCGGGACGAATCCACTCATGATAGGTCTTGGTCCAAAGCGAGGCTATGGCAAAGGCAAATGGTACGGTCATCATGGCAAATCCGACAAAAATTATCGGTGGATGAATCATCATCCATGGACTTTTCAGCAGATCATTCAGTCCTGAACCGTCGGCAGGCACAAAATCAGGATTTGCCTGGATAAATGGTGCGTTTGGCATTTCCTGTGCGATAGTGCGAAACGGGGTTGCGCCTATTTGAGTGAAATTCAGGTCCCACCCAACTACCATCGACAGCAGGAAAAATTGAGTCAACGTCATTACAAACATCACCGGAGACTTGTAGGGCTTGCGTGTCCAGCGGATCAATCCAATGCCCACAACAAACGCGCATAGTATCCAGAGCATGAAACTTCCTTCCTGACCGCCATAAAATGCAGAGAAAAGATACTTTGTTTCAAGATCTAGACTGGTGTAATTCCAGACATAGTAGTACTGGAACTGGTGAGTCATAATAAGGTATACCAGCGCCCCGGAGGCGATGAGTAGAAAAATACCTTTGGCATACCAAAACCAGTGTGAGATGCTCTCCAGTTTCAGGTCTTCCTTGTAAGCAGCCATGGCATAAAGCACCATGGCACCGATGGATGCGATGAAAGCGCCACTGAGAAAAAGCTGGCCTATTGTTGAAATCATGTAACTATCAGCTCTCCTGCGCGTTCAGAAGTTCACTGCCGTCATTGTATTTCGACGGACACTTCATGAGCATGTCGTTTGCATGAAACACGTTATTTCGCATTTCACCGATTACAACAAGTTGTGTGGCTTCTTCAAAGTTATTCGGTTTGGGGCGCGGATAAACTACCCGCCTTACAATGCCATCCTGATCTTTCATATAAAAAGAGAACTGCATCGTTTCCCGGGAAAACCCGTAGGCTTGTGAGCTGTCCCACGTGCCAACTACATGAGAGTTAGATCGTTCAGCAGCTTGTTCGAATGTAACATATGAGCTGATGCTGTTGCCGAAATTATACATCAACAGTGATGTGAATGCCACGATAGAAACGACACCTACGACCAGTTTTGGTTTCATCTTTACTGTCCTTAGTTATGATTCGTTAGTTTTTTTACTTGCCTGATCAAGAGTTTCTTCAAGCTTTGCAACATTTCGATCAACTCTTACCATGAAAAATAGCAACACAAACCAGATTATCAGACTTACGCCAAGCACTACATAAATCAGATCGTTTGAAGCCATAAACTGAATGAAGGCTGATGCCTGCTCGGTTCCTTCTACTCCTTCCCATCGATCTGAATAGATTTGAGTTAGGGTGTCAACGGCGACAGAGCCGGCTTCTTGTGTAAAATCGTTACTCATACCCGGTTTCTGTAAAATGTTTTACTCGCTTGTAGCGATTTACAATATCCATCATCCAGAAAGCCAACCCGATAAACCCAATTACAGCCGGATAAAAAATCAATCTCAATTCCGGTGCGGTAAGATCACTAAAAGCAGGATTGCCGTCAGCGCCCGGGTGCAGGCTGGGAAGTTGCCTCGGGATGATGTATAGCAAAAATGGGATTGTTGTTACTCCAAAAATATTATATACAGCTGAGGTCTTTGCGCGTTTTTCAGGATCATTAAACGCGGTTCTGAGAATAAAATAGGCTACAAAAATCATCATCGCCAATGCCGAGAGATTCATCCTCGGTTCGGCGAAGGTCCACCATGTACCCCACGTAAATCGGGCCCACAACGAGCCGGTTAATAAACCGCACACGCCAAAAGCGAGCCCTACTGCAGTGGCTGTCTCAGCCTTTCTGTCCCAATTAAGAGTTTCATCATTCAAGTACCTTATACTGTAATAAAACGCCATAGCAAAGGCGATCATCATTGTAAACCACATGGGTACATGCAGAAACAAATTTCGGGCAGTTTGCTCAAGTATGGCAATCTCAGGTATCTTGATGGAAAAGCCGAATATAATGACGAGTGTCATCCAAACGGCAACGATATACTTCCAGAGCTTCAAGTGGCAAAGAAACGGTTTAAAAGGGATTTTTGCTTAGTCTTTAAGATACACAAAATGAATGAGATTTATATGAATCGTATGTGAAGCCTGGCGCAAAGGTTTCCGGCCTGAGCCAACTCGTTCTGCAGGCAAAAATCTTGATGACAATGAATGTAAATCACGTAACGATCAACAATTTCACAAATGACTGAAGGAAAACAAATTACGCTTTCTCCCTCACACAAATCCCTTTTTTGGTGGTACATGCTTGGCCTGCTGCTGATCCCGCTTTTCGGTATCGGCATCTATTTAATTTATCGCTTTTACACCGCTCATAAACCGGTTCAATACATTATAGCTGAGAGAACGATCACCGCTAAAGACCATCGAACCAGCGCCAAAATTGATATTGCCAATATTGAAAGCGTAGATGTTAACCAGAGATGGATCGACAGGCAGTTCAAAATCGGTAACCTCACGCTTAAAACACCGGATCGCGCTATTACTCTGGCAGGAATGGAGCAGCCGAATCAGCTGGCTGAGATGATACTGAAAGCTGCAGAGTCAGAACGACAGCGTATAAAAACAATCGAAAAAGAAGTTAAACCTGACAGAGAAAAACCATCGCTTACACTTGATAAACTTGATTACCTGACCGGACTCTGGCAGCAGGGTCTATTGTCAGATGAAGACTATCAAAAAGAAAAAAAACATTTTGAGTGATTTTGCTAAAGAATTGTGCGTAACGCTTCGATAACCGAAGTATCTTTTAGGTAGCTACTTCGCTATCATCGATGATGTTCAAATCTTCAGACGAATCAACCCACGATGTGGTTTTTACACTCAGAAATAAAAAATCTTATACCAACCTCTCTCCTTGCACTCGCAGCTCTTTTGGTTTTGACGCAGTGTGAGCTGCCCAAAAGTCCTGACTTTACACTCTCGCACAAGATTGATGCTCCTTTAATTGCAGAAAGCAATTTTCAGTTTCTCGGTGGAAGCAATGCACTGATCGATACAACCTCGGAAGATCTTCAGAATCTATTCTCATCAGACGCCGACCGCGTAGTAACGATTGTAAGACAAGAGTCTCTTACATTCGATGAACTCGATGACGTAGTACCCGATCTGCAAATTGATCCTGTTTTCTTCGAAACCGAGATTGGTGAAATCGTAATCGAAGACTTCTCTTCTCAGGATGCCGATGGCAATATTGGCTCGGCAGGTTTTGATGATCTGACTGGAGTTGGAGTTGCCCCTGAGCCCGGTGAGACTATTCCGGCGGCACAGTCACCAACGCCGGTCTCAATTCCCCTCGATACCGACTACTTTGAATCTGCGACCATCAGGGATGGAAGCATCGAAATTTCCCTTCGGAACGAACTTGGGTTCAATATCGATGAACTGAACCTTGAGCTTTTCAGCGGCACAGCGTTTGTAGGCAGTCTCCAGTTTTTTGATTTCAACCAAGAGACAGTGAGGAGCGGTGAAATAGTGATTGTTGAGGATCCCAACACTGATCCCGAAGTTGTACTTGAGAACCTCAGCGTGAGTGTTGAAATCTCCTGGCCGGAACAACAGATGCAGGGAGATGCCGGAAACCTTGTTGTAAATGATCTGCAGGGCCGGAATCTGATTGCCTCCGAAATCATAGCACAAATTCCTTCACAACAGTTTGAGATGAGCAACTCGTTTGATTTTTCTGATGATGAATTTCGCTTCCTAACTGACGATCACTACACGGAATTTGGTTCTGGAACCATTTCGATTGAGGTGTTGACCAGCACTGTAGACGTGGATATCGTGTCTTTTATACTCTCATTTCCCGACATTCGACAGGGTCCGGAGTTCGCTGAGGGTGATTCTCTGATCATTGAATTTTCCGATGAAAATGCCATTATTCGAAATCTATCCTCCCCCGTTTCAAGTATAATCAACCTGTCGGGCACCAGGCTTTATGCACTGGATAATCGAATTGATTACAACATCTTTGCAGTTTCTGAAAACACCCAAACCGATGAGGGAAGCATCCGCACTATTCGTGAAACCGATGGTATAGAAGCAACCATTTCCATCGAAAATCTTCAGGTTACAGAAGCTTTTGGTGTAACTGCAAGACAGCAGCTGTTCCTGAATAACAACGACAGTGCTACTCCCGGGTTTATTGACCTGACCAATGAGAATGAATCTGAACTGATTGAGATTGAAGGCCTTGCCGACCTTTCCTCCCGGATCAACGGTATCGAATTTACGCGAGCCTCACTAAACCTTAACTATACCACCAATATTGATATCCCGGTTGAAATTACAGCGGCATTTATGGGTATCGACGCCGATGGCAACCGGTTTTTTTTGCAGGGTCTCAATGAAAAAACAGTTACCAATTTTCAGCCTGCCGAGGTGCTCAGGATTGACGGGGATCCGATACCGCTGAATGATCTGATCAAATTCCGGATCAATCGCGACAGCTTCGGCATGGTGGTCTTTGACAGTGAAAATTCAGGAATCAATGAGTTTTTTAGCCGACTGCCGGTAGAAATAAGGTTTATCGGGGTTGCAGTGGTAAATAATGAGCAGATAGAAGGCACGGTACGCGTTCCCTTCAACTTCGAACCCGAAATTGAATTAAATGTACCGTTGGCTATCAAGGCAGAAAATGCTGCGTATACCGATACAACCTCAAGAGATCTGGGCAATCTGCCCTCACCCGATGATGACGCGCTGATTGAAGAAGGATCGCTCATTATACAGTACTTCAATAATATTCCACTCGGATTTTCGCTCGAACTCGAATTTCTAGATGAAGAAGGTTCATCACTAACAACATTGCCGCTCCCCGACCAGCCTGAATTCAATTTCGGTGCAGCTGGTGTTGATAAATCGGGAATCTCAGCAGAAACTGCGGCTGGCAACTCCGCGATACAACTTTCAAGGGCACAGCTCGACGTCCTCTACCTCACGCGTGACATCCGGATCAATGCCCGAATACAGTCGGCATCCGCTGGTGAAGTAAGGATTCGTGAAACTGATGATGTGACCATTAGCATTAATGGCAGCTTCAAAATTCTAAACAGCGTGAACTGACATGAAGAGGATTCTGCTGCATATCGCCTCAACATCTGTGATGATACTGTTCATTTTCGTGCTCTCAGTTTGTAAACTTTCTGCCCAGTCATCTCATCTTACTGCCTGGAATTGGGCACTTGGCGGCGGCGGTACAGCCTATCAAGATCTCTATCACGCCAATTTTGTGAATCCTGCTAACCTGATGCTCAATCATGATACAAGGCCAAAAATTACGATTGGAGTTGTAGGAGGTCTTTATGCACATACCGGAGGCAGTTTGGTAAATATCTCCGCTTATAATGAATACCTCACCAGCGGGTTTGTAATTGAGGGTGATGTACGGGAAAGTCTGATGAATGAATGGTTTGGGTCATCTCCCGCCAACGTAAGTTCAGTGGCCATGGATGTTGGAGTTGTTCCATTCGGATCAGTCTATCGAGGCGACAATTGGACCCTGAGCTTTGCGTACAGGGTTCGAGTTGCCGGTAAAGCCGAAGTTTCACGGGCATTTGCCGATCTCCTTTTCAGGGGACTTGACTCCGACTATTTCAGTACACCGGCGGCCGTAAATACCTTGAATGAATACTACGCATGGAATGAATGGTCGATTGGATATGCACGCGTCATTTATCAGAATACCGGTCTATTTGGGTTTGCTAAGAACCTCCGAATCTATGTTGGAGCTGCACCAAAACTTACTTTCTCAAACGATTACACCTCCTTTTTGCTTCAGTCAGACTTAACAATTTTAGGTGCAACAGAAGAAAGAGGCGGTGAAATCATACACGACTTTGTCTATCGGCTTGACACAGCGGGCAAGCGCGCATCCCGGCTCGAGGAGTATAACCGCGACCGCGTGGCCGGCCTAGAACCCGATTTGAATGACTACCTAGATCCCGATGTAAACGACTTCAGGGGTATTCGGGGCTTCTCTCTGGGTTTAGATTTGGGGGTAAACGCGGAAATGGAATTCAGTGACAAAGCCTTATCAGATCTGGGCATATTTCGCGGCAAAAAATCACTCACCGTTGGCTTGTCACTTACCGACCTTGGATCACTAATGTTTTCTGACCGTGCACGCACATTTACCGCCGATAATATCCTCGAGTGGCAGGGATTCAGCTACGACCGTGAGATCATCGACGAACAGTTCGATGGTGACGAGAGTGATTATTTTGAGTCGGTGCTAAGAGACAGTATTGGGAGCGATATCTATGGCGATTTCAGAACAGTTACTAAAAACAGACATTCGGTCGGTTTGCCAACCATGCTGAGGCTCGGCAGTCAATTAAAGCTTGGAAGGTTTGCCGTTGCCGCAGATGCTGGGATCGGATTGAATAGCCGGGGAACAAACAGCCTCAGGCCGCACTTGTCCATGGGTACAGAATACAGATTTTTTAACCGTATTCCGTTGCGGGCTGGGTATCGTACCGGCGGACTTTACAGCACCACATGGCATGTCGGTACAGGGATTGAATTGAGAAACTTTGAGTTTAGTATCGGGGCTGCCACAACTGCTTCATCCCGAAAGAACGGTGCCGGCATAGGTATGGCTTGGTCGGGCTTGGTCTTTCACTTTTGATCTGATTTCTCTCTGTATGTGAATTTGATTCAAGTATCGGAGGTCTCACAGTTCCCCCTTCTCACAAAATGATTCCTTTGGCAAACAGGTACACTACTAAATGAATTCTAAACCGAAGTGAGTTTCGAAGAGAAATTTTCTTAAAAATTTATACTAACCACTGCAACAGAACCGGTTATGGTGAAATCATTTTGCACAGGTAGTATACCTATCATCGATAAACCGGCTCTGTTTTGTTCGTTTCCAGCCCTATTGTATGCACTGATACCGCTAATCACTCTATTCACTGCCATAAGGGCAGCAATGGCAGGCAGCTGATTTCGAATACGATCACGGCTGGATCTGAGCTGCCGATATCGAATCCTGTCGTCATTACTGTCCCACGACCAGCGATTCGGGGGAATATCTTCAATGAGGCGATTCCAATTTCTGGTTCGCAGCTGAAAATCGTTGTACTCCTGAAGTGAAAGGAAATCTCCAACTGCCAGTTGGAACGAACGATCGCGACCGCTGATGTCCACCCCTGCCCTGAGATTTGATAGCGTAGTGTAATGCTCCTTAAGGTTTATGGCCCGAGCGTTAAAACCGAAGAGAGTTCCAATAAGAACAAGGTCTGTGCCCAGATGAACTCCTCCCCTCGTACGATGATCGCTTCCCGTGTAAAAATGGCCCCAACCGGGTACAGCAAGCGACCGGATAAATGCGCCGGCAGGATCCGGATCATTTTGTGCCATTACATTTCCTGTATCCGCCAGGACAATCATAAACAGGAACAGTATAGATGTCAGCACAGACTTCATAAATCAAATTCAGTTGAATTGCCTTGTTAATCCGGATAGATCGATTTCTTGGCAGCAAGCAATGTATTTTTCATCAGCATTGCAACCGTCATCGGTCCCACTCCGCCAGGAACCGGGGTAATCCAGCTAACTTTCTGTTTGAGCCCCTCAAAATCACAGTCTCCCACAAGTTTATATCCCCTTTCTCTGGTTTCGTCCGCTACGCGGTTAATTCCAACATCAATCACAACAGCTCCCTCTTTCACCATCTCTGCTTTGATCAGGTTAGGCTGTCCGGCAGCTACAACAAGAATATCGGCAGCAATGGTGTGTACGGTAATGTCGCGAGTATATTTGTGGCATATGGTGGTAGTTGCCTTCCCGGTTGAACTTTCACGGGATAGCATTACCGACATTGGTGTACCCACGATATTACTGGCTCCAACAACAACAGCATGCTTCCCCTTGGTGGGAATGCTGTAGTATTTGAAAAGTTCAAAAATGCCTGCAGGCGTGCATGATTTAAATGTCGGCTGGTCAACCGCAAGCCTCCCCACATTCATAGGGTGAAAGCCATCAACGTCTTTTCGATGGTCAATACTTTCAATCACGTCATGGGATGAAAGATGAGATGGCAGCGGAAGCTGAACCAGGATGCCGTCGATACCATCATTTTCATTAAATGATTTGATGACGGACTTTAACTCTTTGGCAGAAACCGTGTCAGGAAGGTGAGTGGTATCCGTGTCAATTCCCACTTCATTGCAAGATCGTGTCTTGGCACCGATGTACGCCGTTGACGCCGGATCAGTGCCCACCTGCAGTACTTTCAGAAAAGGCCGCCGGTTCCCGGCTTTCACCCAATTCTCAACATCCTCCCGGATCTGTAATTTCAGTTCACCGGCTACTTTTTTGCCATCTATAATCTGTGCGCTCATTTGCTGGTTTCAGGTTCAAGGTTCAAGGTGCAAGGTGTAAGGTGTAAGGTG
>SL_3KL_010_SEDDRAFT_10000029_pt1 | contig 78652 bp, 68 predicted proteins | sample SodLakKL_010_SED_2_FD_10381 | JGI IMG/M metagenome (IMG submission 10381)
AAGAATTGCCTGGATGAGTCCTGCGTCGGAGGCGAGCCGGGAGGAAAGTTCGCCGATCCTTCGGCGGGCGAAGAACCCTGGCGGCTGAGTCACGAGACGCCGGAATATATCCATCCGTAGATCCGCGATGACCCGCTCCGAGACCGAAGCCGTCAGGTAGCTCTGGGCGAAGTTCACCACCGCCTGGAAGAGGAAGAGCCCTATCAGGAAGAGGGCGACCTGATTCAGCAGCGTCCGGTCGCCGGCCAGAAAAGCCGCATCCAGGAGTTCGCGAACCACCAGTGGGAAGGCCAGCCCGATCGCCGTACCCACGAGGATCAGGAGCGCGGCCCATACCAGTGCCCAACGATAGGGCCGAACCCGGGGAAGGATCCGCCTCAGGAATGCGTACGGCTTTCGACTGGACATGGAATCCGGTCCGGTGCGATTGAGTCTCGGACGATGGGAAGGAACCGCTCCCCGCTACCCCTCCTGCCTGGAGACCGACCTTCCCTCTTCATCCAGGGGTCTGGTGGAGCTTGGCAACGGGATGCCGGTGGAACATAGGCCTCGGGGAGTCTCCTCTCCAGGGCAACTCCGTTCCAGGGTACCTCTTCCACCGGACCATGGATAGCTTTGCGGGATGAGACCCTCGCCGCCCAGAGCCCGGATTGCCATTGCCTACCTCCAGGTGCTTCTGGCAGGGATCCTCTGGGCCACCTCCGGCCCCCTTTCCGTCGCCCTCTTCCGGATGGATGTGCCTCCCACCAGTGTGGCCATCCTCCGTCCCGGCGCCGGTGTGATCTTCCTCCTTCTCTTCATGATCTTCCTCCGACGTGGGAAGGGGTGGACGGGAACGGGCGAAGGAGGGATGGGAGCACTGGTTGGGATGCTGGTGTTGGGTGGTGTCATCGTGGGCGTGTTCCAACTGGCCTACCAGATGGCCACCGAAGCGGTGGGCGTTCCCGCCACCGTGGCTCTCCTCTACCTGGCCCCTGCCCTGGTCATCGGAGCATCGACGATCCTCTTCCGCGAACGGGTGACCCTGGGAAAGGGGGCGCTGGCCATCGTATCCATCGTCGGGGTGTGGCTCACCGTCTTCGGAACCCGCGGAGTGGACCTGGCCCTGACGCCTCGGGGCATCCTCTGGGGCTGCCTCTGTGGGATCTCCTATGCCTCCTACACGCTTTTCGGCAAGTGGTACGGAAAGCGCCACGGTCCGCTTCTACCCCTCTTCTGGAGCACGCTGGGGGGCACCCTTCTCTTGATGGCGGTCTGGGGCGTGCGAGGCCAGGAGGTCATCCTCCCCCAGACCTTGCAGGGGTGGCTCGTGGTCGTCCTCTTGGGATTCTTCACCATCGTGGCTGCCGCGCTCCTCCTTTTCAACGCGATGCGGACGCTGGAAGCCGGAAGGGCATCCATCGGAACCACCATCGAACCGTTGGCAGCCGCCCTTCTGGCCTGGCTCTTCCTGGAGCAGACCCTCACTCCTCCCGGGATCCTGGGCCTTGCTCTACTCGTGGTGGGTGTGGCTGGAGCCTACGCCCTGCGGACACCCCGACGGATGAAAGAGAGCACGTCTCCCTCCCGTTGACGCCGGGAAGAAGTGGACAGGGGACGGCATGGGAACCCGGTGCGATCCACCTTCGCGTCAGCGCTCAGGGTGATCGTTTCCCCTTCAGGGCGTAGGGATGAAGATGACCGCTTCGCCTCCACCACCCTCTCGGTTCCCTACCCGAAGACGCATCCCTCGAGCTTCCAGGAGCCGTCGGGCGAAAGGGAGCCCCATCCCCACGGCGTCAGGGTCAGTGCTCCAGAAGGGTTCAAATGCATGCTCCAGCGCCGCGGACTCAAACCCGGGTCCTCGATCCAGGACCCTGACCCGGATCCCCTCCCCTGCTCCCTCCGCTTCCACCACCACCGTATTGCCTTCACCGAACCGGCCAGCGTTGGCCAGGAGGAGAAAGAGTCCATCGCTGAAGGCCTCGGGGTCCAATTCGGTCCGGAGCGTGGACTGGGAGTACCGGACTTTCACCGGAATGTCCGTCTCCTGAATGTACTCCCGCACCACCTTCTGGATGAGCTCGGGTACATTGGCGTGACGGGGCTCCGACGGAGGGGGGTCCTGGGCATAGAATCGCAGGTCCTCCAGGGCGTTCACCACCGAAGCCACGATCTCGCGTGAATCCTCCGACTCGAGAGACTGCTTCAACGGCCCGACGGCCGCTGCGTCCAGGAAGCGAACCAGGCCTCGTATGGCCCGATCGTCCGAATCTTCCTCTACCTCCTCCCTCACCGGTTGCCATCCCGAGGCCAGAGCGGCCCGGATTCGACCAACCTCGGGTGGGTCGTCGGTGGCCTGGGCGTTGAGTTCCCCACCCCGCTCCAGATCTCTGGAAAGACGGTCCAGTGCACCGGCATAGGGGTTGTCCGACTTCCGAAAAAGGAGGACGATCAGGGCCACTGCCAAGCCCACCACCAGTACCCAGACAACCATCTCCATACGCCCCTCCCGAACCGTTCTCGTGGGGACAACGGTCCCACAGGTGGATCCCCCCACCCCTGGGCCGTCGCCCATGAACACTGGCTTCGATCATGGGACAGTTCGATCCATCCGGCAAACCAGACCGCAACTCCCCGAATTCCCGGAGACCGGGATCCCTGGACCGCCACTGGCAATAGCCGCCGGCCTCCTGGGGTCACGAGACCCTGGGGCTTGCAGGGGCACGAGTGCCTGCTGTATCCTGGCCCTTCACTTGGAAGGCCGACGAAGAAGTCCAGGGCGCCACCGTTGGGAGCGCCAGGAAGCCCCATCGTAGGCGGCGACCCGCAGCCATGGCGAGAGCCAGGCCGAGGGGAGCCAACGATCGAGGGGACACCCATCCACTCGAGTACCCCCATGCCCCAGGGCCGCTCTCCAATCCAGTTCCTCCTGGAAGAAAGCAGGGACGACCAGAACCCCGACGCCGAAGTGCTGCATCAGCTTCTGGCAGAGCTCCGGCTGGTAGCGGTCGTAGGGCTCTCCCGGGACCCGTCCAAGGCGGCCCGAAGGGTGCCCTCCTACCTGGCCGCCAAGGGAATCGACGTGATTCCGGTGAACCCCAATGCAACTCGGGTCCTGGGACGGGAGGCGCAGCCATCCCTGGACGACGTACAGGAGGAGGTGGACCTGGTCCTGGTCTTCCGGCCCTCGGAGGAAGCAGGCGCCGTGGTGCGGCAAGCCGCCCGCCGGCCAGAGGCGCCGGCCATCTGGCTCCAAGAGGGGATCATGGCACCTGAAGCGGTTCGGGCCGCCCGGAAAGAGGGCCTCACCGTCGTCCAGGACCTGTGCATCTTCAAGGCTCACCGCCTGGTTTCAGGAGGGGCCGGAGCACCCCTTGGATGAGCGCCGTCCTCAGTCAGCCTCCACCGTCCCCTGCCTGGTCCTCCATCACTTCTCGATGGCCGCCATCACCTTTTCAGCGTGACCCTTGGGCCGAACTCTCCGCCACACCTTCTCCAGCCGACCCTCGGCGTCGATGACGAAGGTGCTCCGCTCCACTCCCCAGAACTTGTTTCCAAACATGGATTTTTCCTTCCAGACACCGTAGGCCTCCGCCACCTGGTGCTCCTCATCAGCCAGAAGGGGGAAGTTCAGGTCGTGCTTCTCCTTGAACTTCTGGTGAGATTCCACAGGGTCGGGGGAAACGCCCAGAACCACGGCACCGGCACTCTCAATACGAGACAGGGAGTCTCGGAGGTCGCACGCCTGGGTCGTACACCCCGGAGTGTCGTCCTTGGGGTAGAAGTAGAGGACCACCTTCTTTCCTCGGAGGTCGGCCAGGGATACGGTGGTGCCATCATCGGCAGGGAGTCGAAAATCGGGAGCTTGCTGGCCTTCTTCGACCATTCTTCACCTTCGCTGTTCAGGGGTATCGTCAGAGCCTCGTGGGCCGGGCTGGCCTACACACGACAGGAGCGGAGGTTCACCCCTCCGGTTCTCCCAGGGGCTTCCATTCCCCCGCCGAGGCCAGGCAAAGGGACGACCAGCCTTCAGCCGTCCTCCACCAGTTCCCAACGACATATTTCCGCACCCAGGCTTCGGCAATGGCCATGGATCAGGAGGCCCGGATCCGAACCCACCCGGGCAAGCTCACCCCGAGCGATTCCCGTGACGATCCCACATGCCTCGCCCCCGGGATCGCTATCGGTGAAGAGGGAATCCACCGACTCCAGGACGAAGGGACGCCCAGTGGCCTGAACCATCTTTCTCCCGAAAAGAGCCCTCAACTGCTGCCGGGCTCGACGACGAGCCAGGGCATGAGCCACCCTCCGGGGAAGGAACCTTCGCCACCCCGCCTTCTGTCCATCGCCCTGCAACTCCATTCCGACCCGAAGGAAGACCTCATCAGAATCCGGACGCCGAGTCACGAGTCGGATGAGGTCCTGGATCTCCTGATCCGAGATGCGACGGCGTCGCCGGGCATCTTCACGGTATCGTCGGATCTGGGTCTCCACCACGTTGGAAAGCCCGAGTCGGCGGGGAAGGGTGATGGTCACATTCTCGTCGTCCAGGATTTCTCGAGGCAGGTCCTGATCCTTCAGAGCTTGAAGCAAGGCCAACGCCACATGGGAATGGACCCGACGACGTGACGAGGCTCGGGAGGAGGGGTGAGATGAAGAGGGAGACACAGCAACCGCACCGAGGGTTGGATTGAACGGAAGAGAGGGTACAACCAAACCGCTGGCCTAATCTCGGCATGGCCGTGCCCGAGGGCAACGACATCCCCCCCAAAGCTGAGATGAAGTCCTTGTTTGCCCCGGTTCAGATCCCCCGTCTACCTTGCTTCCAGTTGGTTGCCATCCCTGAATCGAGTGTGCCCATGCGTCGCTACCCAGCCTTCGATCCGCCGGAATACCTGGAGTGGAGCCCCGATGCCGAGGTTCTGGAGGAATACCAGCAGCGACTGGATCGTGATCCTCCCCGGCAGGCGATCATAGCCAAGCTGGACCGGGGAGCGCTGGAGGAGATCTATGTGGATCTCGTCCGGACCCGCCTTCTGGATATCGGGCTGAAGCGTTGGGTCCGACAGGGAGTCATCTCGAAGGCCTGGCTGGGAACTGGAGAGGAGGCCGTGACCGTAGGGAGCGTCTCGGCCCTCGACCGATCCACCGACCTGGTCTGTCCCATGATCCGAAATGCCGGCGCCTGCCACATGATGGGGATGTCCCTGGCCGACCTCTTCCGAGGCTACCTGGCCACACCCGACAGTCCCACCGGTGGCCGGGACCTCCACGTGGGCCAACTGGAGTCTGGCGTCCTGCAGCCCATCAGTCACATGGGCACCAACGTCCCCGTCATGGCCGGAGTGGCGCTGGCCTTCCGGATCCGGGGCGAGAAGCGCGTTTCTCTCACCTGGATCGGCGACGGTGCCACGAAGAGCGGAGAATGCCACGAGGGCCTCAATCTGGCTGCGACCCTCGATCTCCCGGTGGTGTTTGTTCTTCAGGACAACCAGGTAGCACTGGGCACCCCATCCCGGCTCCATGGTGCAGGAGATCTGGGCCGCTGGGGTGAGATGTACGGTATCCCTACCTGGCACGCAGACGGGAACCACGTTCTGGATGTTCTCGCCGCCACAACCCTTGCCGCGAGGCAGGCCCGAGAAGGAAGGGGCCCGACCATGGTGATCGCCCGAACTTTCCGCATGGGTGGTCATGCCACCCACGATGAGCGAGAAGCGCGTCAAACCTTCCCTGCCCAGCTCTTTGAGGAGTGGGGAAAACGGGACCCGGTCGGACTCTTCGAGGAATGGCTGACCCGGACGGGCATACCTCGCCGGCGACTGGAGGAGCTGGAAGAGGAGGTTCGAAAGGCCATGGACGAGGCTGCGGAGGAAGCGAAGGCTTCCCTGGAGCTTCCTGTGGACCCTGATCAGGCCCTCTACCCGGGCATTTCGGACGGTGACGTCATGTCGCCGATTCGTCAGCGTCCAGTCCAAATTAGTTGACTTAGTCAACTATTATTCACTTCAAGGGCCGGACTGAGAGCCAAGAAGCCTTTCGGTAAACTGACGTTATATGTTTGGTAGAGCCCTCAGACCTTGAAGTTCGAAGCGAATCCCCGTATATTCTCTTCCGTCAGGAACATTTTCTCGAGATCTCCCCCTCGGGAAGGGATTCCAGGGCTTTAGGCGCATCGGTTCCACCCGGCAGCGCCTTTTCTTGTCTCTTCCCGTCGCCTGAGGCTCAACTCGAACCAGGGATGAGCAGGCATATGTCCAGGACCACAGAAATAAAGAACATCGAACCCCCCACCGGAACGGAAGTACTCCAGCGCAGGGCGCTGGCTCAACTCTCGGACGAGCAACTGGTGACCGCCCATCTGGATGGCCGGCCCGGTGCGTTCCAGGAGTTGTTTGATCGGTACCGGGACCGGCTCGTCCACTTCATCACGCGGAAAACTGGAGATTCGGACCGAGCCCAGGACCTGGTACAGGAGGCGTTCATTCGGGTTACTCGCCACCTCCACAGATTCGACACCAGCAAGAAGTTCTCTACCTGGGTCTACACCATCGCATCGAATCTGTCCAAGAACGAGCTGCGGAACCGCTCCAGGAGCCCTCTCGTCCTCTTCCAGAAGCTCACCAGCAACTGGGACGACGATCATCGTCCGCTCCAATTCGAAGATCTGACGATGCAGCCCGATGACCTCTACCGAAAGCGCTTCCTCCGGCGGCTGGTGGAAGACACAGTGGAGGAACTTCCGGAGCATCACCGTCTGGTCTTCCGCCTCCGGGAGCTGGAGGGGAAGAGCTACGAGGAGATCGCAGAGATCACGGGAGTCAACCTGGGAACCGTGAAAAGCCGGCTCCACCGAGCCCGGAACTCATTCGCCCAGCGGATCGAGCACTCCCTCAACTGAGTTCCCTGCACTGAATTCCTGGGAGCGTCGTGGATCCCGGGTTACCCTGCAGGTAGATTGGAACGGCGGATCCTCTCCTGGGTCCGCCGTTCTTCGTTCTGAATCCTGAGTCGCCCCTGAGTCGCCCATGTTCGAAAATCTGCGAGACGCCTTCCGGGAGGCAGTGGAGAACTTCCGGACCGAGCTCACCCGGGACGAGGTTCCTGCCGCCGCCGACCGACTGCTGAAGGCCATGGAGTCGGAGGTGGGCCAGGCACGGGCTGAACTCAGGAACTTGAAGGATGAGGCAGCCCAGGTCGAAAAGCGAGCCGCTCGTGAGGAAGCCGAGGCTCGCACCTGCATCCGACGGGAAGAGATGGCCCGCAGGATCGGCGATGAGGAAACGGTGGAGGTTGCCCGGGATTACGCCCGACGACACTTGAAGCTCAAGGAGGTCCTGGATGAGAAGGGGCGAGTTCTGACCCGGGAAATCCAGGTGCGGGAGCGGGAGGTGATGGAGATGGAGGAGCGCCTTCGGGAGGCTTTGACCCGAAAGGAGTCCCTCATCGCCTCAGCCGGGCGGATGGAAGCGCACCACCGGATCCAGGACGCCGATGATCTCTTCCAGGAAATGGACCGGATGGCAGATCGGATCCAGGACCTGGAAGCTCGCGTGGCCGCCGCAGGCGAACTGGACGAGATGGAGCTGGGTGACGGACCGCGTGGCTCACCCTCTCCGGACCCCTCGGAAGCCGAGATCGAGGCCCGCCTGGCTGCACTCAAACGGCAGATGGGAAAGAACTAGAAGGCTGTTGAAGGAGTAGAGGTGCCACCGTTGGGAACGCCAGGCAGCTCCATCGTAGGCGGCGACCCGGAGGCAGCTGCCTGCCCCCCGACCTGAAGGGCGACGGGGAAAAGGGGTGGCCCCATCCCCCTGGCCGCGGTAGATTTGGCCCGTCAAAAGAGCGGCAGTCCGGTGAATCGACCCGACTGCCACCGCAGCCTGGAGATGGACATCATGGAAAACTGGATTGGGATCGCTGTGTGGATCGTCATGGGAGCCCTGGTGGGTCTGGCCATGAAGGTCATCGTGCAACGGCCGGAAGAGCAGCCGGGTCACACCCTCCTCCTGGCGATTCTGGGGGCCTTCGGGGCCGTCATCGGTGGGATGCTGGGGGTCGGCCTCTTCCATTTCTACGATCCCACCGCCCTCTCCATAGGAGGATTCGGCGGGGCCTTGGTTCTGGCCACCATCATGTCCTGGACTTACCGCTGGGGAATCCGCACAATGGTCTGATTCGGGAGTCACACCCCTACGAAGTCGAAACGCCTCCCGGTTCCGGGGGGCGTTTTTCTTGCCCGGACCGCACCCTGCCTTGGCAGGAACCCGTCCTCACCGCACGAGATGGAGCTACCCCATGACCGATCCAATCCGAGTCGTCCAGAGCGAGATGGAGGAGCTGACTCAGGAGTTGTTCCAGCTCCTTCGAATTCCATCGGTGAGCGCGCATTCCGAGCGTCGGGAGGACACCCGGGCAGCCGCACAGTGGGTGGCGGATCACCTCCGGTCCTCCGGGTTGGACGCGACGCTGGTTGAGACCTCTGGCCACCCGGTGGTGCTGGGCGAATGGCGAGGCGCCGGGCCCGAAGCTCCTACACTCCTGATATACGGCCACTACGACGTGCAGCCTGCCGAACCTCTCGAGCTCTGGACCTCACCTCCCTTCGATCCTCAGATCCGCGATGGAAGGATCTACGGGCGGGGAACCGCCGACGACAAGGGGCAACTGTACCTTCACCTCAAGGCCCTGGAGATCCTCCTCCGGACAAGAGGGAGCCTTCCGGTGAACGTAATCGTCCTGGCCGAAGGGGAGGAGGAGATCGGTTCTCCCCACCTCCTGCCCTTCCTCCAGAGCAACCGGGACCGACTCGCCTGCGATGCCGTAGTCATCTCCGACTCCCAGATGTTCGCACCGGGCCAGCCCTCCCTCCTCTACTCACTCCGTGGCCTGTCCTATGTGGAGATCCGACTCCGAGGGGCCCGCTCCGATCTCCACTCCGGGGCCTATGGAGGAGCGGTTCCGAACCCAGCCACGATCCTGAGTCGTCTTCTGGCCACCCTCCATGATGACCAGGGGCGAATCACCATCCCTGGATTCTACGACGGGGTCCGGGAGTGGGATGCGGCAGCCCGAGAGTCCATCCGCAAGCTTCCCTTCGACGAGGAGGCATTCCGCCAGCAGGTGGGATCTCCCCGGCTGGAGGGAGAAGCCGGATTCTCTACCCTGGAGAGACTCTGGACTCGCCCAACCTGCGAGGTCAACGGACTCCACTCAGGATACACTGGAGAGGGGGCCAAGACTGTCCTCCCGGGAGAGGCCATGGCCAAGGTCAGCTTCCGGCTGGTTCCAGACCAGGATCCGTTGGAGGTGGAAAAGCTCCTCCGGGCCCACTTGGCCCGTCACACCCCCTCGAGCGTCTCCTTGGACGTCACCTCCCTCCACAGTGGGCCACCCTGGCGGGGAAATCCAGACGGACCGTTCTTCCACGCCGCCGAACGGGCGCTGGAACGGACCTTCGGAAAGGAACCGGTCCTGACCGGTGAAGGGGGATCCATCCCCATCGTGGCTGACTTCGAGCGAGAGCTGAACGCCCCGGCCATCCTCCTGGGCTTCGCCCTCCCCGGAGCCAACATGCATGCCCCCGACGAGTGGTTCCCATATGCCCACCTGGAACTCGGGATCGCTACGCTGATTCACCTCTTCGAGGAGTTGGAGGAAGAGAACGCCACTGGCTGACAACCTCCCCATGCAGGAGGAGCCCCGGTCCCTGACCCCGGGGAGACTGGCGAGTCCAGTCGGCGGACCGGCGAAGCCTCAGTCGGCTGGGCCGGCCATGGCAGCGGCCCGGAGGAGAGCTCGAGCCTTGTTCAGAGTNTCCTCGTACTCACGAGTCGGATCTGAATCGGCTACGATCCCGGCGCCGGCCTGGACGAAGGCTTGACCCTGGTGGACGACTACCGTCCGAATGGCGATGGCCGTGTCCATGTTCATCCCACCATATCCCAGGTAGCCTACCGCCCCCGCATAGGGTCCCCGCCGAACCGGCTCCAGCTCCTCGATGATCTCCATGGCCCGGATCTTCGGCGCGCCGGACACGGTGCCGGCCGGGAAGCATGCCTGGAGAACATCCATGGCTGAAAGCCCTGGCTGGAGTTCACCTTCCACCTGGGAACAGAGGTGCATGACGTGGGAGTAGCGCTCCACCACCATGAGCTCCGGGACCTGGACCGTTCCATACTGAGCGACCCGCCCCACATCGTTGCGCCCCAGATCCACCAGCATCCGATGTTCGGCCAGCTCCTTCTCATCCGCCAGGAGATCCTGGGCCAGGATCTCATCCTCCGAGGGTGAAGCACCTCGACGCCGAGTCCCGGCGATGGGCCGAACGGTGATGGTCCCCTCCTCCACCCGGGTCAGCACCTCAGGCGACGAACCCACCAGGGTCACTCCGTCCATCTCCAGGTAATAGAGGTAGGGGGAAGGGTTCAGAGAACGAAGGGCTCGATAGAGCTCGAACGAACCGGACTCCAGCTCAACTCCCAGCCGTTGACTCAAGACGACCTGGAAGGCATCTCCGGCCAGGATGTACTCCTTCACTCGCTCTACCGCCGTCTCGAACTCAGCCTTTTCCATTGTGCTGCCGAGCGGCGGATCATGGCTCGGCTCCTCCCGGAGGGTGAGAGGGGACGGCCCCTCCCCTTCCCGGAGCGTACCCACCACTCGGCCCAGCCGCTTCCGGGTTTCTTCGTACAAACCACGAAGCTCATCCCGGGACATCTCCGGGTCCACCTCAACCGACCGGATGGCCATGGCACGCCCCAGGAGGTTGTCGATGGCCAGAACCACATCGGTGAAAAGGACTTGAGCGATGGGGAGATCCAGGTCATCGTCCGCCTGTTCCGGGAGCTTCTCGATGAACCGGACCAGGTCGTAGCCGAAGTATCCCACCGCCCCGCCCCAGAATCTGGGAAGGCCCGCCACGGCCGCCGGCACGCGCTCTCTCAACCTTCGATCCAGGTCGGCCAGGGGATCTTCCACGTCCAGATCGCGCCACCCCTCCCCCGGATTCCAGAGCTGAGCCTTCCCATCCTTCAATCTCCACGCCTGAGAAGGCTCACTCCCCAGGAAGGTGTAGCGGGCCCACTTTTCTCCTCCCACCACCGACTCCAGGAGAAAGGCGAAGGGAGGGCGAGCCAGCTTGTGGAAGGCCGTGACAGCCGTCTCAGTATCGAAGAGGAACTCGGTTCGGACCGGCACCACCCGTGCGGAACCGGCCAGAGCCACGAACTCGTCGAAAGTCGGAAGTAGATTCATGACCACTCGGGAGACATGATGAGGACCATCCGCAGGGAAGTACTCTGGACCCGCGCCGGAATGTCCGGGCAGGCCCCATCGTTGTCAACGCACATCGGTAGCCGCCGTCGAGGTGGGTAGAGTCAGTCGAATGCCCTCTCGCTTCACCTGTCGGAAACCCGAGCGGGTCAGGGCTGACTCCTCCTGAATGACGCTCCGAATCCTGGGATCGCCCGGTACAGGCGACCCAAAAGGAATCACGACCAGGATGGACATGGCATCCAGGGGAAGCTCGCTCAGGAGAGGAAGAAGTGGGTCGATCCCCCTTCCGTCCAACCCCGAAAGGATCATGCCTCCAGGGAAGGACCGACCCAGGGACCGGACCATCCCCCAGAGGGCCAGTTGAAGAATGACTGAGAGGGCTGGCTCCTCACTTGGCGTGGGCGCCCGCCAGCTCCTTCCCTCCCGCACCAAGATCGCTCCACCTTCGCCCGGTGCAATGCCTGAGAGCCGCCCCTCCGACCACCGTCGCAAGCCAGACCCGGCCTGGAGGAGAAAGGGCCGAAGCGCCTCCTCGAGAGCCGGAGAAAGAGAAAACCCCGCCCTCGAATGCTGCTCGGCGGAAGGGTGGGATGAACCCTCTGACGACAAGAGCCCCCTCCCGGGAAGGCCTCCCTTTCCTTCTCCATCATCTACCAGGGGGTGGACACCCTCCAGAAGACCGATGACCTCCTCGGCCCGGGCCCGAATCCGCAGCACGCTGTTCTCCAGCTCCCTCAGCTCCTGAGGGCGCTCCTCCAATTGCTCGCGGCGACGTTTCCACCATCGGCCGTCCTGGACGACCATTTCCCACTCATCGGTGAGGGATCCGAGGAGCTCCTCACGACCCCCTCCCTTCAATGGTTGCCCACAGGTAGGGCAGGGAGCCTCCGGATCCTCCAGGGTTCGAAGTCGAGCTCGGAGCTCCCGGGCTCGATCTCGATAGCTCTGCAGTCTGGTCTCAGCCTCCTGTCGTTCTCGAGCCCACTCCAGGGTCCGGGCTTCGGCGTCCCCCTCGGCTTCGATGGCATCCCCCCGAAGGGTCCGCAACTCCGACTCCAACGATTCCCGCGTTCGTCCCGCTGAATCCAGATCCTCGGGGACCGCACCACCTGGAGCCAATCCCGGAGCGGTCTCTTCCGAAGGGGCATGGGCCTCTTCCCTCTCCGACCGCACCTGGCTCCTGCTGGCCGGTGACGCACCTTCCCCCATGGCGGAATCACCCTCCATCCCTTGGCGGAGAAGACGGGCCATGACTCGGAGGAGGTGCTCAGGGCTCCCACCCACTTTGAGTGCCAGTCCCGGATCGAGGGAGTCAGCCGCTCCACGTGTGTCCTGCATCAACCCCAGGAGTTCCAGGAGCCGGTTCCGAAGAGTCCCACCACCGCCTTCAGCAGTCGGAAGGACAAGATGGATCCCTGGATCCAGGGTGAAGGAGTGGCTGGCACTTCCAGAAGCGAACGGATCCGGCTCCTGGAGCTCCCGGCCGCCTCCTTGAGGAGTCTCACTCATCTCCACCCTCAGAACCTCCAGATACCCGGTCTTCCTTCGAAGGCCTTCCAGGAATCCTGGATCCACTCCTTCCTCTGGGAAGCTTCCAGCCCCCTGGAGACGAACCCGTAGGAGTTTTCCCACCACTCCGCCCGGTACGCCATCCACCAGATCCCGAAGCCGCCGGGTCCCATCCTCCGGCGTCTGGGCATCCACCCGGATCGGGGCCAGATCGACCACCGGTCGCGTCTGGACCGGATGGAATTCTCCGTGGGCCGTCTCCAGGTCGAAGGAGACGAACCCCTTCTCCTCGGTGGCTTCTGCCCAGGGGTCCCACCCAACCCGCTCCAGGGACCCGGGACATCGAACGTTGGCGGCCAACGCTCCTGGAACGTGACTTCCACCCAACGCTACATAATCCCACTGAGACGGGTCCACTTCTACCCGGAGAGGATCGGATCCGGGCCGGGTCCGGAGCAGGAGGATGTTGAACCTGGCATCCGGATCAGGCCGGAGTTCGGGGTGAGCCGGCCCCTGGACCGCACGATAGGGGGCCAGAAGCACGTGAATCCCATCCTCCTGAAACCGAACGGCCCGAGGGGCCCCGGCTGCAGCCTCCACCCCGGGAAGGGCATCCAGGACAGCCACTGGGCCGGGGTCAGCCGGCGAAAGGGGGGTGTCCCGTTCCCCGGCGATGGCCAGGACGGTGACTCCGGGGACCATGGACTGGAGCGTACGTATCCCTCGCGTCAATGACAGAAAGGCCGTGGACGGTGGGTCGGGCCGATGGAAGAGGTCACCGGTCAGGAGTACGATCCGGGGAGATAGCCGAGCTGCCTCCTGAATCCCTCGTTGAAACGCCGTAGCCAGGTCCCGCTCCCGGAGATTCCACCCCCGGTCGGTGCCGGGAAAGGCCCGAAAGCCCAGGTGGAGATCGGAAAAGTGGACGAGTCGAGAACTCACGTCTCACTCCTCCGAAGATTGGCTGGAGAGGGGGAAGCCGCATTCCCCGACATTCGGACGCGCAGGTAATCCCCGACCTGATCAGGGAATGGACGCCCTACGTCCTGGGAAGCCGCCAGGAAAGCCGTTCGGGCACCGGACTCCACCAGAAGGCGTTGCCACTGCTCGACCCTTCCCTCGGGCACGCTGGGAGGGGCATCGGAGACAGTGCGTCCCGTCAGGTAGAGGGACAGGCAGGGGAAGTGCCTGGACAAGTGCTGGAGTTCCGTCAGGAGTGACCCGGAAGATCCTCCATCCTGAAGGGGGCCCATGAGGAGGAGCCCTCCTTCCGTAAGCCCTTCACGCAGACGAGTGAGAGCGCCTGTGGGCAATCGGAAGGTACGTGGTGCCCAGGCCATACTCAGGGTGTCCAGGACGATGAGGTCCCACGACCCCGGGGGAAGGTGAGCTGGGCTTCCCATCAGAACACGGCACACCTCCAGATCCAGGCAGGTGATTCCCTGGAAGCCGGGTTCTTGTAGTTCGTCGCAAAGCCGTCGAAGCTGCGGCGCCCACCGGGTCATGACCTGCACCGCCCAGCCATCGCCTCCCGGAGCTGGGTCCAGGAGCGCCGACAGCAGGGGAACACGTCCTGCACCCAGGAAGAGAACCCTTCCCCCCCTGGAAGCTCGTTCCCCAAGAAAGGTGGTCATGGCTCGGTCCAACCCCAGGACGGGCTCCCCTCGGGGCGTGGTAACCAGGTGGATCCGGTCCCCTCCGGTCAATACCCAACGCTGGCCAGCCATCGAGGCTCCCCGCCAACGCTCCACTCTTCCATCCATCCCCTGGCCTGGTCTCCCTCCCTCCTGGGAATCAGCCTCCTCCTCGATCCATGCCCCCATCAAGAGAGATCGGTCCTGGATCAGGGCTGCCAGTGACACAGCCACCAGTGCCAGAAGCAGGATGGAGGTCGTGGACCGAAGAAGAGGAAACAGGAAAAGGCCCAGAGCTGCCACTCCCATGGCTCCTCCCAGGAGTGCCCAGGTCCCTGGCGGGTCCCACGTCCCACGGGCTCCGGCCACTCGGGTGAGCCGGGCGATGACCGTTCCCCCCGAGAAGAGAGGGAAGACCACTAGGAGGGCCAGCCCCACTCCCTGACTCACCCCGGTGACGCCAAAACCGCCCCACACCTCCCATGCGCCGGAAAAGAGAGCGGCCAGAGCCAGCGCCACCAGCACCAAGAACCAACCTCCACGCACGGCCTCCCGCGTCGCCCCCCCCTTTCCGATGTTGCCATAGAAGAGGCCGGCGGCCAGGGCACCCAACTGGGCGGCCAAGACGACGACGAGAGCCGGGAGAAACCCGGGGCCACCATATAGCAGAAGGCCGGCAGCCACCATTCCGACGATCCCCAACCCTGCTCCCAGAAGGATGGGAGGGAGACGCACCGACCATCGGACTGCGGTCATGGAGAGATGGTCCCGTACCGCCCCTGGAAGAAGATCAGTGGGTCTTCATGCCCCTGGGTCCCGCATCCCGCCACCTCTCCGAAGACTACCAAGTGATCGCCGGCTTCCACCGACTTCCAGATGGAACAGTCCACCCAGGCCAACGCCTGTTCCAGGATGGGGGCCCCGGTGACGTCCTCACGCAGCGCCAGTCCCTGAAACCGGGCATCTCGCTCACTACGGGCGAATCGAAGAGCCAGCCCTCGGTCCCTGGCCCGAAGAAATGAGAGGGCAAAGCTCCCGGATTCCAGAAGCGCCGGCAGGGATGTCGAATCCCGGTCCACGGCTACCAGGACGAGGAGAGGATCCAGGGAGACCGAAGTCACGGCATTGGCTGTAAAGCCCAGTGGATTGCCCCTGGGGTCCACCCCCGTCACCACCGCCACTCCCGTGGCGAAGTTCCCCATGACCTCCCTGAACTTCTGTCGCCCAATCTCACCACTCATCCAGAACTCTCTCCGGTGCTTTACTTTCCCTTCCAAGAGCAGGTAGCTTCCTGGTAGGTGGCGGGTGAGGGACAACCCCCATCCAGCCCCCTGGAACCTATCTCCTCCACATCCCTGAAACGTTATGCGCCACAAGGGTTTTTCCCTTCCCCTGATCCTGCTCGTCATGTTAACCGTGCCCTCGGGATGCGACAACGTGGAGTGGAGCGGCACCGAGGTGAACCTCCAGGCACCTCCACCTCCGCCCGGCGCCCTGGACCCGGCAACAGAGCTGGAGGAAGCTGACGAGCCGGAACTGGAGCCGGTCGTCCTGGCCCCCCTGATCTATCTCGTGGAGCGGGGGGAGGAGAGTCGAGGCACACTGCTTCCCGTAGCCCAGCTCCAGGAAGATGGCTTTGCCTCCCTTCCCGACCCGGCCGAGACCCCGGAGCTGGTCGATCGGTTCCCCCTGGATCGCTGGGAAGAGGGCACCGAATTCATCCTGTTTGGACAGGGAAGCCGGATCGGGACCTTCATCGCCGACGGCACCTCTCAATTGGATGAGCGCTACTGTCTGAGCCGGGCCGCCGGATCGGGCGTGCTGCAACTTCGACCCGACGCAGTGGCGATGGATCGATTCCTGGCCATGCGGCGGGATGACCTGGATGCTCTTCCATCGGCCCTGGATACGCACCCGGCCGTCCCCCTCACCGATGAAATCCGCAACGCCTCCCTGGACGGGGCCCGGACCTTGATCCCGGCCCGCAATATCCCGTGGCCTCCCACCGTACTGGGAATCCGGCGACGGATCGACGCATTCTCTGACAGCCAGGGCAATCGTATGCTGGCCGCCTCTTTCGTCTTCGGTGACGACCTGGTGGTAGGGACACCCGAACCGCTGGGCTATTCCCTCTTCCTGGTCTCTCGGGAGGACGACGAGGACGAGTTCACGCCCATCTTCTCCTGGTACCAGCGAGCCGATGCTGGTGAGAAGACCTTCCCTGCCTTCCTGGCGGCCCACGATCTTCTGGAGACGGGCGAAGAGACCCTCCTTCTGGAGGTCTTTGGCCAGGAGACTCGGTGGATGACTCTCCTGGGGCATCTGACCTCGGGTGGGGATCTCCTGTATCAGGACCCCTGCGGTATCGATCCCATAGGGGGAGCGTTCCAGGGTCCTGCTGGATGACGTTGGGCCGTCCCCTCCCTTTCCTCCTGACAACCCTTCTTGTCGTGGCCGGAACCGGCTGCGACGCCGGGTCGGTTGGAGATGGACAGGCGCCAGGTCTGGACGACGATCACCACGGCGCTTCCTCCGACTCCCTCATCCTGATGGACCAGGCCGGGCAGCGAGTCGCCCTGGATCGACGCCCAACCCGGATCGTATCTCTGGTGCCGGCCGCCACCGAGGCTCTGGTGGGTCTGGGTGCCGGAAATACTCTGGTGGGACGAACCGATTACGATGATGGTCCGGAACTGGCGGACCTCCCGTCAGTGGGAGGAGGACTGAACCCCAGCCTCGAGCGGCTTGTCTCACTGGGGCCGGAACTGGTGATCCGTTTCGAGGGAGAGCAGGATCGAGTCACTCCCCGGGCCCTGGATCGAGCCGGCATACCCCACCTGGGCGTGCGGCCCGACCGAATCCAGGACATCCAGGAAATGATCACACTCCTGGGTCAGGCCCTGGGCAGGGAAGAGAAGGCCCGGGGTCTCATCCAGACCATGAACTCTGATCTGGACGAAGTCCGCGCTCGAGTTGCCGGCGCGGATCCACCGCGGGTGGTGTTCCTCCTGGGAGGTGATCCCCCATGGGTAGTGGGCCCGGAAACCTTCCTCCACGAACTTCTGGAGGTGGCTGGAGCCCGGAACGCCATGGACGACCTGGCTGCCCCTCTCTATGCCCCGGTCTCCGTTGAGGAGATCGCCCAACGAGAGGTGGACCGGGTCCTGGTTCTGGAAGGCGCCACCATCCCCTCGGCTCTCCAGCAACTGCCCATTCAACGGGTCCGGAACGGTGTCCAGTCACCTGGCATCCGTGTCGGAGACTCGGCGCGTCATCTTTCGGAACTCCTCCACCCCCAGCGATGGCCGTGAGAGGGCTCGTCGCCGGTATCATCCTCGCACTGGCCACCCTGGCGGCGATCCTTCTCTCTGTCCGGTACGGGGCTGTCCACCTGGCTGCCCATGAGGTACTGAGCGTGCTCCTGGGTGGCGGCACCGACACACACCGTTTCATCGTCCTGGAACTTCGTCTTCCCAGAGCGCTCCTGGGCGTCCTGGTCGGTGGTGGGCTGGCTCTGTCCGGGGCAGTCTTCCAGGCGCTTCTCCGGAACCCTCTGGCCGAGCCCTATATTCTGGGGATCTCTGGGGGTGCGGCTGCAGGGGCAGTACTGAGTCTTGCTCTGGGTCTGACCACGGCAGCCTCCTGGTTGCTTCCAGGAGCAGCCTTTGCCGGAGCCCTCGTGGCCATCGCACTGGTGTTCGGTGTGGCTATTTCCGCGGATCGCCGGCTGGACGTCCGCGTTCTCCTCCTCTCAGGGGTCGTCGTCGGCGCCTTCTTTTCGGCCTGCATCGCACTCATCCTATCCCTGGCCGAGGCCCAGACCGTCCGCTCGGCCATCCTCTGGATGATGGGAAGCCTGGGAGGAGTCTCCTGGAAAGGAATCGCAATTGTGGCCACCTACACCCTCCCTGCCTGCGTCCTCCTCCTGGGAATGGCTCGGGCCCTGAACCTCATGTCCATCGGCGAGGAGACCGCCAGCTACCTGGGCACGGAAGTCGAGGGGGTGAAACGGCTGGCCTACGGAGTGGCCTCCCTGGTTGCCGCCGCCGGAGTCGCCTTTGCCGGGGTCATCGGATTCGTGGGGCTCGTGGTCCCACATGGGGTTCGCCTGCTCCTGGGATCGGACCATCGCATCCTCCTCCCCCTCTCCTTCCTGGCCGGCGCCGCCTTCCTCACCCTGGCAGACCTCCTTTCCCGGGTGGTGCTGGCCCCGGCCGAGATCCCCATCGGAGTCATCACCGCCTTCGTAGGCGTCCCCTTCTTCCTGATTCTCCTCCGACGGAGTCTTCAGGCATGACCTTCACGGCCAACGCTCTCTCAGTTCGGTACCGGGCCGGCGTCCGAAGAGCCCTTTCCGAAGTCACAATGAGCGTGCCCCGGGGGAGCCTCTACGCCGTCCTCGGACCCAATGGCTCAGGGAAATCCACTCTGATGAAGGCCCTCCTGGGCACCGTCCAGATCGAAGAAGGAGTGGCTGCGGTGGAGGGGAGAGCCGTTGATGAATGGCCCCGGAGAGAGCTGGCCCGTCACGTAGGGGCCGTAAGCCAGGCCGAGTCCACGGCTTTCCCCCTCAGCGTCCGACAGCTGGTAGAGATGGGACGCTACCCCTACCTGGGGCCCCTCCGGCCCATGGGACCGGAAGACCGCGCGGCGGTGGAGTCGGCCCTGGAGCGTTGTGACGTGAGCGGGCTGGCTCACCGACAGGTCGGAACTCTCTCGGGTGGTGAGTTCCAACGGGTCCGGATCGCCCGGGCCCTTGCCCAGGAGCCATCGGCGCTGATACTGGATGAGCCGACTGCCTCGCTGGACATCCGCCATGAGATGGGGATCCTCCGGCTCCTGAAGCGTTCGGCCCGGGAAGGTGTGACGGTGGTCCTCATCACCCACCACCTGAACCTGGCCGCTCGGTTCGCCGACCTTCTCCTCCTTCTGGATGAGGGACGGGTGGTCGCCGAAGGCCCGGTGGACCAGGTCTTCAGGTCTGAAATCCTGGAGTCGGTGTATCGATGGCCTCTCTCGGTGACCCTGGATCCCATCACCGGGTCACCTCTCCTCATCCCCCTGGACCAGGACTGAGGCCAACTCCCTGGCAAAACGAGGTGGAGAGCTCCCCACCTCGGCTGCCGGCAACGGCCATCTGCCGGCCCTGGGGTAACGAAGGGGTTCAGCGGGGCTGCGTGTCCTGAGCTTCCAGGAGCTTCAGGTAGCTTTCGTAGCGGGATTCGGCCATGTCTCCTGCCTCAACTGCCTCCATGATCCGGCAGCCCGGTTCATGTTGATGGCTACACCCCCGGAAGCGGCACTCCCAGGCCCGTTCCCGAATCTCTGGGAAGCACTCTCCCAGTTCCTGGGCCGAGAGCTGCCAACTCTTCACCTCCGAGAACCCTGGCGTATCGATGACACGGACATTCCGATCCAGAATCAGAAGACGGGCACTGACGGTGGTATGACGTCCCCGCCCTTTCCGGCTGCTCACCGGTTGAGTCCGGAGGTCCAGCTCGGGATGGAGAGCGTTCAGCAACGAGGATTTCCCGACGCCGGACGGACCGGCCAGGACACTCACCTTCCCCTGCATGAGCTGATGGAGTTCCGCCAGTCCTGCTCCGGAAAGGGCTGAACAGGCCACCACCGGATAGCCGATTTCACGGTACAGGTCCCAGGGGTCCTTTCCACCGGCACCGGACTGGCCTTCCAGAAGATCCATCTTGTTGATCACCAGGACAGGGGCGATGCCACTCCCCTCCGAAAGGACCAGGAAGCGGTCCGCTATCTCGGGGTTGAAGGAGGGCTGGGCAGCCGCGATCACCACCAGAACCTGGTCCACATTGGCAGCCACGAGCTTGGGTCTCCGCCCTCTCATCCCAGCCCGGACCAGTTCGGTCCGGCGTGGCTCAACCTCCTCGATGGTCCATCCCTCACCACCCTTGGTTCGGGCCACCGTCACCTGATCTCCAGCCACTACCCGCTCCCCAGTGCGGACCTCCCGCTTGATTCGACCCCGGAGGTAGGCCTCGACCTCCTCTCCATCGCCGAGATGGACCCGGTAGACCCCCCCGACACCCTCCAGGACGACTCCGATCATCGATCCGGTCCTGCCGCAAAAGACCACACCCCGTGACCCGACCCTGCAAGAGGGTTCAGATCACGGGGTGTGGTTAACCAATGGTCAATCACCGGCGACCCTGGCAAGGGTTTGGCGGCTCAGGCAGCGAAGGACTCCAGAGCATCTCCCTTGCCTCCCTCCCGGAGGCGACGGAGCGCCCGATCCCGAAGCTGGCGAATCCGCTCCCGGGTCACGCCCAGCATGTTCCCGATCTCCTCCAGGGTATGCTCACGCTCTCCGTCCAAACCGAAATAGAGACGGAGAACCTTGGCATCCCGGGGCTCCAAGGTGTCCAGAGCCGAGGTGACTGCTTCACTCAGGAGCCGGGACTCCACGTCCTGCTCCGGCTCGGCAGCCTCTTCGTTGATGAACCGCTCCACCAACTGGGAATCCTCTGAATCGCCGATGGGGGCATCCAACCGGATCTCGGCAGCGTTCAGAGTCTGGAGGGACTCGATGAGTTCCGGAGTCAGGTCGGTGGCGGCACTCAGCTCTTCCGGATTGGGCTCCCGACCCAGCTCCTGCTTGAGCCGTTCCTTTTCCCGAAAGATCCGGGCCAGGTCCGACGCTCGGTTCAAGGGGACTCGAACGGACCGGCCGTGGTTGGCCAGAGCCGCCAGGATGGCCTGTCGGATCCACCAGACGGCGTAGGAGATGAACTTCACCCCCTGGTCCGGATCGAACTTCCGGGCTGCCGTGACCAGCCCCACATTCCCTTCCTGAATCAGGTCTGTGAGGGATACTCCCCGATTTTGATACTTCTTCGCCACGCTGATCACGAACCGCAGGTTCGCTCGAGCCAGCTCCTGGACGGCATCTTCATCACCGGCCTGGGCCCGAGCGCCCAGCTCCTTCTCCCGATCGGGGGTGATGAGCTCATGCCGGCTCACATCCCGGAGGTACTGATCCAGAGCGGTCTGTTCCTCGACGCTCCCATCAAACCCCCCGAGACCCGAACGGCTCTTGGACTTTCCTTTGCGCCGGCTCTTGGTGCTGGTTGCCATCTGCTTATCTATTCTCCTTCCCATTCCACGTAGCTTGCTCCCGACTCAGAGGGAGTCGGTTCGGATGTAGCCCCTCCTGGGGCCTGCGTCCAGTGTGGGGACTCGGGTTGAAATATCCCGGGCTTCCACCTGANTTCGTCCATCCTGGGTCGACTGGAACGGGGCGTGTTTGAACCTTCCTGATCCGAGGGCTCGTACCCGGCCCCTGTCCTCAGGGTCCACAGCCCTTCAACCTATGAAGATGAGCGAAACCCGTCCAGTGTCAGTAGGGGAATCGCCCCCTGCCGACGCTGGCGGGTTGGCTCGGTGCTAACCCGCCTTCGACCCCGAGTTCCCCCGCCGGACACCTACTCCTGGAGCCGGGAAAGAAATCGCTCTGCCGGAAGCTGCCTGCGTTCCAGGGTGAATACCCTGAGGACCCGGGAACTCCCATACAACTCCCGGGCCACCAGAGGGAGTCCCATGACCCCCCTCAGCCCACCTTCGCCCATTCGCTCAACGGCCCCATTCCGACGCAGGACCAGGAGATCCAACTCGAGCATCCGACGCTTGGCCGGGTAGTCCACCATCACCTCCCCCGACATGAGGCCCAGTTCATCGGCCAGGCCATCCTCCAGTGCTCGCCGGCGATCTCCATCCATGGACACCCACTCTGGAATGGGGACTCCTCCGGTCTCTGCCGCCGTCAGCTCCAGAGCCCGCTTGGGGAGACGGCGGTTCCGAAGGGCCGGGATCCAGCTTTCCCCGATCCGCCGCACGGCCGGGTTCATGGAATCCAGGGCCCGTCGCCGAAGATCATGGAGGAGTTCTTCATCGGTAGGGCCTACCAGCTCACCGGGCTCCAGGAGTCCCTCCCGAACCGCATCACCTACAATCCGCTTGTAGAAGGCGGTGGCTGCCCGGACCGCATGGTGCCAGTAGACGTTCCGGAACATCTGGTACTTGGCAAAGAGAAGGGACTCCAGCGCACTGATGGCTTTCTCGTGGACACCGACCTCCAGGTCACCGGACTCGGGGTCCTCGAGCAGGATCAAACCCTGCAGGAGACGATCCACGTCCACTTCACCGTAGGGGACACCACAGAAACGGGCATCTCTCCTGAGATACTCCATCTTGTCCAGGTCCAGGCTCCCACTCACAAGCCCTTGGAGGGGGTGGGTTCCTCGCCCCAGGATGAGGTCATAGATCCTGGCGGAAGCATCCCTTCCCAGAGGAGCCATGGCATCCTTCAACTCCGTTGAATCGAAGAATTGGGCGCTGACTGCCTCGTGGTCCCCTGGTAAGCGGTCCGCATCCAACTCCTCCATGGCATGGGAGAACGCATAGTGTCCGATATCGTGGAGGAGTGCCGCGTAGGGAATGAGGCGTCCGTCCACCTCCGAGCTCTGGAGGCGAGCGTCCCCCTCGGAAAGCAGTCGGAGCGCCGTCCGGGCCAGATGATAGACACCCAGGGCATGGTCGAATCGGGTATGCGTCGCACCAGGGTAGACCAGATGGGCGAACCCAAGCTGCCGGATGTAGCGAAGCCTCTGAAACGCAGGGGTATCCACGATCCGGGCCGCAATAGGGTCCAGACGAATCGTGTTCCAGAGAGGGTCACGGACGATCTGCCAGCCAGCTCCAAGATTCATATGGCGAGTCTACCGACAGGAGAGGGGCGCTGCAATGTGCGAGTGCGCCGATCCGGACGGGTGTCCTCTCGTTCCATCACCCCGACCCCATCATCCCGGGCTGCCCCGGCCGCTTCCTGACCCTGGCCCTTGTCTTCGGCCATCCTGCGTCCATATCTTCCAGCACCCGAACAAACAGCGAAAACAACTCACCGTCCTCCCAGTGACTCCCACCCCTCATTCCTCCCAGCTTCGCCATGAGGTTCGGAAGGATGCCCGGAACCGACCGGGGGTCTATCGATTCCTGGGGCCCCGGAATGAGGTGCTTTACGTGGGGAAGTCGGTTCGGATCCGGAATCGCCTCCTCTCCTACTTCCGGAAGGAGGGAAAGGAGGCGGAACTCCTCCGCGTCACTCGCCAGATTCGGTGGGAGTACGTGCCCCATGAGCTCGAGGCGCTGCTCAGGGAATTTCGCCTCATCCGGGCTTTTCGACCCCGCTTCAACGTCCGACATCGGAGGGAGCGGACCTTCGCCTGGGTTCGCCTCACCGCCGGGCCGGCCCCTCGGCTCATGGCTACGCGATCGCCCAGGAACGACGGGAGCCGATTCTTCGGCCCCTTTCCCGCCCCTCGCTCCCTCCCGGCTCAGCTCCGGGAGCTCTCGGTGCTCCTACGACTGAGGGACTGTCCCCAGGGAACGCCGATCCACTACGCCGATCAGCTCGACCTCCTGGCTTCTTCCCGGGCTCCTGGCTGTCTGCGGGCCGAAATGGGGAGTTGTCCCGGCCCCTGCGCAGCTCTCTGTACCGAAGCCGCATACCGCCATCGAGTACAGAAAGCCGTCGAGTTTCTGGAAGGACGATCCGATGAGCCCCTCACCGCAACCGAAGCACGGATGCGCCAGGCCGCCTGCAGCCAGGAATTCGAACTCGCTGCTCGTCTCCGCGATCGACTCGACCGCATTCGAACGCTTCGGGACCGCATCCTGGAATTCGAAAGATATCTGGCGAGCCTGAACTTCCTCTACACGCCGGTCCTCCACCAGACATCAGGGGACGAAGACCCGGTTTCCAGTGGAGAAACCGGGTTGGACCAACAGGCAGGGGGTGGCGAATCGAGTGCCAGGAATCCCCTCATGGCCGGGCCGTATCCCAACCATCGCACCTATCTCATCCTGAGAGGTCGCCTCCGGCTCATCCTCCCCCACGGAGACCCTTCTTCTCTCCCACCCCACCACCCCAGAGCCGCGGCATTCACTCGGATCCTGAATGAGCCACCCACTCCTTCGGAGGAGCTGACCGCTGACCAGCGGGAAGAACTCTTTCTGGTGGCCCGGTGGTTCAAGAAACACCCGGAAGAGCGGCGTCACACCCGACCTCCCCCGAGCCCCGTCCCGGCCCCGGTCCCTCAGGACCCCTCCTGAGGAATCTCCATCAGCCCTCAGCCATCTCCTTCACGATGCGGAACTCCTCCGGCCTCACCGGCTGAACGGAAAGCCGCATCCGCCGCACCAGGGTCATCTCGGAGAGCTCCGGATTCGCCTTGATCTCCTTCAACGGGACGACTCGAGGGAATCTGGCGACAAATTCCACATCCACCAGGAACCACCGGGGTTCCTCCTCCGTAGCCTTTTCGTCGAAATACCGGCTCTCCTGATCGAACTGGGTATGATCCGGATAGCTCTCCGACGCCACCCGAGCCAACCCCACAACCCCAGAGGGCTTGGCGTTTGAGTGGTAATAGAGAATGAGATCCCCGGGACGCATCTGGTCCCGCATGAGATTTCGGGCCTCGTAGTTCCGGACCCCGACCCATCGGGTCTTGCCGTCTCGGGCCAGATCGTCGATGGAGTACTCGTCCTCCTCACTCTTCATGAGCCAATACTGCTCATCTGCCATACCTTCGCTCCTCTTCCTGTGAACCATGGCCACCTGATGGATCAGGGGAGCCGAGAATGCTCCCGGCTCCCCTGATCTTCTCTCCCGACTTCACCTTCCACTGTCCACGGCGACCAAAGCCCAGCCACACACACGTGGAAGGTGGTACGAAGGCCGAGGATCCCTCAGCGGGGTCCCGCTTCCTGAACCTCCTTCGCGGTCCCGTCTGCGTACTTCTTGAAGTTCTCCTGGAACATCCCGGTGAGCTTGGTCGCCGCGGCGTCGTAGGCCTCTGGATCGTCCCAGGTACTCCGAGGATCCAGAACCTTCGAGGGGACGCCGGCTACCTCCACCGGAACCTGGATGCCGAAGTTCGGATCCTCCCGGTATTCTGCGTCATCCAGGCTCCCGGAAAGGGCTGCGTTCACCATGGCCCGGGTATAAGCCAGCTTCATCCGGCTCCCGACACCATATCCCCCACCGGACCACCCTGTATTCACAAGCCACACCCTGGCCCCATGCTCCTCCAGCTTGTCCCCCAGCATCCTGGCGTACACTCCCGGGTGTCGGGGCAGGAAGGGAGCACCGAAACAAGCCGAGAATGCAGCCTTGGGCTCAGTTACCCCTCGCTCCGTTCCAGCCACCTTGGCCGTGTACCCGGAGATGAAGTGGTACATGGCCTGAGTCGGTGTGAGTTTGGCAATGGGAGGAAGCACGCCGAATGCGTCACACGTGAGAAACACCACGTTCCGAGGATGTCCACCACGCCCTGGAATGACGGCGTTGGGGATATAGTGAATTGGATAGGACGCGCGGGTGTTTTCGGTGATGGTGTCGGTCTCGAAGAGCACTTCCCGCGTATCCGTGGCCAGGATCACGTTCTCCAGGATCGTCCCGAACATCTGGGTCGCATCGTAGATCTCGGGCTCCGCTTCCCGAGACAGGTTGATGACCTTGGCATAGCAACCCCCCTCGAAGTTGAAGACGCCATCTGGCCCCCAGCCGTGCTCGTCGTCTCCGATGAGCCCTCGCTCAGGATCGGCCGACAGGGTGGTCTTCCCCGTCCCCGAGAGTCCGAAGAAGAGAGCCACATCACCGTCCTCCCCGATGTTCGCCGAACAGTGCATGGGAAGGATCCCCTTGTCCGGCAGAAGGAAGTTCAGCACCGAGAAGATGGATTTCTTGATCTCACCGGCGTAACGCGTACCACCGATGAGAACCTCCTTGGCCTGGAAGTTCACCACGACGAAGGTGCCGGAGCGGGTCCCATGCTTCTCCGGATCGGCCTTCACCTCCGGAGCATGGAGGATGGTGAAATCGGGACGTATCCCGGCCAACTCCTCCCGTGTGGGACGGAGGAACATGTTGTAGGCAAAGAGGTTGTGCCATGCATGGGGTGTGACGAGGCGCACAGCCAACCCAGCTTCCGGATCTTCACCGGCCCGAGCGTCCCGGACAAACAGCTCCTGCTCGTTCAGGTGAGCCACCACCAGTTCACGAAGCGCCTGGAACTGCTGCGGCTCCAGGGGGACGTTGACGGCTCCCCAGTCAATCGCATCCCCTGTTTCTTCCTCTCGCACCGTGAACTTGTCGTTGGGAGAGCGCCCCGTGTGAGGCGCCGTGACCGCCGTGAACCCCCCCATGTGGGCCAATCGCCCCTCCCCTCGGTCCAGGGCCTCCTCGTAGATCCGGGCAGGTGAGAGGTTCCAGTGAACGGCCTTGCTGGGTTCCAGACCGTGCAGCTCCAATCCGTAACGGCTGGCCACATCGCTTCCTGAACCGCTCCTGAACTCCTTCTCGTCACTCATATGACAAAGATCCTCTTGAGTTGTGTCAGAGATCGTGCATGTCAGGTGTCACCCGTGAACAGATCCCCTCACCTTCCGCGCTGTGGCGGCGGCGTCCAGGCGACTCTGCTCCCCGGTGGCCCATTAAGTCTGTGGTGAACGGTGCCCCGCGTCTACCGATGAAATGGTGGCCAGATTGACCACGTCCTGGGAAGTACTCCCTCGCTGAAGGACATGAACAGGCTTGGCCATTCCCAGAAGCACAGGGCCGATGACCTCGGCGTCGCTCAGCTTCCCGACCAGCTTGTAGGCCGTGTTCGCCGCCGCAAGATTGGGAAACACCAGGATGTTGGCAGGCTGGGTGAGGGTGCTGAACGGGTAGCTCCCCTGGAGAATCCGGGGGTCCACCGCCGTGTCTGCCTGCATCTCTCCGTCCACTTCCAACTCAGGCGCCATCTCCTTGATTCGGGCAACGGCCTCCACCACGTTCTCCGACGCTCGACTCCGGGCCGAGCCGAAATTGGAAAAGGAGAGCAAGGCGATCCGAGGAGTGAGTCCCAGCCCCTCCACGAAACGAGCCGTCAGGAGAGCGACCTCTGCCAGCGTCTCCGGCCCTGGATCGATATTCACCGTGGTGTCGGCAAAGAAGAGAAGATCCTGATCCCGCTGGGCGATCATGTGGAGTCCGGCTACCCGCGTCACCCCCGGAGCAGTGCCCACCACCTCCAACGAAGGCCGGATCACTTCAGGATAGTTCGAGTCCACACCTCCCACCAGAGCATCGGCATCTCCTCGCCGGACCATCATGGAGGCGTAGTAGACGGGCTTGTACAAGTTCGATCGAGCCTCGGCCAGGGTCAGCCCCTTCCGGCGACGGAGCCGGTGGAGTTCATCGGCATAGGAGTAACGTGATTCCTCTTCCAACGCCGGATGGATGATCTCCACCCCCTCCAGGCCAACCCCGAGTTCCTTGGCCAGCGGCTCGATCTTATGCGGCTTCCCGATCAAGATCGGCTGAGCCACCCCCTCCTCCACGATCTGGGCCGCCGCCAGGATGATCTTCTCATTCTGGCCATCGATGAGCACCACCCGCTTCGGATCTCTCCGGGCCCGGGCGGTGAGCCAGCGCATGACCTCCCGGCCCGGCCCCAGGGAGGCCATGAGCCGATCCCGATATGCATCCAGGTCCAGCTCCACTCGTGCTGCCCCCGTCCTCATGGCCGCCTCGGCCACCGCCGGAGCCACGTAGAAGAGAACCCGAGGATCGAAGGGCTTGGGAATCAGGTAATCGGGTCCAAAGCGGAAGCGTTCGTCAGCATAGGCCGAGGCCACCGTCTCAGGCACCTCGGTCTGCGCCAGCTCGGCCAGAGCATGGGTGGCCGCAAGCATCATCTCCGAATTGATCTCCCGGGCCCGGACATCCAGTGCACCTCGGAAGAGGAAGGGGAAGCCCAGGACATTGTTCACCTGATTCGGATAGTCAGAGCGACCCGTAGCCATGATGGCGTCGTCTCTGGCCTGCGCCACCTCCTCCGGTAGAATCTCCGGGTCCGGGTTGGCCAGGGCGAAGATGATGGGCCGGGGGGCCATGAGGGAGATCTGAGCAGGCGAGACCGCCCCCTTCACGGAAAGCCCAATGAAGACATCCGCACCCTCGATCACATCATCCAGCGTCCGGAAGGGTGTATCCTGGGCGAACCGGGCCTTGTACGGATTCATGCCCTCGGTTCGCTTCGAGTGCACCACCCCGTGGGAGTCCACCTGGAAGATCTGCTCCCTGGGAATCCCCAACCGGACGAAGTGCTCGGCCGTGGAGAGGGCCGAGGCCCCGGCACCGGTGAAGACCACCCGCACATCCTCCGGTTTCTTTCCCACCAACTGGAGCGCGTTCAGCACGCCGGCGCCGGCAATGATGGCGGTGCCGTGCTGATCATCATGGAAAACCGGGATATCCAGGGTTTCCTTCAGCGTCTCTTCGATATGGAAGCAATCGGGGGCTCGGATGTCTTCCAGATTGATGCCGCCTACCGTGGGTTCGAGAAGTTGGCAGAACCGGATCACATCTTCCGGGTCTTCACTGTCCACTTCCAGATCGAAGACATCGATTCCGGCAAACCGCTTGAAGAGGACGCCCTTCCCCTCCATGACCGGCTTGGACGCCAGGGGACCGATGTTTCCCAGTCCCAGCACAGCCGTACCATTGGAAACCACGGCTACCAGGTTGCCCCGGGCCGTATACTTGAATCCGGCGTCAGGATCCTTCTGGATCTCTCTGCAGGGCTCGGCAACCCCCGGGCTATAGGCCAGAGCCAGCTCGTTCTGGGTGGCCAACGGTTTGGTTGGGATCACCTCGATCTTCCCCGGGCGACCGGTGGAATGGTAGTCCAGAGCTTCCTGCTCGCGTCGACTCGTCATGGAATCCGACCCGCCTCGGTTGGGTGGGGGCGTGAATGAGGGGAAGTAGGAAACGGTATCCGAGCGGGTCGGGGGTGTCAAACCCCGGACCGCCTCCTTCGGGGCTGGTGTATTGAGAGTCTGATGGCCTGTGCTCCTCCGACACGGCACCGATGATTGCACTCCTGACCCTTCTCCTGACTTTCTCGTCCAGCGCCTTCCAGGCACGAGCCTGCCCGGAGGGGGAGATCGGGCACGTATTCATCGACAATCACTCGATCTTCGATCCGGCCAGCCTCCCTGAAGACGATCGGATCCGGTGGGCCTACGAGCTGGCCAATCGCATTCACATGCGAACCAGAGAGGAGGTGATCCGAGGTGAGCTCCCATTCCAGGAAGGAGATTGTTTCGACTCCGAGGTGGCTCGGGAAACGGCCAGGGTGCTGCGAGAGTTCCGCTTCATCGCCGGCGCGGACGTCTTCGACGTTCCACAGCCCGACGGCTCCACCCATGTGGTGGTAGATACCCGAGATGAATGGACGACCAAGGTGGCCCTCTCCACTCGCTTCGAGGACGGTTTTCGGTTCGAGGGGGCATCCATTGCCGAAGAGAACTTCCTCGGCCGAGGCGCCAGCGTCGGGGTCTTCTGGGTGGACCGGGAGGAGCGACGCCACCTGGGCGCCCTCACGGAGGTTCCCAGAGTCCGGGGCTCGGCCTGGGACGCCCGGGCGTCGGTGGCGCGAACCCGTGTCGGTGAAAAGATCACCCAGGCCGTTATCCGCCCCTTCCATGGAGAACAGACCGGAACGGCGTTTCGGCAGGAGTTCCTGCATCAGAGAGACCTGTTCACCTATGTCCTGCCCCGGGACAGGAGCGCGAACGGCGACGTCGGGTCCTGGTCTCATCTGGTGATCCCCCTTCGAGAACAGCGGATTCAACTCGGGCTCAGTCACCGACTGGGGCAACCGGGAAGCGTCTGGGTTCTTGGGGGAGGGCTTTCCTACGAGAACCTCCAGGTGGGGTCTCCGGACATGGCCGAAGGCATCCTCGACGGCAACTTCGGAGATCGAGAACCTGCGCCCAGCGCACTCTCCGCAGCCATCGAGCCCCAGTCCGGGTCCCGACGGGCCTTTCGGGCCAACGGCATGGCAGGCCTTCGGCAGCTCCGGTTCGTGGAGCGGCGGGGGCTGGATACTGTCGGTGGCATCCAGGATGTTCCGTTGGGGCGAGAGGTCTTCCTGACAGTGGGAAGAACCCTGGGCTCAACCGGACCCGATCGTCCCCCCGACGTCCTGGCTCGGTTGAGCCTGTTCCGGGGCGGGGAGCTGGGCCCCATCCTCTCATTCTTCACCCTCTCTGCCGAATCCCGGAGAGAGGCAGGACGGGGACGAACCGAAGGATGGAGGGACGGGATCGGGGAAGCCCAGACCCTGAACTACTGGCACCCCGAGGGGCCGGGCTCGCCCACCATACTGTTCCGCGCTTCAGCCCAGGGGGGATGGCGCACCGATGCGCCCTACCAGCTCACACTCGGTGGGCCCGACGGGGTCAGGGGTTACTCGGAAACGGCCGTCCCCGGCGCCCGTCGCGTCATTCTCTCGGCCGAAGGACGCTGGGGGCTGCCCAACCCCCTCTCCCAGCTCACCGACCTTGGGATGACCATCTTCGGCGACACGGGCCGCATGTGGGCCGGAGACGCACCCTATGGGGTCAGTACAGGATGGCGAAGCACCGTGGGAGCCGGCCTCCGAGTGGGCTTTCCCGCCGGGAGCTCCTCGGTGATCCGGATCGACGTGGCGGTCCCGGTGGATGGAGCAGTCGCTCGATCCCCCGTCATCCGGGTCTCAGCCCGGGAGTGGCTGGGAGTCCTGGACGATACCCGGAGCCGCCAGCTTCTCCGGAGCCGCCGAAGTGGCTTGACCCCGGATTTCAGCAGTGTGGCCCGAGAGCGGAGGCCTCCGGGATGACCTGGGACCATGATTCCCTCCCGCCACCCTTCCGCCGGCTCCCGAAACGGATCCAGATCCCGGAGATCCTGGACGAGAGCGGGGCGGTCACGACAACTGAGCTGCAGAAGAGCCTGAATGCCATGGCCGCCGTGAACCGCCATCTAGGCGGCACACGCTCACTCCTCCGGCATCTCCGTCCCCTTACCCCGACCTCCTCGAGCCAGGAATTGAGCCTCCTGGACGTCGGGGTGGGGGGCGGCCAGGTGCCTCGAACCATCCAGGCATCCATGGAGGCGGCGGATCAACCGTTCCGGTGGATCGGGATCGACCGGAACCGGAACGCCCTTTCCCTGGCGGCCCACCCGGAGAGAGGGGCCATGGTGCAGGCCGATGCTCTGACGCTTCCCTTCGCTGACGACACCTTCGATGTGGTGATCTCGACTCTTACCCTGCATCATTTCAGCGATGAGGATACCAGGCTCCTTCTAGCCGAGAGTGCCCGGGTCGCGCGGCAGCGGGTCATCATGTCCGACCTCGAGCGGCATCCCCTCCACTACCTTGGCGCCCGGATTCTGGCTCTGACCTGGTGGCGCAGGGATCCGGTGACCCGCTTCGACGGACCGGCATCGGTCCTTCGCTCCTTCACCCCTGATGAGCTGAGGGAGATTGCCCGGGGGGTGGCATTCCGGGAGGTGAGGATCCACCGCCACCTCCCCTTCCGGCTCGTCCTGGATGGAGTTCCCGGATGAGCTCCTCTCCGGTCAGCACCCCGCCGCCCCGTTCCACGCCTGGGACCGTCTCCGCAGATGTACCCATCCTGGTCGTGGGCGGAGGGCCGGCAGGTTCGGTGGCGGCCCTCCTCCTCGCCCGCCAGGGATGGCAGGTCGAGCTGGTGGACCGGGACTTCTTCCCACGACCGAAGGCCTGCGGTGAGTGCATCAATCCTGCCGGAGTGCTCCTTCTGGAGGAACTGGGGCTGCTGAAGGAGGTGCTGGCGAGCAGGCCTTCGGAGCTCTCGGGCTGGGACCTCTCCACTGCAACCGGAAGGCTTGCCCATGGCTTCTTTGCCCAGGGAGACCGGGGAATCGGCATCCGACGTGAAAGCCTGGATCACGCTCTCATACTGGCGGCTGAGAGGGAGGGGGTGGCCATTCGGGAAGGAGTGAGTCTCGTGGACGTGGAGCCCGGAAACGAGAGGCGACCGGCCCGGGTGACCCTCCGGCGGAAGGGGACACGGGGGATAGAGTATCGATCCGCCCGCTTCCTCCTGGGAGCCGACGGGCTCCAATCCAGGGTGGCCCGGTCCCTCGGGCTCGTCCGACGGCACTCAGCTCCGGGAAAAGCATCCCTCACCTGGCGAATCGAGGGAGAGGGTCCGCCTCGTGACAGAGGCAGACTCATCCTTGCCCAGGGTCTGACCGTGGGGTTGGCTCCTGTCGACGGCGGCGGAGACCAGAGCTGGAACGCGACCCTGGTGGTATCCCATCCAGCTACCACGCCATCCCTCAGGGACGGGGGCTGGAACCAGGCCATGGAGGTCATGAACCGGGCTCAGATCCCCTGGATCAAAGCTCCCGAACCGTCCCAGGGCCCCTGGGGCGCCGGCGGCTTCCATCGCTCAGTGTCCAGGGTCGCGGAAGGACGAGCGGTTCTCATCGGAGACGCGGCCGGATACTACGATCCCCTGACCGGTCAGGGGATCTATCGGGCCCTTCGGGCAGGCCATTCACTGGCCCGCCACTTTTCCGCCCACATTCCCACCCCTGGAAGCCCACATCTCTCGGCTGCCGACCCCAACATCCTGGAGAGCTTCCACCACTCCCTTACCCGAGCCACGAGACCCGGTACCTTCCTCCAACGAGCCATCGAAGGGGTGACGCGCCACCGGCGGCTCCGACAGGCTGCGCTCACCGGGCTTCGGGTCACACCAGGCCTGACCTCCAGCCTTATCCGGCTCACCGGCAACCGCCCCACCACCCTCCTGGCCCCGTAGAATGGCGGCGATCAAACCGAGGGCACTTCCTGAAGTCGGTGGGGTCCATGGGAGGCACCCCGGAGAGGGGGGGGCTTTGACTGGAGAAACTTCAGTTTTTATACTTTTTTGCGTTTCTGACGAAAGAATCCGGTGTCCGTCAGCCTCGACGGGTCATCGTTCCCATCGGCTTTGTCGCCGAATAGATCCTCCTGTGCCCCGGGTGTTTATGCTCAGCCCCCCGTACCTCTCGCACCCATAGCCCAGAGCGTATGTTCACTTCCTCTCGTGGTTTGGATTCTTTCGATCAGTACCTTCAGGATGTCGAAAAATACCCCCTCATTCAGGATCCGGAGGAGGAGCGGGCCCTGGCACGCCGGGCCCGAGCTGGTGACAAGGAAGCCGCCGAACGGCTCGTCACTGCGAACCTCAGGTTCGTGATCTCCTATGTAAAGAAGTACCAGGGCCGGGGTCTCGGACTGGCTGAACTCGTCTGCATCGGGAACGAGGGACTTCTCAAGGCAGTCAAGAAATTCGATCCCGACAAAGGGGTGAAGTTCATCTCGTACGCCGTCTGGTGGATCCGCCAGACCGTCTTGCAGGCTCTGGCGGAGCAGACGCGCTCCGTCCGGATCCCACTCAATCAAAACTCCAACCTGGCCAGGTTGGCTCGAACCGATACGGCGCTGACCCAACAGTTGGGAAGATCCCCTACCGACCAGGAGATCGCTGATGAGATGGAGGAGCCGGTGGATACCATACGGGCTCTCCGCCGTGTAGCCGCCAGCGAGCTTTCATTGGACGCTCCCATCGATCGGAGTGATCGAGACAGCGCCTCCTTCGGGGAACGGTTTGCCGGACTGAATTCCGAGGACATCGAAGATGACGTCGAAGCCGGTGCCCGACGGGACTTTCTGGAGACTATGTTCCAGAACTACCTGACGGAACGGGAACGAAAAATTCTCTACCTCTACTACGGGCTGGACGACGGGGAAGAACGCACCCTGGAAGAGATCGGATCCCTCCTGGGCGTCACCCGCGAAAGAATTCGGCAGATTCGTAACAGGGCGTTCGAGAAGCTTCGGGAAAGTCCCCACGGTGACTCCCTCTCAGGATTCTGGACCGTGAACTGACCAAGCCCACTCGGGATTCGGGAATCAAAGGGGCGGTCCACCTTCTGGGGGACCGCCCCTTTTCTGCTTTCCCGTCCGGCCTCCCGGCTCTCTTTGTTTCCCTCAGGCCGCCGCCTGGTCCTCCTGTCGAGGGGACAGGAGAACCAGCTCCCGGACCGTGACCTCGGCCGTGGGAATCGTCACACCATCCCGCTCGTAGGAATCATACTCCAGCCGGCCTTCGACATACACCCGATCTCCCTTCGTGACGTACTCCTGGGCAAACTGAGCCAGGTGGTTCCAGAGGGTGAGCCGGTGCCAACTGGTCCGCTCCTCCGCCTCCTCCCCGGTCCCCACCCGATGGTTGGTTGCCAGAGAGACGTTGGCCACCGTCCTCCCCGTTGGAGTTTCCCGTACCTCCGGGTCCCGGCCCATGTGGCCCACCAGAATGATCTTGTTCACTGAACGACTCATGACACCGCCTCCGCACTGGGTTGATGAGGCTGTCTCCCGGGTCCCGGGCGACAGAGTACGGAGGAAGGATGCACCTCGCTGACGGGCGCCTCCATGGCTACTGGAGTCATCCCTCAACCTTTGCAGTCGTACCAACTCCGACCGACACCCACATCCACTCGTAAAGGGACATCCAGGGTCATGGCACTCTCCATCCATTCCACCACGGCATCCCGGAAATCAGGGAGCTCCTGGCTGGGAACCTCGAATACCAGTTCATCGTGAACCTGCACCAGGAGTCGAGCCTGGAAGTCCGGGCCCTCCAGTTCCCGGTGGGCTCGTAGCATGGCCTTCTTGATCAGGTCGGCTGCCGTGCCCTGAATGGGGGTGTTCTGGGCCACCCGCTCTCCGAACTGACGGACGTTCCAGTTCCTGGATTCCAGTTCGGGAATGTAGCGCCGACGTCCACTCAGCGTCTCCACGAACCCCTCCTCCCGGGCATGCTCCACCTGGGTATCCAGGAATTCCCGAACCCCCTGGAATCGCTCAAAGTACTGCTCGATGAAGGCCTCAGCCTCTTCCCGGGAGATCCCCAGTTGTCGACCCAGCGAGAACGCACCCTGTCCATACAGGGTGGCGAAGTTGATGGTCTTGGCCCGAGCCCGCTGTTCAGAAGACACCTTCTCGATGGGGACTTGGAAAATCACCGACGCCGTCTGACGGTGCACATCCACACCTTTCTGAAAGGCCGATACGAAGGCCGGGTCCCCCGATAGATGGGCCAGGATCCGAAGCTCGATCTGGGAATAGTCAGCGGCCAGGAATTGCCAGCCGTCCTGAGCTACGAATCCCTTGCGGACCTCCCGACCCAATTGGGTGCGGATGGGAATGTTCTGGAGATTCGGATCGGAGGAGGAGAGCCGACCGGTGGCCGCCACCGTCTGATTGAAGGAGGCATGGATCCGCCCGGTCTGGGGGTGCACCAGACGAGGCAACGCGTCCACGTAGGTGGAGCGCAGCTTTTCCAGTTGCCGGTAATCCAGAAGATGGATGGGGATGGAATGCCCCCGAGCTGCCAGCTCCTCCAGAACCGATGCGTCGGTGGACGGCCCGGTCTTGGTCTTCTTTATTACCGGGAGCTCCAGTTTCTCGAAAAGGACCTCCCGGAGCTGAGGGTGTGAGTTGATGTTGAACTCGTCCCCCGCTTCCTTCCAGATCTCCTCCTGGAGGAGTTCCAGCTCCCGGGCCAGGCGGCCGCTCATCTCCCTGAAGAAGTTGGCATCGATCCGGATTCCATTCCACTCCATCTGGGCCAACACCGGGACCAGCGGCATCTCCATATCCCGGAAGAGGTTCTCCAGCTTGTGCTCCTTGAGCTGAGGGAGAAATCGCTCCCGGAGACGGAGGGTCAGGTCCGTGTCTTCACAGGCGTAGCTCACGGCCTTCTCCAGGGGGACCTGGGAAAAGGGAATCTGTTTCTTCCCCTTCCCCGTCACCTCTTGGTAGGAGATAGGCTGATACCCCAGAAGATCGGTGGAGAGGGCGTCCAAGGAGTGCTGTCGCCGCCCCGGATCCAGGACGTAGGATGCCACCATGGTATCGAAGGCAATCCCGGCCAGTTCCACCCCGGCCCGGCGAAGGACCAGGAGGTCATACTTGAGGTTCTGGCCCACCTTGAGAATCTCCGAGTCCTCCAGGAGCTTCACCAGGGGGGCCATCTCCGGATCGCTGAGAGGTGGGAGGTTGGTCGGTGGCTCACCGCCTCCCTCATCGAGCAGGTCCGGCTCCGCCGCCTCGTGGCCCAGAGGGAGGTAGACCCCCTGGCCTGGACGCCACGAGAGGGAAATACCCACCAGGTCGGCTCGCATGGGCTCCAACGAAGTGGTTTCAGTGTCCACCGCCACCAGACCTGCCGTCCTTACGGCCTCCACTGCCTCGTGGACCTCCTGGACTCCGGTCAACGCCCGGTAGTCCACCTCCCCTCCCTCCGGTGCATCCGGGCCTTCCCCCGAAGGTGAGAACCGCTCGATGAGGGACCGGAACTCCAGCTCGACGAAGAGTTCCCGCAACCGAGCCACATTCGGTTCCTGGACCTCCCAGGCATCCAGATCCAGCTCCACCGGAAGATCCGTCATGATGGTCACCAGCTTCCTGGAGAGGCGAATCTGGTCACCGTGCTCCCGGAGAGACCTGCGCTTCGCTTTCCAGGGCACCTGATCTGGGTCTTCCAGAAGCGCATCCAGCGGCCCGATTTCAGTCAGGAGCCGACGAGCCCAGCCTTCCCCGATCCCCGGTGCGCCGGGGACATTGTCTGAAGCGTCTCCCACCAGAGCCAGGAAGTCCACCACCTGATCCGAGGGGACCCCCATCCGTTCTGCAGCGTTCCGCTCATCCACCCACTCCGCAGCCACTCCGGTAGGTCCGCCTCGACCGGGATTCAAGAGGTGGACCCCCTGGCCCACCAACTGATGGAAGTCCTTGTCACCAGACACGATGACCGCCTCCACTCCTTCCTCCCGGGCTCGTGCTGCCAGCGTACCGATGACATCATCGGCCTCATATCCCTCCAGCTCCACCACCGGGTCGTGGAATGCCTCAACCAACTCCCTGATGCGAGGCAGGGATGCAGCCAGTTCATCAGGCATCTTCTCCCGAGTGGCCTTGTATTCGGGGAACTCCTTCTCCCGATGGCTCATCCCCGAATCGAACACCACGGCCAGGTAATCAGGCTCGAATTCCTCTCGGATCCGGAGGAGAAAGTTCACGAATCCCCAGGCAGCCGAGGTATTCTCCCCCTTGGAGTTCATGAGGGGACGATTGATGAAGGCGAAGAACGCTCGGTAGATCAGAGCATATCCGTCGATGAGAAAGAGGCGGGGAGCCGTCTTGGGAGGTACGTCGACCATGGGGATATCGTTCAGGTCAGGGGGAACGAAGAACGGGGGCTGCCCCTGAGTGGAGCAGCCCCCGTCCCGGTACGTCAACCGGTAAGTGCGACCGGATCAGGCCGCCCGGCCACCCTCCATGGCATGGAGAGTGTCGATCATCTTCTGCGCCGACTCCTCCATGTCAATCACCAGGGAGTCAATGCGGGAGACGAAGTAGTTGTGAGCGATGCTCACCGGAATGGCGATGGCAAGACCGCTGGCCGTAGTGAGCAACGCAACCTTGATACCACCTGCCACCAGAGTGGCCTCCACCTCACCGGCAACCTCGATGGCCTGGAAGGCGATGATCATACCGATCACCGTGCCCAGGAAGCCAAGGAGGGGAGCCACATTCATGAGCGTGGCCAGCACCACGAGCCCCTTCTCCAACTTGGAGAGTTCCAGAAGGCCCTGGTTCTCAATGGCCTTCATGACCCGATCCGTACCCTCGTTCCGGCGCTCGAGCCCGGCAAACAGGATGTTGGCTGCCGGAGAGTCGGACTCCCGGCAAACCTCCATGGCCTCGTCCACCTTGTGCTCGCTCAGGAGCTGGTTGACCTCACCAAGGATCTTCTTGGTCCGTCCGCTCTTCGCCATGAGGTCGAAGAACTTCCAGATGATGACGATGATCCCGAGGAGGAGACAGGCGCCGAGGGGCCAACGCATAAAGCCCATCTCATCCCAGACGAAATACATCTGCTCCGTGATTGTCATGTCCGGAGAATCTACCCCGGGGATCTGGAGCAGCGCGCTGTAGAGATGCATGAGACCGACCAAAAGGACCTCCCGCCTGGATTTGTGGCGACCAGATGAACGTGTTGTCCGGCCTATGCCGGATCGACTTCAGAGTTGCCTCGAACTTCAACCGCTTTGTTTGGAAGGTGGCATAATGAGCCGCCCCCTCCAACCTGTCAAGAGGAATCCTTCGAGGTCGTTTCGAGCTTGATACACGAGACCCGTCTCGCCTTTCCATCCTCCTTGAGGCCAGGAACGACTCTGCCACAAGCCTCATCCCGGTCCGGATGCCAGCACCGGGGATGGAAGGGACAGCCCTCGGGAGGAGTCACCGGACTGGGGGGCTCACCTGCCAGAACGATCCGGGATCCTCTTCTCTTCCCCTCCTCCCCGGTCAGAGCCGGAGCCGCCGAGAGGAGGGCCTGAGTATAAGGGTGCCGAGGCTCCTGCAGAAGGACTTCCGCTGGAGCCTCCTCCACGATACGCCCCAGGTACATGACGGCGATCCGGTGGGAGAGGTGCCCCACCACCCTCAGATCGTGGGCGATGAAGAGGTAGGCCAACTCCAGCTCCTCCTGCAGTCGAACCAGAAGGTTCAATATCTGGGCCTGCACCGAGACATCCAGCGCCGACACAGGTTCATCGCAGACGATGAGCTCCGGCTCTGCAGCCAGGGCCCGGGCAATGGCGATACGTTGTCGCTGACCTCCCGAAAGCTCATGGGGAAACCGATGCCTGTGCTCAGGATGCAATCCCACCTGCTCCAGGAGGCTCGCCACTCGCCCCTTCCGACCCCGGGCATTCCCTCCGAGACCATGGACGCGCAGCACTTCATCCACAGCCGCGCCCACCTCCATCCGGGGGTTCAGGGAGGCCGCAGGATCCTGGAAGATGATCTGGCACTTCCTGCGCAGGCGACGCATACGCTCCCCCTTCATCGTCAGGATCGGCTCTCCATCGAAGTGGAGCTCTCCCTCGGTGGGCTCCACCAGGCGAAGGATGCTTCGAGCCAGCGTCGTCTTCCCACACCCCGATTCTCCTACCAAACCCAGGGTTTCCCCCCGGCGGACCTCCAGGGAGACCCCATCCACGGCCCGAACCACCCCTCTACTCCGCCCGAAAAAGGGTGAACGAGTGGTAAAGTGCGTCTTGAGGTTCCGGACCTCCAGGAGGGGGCGTGCCTCCTTCATCCTGGCAGCGTCGGGGATCGAATCCGGATGCGGTCCCCGGCTCATTCCGCCTCCAGCCAGCATCGGGACCACCTCTCATCATTGACGATGAAGAGCGGGGGAAGCTGAACCCAGCACCGAGCCTCGGCATCGGGACAGCGAGGGGCAAAAGGGCACCCGGAGCGGGGCCCGATGGGTTTGGGAACCGATCCCGGAATGGGTTCCAGGCCTCCCAGCCTTCCTCTTCCTCGCGGCAGGGCACCCACCAATCCTCGGGTATACGGATGGGCGGGTTGGCGGAAGACCTGCGGGAGCGACCCCACCTCCATGGCCTCTCCGGCATAGAGAACCACCACCCGGTCACAGACCTCTCCAACCACCTCCAGATCATGGCTGATGAGGAGGAGGGACATCCCACGGGAGCGGCGCAGATCATGAAGGAGCTCCAGGATCTGGGCCTGCACGGTCACGTCCAGGGCCGATGTCGGTTCATCTGCAATGAGAAGGGAGGGTTCACCGGCCAGGGCCATGGCAATCATCACACGCTGTCGCAGCCCTCCGGAAAGCTGATGAGGGAACTGGTGGAAGCGCCGCTCCGGATCCCCGATACCGACCTCCTGGAGGAGTTCTACTCCCTTTCGGGTGGCCTGACGCCGACTCTGACCCACTCCTCCACTCCGCCGAACCGCCTCCAGGAGCTGGGATCCCACGGTATAGACCGGGTTGAGGGAGGTCATGGGCTCCTGGAAGATCATGGCTATCTCGGTCCCTCGGAGCCGCCGCAGCCTGCGGGTAGACAGCTCCGTGAGTTCGGCCCCCCGGAACCGGATGGAGCTTCCGGGCATGATCCGTCCTGCCGGCTGAGGAACCAAACCCATGATGGAGAGGGAAGTGACGGTCTTCCCGCACCCCGACTCACCCACAATTCCCAGGGCCTCACCCGGATCCAGGTGGAAGGAGACACCATCCACTGCCCGGACCACCCGGCCTTCCGAGGTAAACCAGGTCCGAAGATTCCGGACTTCCAGGAGGGGCAGATCAGCCTTCGGAGCAGTCATGAACAACGCCACGTCCAGGGGCACGAGAAAGACACGATCCCTCCACCTCAACGCCGAAGGCGAGGATCCAGGGCGTCTCGAAGCCCGTCCCCCACCAGGTTGAAAGACAGAACCACCAGGACGATGGCCAATCCCGGAAAGGTGGTGACCCACCAGGCCCCCAGTAGATTACTGCGACCATCAGCGACCATGATCCCCCAGGAGGCAGTAGGAGGCTGGATTCCCAGCCCGAGAAATGAGAGGACGGCCTCCAGGATGATGGTATCGCCGATCCCCAACGTGGCTGCCACCGTCACAGGGGCCAGGGCGTTGGGAAGGATATGTCGAAAGAGAATCCGTCGTCGGGAATACCCCAGGGCAACCCCGGCCTGAATGAACTCCCGCTCCCTGAGGCTCAAGACCTCGGCCCGAACGATCCTGGCGACCTGAGGCCACTGGGTCAGTCCGAGGATCACCACGATGATGAAAATCGAGGGGCGGAACAGGGCCATGACCGTAATGAGGAGAACCAGCCTGGGAAAGGAGATCACCATGTCCACAAGGCGCATGATGATCGAGTCGATCCGTCCCCCCAGGTATCCGGCCAGGGCCCCCAGAACTGTGCCGATGGTCACCGCGATGGCTACAGCAATGAGTCCGATGGCCAGGGAGATCCTGGCCCCGTAGAGGAGGCGGGAGAGGATATCCCTGGCGTACTGATCCGTCCCCAGGAGGTGCTCACCGGAGGGGCCGGCCAACCGATGGGTCAGAAGATTCCCCTGGGTCGCCGGGTCGTAGGGGGCCAGGAAGGGCGCCAGAAGTGCCCCAAGGCAGACACCCACCACGGCGCCGGCTCCTATCAAAGCCAGACGATTGGAGGCGAACGACCGCCAGAACCGGGTCCACTGACGCCGACTACCGACCTGTGCCTCTCCCCGTCGGAGATGCTGCAGCGAGAGAGCCCAGACTCCCGCCAGCGCCATCACCAGGGCCAGCAGGGCCACCTGATGATCCAGTGGGCCCCGCCATGCCCCCCACACCCGCTCCCACCGCCCCACCACCGTGGCCAGGAGCCCCACCCAGAGGATGATGAGGGCCCCACCCAACCAGATCTGCCCTGCCAGAAGTTGCGGGAGCCCGGGAAGGAGAAGAGACAGCCCCACTCCGCGAGAGGGCCGGACGTCTCCTCCGTCCTCCGTCCCGACCTCCGGGAGGGTGGACGGGGCCAGGTCATCTCCCCGCTCCCCCTCGGGCGGCAGGAGAAAGGTCTCGGGTCCCAGAGGCTCTCCTAGCCCCTCCTGGCCCCTATCCATGACGAATCCGGGGGTCCGCCAGGGAGTAGAGAAGATCGGCCAGGAGGTTCCCCAGGACCACCATGACTGCAAACAGGAAGGCTCCGGCCAGCACCACCGGGTAATCCCGCTGGAAGATGGAGTCCACCATGAGCTTCCCCATCCCCGGCCAACCAAAGACCGTCTCCACGACCACCGTTCCACTGAAGAGGAGGGGAAGGTAGAGCCCCAGGAGGGTTATGATGGGAAGAATCGCGTTCCGCATCCCGTGCTTCACGACCACCTTCCATTCCGGCAGCCCCTTGGCCCGGGCCGTCCGGATGTAATCCTGGCGAATGACTTCCAGGAGACTTCCCCGCATGTAACGGGCGATGCCGGCAGCCAGGACCAGGGCCAGGGAGGCTGCAGGAAGAACCAGGTGGCGGATCCGGTCCAGGAATCTCTCCCAGGGGCCCATGAAGGCATGGTCCACCGAGATCATCCCCGAAGCAGGAAAGGAAAGAGGCCAATTCCAGACCGCCCCGGCGTAGAGGCTGAAGACCAGGATCAGCATGATGGCCAGCCAGAATGACGGCATGGAGTAGAAAAAGAGGGTGGCCACGCTCAGCCCCCGGTCCACCCAGGAGTTCTGCCGAACGGCCTGCAGGACACCCACCAGGATTCCCATCATGAAGGCCAGGGCCAGAGCCGTGCCTGAGAGGATCAGGGTGTTGGGAAGGAGCTGGGCAACCACATCCCGGACGGGCTGGTTTCGGGAGAAGGAGGTCCCGAAATCTCCCTGGACCATGGAGCCGACCCACCGCAGGTACCGCTCGTGGACGGGGCGGTCCAACCCCATGTTCCGACGCATCTGCTCGAGAGTCTCAGCAGAGACCGTGGGGGCCGCGTAGATGGAAGCTGGATCCCCTGGCGCCAGGTTCAGAACGAAGAAGACGATGGTAGCGATCCCCAGCACGAGGGGGATGGCTCCCAGGAGGCGCCGAAGAAGGTAGCCCGTCACGGCCGCCTCCCTGAATCCAGGAAGCCACCTCTCCCTCGGTGGCTCGCGATCACCGGGTCCGGTCCCTCCGGTCTTCTTCTGGGATCCACCAGTCGGCTACGGTGACCCATTCTCCTCGCACATCCATCTCCACGCCCCGGAGCCGACTGCTCACCCCTGCCAATCGGCGGGGAAAGAAGAAGTAGGTGTAGGGTTGGAGCTCGACCAGACGCTCCTGGTAGCGATGCCAGAAGGGAATCGCCTCCTCCCGATCGACCAGCAACTGGAGAGTGTCCAGGAGCATGTCCAGCTCCCCATCCTCCATCCCGGCCCACTGGAAGGGCTGTTCCACCTTGGAGGAGTGGAAGAGGTCGTGGTCGTCCACCTTCAGTTCGGTCACCCATCCCATGACCACTCCGTCGAAGTTCCGGTCACCCGGTGAGGTGATCTGTTCGAAGAGGGTAGCCCACTCCACCACCTCCAGGCGAACCGACACGCCCACCTGGGCCAGTTGGGCCTGCATGATCTCGGCAATATCCCGCCGCTGCTGGTTCCCGGGATTGAACTTGATGGAGATTTCCAGGGGGATCCCGGCCTGGTCCGCCCGAACCCCATCGCCAGTCCGATCCACCCAGCCCGCTTCGTCCAGGAGCCGTCCGGCTTCCTCAGGATCGTAGCCCAACGTATCCCGAAGTGTGGGGTCGTAGCCCCAGTGGAAGGGTGGCACACCGGCATTGGCCACCTCTCCGTATCCGCCCAGCAAGGCCTCCACCACCTCGCCTCGATCTGTGGCCATGGTCAGGGCCTGTCGGACCCGCGGGTCCGACAGCGCAGGTTGCCGGGCATTCCACGCTACGAATGCGTAACTCCGAAAATCAAAGTCCAGGAGCCGGGCCTCGGGGGCCTGGATGATCCGGGGAGCCTGCTCCGGCGGGGGAGCGATCTGAATGTCCACCTCCCCCGTCAGCAGCTCGGTATGGAGCGTCGACTGTTCAGGGATGATCCGGTAGACATAGCGGTCCAGGAAGGGCGGCCCGCCCAACTCCGGGGGAAAGGCTGGGTTTCGGGTGAAGGTCCAGGAGGCATCGGGTCGATGCTCGAAGAAGGCGAAGGGACCATTCCCCACGGGGCAACGGGTCCCGTAGGGATGCTGAGCCAGCTCAGCGGGAGGCACATCCCCCAGAAGATGCTCTGGCATGATGGGCATGGCCCGCCACGGATCCAGGAACTCGGCGTGGGGATGCAGCCGGAATCGGACGGTGAACTCATCCAGGACCTGAACGCCTTCCGGTCCTGCCACGTATCGGTCCCAGAATGCTGCATTGGGAAAACCCGTCTCCGGGTGGGTGGCACGGAGATATGTGAAGGCCACGTCCCTGGCCGTGGTCCGTTCACCATCATGCCAGAAGACGTCCTGTCTCAGATGGAATGTGAGCTCGGTCCCATCGTCCGAGACGTCCCACGAGCGGGCCAAATAGGGTCGGGGCTCCAATTCCTCATCCACCTGGATCAGCGTCATGAGGTTCAGGAACGTCATGTGCTGCGCACCGGTGTAGTCAGCCAGGGCGAAGCCGTTCATGCCGTCGGGAATGGCTCCGATCCCACCTGCTACGGCCGTTCCCCCATAGCGATCTCCAGTGGGTTGCTCTTCCTGCCCCAGGAAGGCATCCACCTGGGGGAGGACCTCCTGACAGAAAGGAGGGAGCCCCTGTATGGGCCGAGTCTCGGGATCGGTGCCTTGGCAGGCCATGAGCGTCAACATCAAAGCTCCCGCCAGGATCATGGGCCACCCTCGCCTGCCGACCGGCGCCCTTGGCATCACCTGTGGCTTCACCGGAACCACCATCGATTCAGGGTGGCCAATTCGCCCCGTGCATCCATCTCGACCCCCTCCAGCCGACCGTCGATTCCGGCCAGGCGTCTGGGAAAGAAGAGGTAGGTATAGGGCTGGAGCTCCACGATCCGCTCCTGATAGCGATGCCAGAGGGGAGTCGCCTCCTCTCGATCAACCACGACCTGGATGGAATCCAGAAGGCGGTCCAGCTCCGGGTCGGCCATACCCGAGAGGGCCATGGGTCCCTGGTTGGCAGAGGAGTGGAATTGATCGAAGTCGGAGATGTGGATGGAAGTGACAATGGAGAGAACCGCCCCATCGAAGTCCCGGGACTCGGGGGACGTCATCTCCTGCACGAAGGCCCCCCACTCCACCGCCCTTGGCTGAAGCTCCACGCCCAGCGAACCCAGCTGGGCTTGCATGATCTCGGCTACTTCCTGACGAAGTCGGTTTCCCATGTTGAAGGCCACCGAGACCGTGAGCCGTTCCCCCTCCGCGTTCTCCCTGAAGCCATCCCCATTCCGGTCTCGCCATCCCGCCTCTTCCAGCAGTCGCGCCGCCTCATCCGGGTCGTAGGACAGGGCGTCGGACAGAGCGTCGTGGTAAGCCCAGTGGAAGGGCGGCACGCCGGCATTGGCGATCTCACCGTATCCGGAGAGGGAGGCCTGAATCATCTCTTCACGGTTGGTCCCCACAGTCAGGGCCCTGCGGACCCGGCGATCCTCCAGCTGACTTCTTCGGGAGTTCCAGGCCACCGCCACGTACTCCCGGAAAGGGAAGTCCAGGAGCTCTACCTCCTCCACACTCTGAATCTGACCCACTGCGTCGGGATTGGGGGCCAGATAGAGGTGGATACTCCCGGTCAGGAGTTCGGTCAGGAGGGTGGATTGCTCTGGAATGATCCGATAGATGTAACGATCCAGGTACGGGGCCCCACCCAGACCAGGGGGATGGGCCGGGTTCCTGATGAAGGTCCACGAGGCCCCTGGATCCCGGGATTCGAAGACGAAGGGGCCATTCCCGACGGGACACTGGGTCGACCACGGATGACTTCCCAACTCCGCCACCGGCACCGCTTCCAGAAGGTGTCGGGGCAGAACAGCCAGAACTCGCCAGATGTCCAGCGGCTCCGGGTGGGGCTCCAGCGTGAAGCGGATGGTATGGTCATCCACCACCTCCACCCCGTCCGGACCGGAAGTGTAGGGTTCCCATGATCCGGCCGAGAAAAAACCCGTTTCCGGATCGGTAGCCCGGAGATAGGTGAATTCCACGTCGTAGGCCGTTGTGGGCTCACCGTCGTGCCAGTAGACATCATCCCGGAGGTGGAAGGTCAGGCGGGTTCCATCCTCCGAGAATTCCCAGTCCCGAGCCAGATGGGGCTGATATTCCAGCTGACTGTCGACCCGAATGAGAGGCGACAGGTTCACGAACTCCTGGTGGAGTCTGGCCATGTATTCCGGGGAGGTGAGGCTGTTCATCCCCCCGGTCAGGTCTCCCAAGCCTCCAGCAACCACTGTCCCACCGTAGCGCTCGCCGTCTGGTTGTGGAAACGCTTCCAGATGCTCCTGGACCCGGGGAAGAACCTCCTGGCAGAAGGCCGGCAGCCCACTGAGCGCCCGGTGATCCGCGTCGCCGCATCCTGCAGCCGCGATCGTCACGGCCACGGCGGCGAGAAGGCCCACCTTCCACTCTCCTGGTCTCCACTCCAATGCAGGGGTTTCCCGACCCTTCATCGGCACAACCTCCTCACCGTCGCCACGTCCACTCGGCAGACCGATACCGTTCCACCAGTTCCTCCGCCTTCTGAACCTCTCTGGGTGTCAGCCTCCCTCGATTCCATCGACCACCCAGAGTGCCCGCGATCCCCGCCTCCACGGTAGCGGCGATTTCGGGAAACGAGATGGGCCCAGCCAGGAGCTCGGAGAGGGTGATTCCCTCCTGCTCCCGGTCGGTCCCTTCCCCGTTCCCGGCAGTGGCTAGAGAGGCGAGACGAATGGAGGGTTCAGCCAGGAGGAGGGACCCGTGCTGCAGGAGGGTNTCCCCCATCCGGACCTGCGCGCTCCCCACCAGCTTCCGACCCGCCACCTCCACCTCGCCGGCTGCCGGTTCCCGGAAGCAAGCCCCCGAATCCAGGGGAGGCGTCCTTCCTCGCGCTCGGGCCAATCCAGCCACAACCCCCAGCGACTGGAGGGCCTGGACAAGTGCTTCGTTGACGAGACGGTAGACCTCCCGAAGGCCTCCCGGTGTGCGGAGGGGAAGGACGAGAGAATAGGTCAATTCCCGATCGTGCAGGACTTCTCTGCCCCCCGTGGGACGGCGGACCGACTCAGCTCCCAGTGAGGCGAATGCCTCCGGATCATAAGTCTTCTTCACCGGTTGGTTTCGACCAAAAGAGAGGGATGGCCGGGCCCACCGATAGATCCGGAACACACCCTGACCCTCCAGCCGACAGCGGGCCAGGGCTTCGTCCACAGCCATGTTCCACGCGGCGCTCTCCGGCTCGTGTCTGAGGATGCGCCACTCTCGGGGGAGGGACTGGGGCTCCTTGCTCACGACTCGACCAGGTCCCAGGCTGGAGCGATCAATCCAGCTCCATGGTAGAGCCGGCACCCATGACGTGGACCCGGGCCCGATTCCCGACCTTCCGCCGGAATGCCTCCGTGTCCTGTTCGATGAGGGGGAAGGTGTCGTAGTGGATGGGGACCACCACCCTGGGGTTGATGAACTCCAGAGCCCGGACTGCATCATCCGGCCCCATGGTGAAGTTGTCACCGATGGGGAGGAGGGCTACGTCCACCATCCCATCCAGGAGCCGCATGTCCGTGAGGAGGGCCGTATCCCCGGCATGGTAGAGTCGTGTCCCTGCCAGATTGAAGAGGAATCCTCCCGGCACGGTGGTCCAGCGCCCCGATTCATCGCCATGGACCTGCCCGCCATGAAGAGCTGGGGTCATCTTCACCCGGCCGAATGGGAACTCCCAACTGCCCCCGATGTGCATGGGATGGACGTTCTCCAGACCTTCCTCTCCGGCGAACATGGCGATCTCGAAGGTGGAGACGAGGGTAGCACCGGTCTTCCGCGCCAGGGGAAGAGCGTCGGCAAAGTGATCCGAATGGCCATGGGTGCAGAATACGTAATCCACCTCCGGGAAGTCGTCGACAGTCAACTCCGTATGTGGATTGTCCTCGAACCAGGGGTCGATGATGATCTGGGTGTGATCATCGGTCTCCAGTCCAAAGGTGGAATGGCCGTGATAGGTCAGCTTTGCCATGCTCACTCCTTGTCTCGTTTAACTCAGCGACTCCGCTCGTTCAGTCTCCTGCCTCTGCATACTCCTCCAGGGGGGGACAGGCGCAAACCAGGTTCCGGTCCCCATGGGCATTGTCCACCCTGCGGACTGTCGGCCAGAACTTCTGCTCCCGGGTCCAGGGAGCGGGAAAGGCGGCCTGCTCACGGGTGTAGGCGTGCTCCCACGCCGTGGCAGTGACAAGGGCTGCCGTGTGCGGCGCGTTCTTGAGAGGATTGTCCTCCCCATCCATGATCCCCATCTCCACCTGCTGAATCTCCGCCCGGATGGACACGAGGGCATCGCAGAAGCGGTCCAGCTCCCTTCGACCCTCCGACTCGGTGGGCTCCACCATGACGGTGCCGGGAACGGGCCAGGACATGGTGGGAGCATGGAAACCATAATCCATTAGCCGCTTGGCCACATCCTCCTCGGTGATCCCCGTCCCTTTCCGGAAGGGCCTGAGGTCCAGGATGAACTCGTGGGCCACCCGCCCGTTCTTCCCCCGGTAGAGAACCCCGAAATGGTCCTCCAGCTTCCTGGCCATGTAGTTGGCGTTGAGAATGGCCACCTGAGTCGCCTTCCGAAGACCCTCCTTCCCCAATAGAGCCATGTAGGCCCAGGAGATCAGGAGGATGGACGCACTTCCCCACGGTGCCGCAGAGATGGGGCCGATGGCCTTTTCTCCACCCACCTCCACCAATGGGTGACCGGGGAGGAAAGGCGCCAGGTGGGATGCGGCACAGATGGGCCCCATCCCGGGCCCCCCACCCCCATGGGGGATGGCGAAGGTCTTGTGCAGATTGATGTGGCAGACATCGGCTCCGTAATCACCGGGCCGGCAAAGTCCGACCTGGGCATTCAAGTTGGCCCCATCCAGGTAGACCTGACCTCCGTGATCATGAATGACCTGACACACCTCCTTCACGTGCACTTCAAAAACGCCGTGGGTGGAAGGGTAGGTGATCATGAGGGCGGCCAGGTTATCCGAATGCTTCTCCGCCTTGGCCTTCAGATCCGCCAGATCGATATTGCCATCCTCGTCGCATTTCACGACGATCACCTTCATCCCCGCCATGACGGCGGAAGCCGGGTTCGTCCCGTGAGCAGAAGACGGGATCAGGCAGACGTTCCGATGTCCCTCACCCCGGTCCTGATGGAATCCCCTGATGACCAGGAGACCAGCATACTCACCCTGGGCCCCTGAGTTGGGCTGCAGGGACACCGCCGGGAGACCGGTGATCCCAGCCAACCATCGCTCCAGATCACTGGTGATCACTCTGTATCCCAGGGCCTGTTCGGTCGGTGCGAACGGATGGATGTGGGAGAAGGCGGGCCAGCTCAGCGCCATCATCTGAGACGTGGCATTGAGCTTCATGGTACACGACCCCAACGGAATCATGCTCGTATTCAGCGAAAGGTCCCGGGCCTCGAGCCGATGCATGTAGCGAAGCATCTCCGTCTCGGAGTGGTACCGGTTGAAGACGGGATGCTCCAGGTAGGGTGTTTCCCGCTGGAGATCTGGGGGGAAGGCCGAGTCCCCCTCCAACTCCGAGGCCAACGCCTTCGGGTCCGGCGGTGTTTCCCCTTCCGCAGCGAAAAGCTGCAGGAGGATCGAAAGGTCCTCGATCTCCACCGCCTCGTCCAACGAGATCCCCAGCGTCCCGTCCCCGTAGTCCCGGAGGTTGATCCGTGCCTCTCGGGCTCGCTCCATGAGGGTAGGCGCGTCCACTCCCTGGGGCTTCACCCGAAGGGTGTCAAAGTACTGCCGTGTGAGGACCTGGTGACCCGCACCTTCGATTCCGGCGGCCAGGGTCCGGGTCAAATCGTGAACTCTCTGGGCGATGGCCCGGATCCCCTCCGGACCATGATAGACGGCGTACATGGAGGCCATGACTGCCAGAAGTACCTGGGCCGTACAGATATTGGAGGTGGCCCGCTCCCGCCGAATATGCTGCTCCCGGGTCTGGAGGGCCATTCGGAGCGCCGGATTGCCATCCGCATCCACGGACACCCCGATGATCCGTCCAGGCATCCTTCGCTTGAACTCCTCCCTGGCAGCCATGAAAGCGGCGTGAGGACCGCCGTAGCCCAGAGGGACCCCAAAGCGTTGACTGTTCCCCACCACCACATCGGCACCCATCTCTCCCGGAGGCGTCAGGAGAGCCAGAGAGAGGAGGTCAGCCACCACACCCACTCGAGCGCCGGCCTCGTGGGCCGCCTCTATCATGGACCGGAGATCCCGGACCTCCCCGTTGGTGTCAGGATAGGAGAGGAGGACCCCGAAGACGTCCTCTCCCACCTCCAGCGCTTCCGGATCGAACAACTCCACCTGGACCCCCAGGGGCTCGGCCCGGGTCCGGACTACCTGAACGGTCTGCGGATGGCACCCCTGATCTACGAGGAAGGTGGACCGGTCCCCCCGAACGCTGTCCAGGAAGAGTCCCATGGCTTCGGCGGCTGCCGTTCCTTCGTCCAGGAGGGAAGCGTTGGCGATCTCCAACCCCGTCAAGTCCATCACGGCTGTCTGGAAATTCAGGAGCGCCTCGAGTCGACCCTGGGAGATCTCCGCTTGGTAGGGAGTGTACTGCGTGTACCAACCGGGGTTCTCCAGGATGTTCCGGAGGATCACCGGCGGAACGATGGTATCGTGGTAACCCATTCCGATGTAGGAACGGAAAACCTGATTCTGGTCGGCGATCTCCTGGAGCCGGTCCAGGAGCCCGGCCTCGGAAAGGGGGCTCTCGGGCAACCCGGGAAGCTCATCGGATCGGATGCCCTCGGGAACAGCGTCAGCCACCAACTCTTCCAGCGACCCGTATCCCAGGAGCGCCAGCATCTCCTCCACCTCCTCCCCACGGGGGCCCAGGTGTCGGTCAACGAAACGATCTGTTCGATCTATCTGTGGCATCTTGAATCCAACCTCTGCGTCTGGTGTGGTGAGTCCGAGATTCGCCGGCATTCGTGACCCCGCGCATCCACGGTGGTTGCGTTGCTCCGGGTCGCGATAGCGATGCTATCGTTCACCATCGCGCCTTGCCACCCCAAAGAAGGATCGCCGGACAGCCCCGTCCCGGGACCCTCCGGCGATGCTCACTCCCCTTGCAAAGGATTGGGCACCCGGCCTACCGGGTCAGTCCTCTCCGACGAGCTTGCTGTACCCCTGATCGTCCAGAAGATCCTCCAGCTCAGCTTCGTCGGTCACCCGCATCCGGACCATCCATCCTTCCCCATAGGGATCCGTGTTCACCAAGGCCGGGTCCTCATCCAGGGCCGGGTTCACCTCGACGATCTCCCCGCTGACAGGAGCGTAGAGATCGCTGACCGCCTTTACCGCCTCGATGGTCCCGAACACATCAGATTGGGCAAAGGACTCTCCTTCCGAAGGGAGCTCGAGGAACACGACGTCCCCCAACTCCCCTTGGGCGTAGTCGGTAATCCCCACCAGGTACACACCATCTTCCTGGGTCGACTTCAGGTACTCGTGTTCCTCGGTGTAGTAAAGGCCGGTGGGGATGTTGGACATTGTGCCTCCGGTGGATTGTGGACCAGCTAGCAAGGATCAACGGCCTTCCAGAGCCGCTCGTCTCACCGGAATAGAGATTCCGTCGGGGAGAGCGTCAAGTCATGGAAGGGATTCGATCACCCTCGGTAGTCCGGTCGCGACCCCACCACCCGACCCAGGCCAACCGGGTCGGCTCAGGCCCCCGAAGGAGCTCCCGGGTGGATTTCCGACTTCAATTTGGCCAAATTCAGGGGCTTTCTTTCCCGTCCCGGCCGGTGAACCGGGCTCCGGGCACGACGGAACTGAACCCGAGACCAAGGCTTCTCTATATGTCCAGCACTCTGGCAGACGGCACCCAGGCCCCTCTCACCCACCTCTCCGAGGAAGAGCGGATGTTCCAGGAAGCCGTCCGGGATTTCGCCCAGGCCGAGGTCGCTCCCCGGGTCTCGGAGATGGATGAGAAGCAGGAGATGGACGCTGATCTCATTCCCCAGCTCTTTGAACTGGGTCTCATGGGCATCGAGATCCCGGATCGCTTCGGCGGTGCCGGAAGCTCGTTCTTCACCTCGGTACTCATCGTGGAGGAGCTCTCCAAGGTGGATCCGGCCGTCGCCGTCCTGGTGGACGTGCAGAACACCCTGGTCATCAATGCTCTGAACCGGTGGGGGTCGGAGGAACAGAAGGAGCGTTTCTTCCCTCCCCTGGCCCGGGAGACGGTGGGAGCCTACGCCCTTTCCGAAGCCGGGTCCGGCTCCGACGCCTTTGCCCTGAGCTGCAGGGCTGAGCAGGACGGAGATGACTGGATCCTGAACGGCCAGAAGCTCTGGATCACCAACGGTGCAGAGGCCGACCTCTTCATCGTCTTTGCCACGGTGGATCCGGAGGCCGGCTACAAGGGGATCACAGCCTTCCTGGTGGAGAGGGATTCCGACGGGTTCTCCGTGGGAAAGAAGGAGGACAAGCTGGGCATCCGGGCGTCCTCCACCACCGAACTGGTCCTGGAGGACTGCAGGGTTTCCTCCTCCCAGGTCCTGGGCGAAGTCGGGAAGGGCTACAAGGTGGCCATCGAAACCTTGAATGAAGGTCGAATCGGGATCGGGGCCCAGATGGTCGGCCTCGCCCAGGGCGCTCTCGACCATACGGTCCGGTACGTGAAGGAGCGGGAGCAGTTTGGGCGTCCCATCGGTCAGTTCCAGGGGGTTCAGTTCCAACTGGCCGACATGGCCACGGACATCGAGGCCGCCCGACTTCTGGTCTACAATGCCGCTCGCATGAAGGATGCCGGGCAGGACTTCCTCGTTCCCGCCGCCATGGCCAAGCTCCACTCATCCCGAATCGCTCAGACTGTGGCGTCCACCTGCATCGACCTCCACGGTGGCTACGGGTTCACCAAGGAGTACCCGGTGGAGAAGCTCTATCGGGACGCCAAGATCGGAACCATCTATGAGGGTACGACCAACATGCAGCTCCAGACCATCGCCAAGCTCCTCCTCCGGTGATGGCCTCCTCCAGCGCAGGAGCGTATCAAGGTGATCGGCGGACTGGGTGTCGGTGAACTTCTCCTTCTGGCCTTCCTTCTGGTCCTGCTCTTCGGGTCCCGACGGATCCCGGAGATCGCCCGAGGTCTGGGCCAGGGCATCCGAAATTTCAAATCGGGCGTGAAGGATCCCGATCAGGTAAGCGGTGGCAACGACCGATCCGGGGAGGAGAACCACGAAGGGCGCTGAGGCCCAGGGGAACTCTGAGAAGGAGGAGAGAACGCCCCGGATCCGGCTGGCCATCCTGTTCCTCACCGTCTTCGTGGACCTGGTGGGGTTCGGGATCGTCCTCCCTCTCCTCCCCTTCTACGCCGACCGCTTCGGGGCCTCCGGGACCCAGATCGCCGTCCTGGTCTTTTCCTACTCGGCGGCCCAACTCCTCCTGGCCCCCATCTGGGGACGCCTCTCCGACCGGTATGGCAGGAGGCCGATTCTCATCATCGGCCTCCTGGGGTCTGCCGTATCGTACGTGGTTTTCGCTTTCGCCGGATCCATCCTGGCCCTCCTGCTCTCTCGGATCATGGCCGGTGTGGGCGGAGCGAACATTCCGGTAGCCCAGGCCTACATCGCCGACATCACCCCACCCGAGAAGCGGGCAGGCGGGATGGGACTGATCGGCGCGGCCTTTGGCCTGGGGTTCATCTTCGGTCCGGCCATCGGAGGGCTCCTGGCCCCCATCGCGCCTGAAGCCCCTGGCCTGGCTGCGGCAGGCCTCTGCTCGGTGAACGCCGTCCTGGCTCTCTTCTTCCTTCCTGAATCCCTCAGCCGGGAGGAGCGAGCCAGCCGATCCAGAGCCTCTGCCTCGCCTGGCCCTCGGCAGAGCGGCAACCGCAAAGAGGAGCTGGCCCTGGTTTTCCAGAATCCGGAGTTCCTTCAGGTCCTCATCCTCTCCTTCCTGTTCACGGCAGCCTTTTCAGCCATGCACCCGGTTTTTCCCCTCTTCGTCGAAGACAGGCTGGGACTGGGTGAGCGAGGTGTGGGATGGCTCTTTACGTTCATGGGGCTTATTTCCGCCATCATGCAAGGAGGCGTGGTTCGTCTCCTGGCCCCTCGAATCGGAGAACGGGGACTTGTTCGCCTGTGTGCCATCCCCTTCGCTGTGGGCCTCCTGCTCATCGGGCTGGCACCCAACCTGGGCGTCCTCCTGGCTGCCCTCACCCTCCTGGCGATCGGCTTCGGTGGGACCCTACCCTCCCTGGTGAGCCTTCTGTCTCGGGCAGCACCGGAAGAGATCCAGGGAGGCTCACTGGGAATCGGACAGAGCGTGGGGGCGCTGGCTCGGGTGGCCGGCCCACTGCTGGGCGGCCTCATGTGGGATCTCTCGGGACCGGCCAGCCCCTTCGTGGCAGGGAGTGTCCTGGCCGCCGTAGGCGCCATCTGGGTCTTCTTGCTGCCTCCTGTTCCCGGTTCCCACTCCGCCTCCGACGTGGAAGGCCACGTCCACGGTCGCTTTGGCGATTGACACACCGGCTATGGCTCCCGGTGACCGTGCCATCTGTCCCCACCTCTCAGCGGGGATGGGGCTCGCCGCCTGAATCCCGAATCCTTCGTCCTTCCCAGCACCATGACTGACCCGTCCCTATCCAATGTGATCGTCGTACTGGACGAACCCCAGAATCTGGTGAATATCGCCGGTGTGATCCGGGCCATGAAGAACATGGGTCTTTCCAGGCTCCGAGTCGTGAAACCGGCGGAGTGGGACCCCTGGCGAATCACCGGCATCGCCCATCGGAGCGAAGAGCTGGTGGAGAACACCGACCACTTCCTGAGCCTTGAGGCGGCCTTGGAGGACTGTGTCATGGTCCTGGGAACCTCGGCCCGGCCTCGAGAGGCTCAACGGAATTACGATTGGGCCCGCGCCTGGGCACCGCGCCTCCTGAAGCGAGCGGCCCAGGGGCCAGTGGCACTTCTCTTCGGGCGAGAAGACCGAGGGCTCTCCAATCAGGCGTTGGATCTGTGCGACGGGGTGGCCATCATCCCCACAGATTCGGATTATTCCAGCCTGAACCTGGCCCAGGCCTGTCTCATCCTGGCCTATGAGATCTTCCTCTCCGCCCAGGGCGAGGCGCCGGAGCTTCCCCGAGGCAAGCGGTACACGGGCCCTGCGTCCCGAGGAGAGATGGAGCACATGTTCCAGGCCCTCGAAGAAGGCATGGAAAGGGTGGATTTCTTCAGCGCCCGCACGCCTGAGAGCGTCATGCGGGTGATTCGAACGCTCCTCTCCCGGGCGGAGCCCGATCGCCAGGAAGCAGGTCTGATGGCAGCCCTTGGTTTCGAAGTGCGAAACCAGGTTGACCGCCTCACCCACGATGGGTCTCGCTCAGACGGAGGGGAGGAAGAGACAGGCCCCCAGGACCACGGTTTGGACTGAGAAGACAGGGAGATTCTGAGGGCATGCCTCTTGCTGATACCTAAGGAGACGTTGCCTCAGGCAGGAGGCGCCAACAGGGATCTGCGGGCGGGCTAGCGCCTGTTCAGGCCTCCAGACGGACCCAATCATCTTCCGTTTTCCAGTGAACTCACGCTCCATGCACGGCACCTCAACTGCAGCGGACCTGGCCCCCTTGGCGGCCCGGTACCGGGCATTGTTGGAGGTCGGCCACTCCCTCTCCAGTCCCATGGAGGGAGAGGAAGACCTCTACGCCGCCGTGTACCGGGAGACGGCTCGGGTCATGGAAGTGGATGGCTTCTACATCTCTCTCTATGAAGACACGGAAGATCTGGCCACCGTGGTCTTCTGGGCTGAACAAGGCCGAGGGCGCTTCGCCCGGATCCCCTACCCGGGGTCGGAGAGCGTGGTCATACAGACCGGTAGGGCCTCCCTGATTCGGGACTCCCTCGAGTCCAGGAGTCTTCTTGTCCTGGGCGACGCTGGTTCCCGCCTCACCAGGTCAGCCGTGACCGCTCCCCTGCGGACCGGGGACCGAGTCGTAGGGGCCATCAGTGCACAGAGCTACCAGGCAGAAGCCTACTCTCAGGCAGAGATGGAGCTCTTACAAGGCATCGCCGATGTAGCCGCCCTGGCCATGGAGAACGTGCGACATCTCCAGGAGTTGGATCGACGGCGGCGAGAAGCCGAGAGGATGGAGGAGATCGGTCGACTCCTGGCCAGCTCCCTGGACTCGGAACTCGTCCTGACCCGGGTCGTGGAGACGGGTTCAGACCTCCTCTCGGCAGAAGGCGTAGTCGTTTGGCTACGCGAGGGAACCACGATCCAGGTGGCAGCGGCCCGGGGTCGGGCCGCCCCTCACGTGGGAACCGAGATCACCCTCGAAGCCCGTCGCATTCGGAAGGCGATGGACGACGGCACGCCCAGGACCATCCCTCCCTCCCAATGGGCCCAGGAACTCCCACCCGGACTCGAGTTCCCTGCTGCGCGAGGGCCCGTTCTGGTCGTGCCCCTGCAGGGCGAGGATCAGGTACTGGGAGCGATCTCCGTCACCCTCGGAGAGGGACGGACCTTCAGTCCCGAAGACACCCACCTCCTCCAGCGACTGGCCGGCCATGCCGCCGTTGCACTGGAGAACGCTCGACTCCATTCCACNCTCCAGACTCTCTCCCTCACCGACGCCCTGACCCNATTGCCGAACCGGCGTCAGCTGGATGTCCATCTGCAGCGGGAGTTCGCCGCCGCCCATCGGGGACGNCCNCTCTCCGTCGTCCTCTTCGACGTCGACCGATTCAAGGAATACAACGATACGCAGGGCCATGTGGCCGGCGATCGNGCGCTCCAGGCAGTGGCCCAGGTCCTCTCCGACGAAACCCGANCCATGAACCTTGTCGCACGCTACGGCGGTGACGAATTCCTGGCCGTGCTATCAGATACGGATCTGGCCGGCGCAGAGCTTCACGCCCAGCGCATACATCGGCGGGTGGCCCGCGACCCTGAGCTCAGGACTACCGGGCTGACGCTCAGCTCCGGAGTGGCTAGCTTCAGCCCGGAAATGAAACGGATCGAAGATCTCATCCGGGCCGCCGACGAGGACATGTACGAGGCCAAGCGTTTGGCCCGTTCAAGCCGCTGAGTGCCCGACGCCCGCCCAGTCTCCGACTTCAAAGCAGATGCCTCAGCACCACAGTTCCCTCTCTGGCCCGGAACTTTCGTCCCTTCTAGAATTCGCCGTGGAGATCGCCGACAGCGCAGGCGAGCTCACCCTGCCCTACTTCGGGGGAACCGTAGCTTCCTCTCGAAAGGGGGATGGCACGCCGGTCACAATGGCAGACCGAGAGGCCGAGCGTCACCTGCGGGAGAAGATCACTCGACGGTTCCCCCACCACGGGATCCTGGGTGAGGAACTGGGGCAGACAGACGGTCGGCCCGGTCAACCCCGATGGATCCTGGACCCCATTGATGGTACGCGCTCCTTCATGAAGGGGGTTCCTCTCTACGCCGTCCTGGTGGCCCTGATCGTGGACGACCAACCCGTCCTGGGCGCCATCCGATTCCCGGCTTTGCAGGAGACGGTGGCGGCAGCCCAGGGACAGGGGTGCTATCTGAACGGAGCCCATGTCTCGGTCAGCGCCGTCACCGAGATGGACCAGGCGGTGGCCCTCCTCTCAGATCCGGGAATGATGGCTCGGAGCCCGGTGGCCTCAGGCTGGGCTGAACTTCAGGGTCGGGTGGACTATACCCGGAGCTGGGGCGATGCCTACGGCCACGCCATGGTGGCCACGGGCCGCGCCGAAATCATGGTGGATCCAGACGACCTGAAAGTCTGGGACGCAGCTCCCCTCCTACCCATCATCACGGAGGCTGGAGGCCGCTTCACAACGCTGAACGCTGAAGCCACCATCTGGGGAGGCTCGGGCGTTTCCACCAACGGGCACCTGCACCGACAAGCCCTTGCCATCCTGGAAGGCGAAGAGCCCTGACCTCCCTCCACCCTGACAAAAGAGGGGCCCATCCCGAAGATGGACCCCTCCGAATTGTTCGCCGCAGCCCCGAGCTCAGCTCAAGGTCGAGCAGTCAGTCTCACCCCGCCTCAGGCGCCGACCCGTGCCTCTTCCGGGGGAAGCTCAGCCTCCACTGACTCCGGCTCCTGCGGTGGTTGCCAGATCTGAATCACCGGAAAGGTCGAGAGGAACCACCTTGTGGTCCCGATGAAGAGGGCCAGAAACCCGATACCGATAAGGGGTTCCCAGAAAGTGATGGTGGGTGTCCCTGCCTCGTGAAGCGTCGGGGCGACGAGGATGAACCGTTCCAGCCAGAGCCCGATCAACGCCAGGAAGGCGATGGCCCCCAGCCAGCCCGGAATCATCTTCGGGTTCCGCCCGATGAGAGCCACGAATGGCACCACGAAGCAGAGGACGATCATCATCAGTGAGAGCGGTCCCCACTCCGGTCCAGAGCGATCGATGACCCAGACCTGTTCCCAGGGCAACTTTCCGTACCAGATGACGATGTACTGGGAAAAGACCATGTAGGCCCAGAAGATGGAGAACCCAAAGGCCAGCTTGCCCAGGTCATGGAGCTGTTGCGGACCCATGGCCTCGTCGAAATCGGGAGCCATGCGCTTCAGGAGGACCACGGCAAGGGCCGTCAGCAGGATTCCTCCCCAGAAGCCCCCCATGAAGTACCACGCCGGGAAGAGCATGGAGAACCAGTGGGACTCCAGGGACATGGCCCAGTCTATGGCCACAATGCTCATGACGACGGCAAAGACCAGTGCCAGAGCGGGGGCCAGGACCTTCATCCGGGCCCAACTCCGAGCCTCCTCGGCCTCCTGCCCCATCCAGTCTCCAGCGATCCGGTCCCTCCACCGAGCCCGTGGGGCATCTCCCTCCTCGTCCTCACTCCGCTCGGGTCCCAGGTCCGGCCGCACGGCCCAATACATGAACATCAGGCTCAGTCCGAAGAGGATCAGAAGGCCTACCACGTTCCGGGCCACCAGGAAGGGGATGTTCAGATAGGCGGCTTTGAGCTGGACGATGGGATCGTAGGCCATCTGCTCGATCCACGGGAAGTAGTTCTCCCGTAATCCGAGCAACATGGGGATGATCAGGATGAAGGCCACCGGAAGGAAGGCCCCGAAGGCCAGCGTCACCCTCCGAATCGACCAATTCCACTTGGCCTTGGTGATGGTGGTGGCCACCCCGAAAATGATGGCCCCCTGGGCGATACTGACGAAGAACAGCCAGTTGGAAACGTACGCCTGCCAGGCCCGATCCGGGTCCACCGTCAGGAGGAATGCAAAGGCCAGGAATCCCACCACGGCGAAGGCGCCAATGATGAGGCTCACCCCCTTTCTGCGGGGAAGATACCGGGCCTGAATGTCCGAGGGGATCTTGATGTCATGCATCGCCAGTAGCCCTCAGTTCTCCGCAGAATCGGATTCGGCTTCAGCGCTTCCCTCTCCGGGAAGGTCCCCCTGAAGCTCACGCACGTAGTTCACCAGATGCCACCGGTCATAGTGGGTGAGCTGATGCCCATAGGCCGGCATTCCTCCCCGACCCACCCGGATGATGGAGTAGATGTACCCATCGGTCCGCTCCAGGGCCTCCCCCTCGATGAGGCTGAAGGCGGGGACGCCGAACTCGGTCACCGTCCCCGCACCATCCCCGGCCTCTCCGTGGCACGGAGCGCAGGATCGGAGGAAGAGCTCCTCTCCCCGGTCCAGCGAATTGGCATCCGAGGCGATGGGGTTCTCCAGGTCCGTCACCTCAGGCGCCGACTGGAGGACCATAAGGGGGGTAATGGGCGGCGGCGGGGCCTGGCCGGCCGCCTCCCCCAGATTCACAACACCGGGGCCAGACGGGAAGTTGCCCGACGCAAATGGCACCGAACCCTCCGGACTGGGCTGCGGGTTCTCATAGGGGTTGAAGGAGGGCTGCTCTCGCATGCTCCGCCCGAAAATGGAGACCAGGACATCATCCATGGGGGTGCACCCAGCACCCATGAGGACCACCATCGCCCCTGCCAACCACATCCTGACGTTCACAGTTCGACTCCGTCGGTCAGCCATGGGCCCTCCCCTGGGCATCCTCTTCCAATCGCGAAGGGCCATTCTCCTCGAGAATCTCCCGCACCGTGTCCATGCGGGTGGAAGGGGCCGTTACATAGATACCAAACCGACCTGCAGAGAACTCGGGGTCATAGACCACATCCCCCGTCAGGTCCGGGATCCGCATGTTCCAGAACACTCCGATCACCGTGGCAAAGGCCCCGAAAAGGATTGTCATCTCGAACGTGGGAATCACGTAGGCCGGAATGGCCACGATGGGCTTACCTCCCGTCACCAACGGCCAATCCATGGAGGTGAAGACCGTGAAGGCCAGGCCGGTGGCTGCCCCGGTGAGCCCCCCTACCAGGGTGAAGAGACTGACGGGACTGGCCTTGTATCCCAGCGCAGCTTCAATGTGATGCTCCGGGAAGGGCGCGAAGGCCGTGATCTCCTCAAAGCCCTCAGCCCTCAACCGCTTGATGGTATCTACCGTGGCATCCAGAAAGTCATAGGAGGCCAGGATTCCCTCCCGGCCTGCACCGGTGGCTTCGGCCGCACTCATGGGGCCACCTCCTCTCGCTTCTTCGGTCTCATGGGCGGGGGTAGGACCTCCTTGATCTCAGCGATGGCCACCGGAGGCAGCAATCGGATGAAGAGGAGAATCCAGAAGAAGAACCAGCCGAAGGTTCCAATGACGATCCCCATCTCCGTCAAGCTGGGTCGATAGACGTTCCACGCGAAGGGAACGTACTCATGGGAGAGGGACGTGACGATGATCACGTACCGCTCAAACCACATCCCGATATTGATGAAGAGGGTGATGACGAAGAGGGCCGGGATGGAGTAGCGGACCCGCTTGAACCAGAGGAGGATCGGAATGATCCCGTTACAGGTCAGCATGATCCAGGTGGCCCACCAGTAGTGGCCGAATGCCCGGTTCCAGAACACCCGCCTCTCCGGGTCTTCCCCGGAGTACCACGCCATGAAGAACTCAGTGAGATAGGCGTAGAAGACGATGAGCCCCGTCACCAGGCATAGCTTGGCCATGGCGTCGAAGTGTTTCGTCGTCAGGTACTTCTCCAACCCAAACGCCTTCCGTATGGGCACCAGGATGGTAATCACCATGGCCACACCGGAGAAGATGGCTCCTGCCACGAAATACGGTGCGAAGATGGTAGCGTGCCAGCCCGGTACGATGGACATGGCGAAGTCCCAGGACACCACCGAGTGGACCGAAAGAACCAAGGGGGTGGCCAGGGCGGCCAGGTACAGGTACGCCTTTCCGAAGTGGTGCCACTGCCGGTCCGTCCCCCGCCAGCCGAAGGAGGTCAACTGGTAGAACTTCTGCCTCAGCGTTCCCTTCGGCGCCTGATCACGTGCGGCGGCGATGTCGGGGATGAGCCCCAGCAGGAAGAAGAGGGAGGAAACGGTGAAGTACGTGGTCACCGCAAATACGTCCCAAACCAGGGGCGAACTGAAGTTCGGCCAGAGCATTCGCTGGTTCGGGTACGGAAAGAGCCAGTACGCGTGCCAGACCCGACCCAGGTGGATCAAGGGGTAGAGGCCTGCCGTCATGACGGCAAAAACCGTCATGGCCTCCGCAGCCCGATAGATGGATTGTCGCCACCGGGCCCGGAAGAGGAAGAGAATAGCCGAGATCAGCGTCCCCGAGTGGGCAATACCCACCCAGAACACGAAGGTGGTGATGTAGGCTCCCCACCCCACAGGGGTGTTGAGACCCGACATCCCGATCCCGTTGATGATCTGGTTGCCCCAGGAAAAGGCCAGGAGGCCGATTCCCGCAATGGACATCCCCAGAAGGATCCACCACCACTTCCCCGGTCGGGAAAGCATCTGGAGGATATCTTCGTTGACCTCCCCGTACGAGCGGATGTCGGGGTGGGTCTTCGCTCCTCGTTCTTGTTCGGTAGCCGTCGCCATTCGTTGCCTCTCGCTCCCGGTGGAACCGGCCCTCGTTCCCTGAGGGGATCAGACGTGGATGGATTTCACCGGGTGGAAGGTGACCTTCCGGAGATAGTTCACCGCCGGCTGGGTGTTGATCAGCACATCCAGCACGCGATAGGTGCGCTCGTCCCGGGAGACCTGAGCCACACGTGACTCGGGGTCCCGGATGTTGCCGAATACAATGGCCTCCGCGGGACAACTCTGCTGACAGGCCGGCACCACCTCGTCCGGCCCCAGCTCTCGTCCCTCCACGGTGGCCTGATTCTCTCTCTCCCGGATCCGCTGTACGCAGAAGGAGCACTTCTCCATGACACCCTCCGTGCGGACGGTGACATCCGGGTTGTACTGCCAGTTCAGGGGCTCGGGCACCTCAGAGAAGCGATGCCAGTTGAAGACCCGAACCTTGTAGGGGCAGTTGTTGGCGCAGTAGCGAGTTCCTACGCACCGGTTGTATACCTGCCCGTTCAATCCATCAGGTGTATGGTACGCCGCATAGACGGGGCAAACCGGCTCGCAGGGCGCATTTCCACAGTGCTGGCAGAGCATGGGCACGAAGCGAACGTCCACCGGCCCCGGGGCCGTCGCGTCCACCTGCTCGTAGTAGCGATCCATGCGGATCCAGTGGAGATCCCGGCCCATCATGATCTGATCCTCACCCACCGACGCCACATTGTTCTCCACCTGGCAAGCCGTCACGCAGGCGGAACACCCTGTGCACTTGTCCAGGTCGATGGCCATGGCCCAGCGGGGATTCTCCGCTGGATCGTAGTCACCGTACTGTGCACCGGGCAGGGGGTAGTCCTCCGGCTCTCCATCGGTGGGGACCGGAACGAAACCGCCCATGGCCTGAAGCTCCTGGAGGGGATAGCCACTCTCACCCTCCAACTCACCGGCGCGCAGATCGTCGATCTGAACTGCCGGGGCGATGGGCCGATCATACTGCTGGTCCGACCCTTCGATGGTGGCCATGCGACGGGCCCGCCCGGTTGCCTCCAGTTCGACGCGAACCGAGAGGAGGGCCAGGGCTCCCGACGGCTCCTCGACCTGGGCCGGGAGGAGCGTCATTGGATTCACGCCCTTCCCGTCGGCGTATCGCCCGTAGTTCTCATGCCCTCCCCCCATGGAGAGAGCCACCGTGTCAGGACGGATTCCAGGATAGGGATAGACAGGCACCTCCACCTCGCCGTGAGGGGAGGCAACCCGAACCAGATCTCCCCGGCGAAGCCCCTGTTCCTCAGCCGTTTCCGGGTGGATCTCCACCCAGGAGTGCCAGGCCAGCTTGGTGACCGGATCCGGAAGCTCCTGGAGCCATGGCTTGTTGGCGCCCCGGCCGTCCCCAAGACGGGTGGACGGGTAGACCATCAGGGTCAACCCCTCACCCTCCAACACGGGCCGGTCAAAGCTCAACGCCCGGTCCGGCACCTGTAGCGCTGGCTCCTCCAGCGGAGCCTCGTCCAGCGTCACCACCCCAGCCCGGAGGGCCTCCCGCCAGAAGGTCTCGAAATTCCCCTCCGGCGATCCGGCAGCCTGGTGCTGTTCGCTCCAGCGGTTGCGGAGGTAGTCATGGAAGGTTTCGCCATCCAGGTCCTCCCCCAATCCCCGGGCCAGCGCCAGGAGAATGTCACCGCTGGGACGGGCCTCAAAGTGCGGTACCGGCGCCATGACAGGCTGTCGGACCGACCAGAGACCTGGCCGCGGGTTGGCGTCTCCCCAGCTTTCCAGGGCGTGTTGTGCCGGAAGGACCAGGTCGCAGAGGGCCGCCGTCTCATCCATCTGCGGGGTGATGGCCACCTTGAATGGAACCTGACCCAAGGCCTCGGCGAAGCCTGCCGCCGGCGGCAGATTATAGGCCGGGTTCGTGTTGTGGAGGAGCACAGCCTGCAGCCCCCCCCCGGCCATTGCCGAGATCCCTTCTCCCAGCTCCCGATACGACGCGCCGGAAGCCCCTCGATCCTCAACGGCCAGGTGAAGTGTTTCTCCTACGTTCCCGGCGACTGCGTTCAGAACCAGAACAGCCAGGTGCGTGGCCGTGGCGTTGGCACCGTGGGACGCCAGACCCGGTCCCAGGGCAAGGGAGCTGGATCCTGCGAACTCCAGAGCCAGCTCCTCGATGGTTTCAGCCGGGATTCCGGCCTCCTCTGCCGCCGCCTCCGGGCTGTACGCCTGCAGGAGGTCGGCGTAGGGGCCTGCATCGGCTCCGTTGCGCATGAGGACCGCCGCCATGGCCAGGGCTACCAGCGCCTCGGAACCTGCCTGGAGGGGCACCCACTCGTCAGCGTTCTGTCCGGTCAGGGAGAGTCGAGGAGCGAGGAAGACGAAGCGAGCCTTCTCCTGGGCGTCATCGACTCCCGACGCACGAGCGAATCCCCGGGTGTACTCCACAGGAGAAAGCCAGGTCTCCAGGAAGTCGGCGCCGAAGGAGACGATGACCTCAGCTTCCTCCAGACGGAAGGTGGGAATCACGTCCCGGCCGAAGGCCAGGCGTGCGGCCTCGCGAAGGGGAGCCTCCGAGAGGGCCTCGTACTCGATCCGGCTACCACCAGTGGCCTGGCTCAGCTGGTCCATGAGCCCGGTGAGGGTGGGCCCCTCTTTCCCGGAGATGATGGCCAGGTCACTCCCGGCCTCCTGGATCCCCTGAAGGAGCATGCCCTCGGCCTGATCCCAGGAGATGGGCTCGAAGGAATCCCCATTCCGGCGCATGGGCTCCTTCAACCGATCCGGGTTGTACAGCCCCTGCAGCGATGCGTGACCCCGGGAGCAAAGAGCTCCTCCGGACACGGGGTGGTTGGGATTCCCCTCCACCTTGATGGCTCGGCCCTCTCGGGTCTTCACCCAGACGCCGCAACCAGCGGGGCACTCCCCGCACACGGTGGAATACCAGGTAGCGACCCCGGGAGTCACGTCCTCGGGGGGCACCACATAGGGAATCAGCTTCTCCACCTGATCGGTGGAGCACCCCACCAGTCCGGCTCCGGCGCCTGTGACCCCGAGCACCTTCAGGAAGTCGCGCCGCTTGATCCCGTCACTCATGAGTTACCCTCGATATCCGCTCGCAAGGGCCCACCGATCCCGATCCCATACAGGTGGGTCCGGCAAGCAATCTTAGTCCGGATTGTCATCAGTAGTGGCAGACGGTGCAGTCCCGGGATGCATCCATCTCCAGGTGGCAGTTGAGACACCAGCCCATGGTCAGAGGCTGATTCACCTGCTGAATCACGCTGATGTCTTCGCCCACATCGCCGTGGCAGTCGGCACATTCAACACCGGCCGAGACGTGACGCATGTGGGGAAAGTAGACGTGATCCGCCACGCGGTAGACGCGATCCCAGGGGATGGGCTCTCCCCGCTCCCAGAACTGACGTATCTGGGCGATGTCCTCGGCCTGGGCCTCCCCGTCCACGTAGGTATGGCACCCCATGCAGGTTGCCAGTGGGGGGACCCCGGCGCTCCGGGAGCGCTCGGCAGAGAAGTGGCAGTATTGGCAATCAATCTGGTTGACGGCCACATGCGGCTCGTGGGGAAAATCAAAGGGCTGAACCAACTCGCCGGCCTGGGCGGCTGGGGCCTCCTGATTCTCAGCCTGGCCACCGTTGCCCTGGGCCTGGACAAAGGCCAGTGAGCCGAGGGCCGCGGTCACGGCCGCCAGTGTGATAAACAGCTGCTTCTTCATAACCGTGACGTCTTGGTCGGAAGGCTGGCGGAGAGGGGTCTCCCCTGCCGCAAACAGGGCCCGAAGTTAGGCGCGACCGTGAATCCCTGTCAACGGCGTCTCCCCCCTTTCCAGCCAACCCGGACCCGGAAGGAGGGGGGTGCACCCGGCTCCAGGAGTTGCAGAATCCCCGGCTGGCAGGGCAGATTTGCCCATCCTGATCCGTCTCCAACCACCCCCTCCCGCCATGACGTCCCCCTCGATGATCCCCACCGCCCCTCCTCCCTGGGGCCCCCGGCAGTTGTCCCCACGCCGGACCCAGGCCCTCAGGATCGGTCCGCGGGACTTCTGGCTTCGCGCCCAGGACGGAGAGATCTGGGTTGCCCACTCGGCCCCTCCGCCGCTGGATATGGCCTCGGTGGATCCCTCCCTCCTGGGCCCTTTGGAGCCGGAGCCGCCGGAGTCGGTGGAGTGGGCCCGCTGGGCGACGCCAGGTGGCGAAACCGAGATCCTCATGCGGCCGGCCTTCCCGGAGCGGCCCCTGGTCCTGCAGCCGGAGCGACCCTTCCGACTCCTGAGCGGCGCCGCCGCCCGGGTCTTCGTCCGGGTCCCTCTCCAGATCCGCCTCGAGCTCCCCCTCGCCAAGCAGGAAAGCACCCTGCTCCTCGATGAGCTTCCGTCCATTGCCATGTCCGACACCTGGTGGGGAGACGTCATGGAGGGAGAGCTGGGCTGGTGGCTTCCAACCAGCGCCCGACGGGAGATGCGAGCCGAGCTCCACCATCCCCACCTGGCCGTCTGCCCCCTCCACCTGCAGAACCGGAGTGGGACGGATCTGGCCGTGGACAAGCTGGCCGTCCGGGTGGTCCATCTCTCCCTTTTTCGCCACGGTGACGAACTCTGGGGGGATGAATCCAGTGTGGTCTACCAAGGCTCGGCAGAAGGAAGTCGGATCGAGATGTCGGGCCGACCTCCCCCTGAAGCCGACGAGGGACGTCTGGTAGCCGGACCTCGGATTCGAAGCCAGCAAGGCTTCCGGGCCCGAACCTTCCATCGACTCATGACGCTCTCACCCGGTGGAGGGGGGCTCTGATGGACACTGGACTTCTGGTCTGGGTCGCCCAGGCCCCTCTGGACCCACAGGACCCCGTCACCTCGTTCTGGCGGCAATTGGCCGGAGGTGAGGATCCAGGCGCCCTCCTCCGGGCCCTCCTACTGGTTTTCATCGGCGTGCCGGCTCTCATGGCCATCTCTCGATGGCTCCGGCAGTGGGTGGGCAAGAGCTATTCCCCCCAGCAGGGGATGGTGGCCGGGAAGGCCATTCTCTACCCGGGGCTCCTCCTGATCTTCATCTCGGCCCTCCACCAGTTGGGCTTCTCCCTGGCCCCCCTCCTGGGAGCCGCCGGAATCGTGGGAATCGCCATAGGTTTCGCCTCTCAGACCTCGGTCTCGAATGTCATCTCCGGGTTCTTCCTCATCGCCGAGCGCCCCTTCGAGGTGGAGGACGTGATTCAGGTGGGGGATACGACGGGCCGGGTGCTTTCCATCGACACTCTCTCGGTGAAGCTCCGGACCTTCGACAACCGCTTCGTCCGCATTCCCAACGAAACCATCGTCAAGAGCCAGGTGACCACCATCACCCGCTTCCCAATTCGGCGGCTGGACCTGAATGTGGGCGTGGCCTACGGAGAAGAGGTGAGCAAGGTGCGGAAGGTGCTCCTGGAAGTGACCCGCACCAACCCGCGGGCCCTCATGGAACCTGAGCCGGCAGTGTTCTTCGACAACTACGGAGACTCGGCCCTGGAGCTGCGCCTGGCAGTGTGGGCCACACGAGAGAACTTCATCCAGTTGAAGAACTCTCTCCTGGAGCAGATAAAGGCCCGCTTCGACGAGGAGGGCATCGAGATCCCCTTCCCCCACCGGAGCCTCTACGCAGGCTCGAGTACCGATCCCTTTCCCGTGCAGATCGTGGGAGATGGTGGGCCGGTGGATGCCACCCTCCCAGAGCAGGAGGACGATGGGCGACCCGCAGAAGGCGAAACGCACCCAGACGAACCCGGAGGGTTTGTACCCTCCGAAGGAGAGGATTCCTCATCCGGTTCGCCAGGTGAGGAGGAGGAAAGACCCCACTGACACCAACCCGGACCTCCCGTTCGGCTTGGTCCCAGAGGGGTTGGTACCCATCCCCCTCTGGTGGTACCGTTATTCATCATGAGCAACGAGATGCCCCCACCCTCCGACGTTCCCTCCCATGGACAACACCTGGCCACCGTCAGCCACGACGGTCGGTTCTGGGACGTATACCTGGAGTTCGATGATGACCCTCGTCGCCCCGACTCCTACCGGGCGCTACTGGCCTACTCCGCTGCCGACCGGAATGAGGGGGAGGAGACGCTTCGAACGGCGCCGGTGATCATCGAACCCTCCTACGAGGAAGCCGTCCGAAAGGCCCGGCACCTGGAGGATCACCAGCTGATTGCGTTCCTCCGGTCCGTCCTTCCCTGACGAGCAGGCTGCCGGAGACCTGGCAACCTTCGGCCATGGGATAGCCTGCCTCCTCCCTGGGCGCCGGCACCGGGCACGGGGAGCAGCCTTTGGCTACCCCTCCCGGATCCAACGCCAGACCTGGCCAAAACCAGGGCGCTTCCCCTCTCTCAGAATCCCCATCCGGTAGACCACCCCCGCCACCCTGGCGGTGAGCAAGAGAGCGCCAACCATCAGTACCAGAGCAAGGGCGCCTTCCCAGAGTTCAACGGGCCCCACCGCCGCCCGCGCAAACAGGAGGATGGGGGCGAACCACGGCACGAGGGAGGCAACGACCGCCCAGGTGGCGTCCGGCTCCTCCATGACTGGAAGGAGGAGGAAGAAGGGAATCAGGACCAGGAGGACGACGGGAAGCTGAAGTTGCTGCGCCTCTTCCTCAGTGGAACAGACCGCCCCGACCACGGCAAAGAGGGCGGAGTAGAGAAAGTACCCGCCCAGAAAGCAGGCCAGGAAGAGAGCCAGGAGTCCCGGTCCCGGGAGGAGAGCCCCGATCTCCAGGGGAAGGGGAGAGGGGGCGGTCATGGTGGCCAGAGCCCGGGGGAGAGCCACCACCAGGAGCCCTCCCCCCAGGATCATCCAGATCAGAAGCTGGGTCAGGCCCACGGCCCCGACGCCCAGCACCTTTCCCAGCATCAGCTCCCAGGGCCGGATGGTGGAGATCAGAATCTCCACGATCCGATTGGACTTCTCCTCCAGGACCGATCGGAGAACCGCCGTGCCATAGACCATGAGCACGAAGTACAGCAGGAAGGCTCCGCCGAACCCGATCAGAAAGCCAACCTCTGCTCCGACGGCCTCGACGCCGCCCCCTTCCCCCCCCTCCACCACGAGTTCACCGCCTTCAACGATGAGCCGGGCCAGCTCCCCGTCCACCTCAGCCATCCGGTACTCCATGACCGATTGAACGACAGCCTGTTCCAACGCTGTAGCTCGGAAGGCAGGGGGGCTGGCCTGGCCCCGCCACACCGCTCGCCCTTCAGAAAGGGTGCCCGAATCCAGGTAGAGAGCTGCCTCCACCTCCCCGGCGCTGAGTCGCCCGGCCAGGATCCTCTCGGCCTCCTCACCGGGAGGCTGAGACTCTACCCTGAATCCCAGCGCCTCCAACCGAGGGGAGAGCCGGGAGTCCAGGACACCGGTCTCGTCCACCAGGACGAGGGGGCGCTCTCCCAGCTCGGTGCGAGAGCCCAGGAAGATGGAAAGACCGAGCAGGCCCAGGACGATGACAGGTGCTCCCAGCGTCGCTACCAGGAAGGTCCGGGTCCGGACCCGGGCCAGGTACTCCCGGACCATGACCAGACCCACAGCCCTCATGGCGATGCCTCCGAGCCTTCACGACCCTCCGAGCCAGTCCCGTCTGCGTTCGCGATCGGGAGCGCTCCCTCCCTCGTGTGACGCAGGAAGAGGTCCCGTAGCGTGGGCTCGACGACCCGGAACCGGCTGATCCGAACTCCCTCCTCCAGCGCCTCAGCCAGAATCAGCATGGCCACCTCCTCCGACTCCATCTGGATCCGCACCTCACCCGGCCGCCGCTCCTCCACCTGGATCCTCGGATCCTCAAGCCAGCCATGGGAGCCCTGGAACTGGACATCGACTACAGGCGGGCCATCCACGCGGCGCAATCGGGCCAGAGGCCCGTCCAGCACCTTCCGGGATCCGGAGACGAGACTCACGTGCTGGCAGAGCCGCTCCGCCTGATCCATGAGATGGGTGGAAAGGAGGATGGTGACCCCCTTCCCACTGAACTCTCGGATCATCTCCTCCAGGAGTTCCTGGTTCAGGGGATCCAGACCCGAGAACGGTTCATCCAGAATCAAGAGNTCAGGCTGGTGCAGNAGCGTCCCGATGAACTGGACCTTCTGCTGCATTCCCTTGGAAAGCTCTCCCACCGGGGATCGGGCTCGGTGTGCCAATCCGAGACGGTCCAACCAGCTCCGGACCTGCTCCCTGGCCTCTCCTGCATCCATGCCGCGAAGCCGTCCCAGGAAGACGAGCTGATCCATGACCCTCATCTTCCGGTACAGCCCCCGCTCCTCGGGCAGATAGCCAATCCGGTTACGCGCCGCCCGTGAAGGGGCCCCTCCGAAGAGACGCACCCGCCCCTGGTCCGGTGCCAGGATTCCCATGATGATCCGAAGGGCCGTCGTCTTCCCCGAGCCGTTGGGTCCCAGCAGCCCGTAGACGACCCCCCGAGGCACCACCAGCTCCATGTCCTGAAGGGCCGCGGTGGATCCAAACCAACGACTCACCCCACTCAGCTCAATGGCCGGATCCCCGTTCGTCTTCTCCGTCATCTGACTGGTGACCTCCCCTCGAATCCTCTCGATTTCACGGACACAGGGATCTCTCCGACTGCTTTGGGGGTGTCATACGAATGCAACTTTCGGGGTCCACACGTTGTTTGACCCATCGGACATCCCGTGAGTTTGCCGGTTCCATGACGTTTCAACCCCAGAAGGAGACCGGATGGCCATCTACCGGACTCGCTACTTCAGCGATGTTACCGTCGGTGTGGGAGGAAGGATCACCATTCCCCAGGACATGCGAGACGACCTGGGAATCGAAGAGGGAGACGTCCTCACCGTCCGGGTGGAAGAGGACGCTTCAGGCACTCGCCAGATGGTAATGTGGCGGTCCGAACAGCAACCGGACGAGTAGACGTCGCCCACGGAGGCCCTCCCGGCCCAACCGGAAGGCTTCCGTTCCGCACCGCGTCCCATCAGATCTTTGGAGAGTCTCTCTCCAGGGTGACCCACCGGACCAGGGCCCGCAGCGGGCCCTGGCCATCGTGGAGCCACCATGGACGAGGCCAGGCGATCCGGCGGAACGAGGTGATCCGGCTCACTCCAGCCCTTCCGAGTTCCGCCCCGATGCGAGCCCGACGGGGCGCCTCCACCTCCAGGGCCAACGACTGCAGGAGGGGAGCGAAAGGAGCCAGGAGCTCCGGCAATTGATCCAGGTCCGAAAGGGGCTGGATTCTCACCAGGCGCCCTCCACAGGCAGTATAGAACCCGAATTCTGTTTCTAATATAACCGTCCAACTGGTGTCTCGAGGTGCGAAGAGCCCCTGCCCTTCCCCTGCGGCCCCCTCCAGCTCCGCCATTCCCCTGAGCTGCTGGATCTCCCCGGAAACCTCAGGCGTAGGACGGGCTGCAGGCAGTCGGACGTTCACCTCCTCCAAGGCCTCGGCAAGAAGGCCGGCCCACTCCTGAACCCCCACCGCTCCACCCTCCTCCACCCAGATGGTATGGGGCGATACACACCCCTGCTGGTCATAAGCCGCCACACTTTCCGCCGCGGCACGAGCCAACTCCCGGGCCGGGCCCTGTCCTTCCAGGCGGTCTCGGCCAATCGCGCCGGCCGAGAGGCGGTGGTGATAGAGGACCAGGGGAGTCGTGACAGGCACTCGGCTCCGGATTTCCCGAGCCGTATCCAGTCCTCCGTAGAGAACCACCCGCCGACTGCGAGCCAGAGCCTCCTCTTCCAGGGGAGACGAACTTCCGCCTGGCCAGTACACCACTGCGAGAGCCGCTGAGAGAAGCGGCGACACGGAGTGGATGGCCCGAGCCATGAGCACGGGGAGGATCACATCCCCTCGGCCAGGCTTGAGAAGCAGGGGTGTCCCCACCAGGAGGGATCGGACCAGGGACGTGGCGCCGGTTCCTGCCACGTTTCCCGCCCCCAGGTGAAGGGCCAGGGCGTCGCCCTCCGCCTTCTCCTGATCCCCTTCCGGACCCTCCCGAAACTCGTCCAGGATCCTGGGATCGGTGAATTCGGCGCGGAGTAGCCGTTCCAGGGAGGTGGGGCTCCACTGATCAGCCATCCGGTCCAGGAGCTGCTCCGAAACCTCTGGACTCATCCCCGTCTCCAGGGGAACCCAATGGCGTGCCAGTTCGGCCAAAGCGTCGTGGGGGTCGCTGAAACGTTCGCCGGCTTTGCCCAGAATGGCAGCCCGTTCCGCCGCCGAAATCTCTTTCAACGCCTCCCCTGCCGTCACCAGGCCGTCCAGGAGCGCCCGAGACGCAGAAACATCCATGACTGGCCGAAGGAGGAGAGCCTCGTCGGCCCGGCTCCGGAAGTCTGCCCCCGAGAAATGTGTCTGCCCCCTCCCCTGGCCCCCAGGTGCCACACCCTTTTCCTGGGGCCCGCCGCCGCTTGGAGCCAGTGGGACAGACTCCACCGGCCCCTCCCATGGCGCTTCAGCGGGCAAGCTCCAGGCCTGAAAACCACTGCGGTCAGGAACGTTCAACGGGACCCACCCCCAGCACCCAACCGCTGGCCCGGGTCGCTCACACCCAGGAGCTCCTCCATGGTGAGGGAGCATCCCCGGGGCTCAGCGCCAGGAACCCGGCCCAGCACTCGGAAGCCTCTGGGCACCTTCACCCCCCGGTCCTCCGTCAGGAGCGAAGACACGGAATGGAGATTTGCCAGATCCAGATGCTGCAGGAGCCCCGGTTCCCCGGCCGGCACGGGGTGGAGGCGTTCCGGATCCAGAAGCTGAGATCGAACCCAGGGAGGACCCACCAGGTGGCGCTGTCCCGGATGGGAAGGCCCTCCCTCCCTGAGGACTGGCTCGTAGAACTGGGAAAGCATCTCCGTCATCCCGTATTCATTGACGATCCGCTCCCTGGGGAGTCCCAGCAGATCACTCATCTCCTCGTACAGATCCTCCCGGGGCACGGCACGACTCCGGCCCTTGAACCCGCCTGTCTCCATGACACGGGACCCGGGCGGGAGGGCCAGTCCACCTCGGCCCATCCGGGCCTCCATGAGATGGACGAAGGCGAAGGCGGTACCCACCAGGAGGATGGGCTGTTTCTGAACCGTGGCTTCCTGAACACTTTGAGCCAACCCGTCCACGTCCAGGACCCAGTCCGAATCTGCGAAGAACCCTCCCTCCCCATCGTCCCACGCTTCTCGGAGAACATCCACCATGTGGACCAGGGAAGACTCGGGCCGGTGAAGCGGAGGAGGAAGGAGCGCCAGCACCCGCAGCGTCTCTCCCTCCGGATTCAGGTGGGTTCGGGCGTTGGGCAGGAGGGAAGCCCGGTAGAGGGAGAGGTCCCGCACCAGGTGCAGCCCCCTTCCCTGACCCCCACCGGTGGTGCCACTGGTGAGGAAGCGGGCCTGGGCCTCCTGGGGCTCGCCATCGAAGAGGGACAGACGCCGGAAGGCTCGGACTGGAACCGGAGGGATGTCTTCCCAGCGCGCCAACCGTTCAGGATCGATGCCCCGGCCCCGGACGAAGCGACCGTAGGCGGGAACGGCATCGGTCTGGTACCTGAAGATCTTCAGTGCCAATCGGTTGAAGGAAGCGTCGGACAGGAGCTCCTGAACACCCCTTGCCATGACGGCCTTGAGCTCCTCTCCAAGCCCATGCCTCCTCCTCAGGAGATCCTCCTCGGCCTTTCTCACCCGCCCCCTGACCTCCGAACCCGTCCGGGTTCCAGCCCCCCGGCCTGCAGGACCTTGGCCTGAAGCCGGCGTCCCTCCCCGTCTGCAAACTCCAGCACTTCCTGGATACGGGTTTCAGCCTCTACATAGGCCTCCGTGGGGAAATCCTCCCCCTCTGCGTGCCGGAGTGCCCCTGTGAGGGAGGTCAATTCCTTTCGACTCTTCTCCAGCGCTCGCCGAAGGCGGTTCAGGGCTTTGCGGGCTTCCGATTCCACTGACGTCATGGTCCCCCTCCATGGAGGCTTATGGACAAGTACAGACGGAGTTACTACCTCTGACGATGCCTACCCGATCCGGGATTATAAGGCTGTTGAAGAAGTAGAGGCACCACCGTTGGGAACGCCACCGGCCCCTCCGGTGTTCCCGCCCCCCCAGTCCCTCTCCTTCGACTGATCCAGGAATCCGCTCCCCTTGGTGCCCCCATGACCGAATCCCACGAGACCGCCCGCCAGGCCCCTGCCTCGACCCACCCAACCGAAGGCGCGGTGGATCTGGCCATCGTGGGCGCAGGCCCCTGCGGTATCGCCGTGGGTGCTGCCGCCCGGAAAGCCGGCCTCCGAGCTGTCCTCTTCGATCAGGGGCCCCTCTGCGCCTCCCTGGTGGAATACCCCTACTACATGTCGTTCTTCTCCACCCCGGAGAAGCTGGAGATCGAGGACTTGCCCTTCGTCACCTCGGAGAAGACCGGGACTCGCAGGGAAGCTCTGGCCTATTACCGGAAGGTCGCAGAGTACTTCAATCTGGATGTCCGACAATACCAGCGAGTCGTGGGCGTAGAACGGAAGGGAGAGGGGTTCACCCTTCTCACCCAGACATCCACTGGGAGGAGCGAGCGGCACCGAGCCCGAAACCTGGTGGTGGCCACGGGCGGTTTCCATGGTCCCAACCTCCTCCAGGTCCCGGGAGAAGAGTTGTCAAAGGTGACCCACTACTATCGGGAAGCCCATCCCTATTGGCAGCGGAAGGTCCTGGTAGTGGGCGGCTCAAACTCGGCCGTTGAAGCCGGCCTGGAGCTCTTTCGGGCAGGAGCCCGGGTGGAAATGGTCCACTTCGCANGGGACTTCGACAAAGGGGTGAAGCCCTGGCTCCTCCCCGACATCCGGAACCGGATCCAGGCCGAAGACATCCAGATGTGGTGGGGCCACCGGGTCACCGAAATCCAACCCGAGTCGGTTCTCCTTCGCGCTGAAGCCACAGGGGCACTCACTCGCCGACCCAACGATCACGTCCTGGCCCTCACGGGTTGGAAGGCATCCCCGGTGATCCTTCAGGAACTGGGCGTTCCGGTGGACGACACCAACGGCATCCCGGCTCACGACGAAGCAACCATGGAAACGCCCGTTCCCGGCGTCTTCATTGCAGGGGTTCTGGCCGCCGGCCACGATGCGAACCGGATCTTCATCGAGAATGGGAGATGGCACGGCCGCGCCATCGTTGAGGCCCTGAAAGCCCGGGACTGAACCAGGCCGCCCACTTCCGGGCTCCGGCCACCCTCAGGGTGGACGCGGACTTCCGTGCCGACGCAACCCTCTGGGCGGGGGGGGGTTGCCGCACCAGAGTTCGTCACGCCTCGCTCGCCGTAGCACTACGGCTACGCCTCGTCGTCGTTCCTACTCCGGCACTCGCAAGACCCCGGCGCGCGGCCGGACCCCACTTTCCGATCAGCCTTCTATAAGTCTGATCGGCCAGGATCCCGTTCCACCAGTTCCCATCCCTCGTCGGTAAGAGCTCGAACCGCCACCGTGGGTCCATCCACCGCCCCCAGGTGGGCAATGGTGGGAGGTTCGGCCTCCCGTCGCAGATACCCCATCCCTATGGCCTGACCGAAGCGTGGGGACTGGGCCACGCTCCGAATCTCGCCGGCAGCCCTGTCCCGTCCTTCGATGAACAGGGGGGTTCCGATCGAGGGATTGGGATGCTCCCCCAGGAGGAACCCCCTCAGGTGTCGATTCACCCGACCCCGGTCTCGAATCCTGACGATGACCTCCTGACCCGTATAGCAACCCTTCTGATGATCGATGGCCCGGCGGTGGATCCCTGCCTCAGGAGGGAGGGTGTCCCGGTCCAGCTCCTGGCCGAACTCAGGCCGGCCCTTTTCGATCCGAAGGGTCTCCCAGACGCCGTGCCCGGCGGGCAGGACCCCTGATTCCACCAACCCCTTCCAGAGGGTTCGGAGGATGGGCAGGGGCGCCACCACATCCAGAGCCAGAGGCTGGACGTCCTGGTTTCGGACGATCCGAATCCCCACCGGTCCCTCGGCATCCAGCACAACCTCGTCACCCTCCCCCAGGACTCCACCTCCCCAGGGGAAGGCGAGAAGCCCGGGATCTGTCGGTCCAGCACCCTGACAGCGTCAGGCCCGACTACAGTGAGGAGCCCCGGTGGGGAATCCAGCTCCTGGATTCGAGCAAACCGAGGAGGCAGATATCGCTTCAGGTGCTCCAGCAAACCATCCAACCCGGCCCGGGGAAGATCCAGGAGGTGGGCCCCTGCCTCTCCAGCCTCCAGACGGAAGAGCCTGAGATCCGTGATCAACTTCCCCTTGGGAGTCAGGATTGTGGAATATTCGGTCCTCCCCTTCCGGGCTCCGTCGCCTGCGTCGAATGGCTCCGGAGGCATACTCCCAGAGACGATTCCCGTGAGCATCCGGGCCGGACTTCGGCCCGAGAGACAGAGGAGCGCCCGGTGGGACCGGTCCACCACCGCGGCTCCCTGGATGGCGGCAGCGTACTCCGCTCCACTGTCCCCGTAATGTCGGGGCACCCGCACTCCGTGGAGCTGGAAGAGAACGCCCCCCGCTCGCTCATGAAGCTCCAGCAGCCCTTCCGATGCATCCGTCATCCTCGATACTTCCATCAACCGTCCTCCCACTTGAGCTGATCCACGAGCTCTCGGATGCGGCCGGCGTCGGCCGCCTCCGGCGCATAATCCAGGTACCACTCCAATTGTTCAAGAGCCTCCTCCGTGCGCCCCATGCGGGCCAGAAGCGTTCCCCGATCCCGGATCTCCCTGGCCGAAGTGGGATGGATGACCAGGATCCGCTCCACTGCCGCCAGGGCCCGGGGGTGATCACCTACGTTCAGGTAGACACCCTTCAGATTCTTCAGGAGCCGCACGATCATGTCCCGCCGTCCTGCAGCCCGGAGGAACGCCGGCTGGACCCGTACCATCCCTCCGTACATTCGATCCAGGAGCTCCTGGGCCTGATCCTGAAATCGAAGCTTGCCCTCGTCGAAGGGATCCACCAGGAGGGAGTATTCTTCCCCTCGAAAGCGCACCAGAAAGTGACCGGGGAAATTCACCCCTTCCAGGGGCAGTCCCAGGCGCCAGCCCACCTCCAACACCACCACCCCCAGGGTCAAAGGAATCCCCTTCTGGCGGTCCAGGACATCGGAGAGGAAGGAATTCCGAGGATCGTAGTAAGCGTCCCGGTTCCCCCGAAAGCGATGCCGGCTGTACAGTAGCTTGAGAAGCTCCCGAAGGACGACCACCGGTGCCGTCTCATTGTCCAACCGATCCTTCACCTCCTCGGCGAGTTGGTCCAGGCGAGTCAGGTACGGCTCCACAGGCAGCTGGGCGTACTCCTCCCTGGCCACCAGGAGGGCGGCTCGAGCCAGGTTCACCTGGTCATCTGCCTGTTCCACTTCCCGGCTGAATTCAGCTCGGGGGGAGGGGACGGGAACGCTCACGGTAGTTCACTACAGGTTGGGCTGAACAAGGTTCTTCCCCGATGACAAGAGGAGCCAGCGTTTGCCACCGGGAACGGGGAGCCTACATTCATCCAGGTTCCAGGAAGGCATTCAGGCGTCCCGAGCGTAGACCTCGGGAACCCTGGCCATGGCAGGCGGACTCACCCTTCGGGGAGGCGACGATGGTATTGGGTACACGGTTCACGGTGGTGGTTTCCCTCATCCTCCTTCTGGGGTGTGCTGAAACCCCTCCGGATCCAAGGGCGGATGGCTCTCCATCCCTGGAGGAACGGGCAGACCGTTTCCAGGACGCGGAGGTCGCTCGGATCTGGACGCGGATGATGGAAACCATCGCTCCCGACGATGGATGGGAGCAAGCGCGATACCTGGAATTCCACTGGGCTGTGGCCCGGGATGATGGAGATCCCCTGGTACGCCAACACCGATGGGATCGGTGGGACGGTCAGGCGAGGGTGGAGTCCCCCACCGATGACGGTCCCATGATTGCCCTCTTCCAGACCGACGCTCCCGAGGACGGTCGGGTGTGGATCGGGGGGGAGGAACTTACCGGCGAGGAAGCCCGCGAGCGGCTCTCAAGCGCCCATCGGGCCCATATCAACGACGCGTACTGGCTCCTCATGCCCTACAAGTGGGAAGATCCCGGGGTAAACCTACGGTACGCCGGTCATGAGACCGATAGCGAAGGCATCGAGTGGGAGGTGGTGGAACTCACCTTTCAGGACGAGACGGGCTTGACCCCCCAGAACATGTACCGGGCCTTCATCAATCCAGAGACCGGGCGGATGGAGCGCTGGCACTTCCTCTCGAACCCTGATGCCGATCCATCCCCCTCCGACTGGACCGATTGGGAACAAGTGGGCCCCATCCACCTGGCGGTGAACCGTCGGGTGGACGGTGAACCCTGGATCTTCTTCCCCCATCTCCGGGTGGAAACCGAGGTGCCCGAAGGCGCCTTCGATCCTCCGAGTTCATAGGCCCGAAGAGCCCCGGCCGTTCTGGCCTGCTCCACACCCCCACGAGCTCATCGGAGCGGTTTGACGGGAGAGGGGGGATTGCCCCGGGTCGGCCGGGCTCTCTGCCACCGACTATTCCACCTTCACCGTCTCTGCCCCACCCGGGCTGGATTGATGGATGACTGGAGGTGAAGCCGGATCCTGGGTAAAGGCCTTCTCCAACACCTGGTCCAAGGTCTCCACCAGGTGAATCGTCAGCTCCTTCCTGACCTCCTCCGGGAGATCCTCCAGGTCCGCCTCATTCTGTGCCGGCAGGAGCACCTCCCGGATCCCTGCACGGACGGCCCCCAGTACCTTCTCCTTCACACCCCCGATGGGGAGCACCGTCCCCGTCAGGGTGAGCTCACCCGTCATGGCCAGATCCCTCCGGACCTTTCGACCGGAGAGGGCTGAAACGAGGGAGGTGGCCATGGT